>Ga0209125_1000450_pt1 | contig 54115 bp, 52 predicted proteins | sample BarGraIncub1131A_FD_184503 | JGI IMG/M metagenome (GOLD analysis project Ga0209125, IMG submission 184503) | Arctic peat soil microbial communities from Barrow, Alaska - Barrow Graham LP Incubations 11-31A (SPAdes) (version 2) | ecosystem: Environmental > Terrestrial > Soil > Wetlands > Peat... | reverse complement strand
ATCTATTCTTGTCAATTATGGATTTGGAAGTATATTTTCCGGTACGTCTAAAATGACCGGCCCGGCATTGAACGAATGTTTGCTTAGTGGTATTATTTCATAAAACTGCAGGATCGGAGGGACTAAATGCGGACGCTTATCGAAATTATCAAGATAGAGTTCAAAGAAGATCTGCAATATACGTTTGCATTTATGATGAGCATAATTGTCCAGCCGATTATTCTTTTGATAAATATAGCATTATTCACTAGTGTTTACGCTTACAACAATACTTCACAGATTGTTGGGTATGATTTGGGTCAGATGATCTGGTACATGACGAGCGCCCACTTTATTTGGGTTATTGTATTCAATTTTGCGGACTACCGAATATCAGACAGGGTGCTGTCCGGTGACTTGAATATGGATCTTCTGCGTCCGCTGTCCTTGTTTAAATATGAACTTGGTATTGCTATCGGTCTTCGAGTCACAGCATTTTTTACCGAATTGATTCCAGGTCTGATTATTTTTTCAATCATATATTTTCCGTCATTTATGTCAGGAATTTCGGTTGTGAAGTTCTGTGTATCAATACTGTTTTCATTTCTGATTATGTATATGCTCAATTTTCTTACCGGTCTTACTGCATTTAAGCTGCAGAATAATGCATCCATTACCGGGATAAAGGTAATTCTTATGAGCATACTCGGCGGAAGTGCGATTCCGCTGGAGTTCTTCCCTGTTCCGGTAAGACAGGTTCTTATGTTTCTTCCGTTTGAATATATTTTCTACTGGCCGATTCAATTTTTTCTTAACACGCAGTCATCCCATGGACTAAATGTATTTGTCAGAACGATTGGAATACAGGCCGTTTGGGTGGTGCTTTTATATGGCCTTTGCCGCTGGTTCTGGCATAAGGCTTCGAGAAATTTTTCTGCTGTCGGATGATGAAGCGAAGATACTTATAGAAAGGAATACAGATGAAGATAATCCGGTTGTTTATATGGAACGCCAAAATACGTATTCAGCGAAACATGGCATACAGGGTGGATTTTTTAGTCGGAATGATTGTTTCTCTTGCTGAGGCTTCAATCGGGCCGCTTTTTCAGTATCTTCTTTTTACGAATACGAAAGGATATCCGGGCTGGACAATTGATCAGGTAATTTTGCTGCAGGGACTTGTCCTTCTGTTTTTAGGTATCCGGGGTCTTCTTTTTGGTGCTATAGGAGGACGAGTAGCGAATATGGTGTGGAGAGGCGAGTTTGACAGACTTCTTACGCTCCCCTATAAACCTCTGCGGTCGATTATGGCTTCCGGGTTTGACTTAAGTCAGGGCGGCGTGCTGGCTGTCGGTATGTTTCTTACAATCTATGCCGGAGTAAAACTTCAGCTTCATGTTGGACCGATTCAGATACTCCTGGCTCTGTTGGGTTTTTCCTGCGGTATTGTGCTGTATCTGGGCTTTATGATTTTTTATTGTACAGTTATGGTAATGGTTACCAAAATAGGCCGTATTGAGGAAGTGATAAATACTTTGTTCAATTTTATCAGTTACCCGGCAGAAATTTTCACGCACACACTCAGGACCGTTCTTATGACTGTCCTTCCTTTTATGGTGATTGTATACTTCCCGACGCAGGTTCTGCTCTCCAGGGCGACAATGGCTGTCATTCCAGGTATCCTGGTGTGCTTCGGGGTATTTTTGCTGAGTTTTGCATACTGGAATCAAATGCTGAAAAAGTATACCAGTGCAGGAGGCTGACCTTTTACCGGAATGAATGAACAATTTGAAGCTGTGCAACCTATTCGGAGGTGGAAAAATTGAAAAAAAATAAGTCGCTCAGGCCACAGAATGAAGAAGACGACATAATTACCGTATCGCATTTGTCCAGGAGTTTTCGTGTTGCCAAACGCGAGAAAACCGGTCTTCGATACGCGGTCAAATCCCTTATAAGAAGAGAGTACATACAGGTTGACGCCGTTAATGACGTGAGCTTCACAGTCAAAAAGGGAGAGATACGCGGTTTGATAGGTCCGAACGGTGCAGGGAAATCTACTACAATAAAAATAATGTCAGGTATTTTATTCCCTACTTCCGGTGAAGTTAGTGTTATGGGATATAAGCCTTGGCTTGACCGCGAAGAATATGTACGTCACATTGGCGTTCTTTTCGGCCAGAAGTCTCAGCTGGAATGGGATTTGCCGGCAATTGACACTTTTCAGCTGCGTAAAAATATATACGACATCCCGGATGAAATCTATAAACGCAATCTGGACTATTTTGAAGATACAATGAATTTATCCAGCGTTTTGTATAAACCGGTACGCCAACTATCTTTGGGGGAGCGCATGAAGTGTGAATTTGTCTGCGCTGTACTTCATGAACCGCCGCTTGTTTTTCTTGACGAGCCTACGATTGGACTTGATGTAGTTTCCAAAGAAATCGTCCGCACGTTTATTTCACAGATCAACCGTGATAAAGGGACCACGTTTATTCTGACAACGCATGACTTAAATGATATTGAGAATCTATGTCGGAATATCAGTGTAATAAATAAGGGAGTCCTGGTTTTTAATGATTCCCTTGAGCAGCTCAAATCATTTCTGCCAGCGCGGAAAACAATCAGCGTGCTTTTTGAATCTCCTGTAAATCCGACAAAACTTGCGCCTTTCGCACCGGTCTCATATGATTTAATGCAGGCAACATTTGATGTAGATACAACAGAAACATCTGTTCGAAATTTTGTCAGCCGCCTGTTTGAAGATCTTCCGATTGCAGATATTAATATTGAAGGAGCCGGGATTGAGGAAATAATCCGGCATATTTATACGGCGTCCTAATGAATCGATATAGTGAAATTTTCTTTTTTGTGCTATCATATTTACAGTATATTCTGATAAATATAGCAATTTCAATTATTTGATGATTCATGGAGGTAATGATATGTTTTGTGCTAAATGCGGTAAAGAAATTGCAGATGCAAGTATTTTTTGCCCGGAATGCGGTCAGGATCTTAGACTCCTTTCAACGGAAACGTCTCAGGCAGTAACTGTGACTGCGCCTGCAGCGGAAGTGACTGCGCCTGCAGCAACGGTTGTTCAGCCAGCAGCAACTGTGTTTCAGCCTGTATCGGCTATCACCAATGAGTCCTCATACACACAGTTTTCTGCAACAGAACAAAAACCAAAAGCAACAGGTGATATCGGATCCAAAATAAGTTTGTTTTTCAAGGAGTACTTTAAAAATCCGATTCAGGCTGTTTCAAGTCGTGCCACCCATGAGTTCTGGCTGTGGGGACTTATTTCGATCTGTGCATATCTGTTCCTCGATTTTCTGATATCTTTAATCGGAATTTCATCCGTCAGGGGTCTCGGATATGATTTCGGATATTTGATTGGAAATATTGCTCGGTTTGCTACTCTGATATTTGCTCTCTATTTGTTTCAAAGTGTCTTTAAAGTCAAGAAAAAGAGCCTGACTTCAATTGTAGCTGTTACTGGGCTTGCACTTCTGCCTCTTATACCGGTTTACATTGTCTACACCGCTTTTGCGAAAGTATTCAGCAATTACTCTATCTTTACGGGATTTATTACAGCTGTGTATATTCTCGCCGGCATCATTCTCTACTCGGAACTTAAGGAATCCTCTGATGAAAAATCAGGATTTCACAGCTTGCTGGTTGTCCTTCTTTCTTTTGCCTGTATGCCGGTAATCGGCGGAATAATTGATGTCATTGTCAACAAAATATTATATGTCTCGTACTATTAATACAATATTGTTATTGATGTCTTAACAGATATACCCCGTGGTATTTTAACAGCGATATCACGGGGTATCTATATTCGGGGCATTCCGCGTTGTTACCAGAAAGAGGAGGATACATGGATTTTTCTATGCAAAACGAAGTATTTGAAGTACCTTCATCCGTTACTATCCGGCACGACCTTCGTCCGGGAGATCTCGGAAATATGATTAGCATGCACGGCAGGATATATTCTCAGGAATGCGGATATAATTTGAATTTCGAAGCATATGTCTGTAAGACTTTCTATGAATTCGGCAGAGAATACCAACCTAGCCTGGATAAATTCTGGCTGGCAGAAGCAGGAGACAAAATGGTGGGGAGCATCGCAGTCATTTCTCGTGCAAACAATAAGGCACAGCTTCGCTGGTTCCTTATTGATCCTGCTTTCAGAAAACTGCATCTTGGCAGTTTCCTATTCAATCAGGTTATGATGTACTGCCGTGAAATGAAATTTGAGGAGGTCTTTCTCTATACAACCGTAGAACAAAAAACCGCCCTCTCGATGTACGAAAAGGCGGGTTTCGTTCTTGATCATGAAGAGAAAAGTCAAAGCGAATGGGGTCATCCAATACAGGAACGTAAATATATACTGAATCTTATCAGCCAGCCGTAGTCGCTGCGGGTACAGTTGCTGCTGCACTTGCACTTGCACTTGCTGTGGCATAATCGGCTGCAAATTTTTTGGAGTCCTTGGCCGAAATAATATTCAGACTGCAGTAGAACTTTGTTCCTGCAGTTCCTTTTTCCATGGCGAGACCGTAATTGCCTTTGACCGTTACGGCATCCGTGCTTGTGTACAGCTCTGAAAGAAAGGTAGTTGCTTCCTTAGTTGTCATATCCGGATAAAGAACTTGAATATAGGGGGCGTAAATGACGAGTACTTCATTGAAAGCAGTACTTTTACTCAATAGCATTACGACTTGCAGTGCCTTGATGTTTGAATCTGATTTGTTTACGCTTCCGGAAAGGGCGACCTGATAGCTGACCGTGTTGTCAACATAGGCTGTGAATGTTCGGACATCGGATGTTGCTGTTGACCCGGAAGCATTTGATGCTGCGGCTTCCTGATCGAGTGTGACGGCCGGGAATGCAAAACCATATGAGGCAATCACTTTGTTGTATGCATCGGTTTTGGCATAAGCAGCGGAAAACTCGTCCAATGTCATTCCGAGTGAGTTGCTGCCTTTATCAAACAGACCCAGAAAATACGCTGCAAAAACAAAAATCAAAGCAGCTGCAACGATTCCCGATACAACAACAATTGGATCTATCCTATGTTTGCGGGGTCCTTTAGGTGAACTTTCCTTCTGAGTTTCGATCTTTTGCTTTTTAATCCGGATAGATTTTTTGCTTCGAAGCATATCTTCGATGGCCTTGATTTCTGCTTCATCCCTGTCAGCGTCTGAACTTACCTGGATTGGCTTTTGAGCCCTGAGAATTTTGTCGATACTTTCATCATCTTCTGAATCATCAATGAAATCGTAATCTTTGAGATCATTATCAGCGCCGTCATGCAAGGAAGAATCATCAGAAACTGTCTTGCTTTCAGGCATTTTAACATTCTGCGGTACGATTACCAGATCATCAGGATCGGGTTCCGGTCCCAATAAGTTGACAGTTAATGACTCCGGGTCAATATCAGTTGTGTTAGTATCTTTTGTTGCAAAAGTGGCCATTTCGGTTACCTCACATCTTTATTAGACATTTTGTACTTTTAGATGATAATCTCATTTTGCTAAATCCGCAACTCATGTTGCATGATTCTTTACGAATTGCCGCAGTTCCATGATACAATTATCATCAATATAAGAAATTTTAGAAAATCTTGATATTAACAAATCGAATATAGCATAAACATGAGGTACACGGGCGCATTTCCAGATTCATTATATCGGATCTGTTCCGGAGTAATCTCCCAAAGAGAGAAGTTGAATCATGCTGCATAAGACAAGACTTCATGCATTAATTACTGGCGGGTCTCGCGGTATCGGAGCAGCAACTGCTGAAGCATTTGCGCATGCCGGCTATGCTGTCACAATTTTGTATCAAAAGAATATTAAAATGGCAGATACAATTGTGGATTCTCTTCGACTTGCGGGACATGAAGCAATTGCTCTTTGTGTTGATATTAAGGATTATGATGCAGTCCGTCATGCAGTCCAAAAAGCCAACCTCCAATTTGGTGCGGTCGACGTTCTTGTCAGTAATGCCGGAATTGCATCGCAGCAGCTTTTTACCGACGTGAGTCCGGATGATTTTAATGAAATGATGGATACTCATGTTACAGGTCTTTTCAATATTACCCAGGCTGTTCTGCCCGGCATGGTTTCACGGAAGACGGGATGTATAATTACAGTGTCATCAATTTGGGGAATTACCGGGGCATCATGTGAGGTGTCATACTCAACGGCCAAGGCCGCAATCATTGGATTTACCCGTGCTTTAGCCAAAGAAGTCGGTCCGTCAAATATCACAGTGAACTGCGTTGCTCCCGGTGTTATTGATACTGACATGAATCAGAAGCTCACGCCTGCGGATATCAGGGAACTGTGTGAGCAGACACCTCTCGGGCGTTTGGGCACACCGAAGGAAGTAGCCGATATTATTTTGTTTCTTGCTTCAGATAAAGCATCATTTATTACAGGACAAGTTATCAGCCCCAACGGAGGGCTTGTTATATAGCCGTTCCTGCTTATCCGTGTCCTGCATTATTTGCAGTTCTTTTTATATTTATGTTAACGCTCATATGATAGAATGAAAGTAACGTAAAAGCGTCTTCTGGTTGCTGTTCGAAAGAGCTTTTACAAATGTCAATTTGATCAAATGTGAATGGGAGGTATCTTTATGCATTCATTGGATTATGCAATAAAAACAGAAGTTGATGGAGCCGAATTTTACTCCGAGCAGGCACACAAAAATATGGGTACCACGTTGCAAAAAATATTTGATCTTCTTGCCGCGGAAGAGCGGCAGCACGAAGTGATACTGCGCCATGTCTTAAGTGATTCATTTTCGGAAATTCCGGATAATGTCAGTTTGAAAAATTCAAAGAGCATTTTTTCGGATTTGGATAATTTCAAAGACGAAATCCGTTCAAACCCCCACCAGATAGCAGTGTATCGTTTGGCCAGGGAAATGGAGCAAAAAAGTGTTGATCTCTATGAGAAAATGAATACCGAGGCTAAAACCGATGTTGAGAAGTCCGTTCTGCAATATTTGATCTCACAGGAAAAGCATCATTACCAGATGATGGATGAGTTTGTGATTCGAATCGGGCGTCCGGATGAGTGGGTCGAATCGGCTGAGTTCGGCCTACGTGAAGATTACTAATGATTAAATGGCTTGCCGTGCTCCTGATGATCGTTGATCATATAGGTTATTTTCTTGGTTTTCTCATGCCGGAGCCGGTTGTAATCGGTCTTCGACTGATCGGCCGGCTGTCTTTCCCGATTTTTGCATACGCTATAGCTCTCGGCTTTTTGCGCACGAAGAACCGGACACGATATTTTTTGCGTATGTTTCTGTTTGCCTGTATTACGCAGGCGATGCTTGCCGTCACGGCGTATTTTACACATACGGGTACTTTTACCAATGTAATGTTCACTTTTTCCCTTGCTATCCTAATGATGGCTGCGGCTGAATTTCTTGAGAAAACAAGCGCGTCATTACTCACAGGTAATTCGCAGAGCAATGCAACCAGCAATTCAAAGAATGGCAATGAAGGGAAGACGTCCTCCTCGCCTCAGGTTGAAATTTACGGACATGCCATTTCAGCATCGCTTGGCAGTGTGCTGGCAATTATTTTGGTAATTCTGATTATTGGTATTACAAACTTTTTTGATCCGGACTACAATATATTCGGAATTTTTTATGTATATATTTTCTACATTATTCAGAAAAAAATTCGTAAACCCGGACTTACCCTTGCTGAAGACCGGCACGCCCTTAAAGTTATGATTGTGAGTATCCTCGGTCTCAATCTGGCATGGGCTTTATTCAATATCAGTTTTTCATCAACCGCTATGTATTGGATTCTCATGGAGATCTTCTCTGTGTTTTCCATTGGCATCCTGCTTCTGGACAAGCCCCGCAAAAAGCCGGCGCGGTGGGAAAAGTATTTTTTCTATATCTTTTATCCGGCACACCTTGTAATGCTGATGCTGCTGAAGTATTTATTGTCTACATTAGTCTTGTAATAAAGTAACAATCAATATACATTAGTATCATATGAATAAGTTAGAAGACAAACACTTTTTTGAGCCCAAACAAAATCACTTATACCGGTCGTTCGGTGATAAGGACCGGGCAGGAGCTATTTGGTATATTATCCTATTTACAGTGTACGCAGCACTTCTTCTGTTTGTTTGTTCGAAAAATTCTTCATTCTTCAACTACCAGACCGGGTCAGATGTAAACTTGTACATGGATGTTGGCAGGGCGGTGTCCAAAGGCGCTGTCTTATATAGGGATATATTCGAACAAAAAGGACCGTTCCTGCTTTTGCTTTTTTCTGTCCTTGCAAAAATGACTCCGCATTCAATGATAAGTCTTTATATGCTTCAAAGTCTTTCTCTTGGAATATCGCTGTATTATCTTTTCAGGACTTCCCGGTTGTTTTTGACAGAGAGAGCCAGTTTGTGGGTGAGTCTTGTTTTCCCGTTCTTTCTTTTGAATTATCAGATATATCAATCTGGGGGTGGCTCTGCGGAAGAGCTTGTGCTTCCTTGCTATATGGGGGGACTTTATTTTCTTGTTCGATTTTTTCATGAACAGAATGAAGGTAGTCTTGAAACGGAAACAAGAGGAACATCCGGATTATTTATCCAGGGCATTTTGACAGGCATTGTTCTTCTTGTGAAAATAAATCTGACCATTTTCTTTCTGGTCGGATGCGGCATGGTTTTTCTTCTATTACTGATAAAAAAGGAATGGCGGTCATTTGTTACGGCAATAGCTCATTTTTCAGCCGGAGTTTTTGCAGCAGCTTTGCCATGTATTATTTATATGTTTGCTACAAATAGCTTTTCTGATTTTTGGAGTGTCTACGTTCGCTTTAATATGTTGTATGCATCACAAACGATGAACAGTGAGAATCTTTCTTTTCTTGGAGCAGTTATTACCGCAGCCAGTTTAAATTTACCTGCCGCGATGTGTGCGTGTTATGGCTTTTTTGCAATAAGAACAAAGCTCATCAAATTATCGCGTTTTGGAGAACTGACTTACTTTTTAACATGTGTCGGACTTGTTGCAATGATATATATAAGTGGTCGATCGTATCATTATTATTTTATTCCAATATTGTGCTTTACTGGCATTGGAGAAATTGGTTTTTTCCTGCTATGGAAGAAATTCTGGCAGTCTGATAAACCCCGGCAAGCTTTGCATATCATCCCTCTGACCAGAGATTTTGGAATTCTGGCAGGAATAGTTTTAATAATTATTTTGTGTAATTCACAAATTTTTGATTCACCTCTTTTTAATGCGGAAAAAACGGGTGTTGAGTTAATTGCAGATACTATTATCACTTCGTGGGACAAGGAAGATCTGGAGAGAGAGCCAAGCATTTTACTATATAATTCCGGTGATCTGGGTTATTATGATCTGACTGATACGACTCCAGAACTGCGCATTTTCCATATGCCGCACATTGGCTCAACAACATATCCTGACTTTTTGAACACCCAGAATATGTATATTGCACAAGGACTTCCTGATTATGTTATTTGTTCCGGTTATCGGGAACCAATACCCGTCAATATCTCTGAATTGAATCCAGCCTTTAAATTGGTTGATCAACAGATGCAGCGTATTGCTGGACAGGATTATTTCATATCACTTTATCAGAAAATGTTTTATTAAAAGAAGGGTATTAAGATGATTAATAAAAAGAACAGTAAGTATCTGCGAGTTATTGTGATCATCTCATTAGTTGTTGTTCTTGCAATTTCGTTTTACATGATCTGGTTGAACACAACGAAGAAAGATGCGGCTAATATCCTTCCGGCAAATAGTAAGCCTGTTGTAATGGCTCACCGGGGCTATTATATAAATACAGTGGAAAATACCCTGGGATCGCTGGAAGCAGCTGCTGCATTTAAACCGGATTATGTTGAATTGGATGTAGTCGAGTCCGTTGACGGCGAGTTATTTGTAATACACGACAATAATTTAAAGAGATTAGCGGGTCTTGACAAAGACATTCGTAAAATGAACAGGGAGGAAGTCACATCTGTTATTTTGAAACAAAACGGCAAAGAAAGCCACATCTCTACATTGAGCGAATTTGTTGATGAAGCAATAAAACTGGATCAGAATTTGAATGTTGAAATTAAAATTTACGGAAAAGAGTCAAAGGACTTCGTCGGAAATGTAGTCAGCCTTCTTAAAAGCAAAAATGTCGAAAAAAAATATTTGATTCAATCCCTTGACTGGGACACCGTACTCAAAGTGAACGAACTGGCGCCTGAAATTTCGGCCGGATTTATAGCTTTAAATAAAGCATTTGATATCAATAATGCCGGAATTGATTTCATTTCTATTCCAGCGTATGATGTGGCAAAAGATTTGCTTAGTCATAAGGATGTAACAAATAAGCCCATTTATGTATGGACAATTGATTCGGAAGCGTCAATAGAAAAAGTATTCTCAGAAGGTGCAAATGGGGTTATTACGAATAAATGCAATGATGCAATTATAATCCGCGATCAAATGGTTAAAACAGGAAGCATAAATTAGCAGTAAGCCTGGGAATGAATTATTTATTCCCGGAAATACCATCGCAAAAAATAAATGATCAGTATTGTTATTAATTGTTAATAAATACATGTCTTAATCATAAGTCAGGATGTGACAACAATGAGAATTGCAAAAAAACGGGGCATACGAATAATAACTATAATTGCTGTAATTTCATTCATCGTTGCAGGCGGGCTTCTTATTTCCGGCGCCATGGCAGATCCTGGTGCGCATATTGCACCTGATTATCCCCAAATAAATATTAGTAATATTTTATCGTCGAAACAGTTAACTGAAGAGGATTACAAGACTCTTTTTTATCAAACCGGTTTGGGCAAATCATCAATTGACGAGTTAAGAACAGAATCGCCTGATCCTGTCCACGTGATCCTCGATTTTCAGAAAAATTTCTTCAAGAAAATTAACTATGTTTGTGAATCAAACAGTCCGATTTCCAGGGAAGAATCTGTTGTTGATGAAAATGGCAATTTCACAACTGGAACAGAACTTGCACCTCTTCATAACGGCTATATTCTAATTACGAAATCTTCACATGTATTCGGGTGGAGAAATGGACATGCCGCCATAATTGTCGATGCGACGCAGGGGGAAACACTGGAATCGGTTGTACTGGGAACTAATTCACTTGTGCAGCAGACTGAAAAGTGGAAAAATTACCCTGATTTTATGATTTTCCGTATTAAGGACTCTTCCGAGGAACTGATGAACGAAATTGCACAATCAGCACTCATAAATTTGAATGATATACCTTATGATTTTACGGTTGGAATTCTTAGTCCGAAATTTGAAAAAGCCGGAGAAATATCAGGCACACAATGCTCTCATCTTGTTTGGGAAGCATTTAAGCTATTCGGTTTCGATCTGGATTCTGATTCCGGTATGATCGTTACTCCGAAAGACATCGCCAACAGCCCGTTACTTGAGGTTGTTCAGGTTTACGGAGTAAATCCGGAAGAGATATGGCCATAAAAGGGGCCAGCGTTACCATTGCGAGGTGAACAGAAAAGCAAATTGATATTAGTAAAATCTCTCACCCGTACATAAAACAAAAAAGTCCCGAAGCCCTAAGACTTCAGAACTTTTTTTGGCAGGGGAGACAGGGATCGAACCTGCAACCGACGGTTTTGGAGACCGTTGCTCTACCGTTGAGCCACTCCCCTGTATCGTTTATGCGGATATATTTTTTGAAGCCGCTGTTGTCACGTAAATGAAACATTCACAAGTTTAATGGACGGTTTGCATCGTGTCAAGTTGAATGTTATCATTTCTTTAAAGAAAAATGTTTCATACATCATAAATGCAGTAAATGCGGGAGGCGGAATCATTAGATGGTTTTTTCAGTAATTGGGATTGGAAATATGGGACAGGCACTGGTTTCGGGCTTTCTCAGTAAAGGTATCCTGCAGGCACAGGACATTCGTGTCTGTGATTCTGAGGAGAATAAAGTTATATCATTTTCTCAAAAAACAGGCTGTGCATTTTTTACAAAAGCGTCAGAGGCTGTAAAAGATGCTGATTATGTCCTTCTTTGCTTAAAGCCCCAGGTAATTGATAAAACACTGCAGGATTTGCTTCCATCACTATCTCCGGATGCAGTGATTATTTCGATTGCGGCTTCTGTAAAGATGATGCGTCTGCGTAATCTTCTTCACAAAAGTACTCCGATTGTCCGCGTTATGCCCAATACTCCGGCACTTGTTGGTGCCGCTGTTAATGCCGTTTGTTTCGATGGCGTAAATGAAGTTAACATGACCTTTGTTCTTTCACTGCTTGAGACATGCGGACTGGTCGTTCCCTGTGATGAAAAAATGCTGGACGCCATCGGATGTGTATCAGGTACGGGTCCTGCTTATGTCATGCTTTTTATTGAGTCATTGGCCGATGCTGCCGTTAAGCTTGGTATTCCAAGGGCAACAGCCCTTGAGATTGCTGCGATGACCGTATATGGTTCAGGAAAACTGGCAGTGGAGACCGGGACCCATCCTGCCATTCTTAAAGACCAGGTATGTTCACCCGGCGGAACGACGATTGAGGGGGTTCTGGCTCTGGAAAAATTCGGACTTCGTGCAGCGGTTGAAGCTGCCGTTATAGCAGCAGATGATAAGACTCGTCTTCTGGCGGGAGGCTGACATCTGTGGCAAATGACTTGGAGGTTGAAATTTATACGGACGGTGCATGCTCCGGGAATCCCGGACCGGGAGGGTGGGCTGCGATATTGGTTGCTGGAGGACGGGAAAAAGAAGTCTCCGGCGGAGAAGAGTCAACAACGAACAATCGCATGGAAATGACTGCAGCCATTGAGGCATTGAAGAGACTCAACAAGGCATGTTCGGTTCATCTGTATAGTGACAGTGCTTATCTGGTGAATGCCTTTTTGCAGGGATGGCTTATTTCCTGGAAGCGTAACGGATGGAAGAACAGCACCAAACAGCAGGTAAGCAATATGGATCTCTGGCTGGAACTTGACCGGCTCTCTTCCTTCCACAGGATTACATGGTGCAAGGTCAAGGGACATTCCGACCATGAATACAATAACAGATGCGATGCACTGGCTGTTGCGGAAGTTGCTAAAATAAAGAACAGGGAAGGTAATACGGATCATGAGTGATGATTTGAACAGTGAATCGTTGGAAAAACGGGAGCTATTTCCGCATATTGATTACCCGGCCGGTGACAGTCATCCGGGTGATCCCACCGAGCATGTCCTTCAAAATACCCGCCTTTTTACGGGGCGGGTTTTCGCAACGGAGATCATGGATGTAAGGCTTCAGGACGGGTCGGTCAGTAAACGCGAAATAGTCCGCCATAACGGCGGTGCGACGATTGTGCCTCTCGATGATGATATGAATGTCTACATGGTCCGCCAGTTCCGCGCACCGTTTCAGCAGGTTCTTGTTGAGACGCCTGCCGGAAAGCTTGAAATAGATGAGGATCCGCGTGACTGCGCGATTCGCGAACTTCGCGAAGAAACAGGCCTTACAGCGGATCATGTCGAAGACCTCGGATGCATTTTTCCTTCGCCAGGATATTGTGCCGAAGCGTTATATATGTTTCTGGCAACCGGTTTGCATCAGATGGAAAGTTCACTTGATGCGGGTGAATTCCTGAATGTTGAGAAGATTCCGTTAAAAGAACTTTTGGGCAAGATTGAATCCGGCAAAATCCGTGATGCCAAGACAGTTGTTGCCCTGTTAAAAACTGCAAGGAGGGTCAGGCTCTGATGGAAGCAGTTCCGGTCAATCATAGACGGGAAGTAACAGGCGTAGTTTTTCTCGCCTTTGCCATTATCCTGGGAGTGTCCTATTATCTTCCGGCAACGGCAACGGGTATGCTCGGAGAACTTCTGCGCTCTTTGGGCAAAGGACTCTTTGGAATCTGTGCTTATGCAATTCCTGTTCTTTTTATGTATGCCGCCGTTGATTTCTTATTGGAAAAACGTGCTGATGTGGCTCCCCGGCGGGTTATGTCAGTCCTTCTTGTACTGATTGCGGCCACAGCCCTGTTTCCTGTTTTCACAGTCAGCAGGGAGGTGATTACTGCGCTGTGCATCGATGCCACCAAACATGTGGCACTGGCACACAATGGTTTTATTGAACTTTGGAAGTCCGGTATAGATCCTGACATACTGAGAACGGATGCATCGGATAAGACAGTATTTCTGACAGGCGGTGTCATTGGAGGATCGATTGCACTGGGTCTTGAGACGATTGCTGCCAAAACGGGAGCGATGATCATACTCATCGCCTTTATTGTTTCGCAGATCGGCCTTGTATTTAACGTATCTTTTTCCCGTACCGCAACACGTACCGCAGAGGCGATCCGTACAACAGGCAATCGTGCATCCGGTGCCATCAGGTCCGGTGCGCAGTCGTTGCGCGCTTTCTCACGCCAGGTTGATTCGCAGGCTATGGAAGGGGATAACAGCTTTCCCGGTACGCAGATTGATTTAAATCAGCTTCGTTCGGAAGATATTTCTCCGTTTAACGAGCCGGATATATACAGCCGTCAGGGTTTTATTGATATTGACGGTACAGAAGCACCAATGGCGGCCAGTTCCCATCGTGCAGTAAATCCTTATGATGTGGATCTTTCGAATCCGCCTCATGTGCATACAAAAGCGAAGGACATACCATTTGAACCAGTGGATTCACTTGTAGAGACTGACTTTATCCGATCGGCCAAGGAACCATTCCCGACATCACAGGCACAGGCGGTGTCTGAAATTCCCGGGTTCTTAAGGGAAAAAGAAGAGTCGACCTGGCTTGATATTCAGATGAATTTAGCACATCCGTCGGAAGGTTCCGTTGCACATATTCCGATTCGCCGCATCGGTGTCGACGGATATGATGTACACACCAGCGGACAGGATGATTTCGACGATAGAACGGATCAGATCGAAGAATGTGATTCCGGTACATCAGCTGTTCCGAAACGAGTTTTTTCTCCCGTTTCCGGACCTGTATTTTCTCCTGATAATCCGGCGCATTCGACATCCAATTCCTATGCAGTGACTTCAGCGGATCATTCTGCCGTTAAAATACCGTCCGATAAATCCAGAAATCGACAGATATCACTTGCGTTTCCAAGGCAGCCGTACAAAGTTGCACCTTCGTCCCTTTTACAGCCTGACATCATAGATAACTCGGGAAGGTCAACCCAGGCAGCGCTGGTTGCACAGGGTAAAAAACTTGAAGATACCCTTGCCAGCTTTGGAGTCGTAGCGAAGGTCGTCAATATTACGCATGGACCTGCAATTACGAGATTCGAATTGACTCCCGGTCCAGGAATAAAAGTCAGCCGTATTGTGAACCTTACGGATGACCTTGCTCTTGCCATGGCTGCCATGGGTGTCCGGATAGAGGCTCCTATTCCGGGTAAATCGGCAATCGGAATCGAAATTCCCAATGTGGAAACAACACCGGTTACACTCAGAAGCCTCATTGATTCACCAGGGTTTAAGAAGAATACAACTCCTTTGGTTGCAGCTCTCGGTCGTGATATTCCCGGCAATCCGATTTTTTGCGACCTAGCCAAAATGCCTCATTTGCTGATTGCCGGTGCAACCGGATCCGGTAAATCCGTTTGCATCAACTCGATTTTGATCAGTATTCTCTGTAAGGCGACACCTGATCAGGTCAAACTCATTATGATTGACCCGAAGGTGGTTGAGCTCTCCATTTATAACGGAATCCCGCACCTTCTGGCTCCGGTTGTCACCGATCCCAAGAAAGCGGCCAATACGTTGAATTGGGCCGTCGGTGAAATGACAAGGCGATATGGATTTTTTGCTGAAGTTTCCGTCCGCGATTTCCGCGGTTACAACGAAGAACTCAGCAAGAGAAAAGAACCGCCGCTGCCTCTGATCCTTATTGTTATTGATGAACTTGCCGATCTGATGCAGGTTGCCGCCAAGGAGGTTGAAGAATCAATCGCACGCCTCACGGCAATGGCCCGTGCCGCAGGCATTCATCTGCTGATTGCAACGCAGAGGCCTTCTGTCGATGTCATCACCGGCGTTATAAAGGCCAATATTCCTTCCCGTATTGCATTTGCAGTTGCTTCGCAGGTCGACAGCCGTACCATCCTGGATATGGCCGGTGCTGAAAAGCTTCTCGGAAAAGGTGATATGCTGTATTATCCCCAAAGTGCTGCGAAGCCGCAGCGCGGACAGGGCGCGTTTGTATCGGATGCAGAGGTGGAGTCAGTTATTGAGTATCTGAAATCACAGAATATGGGTACATATGACCCCGAAGAGGCGGAGGCGATTATTTCCGCTACACCCGGCGGTCTGAAGGCTAACGAAAGGGACCCCGGGGATGAGGACGAACTCCTGCCGCAGGCAGTCGAGATTGTTCTTCTGGCCGGATGTGCCTCAGTCTCCATTTTGCAGCGCAGAATGAACATAGGATATCCGCGTGCAGCCCGGTTAGTTGACCGGATGCAGGAAAAAGGATATATAGGACCTTTTGAAGGAAGCAAGCCAAGGAAACTTTTGATTTCTCAGTCGCAATGGCTGGAGATTAAAGCAAAGGGAGGATAAATCATATGGCCGCAACAATCATTTCCGGAAAAGAAGTCTCTGCACAGCTTCGTGCACAAATGACAGATGAGGTTCATCAGATTCTCTTGAGCGGTCTGGGACTGAAGCATTTCTGTCCGCCCGGCCTTGCAGTGATTCAGGTTGGACACGACCCTGCCTCATCCATCTATGTCACCAACAAGAAGAAGGCGTGTGATCAGGTCGGCATAATATCGTTCGGATATGAGCTGCCTGTCGATGCATCCCAGGAAGAACTGATTGACCTGATTGATACGTTGAATAAAGATATTCGCGTACATGGGATTTTGTGCCAGCTTCCGTTACCTCCGCACATGGATGAGTTTGCAGTTATCTGTGCGATCTCACCGGAGAAGGATGTCGATGGTTTTCATCCGGTCAACAAAGGATTGCTTTCTATCGGAAGGGAGTGCCTTGTGTCCTGTACGCCTTTAGGCTGCCTGGCACTTTTGAAAAACCAGGGCATTTCCATTACAGGAAAGCACTGTGTCGTGGTCGGGCGCAGCAATATTGTCGGAAAGCCTGTCTCACAGCTTATGCTGGCCGAAAATGCAACGGTTACCATTGCACATTCACGTACCAAAAATCTTCCGGAAATTTGCCGTCAGGCTGACATTTTGATTGCGGCAATCGGAAAAGTGGGATTTGTAACAAAGGATTTTGTAAAGCCGGGCGCAATAGTTATTGATGTCGGGATAAATCGCTGCGAGGACGGAAAAGTACGCGGTGACGTAGATTTTGCAGGTGTTTCCGAAGTAGCCGGAGCGATTACACCGGTTCCCGGCGGAGTCGGCCCGATGACAATTACCATGCTTTTACAAAATACAATTCATGCATATAAAGGAATTACGGGAAGGCAGTGACATAAATATGAATTTTACAGAAGAGAAGAAGATTCACGGTGCGGAGATCATTTGTGTCGGAACAGAACTATTGATGGGACACACCCTGAATACAAATGCCGGTTATCTGGCAAAAGAGCTTGCCGAACTTGGCATTCCGTCTTATAGGCAGACTGTTGTCGGAGACAATGTTGATCGACTTGCGCTCCAGATAAAAGAGAGTGCAGGCAGAAGCGACCTTGTTATTTTAACCGGCGGACTTGGACCGACAACGGATGATCTTACAATGGAAACAGCTGCTGCGGTTGCCGGACTTCCTATGGTCCTACATGAAGAAAGTTACAAATCGCTTATGGGATACTTCGACCGCCTGGGGCGGACGATGACTGAAAATAATATGAAACAGGCTATTATGCCGACCCCGGCGATTATTTTTCAAAACACAAACGGCACCGCACCGGGAGCAATGTTCGACTGTCCGGCTCCAAGTGCAGCGGATCCTGATCATGCTGCGAAGCTGATCCTTCTGCCGGGCCCGCCGTCGGAGGTCGTTCCGATGTTTACCTTATCTGTACGGCCCATTCTTGAAAAATTATCTCCGTTCAAGCTCAGGACTGCATATGTACACCTGATTGACATTGGTGAATCAGCTGCAGAAACGAAAATCAAAGATTTGATCGATTTCCAGGAAAACCCGACGATTGCACCGTATGCGGCTGAAGGTGAATGCATGTTCCGTGTGACGCAGCGTATTGATTCCGAAAATGATCCGGACCTTCTGACTCCGGTCATTGATGAACTGAAGCTGCGGTTTGGAGATCACATCTATGAGATCGGAACCCGATCGATGAAAGAAGTAGCATATGATTTACTTCTTTCACAGGGGAAAACAATTTCTTTTGCAGAAAGCTGCACATCCGGAATGGTGTCTTCAGAATTCGGCGATATTCCCGGTGCTTCAAAGGTATTTTCCGGTTCTGTAATTTCTTATGCCAACGGGATCAAAACATCCGTTCTGGGCGTGCCTGATACTGTTTTAAACGACGTTGGCGCCGTCAGTGAAGAATGTGTCGTCCTCATGGCCGAAGGCTGCAGGAAGCTTATGAAGACCGATATTGCCGTATCATTGACCGGCATCGCAGGCCCTGACGGCGGGTCTGAGAAAAAACCTGTCGGACTTGTTTACCTTGCCATTTCAGATGAAGCCGGGACAACTGTTACAAAATTACAGCTGCGCGGCAATCGCATGCGCATTCGCCGTGTCGCCGCACTTCAGGCATTCAATCTGATCCGTAAAAGGCTTATATAAATATGGGGCAGCCGGCAGATCAGTCTAAGCTTGGAAATGTTCCGCGCAAAAGCCGAACCGCCAGTATGGCGCTTGCTACATTCCTGATGATAATTGGACTAACATTATCAAAAGGGACGGGGTTTCTGCGCGAAATTTTTATTGGTATTCAGTTCGGATTCAAAAATGTGCAGGTTGAAGCCTTCTATCTGGGGTTTCAAATTCCAGATTTGTTCTTTCAGCTTCTTGTCGGCGGGTCTATTCAGGCAGCAATTACGCCTTCTCTTGCCCGTGCGATAGAACGCGGCGATCATAAGAGGGGCTGGCGGAGTGTAAGTATTTTTATTACCCTGATGACGGTGATCATGTTGGCTGCAACCACCCTCGGGATGCTTCTTTCCGACTGGATATTTCCACTGATTTATTCGGGTACAGCCAAAGAAATTGTCTCCCTTGCTGCGCAGTCTTCGAAGGCACTTTTCCCGCAGGTCTTTTTCATGATGCTGGCCGCATTGTGCATAGGAATACTGAATGCTTACAAAAAATTCTCCTCGACGGCTTTCGGACCGACTGTTTACAATATCTGCGTTGTTATTTCCATTCTCGTTTTTGGAAAGCAAACGAATCAGGCAGTTATCAATACAGCTATAGGAATTACAGCTTCTGCAGGTGTATATTTTCTTCTTCAGTTCTTTATGGCAAGACGGGAACTGAAAAGTTTCCGGCTATCGCTGGATATTCATGATGAGGGTTTCAGGGAACTCCTCCGACTGGCGGTTCCTACCATGATATCAGCGTCAATTGTGCAGCTGAATACGATTATTCTCACAAGCTTTGCAGGCAAATTTGATGAAGGAATCATTCAGTCACTCAATAATGCAAAAACGATCTGGCAGCTTCCGTATGGTATTTTTGCTGTAGCAGTCGGAAGCGTCATGCTGCCGTCACTTTCTGCACATTTTGCTGCCCGGGATAATAAATCAGCAAGAGTTCTTCTTGGAAAAAGCTTAAGGAATGCATTATTTCTGACAATACCATCTGCCGGCCTTTTGCTGGCCCTTCGGCATGATGTGGTTCCGGCCATTTTGAAATGGACATCATCATATGATCCTGCATCAGGTGAGACAACTGCACTGATCCTGATGGGATATTGTATAGCCGTTATTTTCCAGACAGTTGTTTTCATATACAACCAGGCCTTTTATGCAATTGGAAAAACAAAAATTCCTTTGTATACCGGCGTAATATCGATGTTACTCATAACAGGCTTCTGTTTTATCCTCAAATTACTTGGTCTGCTGAACTCGACGTCCGTAGTGGGGGCATTAGGACTTTCACTTGCCTACTCGCTGACAAGCATAATCACAGCTCTAATATTATCCACTGTATATAGGAAAAACAGACAGCTGGCTCCGCGAAGCCTTGGAGCATTTATTGTGCGTTCCTGTATCTGTCTGGGTGTTCTGCTTCTTGTCGTGTATGCAGTCAATGTTCTTCCGGTTGATCCGCAGAGTAAAATCGGACAGCTTGTATGGCTTGCGGTTCGCGGTGGGGCGGGCTTCGGAGGATACCTGCTGGCGGCACGCGCGATGCAGATGAAAGAACTGAGTTCCTTTGTTGACCGCATCAGAAGAAAAAAGAACCCTGCTGTATAAGACTTCGCGGTTTGCACGGTATTGTCTCTTTTTGTAAGATTTTGTCGAAAAGTATTTTGCAAATCCGGTTGACTTCCGTGTAAGCTATTTATATAATGAACACATAAAGAACGAATGTTCGACGAGGAGGAAATTATGGCAAAGGCTGATAAACAAGGTAAATCCAATGAGGTGATTTCACAGAAGTCAGATTCTAACCGTGCGCGCGCACTTGATGCAGCACTTTTACAAATAGAGAAACAATTCGGCAAGGGTGCTGTTATGAAGCTTGGAGAAAAAACCGGAATGCAGATCGAGGTAATCCCGACTGGAGCACTGACTCTCGATATCGCTTTGGGTGTCGGCGGCGTTCCCAAAGGTCGTGTCATCGAGATCTTCGGGCCGGAATCTTCAGGCAAGACTACAGTTGCCCTTCATATTGTTGCTGAAGCCCAGAGGGCTGGAGGGACGGCTGCCTTTATTGATGCAGAGCATGCCCTCGACCCTTCCTATGCGGCCAAAATCGGCGTTAATATAGATGAATTAATTATTTCCCAGCCGGATACCGGTGAGCAGGCGCTTGAGATAACAGAAGCGCTTGTCCGAAGCGGAGCAATTGATGTCATTGTTATTGACTCGGTTGCAGCTCTTGTTCCGAAGGCAGAAATCGACGGTGAGATGGGGGACTCCCATATGGGTCTCCAGGCTCGAATGATGTCCCAGGCACTGCGTAAGCTTGCCGGCGTTATCAGCAAATCCGGTACTGTATGTATCTTTATCAATCAGCTTCGCGAGAAGATCGGCGTAATGTTCGGCAACCCGGAGACAACAACCGGCGGTCGTGCCCTTAAATTCTATGCTTCCGTCCGTCTTGATGTTCGCCGCACGGAAAGCCTGCGCAATGGTACCGATATTGTCGGTAACCACACAAAGGTAAAGGTTGTGAAAAACAAGGTTGCACCTCCTTTCAAAGAAGCTGAATTCGATATCATATACGGAGAAGGCATTTCAAAGGAAGGCTGTATTGTGGATCTGGGCGTTCAGAACGATATTATCGATAAGAGCGGATCATGGTTCTCCTATAATGGGCAGAGAATCGGCCAGGGAAAGGACAATGCACGCGCGTTTCTCAAGGAAAATCCTGCTATTCGCGATGAAATTGAAGTCAAGATACGCAGCTCACTTGAAGCAGTTCCAGTTGATGCAATAGTATCAGTTGATGATCCGGCTACTGAATCAGATATCCTTGGCATTGATTTTTGATCTGCACGACAATCTGTTAGATCTGCATCTTCTGAAAGAGAGGACATTAACTTGATTGATTCCTTTGGAGAGGCAAGGTCTCTGGCAGTTTCTTATATTGGGATATCCCATAAATCAAGCGGCAAAGTCACTGACTATTTAAACCGAAAGGATGTGTCAGAGGAGATTTCCGGGCAGGTTGTTTCCAGTTTGATTGCAGACGGATATATAGATGACATGCGCATTGCGCGGTCAATTATTTCTTCCAGACAAGGAAGGAAAGCTGAAGGCAGACGTTCTTTACAGCAGCGTTTGTATAATGCCGGAATTTCGAAGGACATTGTTTCCGAGGCATTTGAAAGCATGCCGGAAGATGACGTCTCAATAATGGAACTCTTTGATGCGAAGCTTATGCCGGAGCTCCAAAAGCAAATTTCTCCGGATCATTTTGATGCGGAATTGTGGATGAATAAAGCCTTTCGATTTCTTCTTTCGAGAGGTTATTCTACTTCTCTGTCAATGGATACTTTGCGGAAACGGATTCGTGATGTAAAATAGATGAGTTGTTATCACGATGTTCCCCGGAAAGTATCCGGATAATTTGAGGAGTATATTTATTGAGTAGTAACAAGAAACAGATTCATGTTTACATTGTTTCCCTGGGGTGTTCCAAAAATCTGGTTGATGCCGAATGCATGACCCGCATTCTTTTGGATGACCAGATGGAGATGGTCCATGATCCATCCGCAGCTGATGTCATTGTTGTCAATACATGCGGATTTATTGAGAGCGCCAAAAAAGAAGCCATTGATACAGTTTTAGAAATGACAGACTTCAAGTCGCCAAAAGGGAACTGTGATTTTCTTGTAGTAACCGGATGCCTTGCCCAAAGGTATGCGGAGGATATTCGTAACAGTATACCGGAAGTGGATCAGATTCTTGGTACATCACACTATCAGGACATTGCAAGGGCAATCCGTATACTGTACGGCGAATATTCAGGACCTGTCGAGAACTTTGTCAGTGAACCGGGCGGCCTTTCCCATATGAGGACTGACCGTGTAGTTTCAACCAATACATATGCCTGGCTGAAGATTGCCGAAGGCTGCTCGAACCGGTGCGCATATTGTGCGATTCCATCAATTCGGGGACCTTATATTTCCAGACCTATGGAAGACATTGTAAAAGAGGCAGCATATCTGTCGGATACCGGTTCCTCCGAAATAATTCTGACAGCTCAGGATACTACCCGGTATGGAATGGATATTTACGGAAAACGCATGCTTCCGGAGTTAATTCGCGAACTGTCCAAACTTCCTCAAATCCGTCTTATCCGTATCATGTATACATACTCTGACGGAATAACGGATGAACTTGTTGCGGAAATTAAAAGCAATCCGAAGGTCGCGCATTATATTGATATGCCTGTTCAACATGGTGACAACTCTGTTTTGCTTAGTATGAAGAGACATGATACGGCAGAGATGATAACGGATTCCTTAGCACGTCTCAGGAAAGAGATTCCGGATATTATTCTCCGGACCACAGTACTGGTCGGATTTCCCGGGGAGACAAAGGAAGCTTTTGATAATTTGTTGAAACAGATTTCAATCTGGCGTTTTGATCGTCTGGGATGTTTTGAATTTTCCCCTGAAGAAGGAACGGAAGCTTTTGAAATGAAAGGACGCATCAGAAAAGATATTTCCGCAAAGAGATACCGTCAGGTTATGGCTTTACAACAGGGGATTTCCGAGTCAAAGAACCAGGGAAGAATGCAGGCTGTTACGGATGTGACTATTGAAACAATTTCAGATGATGGTATATTCTACGTGGGAAGAAGTTATGGAGAAGCTCCTGAAGTGGATCCTTCCATATACGTTGCTGCAGCCAGCGAGCCACTGGAAATCGGCAGGACCTACCCGATACGTATAGTTGATTGTTCAGCTTATGATCTTACAGGAGTGACAGAATCATGAATACACCTAACAAACTATCGATGCTGCGAATATTTCTTGTTCCGTTTGTACTTCTATTTCTTCTGCCGGTACATATCTTTTCTTTTGAGCCGGCCGCCTGGAACCTGTTAATTGCAAGCTATGGCCGGATTATAGCCGGAATTATTTTTGTTATTGCTTCGCTTACTGATTTTGCGGATGGCAAAATAGCAAGAAAATACAATCTTATTACGAATCTTGGTAAGTTCCTGGATTCCCTTGCGGACAAAATGTTGGTCATCTCCGTATTGATTGCATTTGTGGAACTGGGACGCATCTCGTCTGTTTTTGTGATTATTATCGTGATTCGTGAGTTTATGGTTACTGGAATCCGGCTTGTTGCAAGTGAGAAGGGCGTAGTCATGGCAGCTGCCATGATTGGTAAAATTAAAACAGTAACACAGATGACGGCTATTATTTATTTGCTTTTTGAACAGTTGATTGAGTTACTTTCGGTTCGTCTGTTTTCCGGCATTGCCGCAGAACAGATTTCTGTGGTAATTTTAAGAATAGGGGATGTTTTGTTCCTGATTTCGGTCATAATGACGATAATTTCAGGACTTGACTACCTGGTAAAGAACATTCATTATTTTAAAGAAAGCACCTGAAAACTTTGAGAATCAAAACAATTTTGAAAAAATTTGATTTTTCTTATTGACATTTACGGGGCGTTCAGCTACAAACAATGTAAGACGATTGTGCAAACAATCAACCAGGAGGTAAATTAATGATGTCAGGTGATCCAATTTTTGAAAGTGTTAAAGGAATTCTTGTTGAGCAACTGGGTGTGGATGGTGAAACAGTGTCTATGGAGTCAAACTTCATTGATGATTTGAATGCTGATTCTCTGGACATCGTAGAGCTCGTTATGGCAATGGAGCAGGAGTTTGGTATATCGATTCCCGATGAGGAAGCAGAGCGTATCAAGTCCGTGGGCGACGCTGTCGAGTTCATCAAGGCTAATGTTTGATTTTTTATTGCCAGTTTGCGCAATAGAGCTCCTTCTATGAGGGAGCTCTTTGCTTTTTCGGAAGAAAAGGGGCTTATCTTGAAACAGGATATAATTTCTCAATCAGAGGATGCCGGACTTTCTTTGTTTGAGAATCTTCTCGGTTATCATTTTGCGGATAAAAAACTGCTTGCTATAGCTCTTACACATTCGACATATGCATATGAACATAAATTCGAATCAGCGTACGACAATGAGCGGCTTGAATTTCTGGGAGACGGAATTCTTGATTTTGTTGCGGCCGATGCACTTTTTCATCAGAAGAAAAGTCGTGACGAAGGATATCTTTCCAAGACACGCGCCCTGATCGTCTGTGAAGCTACTCTCGCGGCGAAAGCCAGGGAACTGGGATTGGGTGACTATCTGCGTCTGGGCAAGGGAGAAGAGAGTACGGGAGGCCGTGACAAGCCCTCAAATCTTGCCAATGCAATGGAGGCCATTTTTGCAGCTGTCTATCTTGACGGCGGATTTGAGCAGGCTAAAGAACTGATTCTGCGAATTCTTGCCGATTCAATTGAGACCGCTTTGTCAGGTGAACTTGTTTTTGATTATAAAAGCAGGATTCTGGAACTTGCACAGGCAAAGGGCAATGTGCATTCCATACGCTTTGAAATAATTGAAGAAACAGGCCCGGTTCATGACAGAAGATATACTTCCGCTGTTTTTTTGGATGACGAGGTCTTCGGGCAGGGAACCGGACACAGCAAAAAACTTGCGGAGCAGGAAGCTGCTAAAACCGCCTACAGGGAATGGATGATTAAGTATTCATGATCCGGATTTTTAGTATATAATTGTTATCGATATATTGATGGAAGGATTGTGTAACTGCATGCATCTAAAAAAACTTGAGATTCAGGGTTTCAAATCTTTTCCGGAATACACTCTCATTGAATTTGATAAAGGTATGACCGCAATTGTCGGCCCGAACGGCAGCGGAAAATCGAATGTCACAGATGCTATCCGCTGGGTTCTCGGAGAGCAGAGTGTCCGTACGCTGCGCGGCGGCAAAATGGAGGATGTCATCTTTAACGGTACGCAGTCCAGGCGGGCAATGAATTATGCCGAAGTCTCGATGACTATTGAAAATTCGGACGGACTTCTGGGAGTCGATTATTCGGAAGTCCAGGTGACCAGACGCTTATATCGCTCGGGAGAGAGCGAATATCAGCTGAACCACGTGAACTGCCGACTCAAAGATATCGTCTCCCTTTTTATGGATACCGGGTTGGGCAAGGATGGATATTCTATCGTTGGCCAGGGTCGTGTTGATGAAATATTAAGCACACGGTCTGAGGACCGGCGCAAGGTACTTGAAGAAGCTTCCGGAATTGTTAAGTACAAAGTTAGAAAAGACGAGGCTGAGCGTAAGCTTCTCTCCACGGAACAGAACCTTATCCGTATTGCCGATATTCTCTCTGAACTTGAAGAACAGGTCGGACCGCTTATGGATCAGGCTGAAAAGGCACGCAAATATCACCGGATATACGAGGAGTGGAAAGCACTTGATATTGGACTGGCGCTTCATCTGATCGATAGAAACCAGGCATTTTTATCTGCATCTGTCGAAGAGACCAATTCCCTGTCAGAAGATATCCGCAAACAGGAAGATGCCATTCTGGAAATGAGAACTCAGAATCGCGTCCTTTCGGAAAAATCAAGTCAGCTTGAAGATACTCTTGAGGAGACGCGGACGCAGGCGCAGACGGTTTCCAATGCTGTTCATGAGCTGCAAAGTTCGATTGCCGTTATTTTTGAAAGGCGAAGTCAGCTTTCGTCAAGAATTGATCTCAGTGAAAATGAAGAGGGGACTGCCCAATCTGAAATTGACCGTCTCGAGACTGAGTTTCGTAACCAGAACAAAAAAATACAGGCCCTCCGCATGCAGAAAGACCGCTACGCTTCTGAACTTGCCATTCAGGAAAAAGAAATGTCGCAGCTGCTGGCATCGATTGACCAATCGCAAAATAAGCTGGCACAGCTGCGTAAACGAATGGAAGATATTCAGGAAGAGCTGTTTGATGACAAAGAACATGCCCGGATACTTTCCTCGGATTTACTTCTTCTTGATTCAAGAGTGAAAACCCTTTCCCAGGAAAGAATTCTCACTGTCAATGAATTGGACGGCCTTACCATCAAGCTTGAAGATGCTGATAAAGTTCTGCAGGATCTGACTTCAAAGTCAAAAAAGACGGCATCGGACCTTGCGGACAAGAAAGCCGATCTTGAGCAGCTTCGTAAGGAAGCCGCAGCACTTACAACAAATGCTGAACAGAAAAAAAGAGAACTTGATAACAGCAAGTATCGAATCCGCACACTTGAAGAGCTGGAGAAAAGCCGTGAAGGATATCAGGAACCCGTTCGTCGCCTGCTGACAGCTGCGGAATTGAACCCTGATCTAAAAAATGCTGTTATCGGTGTGCTCGGTGAATTAGTCCGTGTGCCGTCCGAATATGAGATTGCCATTGAAATTGCCCTTGGGCAGGCGGTTCATAACATTGTCACACAGACAGATAAGGATGCGACCTTCCTGATTGATTTCCTGAAGACAAATCATCTGGGCCGTGCAACTTTTTTGCCTGTCGATGTAATCAGACCGCGTGATCTTGAGCAGGAATATCTTCAGACGTGCCAGAGTGCCGAAGGATTTTTGGGAATCGCATCGGATTTACTTGAATTTCCCGGTCATCTTTCCGGAATTATCAAGAATCTTCTCGGACGCATTATCATTACGGATACGCTTCCTCATGCACTCAGGATTGCATCAAAGACTTCCCACTCTTTTCGCCTTGTAACACTTGAGGGCGACGTAGTAAACTCGGGCGGTTCGATGACCGGCGGCAGTATCCGCAGACAGGGAACCAGTCTTTTAGGGCGCGGACGCGAACTCGAGAGCGTGCGTAATTCTGTTGCCGACCTCGAAAAGATTGTTGTTGCTCTTCAGTCTGACAAAGAGGAATTCGACAGCAAAATCAAAGAAGCTGCCAGGGAACAGGCTTCACTCGATGAAAAGCTCCACATATATTCAATGGATCGTGTCAGGGCAGACGCAGCCCTCGGTAATCTGCGTGCTGAAAACGACAGGCAGCGTGTGCATCTTTCGCTGATTCAAAAGGAGACTGCGGAGATTTCCTCGAAGAGAATGCTGATCGTAGAGGATCAGGAGGATTGTCAAAGCACAATCAATGCCTGTGAAAAAGAAATCCTGACCCTGCGCCAGACACAGTCACAGACTGATGAACTGAATAAATCCGTACAGGAACAGCTCGATGATCTTAGAAATGAGATAGGCAATCTGCGGATTTCCGTGGGTTCCATTGAGGAATCCCTTCGCGGTGCCATTGAAATATCTGAGCGTATTCAGCGTGAAAAATCCGGATATGCAGACGGTCTGGTTAAGCGCCGGAACGAGCGGGAGCAGTCCAGGCAGGAAGTTATTTCTCTTATCAAAGAAGAGGAAGAAAAAAGCCTCATAAGAGACGGCCTGAAAGTCAGGGAAGCTGATATTAGTGCCAAAATCAAAGCATTTCAGCTTGAAAAGGAAGAACTCGAACAGGAACTATCCGGCTTTATTGACCGGATATCTTCTGCTGCCTCACGTCTTTCGTCCATGCAGGGCGAACAGGCACGTATGCAGGCCAAAGTAGAGCGCTTTGAGACGGATGTTGATGAAATGAAAAACCGGATGTGGGAAGACCATGAGCTTACGTATGACAATGCGCAGTCATTCCGGCTTGAAATTGATAATCCCCAGCCTGCACAGCGCCGCGTTGCTGAGCTTAAAAATGAAATGAAGGATATTGGTCCGGTCAATTTTGGTGCAATTGAAGAATATGACCGCGTGAACGAGCGTTTTACCTTTATGACGAAGCAAAAGGATGATATTGAAGAGGCAAAAGCAAACCTTGCAGGGATTATTGACGGTCTTGTCGCTGAGATGAGACAGCAGTTTTTACAGCGATTTGAACAGATCAACGAAAATTTCAAATTGGTTTTTATGGATCTTTTCAATGGAGGAACCGCGGAGATTTTGCTGGAGGATCAGTCAGATGTTCTTTCCTGTGGAATTGATATCCGGGCGCAGCCGCCTGGCAAAAAGCTGCAGAGCCTTACACTTCTTTCAGGCGGAGAACGATGCCTCACGGCAATCGCCCTTTTGTTTGCCATTCTTCAGCTCCGGCCGTCCCCCTTTTGCGTTTTGGATGAAGTTGAAGCAGCCCTTGACGACGTAAATGTGAATCGCTTCACGGATTTTGTCAGAAGATATACAACAAAGTCGCAGTTCATTCTTGTGACACACCGCAAAGGTACAATGGAAGCATGTGACCGCATGTATGGAATAACAATGCAGGAAAGAGGCATCTCCAAAATTCTCTCCATGCGGCTCGGAGACGCCTGATCCTGTTGCGGGGATAACACAGGAAAAATTCTGCAGTTACTGGCCGCACAAATATTCATTTTGTATAATTAGCAGAGGAGTCAGCATATGGGGATTTTTGATGTTTTCAAAAAAGGACTTGAAAAAACCAGAAACTTTGTTTCAGATGGATTTTCAAAAATATCAGCCAAAATGGGCAAATTTGATGAAGATATGCTTGATGACCTTGAAACCCTGCTTGTGCAGGCGGATGTCGGCGTCGGAGCCACACTTTCCATCATGGATGCTATCCGTGAAAATATAAAAACGACCGGGGACGCCGGAAGAGATCAGGTTCTGGCGTCTTTGTCCGCACAGATGCTGAGCATTCTCGGCGAAAAAAAAACACTTGCTCTCGAAGATAATACGCTGAATATCATTTTGATGGTCGGAGTCAACGGCACCGGCAAGACAACTACGGCCGGTAAACTTTGTCTTCGATACAAAAAGCAGGGAAAGAAGGTTCTGCTTGCTGCTGCCGACACTTTCCGCGCCGCTGCCATAGAGCAGCTTGAAGTCTGGGGCGACCGCACGCAGACACCGGTCATTTCCCATGCAGAAGGATCGGATCCGGCAGCAGTATGCTACGACGCCATTCACGCGGCGCTCGCTCGTAAAGTAGATGTCCTGATTATTGACACGGCCGGGCGTCTGCACAATAAACAAAATTTAATGGATGAGCTTTCCAAAATACGCAGGGTTATTGACCGTGAGGCGCCATCGGCATTTTGTCAGTCACTGCTGATTATAGATGCTACAACAGGACAAAATGCCGTCATACAGGCAGAAGTATTCTCGAAAGCGGTTAACCTCAAAGGTGTTGGAATTACAAAGCTTGACGGCAATGCCAAAGGCGGCGTCGCTATTTCCATAGCATATTCCTCCCACTGTCCGATCCTTTTGGCTGGTCTTGGAGAAGGCGTCGAAGACTTGATGGATTTCGATCCAAAAGCATTTGTGGAGTCACTTTTGCCGGAATAGGTAAAAGAATATTCACGTTAAGGCGACATTCGACGCGGAGCGGAGAGAGCCGGACGCGAATATTTGTTTCTTTCCGACAAGTATAACTACTTGACACGCTTTTCCTCATACTGTATCCTATTCGAAGTAGTCAGTGAGGGGGTTTTATGGAAGTCCTTGATGCCTGTATGCTTCTTGATTTTTACGGACAGCTTTTGACAGAACGGATGCGCTCCACATTGGAGCTTCATTTTGCAGAGGATATGTCGCTCGCTGAGATCGCCGCGCAGGAGAATATTTCCCGTCAGGCCGTTCACGACACAATTACGCGCGGACGCAGGTCCCTCGAAGAGTATGAAGCCAAACTTGGACTGATTAAGCGTTTTATGAGTCAGCAATCAGTCATCAGGGATGCAGTGGATGCTCTTGAAAAGAATGATACGAAGAGAGCACATCGGATGCTTTCCGAATTGATGAATACATTGTAGACGTCCCCAAAGGACAGATTGGAACAGATATGTTTGAAAGTCTTTCAGGAAAACTGCAGAACATTACAGCGCGCATGCGCGGTAAAGCACGTGTTACTGAGCAGGATATCAAGGATATGATGAAAGAAATCCGCATGGCGCTTCTGGAAGCGGATGTGAATTATTCTGTTGTTAAGACATTTATTGCCAGTACATCTGAAAAATGCCAGGGACAGTCGATTCAGGCCAGCCTGACACCGGGCCAGCAGATTGTTAAGATGGTACACGAATCACTCGTAGAGCTTCTTGGTTCTACTTCCGGCAAAATTGCAGTGTCTCCTTCCGGATTTACCGTAATTATGCTTTATGGACTTCAAGGTGCAGGTAAGACAACAACGGCCGGCAAGCTTGCACTGATGCTTAAGAAGAACGGCAAAAAGCCGATGGTAACTTCCGTGGACGTGCATCGTCCCGCGGCCGCCAGACAGCTCGAAATACTGGCAGAAAAGGTCGGGGTACTTTCCTTTATCATGCCGGAAGAAAAGTCCGCAGTGGAAATAGCCCAGAAGGCTGTTGCTCGTGCTAAATACATGCTCTGTGATACACTTATCGTAGATACGGCCGGACGAATGACTGTCGATGAGGATCTTATGCAGGAGCTTATTGAGATCGGCAAGGTGGTTAAGCCTACCGAGAAGCTTCTTGTTGTAGATGCTATGATTGGTCAGGAAGCTGTTAATGTTGCTCAGGCTTTTGAAGCCGCGATCGGTTTGGACGGATTTATCATGACCAAGCTCGATGGTGATGCCCGAGGCGGTGCCGCACTTTCCATACGGCAGATTACAGGGAAGCCGATCAAGCTTATCTGCGTCGGTGAGAAAGTTGATGATATTGAAGAATATTATCCTGACCGTATGGCTAACCGCATACTGGGAATGGGTGATGTGCTTTCCCTCATAGAAAAAGCTCAGCAATCTTTTGATGAGACCTCGTCGAAAGCGACGATGGACCGCATCATGAAGAATACATTCGATTTGGATGATATGCTCTCCCAGTTTGAGCAGATGCAGAAAATGGGATCCATGAAAGATGTTCTTGGTATGATTCCCGGCATCAGCAGCAAAATCAAGGATCAGGATATAGACGAATCCATTGTTGGAACTAACATGGCTATTATCCGGTCAATGACAAAGAAGGAACGTCGTTATCCCCAGGTGCTCAATGCCAGCCGCAGAAAGCGTATAGCTGCCGGTTCAGGCACGACCGTTCAACAGGTAAACCAGCTGATTAAGCAGTTTGAACAATCTTCACAGATGATGAAGCAGTTTGCAAACATGAACAAAGGCAAGGGTAAAGGCAAAACGGGCAAGATGCGGCGTCCATTTTGAGATAATCAGTTAGTCGTTCACGCAAAGATTTGCGCGGATATATAAAAAACAAATGGTAATTTTTACAGGAGGAATGAAAAATGGCAGTTAAAATCAGATTAAAGAGAATGGGTGCAAAGAAGGCTCCTTTCTATCGTGTGGTAGTTGCGGATGCCCGTTATCCCAGAGACGGACGTTTCATTGAAGAAATTGGCACATACAATCCCCTTACTGAGCCTTCTGAGATCAAGATCGATGCAGAAGCAGCACAGAAGTGGCTCAAGAATGGTGCACAGCCTACAGATACAGTTCGTTCATTGCTGAAGCGTTCCGGCGTAATTTCTTAACAGCAGCAATTTGCTGTTATCATTTTGCATGATCAATGAGGGGAGGTAGGCAGGTGCCTTTTAAGAAGGTACCTTGCTGAAAGAACTATGAGTGATTTACTTGTTTCGATGGCTAAAGCTCTCGTCACGAATCCTGATTCTGTTTCCGTTAAAGAAATAGATCGTGGAAACACGGTTGTTCTTGAATTGTCAGTTGATCCTGAGGATATGGGAAAAGTGATCGGTAAGGGTGGCAAGCGCGCGCAGGCTATCCGTACAATCATGAAGGCGAAGTATCTTCGTACTGGCAAACGCGTTATTGTGGATATAGTTTAATGATTGATTACATTGTTATAGGAAAATTGATCGGTGCACACGGCATCCGTGGGGAGACGAAAGTTTTTCCCATAACGGATGACGTGCACCGTTTCAGTACAATTGCAGAATGTATGCTCCTGTCGCCGAATGAAAAGCTTGTGAGAACGGTTAACGTTACTGCAAAGCGATTTACAGGTGAGACGGTGCTTCTGACTTTGGAAGGCATTACGGATCGTGACGAAGCTCAAAAGCTCTCCGGTCTGTTTCTTGCTGTCAAAAGAGAAGACGCCGCACCTTTACCGGCGGGACGATACTTCATCACCGACTTGATTGGCTGCAAAGTCACAGATTCCGGGCATGGACTTCTTGGAGTCATTTCCGATGTTTTGCAGACAGGGGCCAATGATGTTATTGTTGTGAAGCGCACCGGTAAACAGGCTCTGCTGATTCCGTATTTGACAAGTGCGGTGACCGCTGTTGATGTTTTATCCAGGACTATTTCAGTTACGCTTCCTGACGGACTTTATGAGATCTATGAATAGCAGGTTTTTCGGACGGGGGATTGTTCAGTGAAGTTTACGGTTCTAACCCTATTTCCAGAACAAGTACGCAGCTTTCTGGAAACCAGTATTACCGGAAGAGCTATGAATAAAGGCGTTTTTTCACTGAATACCGTTCAAATACGCGACTTCTGTGTGAATGCATACAGAAAAGTAGACGATACGATGTTTGGCGGCGGGACAGGAATGCTCATGATGTGTGAGCCTGTGTATGAAGCCTGGAAATCCGTAGTGGGTCCAGATGCTTCGGATCGGCCGCATACTGTTTATTTGACACCCAAAGGCGTTGTTTTTTCACAGGCAAAAGCTATCGAGCTATCTAAATATGAGCATCTGGTATTTTTGTGCGGGCACTATGAAGGTATTGATCAGCGTGTTCTTGACGAAATAGTCGACGAGGAACTTTCCATTGGAGACTATGTGCTTACCGGCGGTGAGATTGCTGCATGTGTTGTTATTGATTCGGTATCCCGTATGATCCCCGGTGTTCTTCCGGATTCTTCAGCGTATGAAGAGGAATCCCATATGGGCGGCGTTCTTGAGGCCCCGCAGTATACGAGGCCGGAAGTTTGGCACGAAAAAACAGTTCCGCCCATTTTAATGTCGGGACATCACGCGAAAATGAAAGAATGGCGTCGTTTGGCCTCTCTTTATGATACATGGCAGAAGAGACCGGATCTTTTGGATAAGCTCTTGCTTTCTGCGGATGACTGGAAGGCTCTTCTGGAATGGAAAGAAGCGAACTCGCCGAAAACAACTGACATCGAAGACATTTGACTTCGATGGAAAGCTGCGAAAGCTGCAACATTGAAGAATAGTATTGCACTGGTGTAACCACTGTGATAAAATTTTATAGGTCAAAAGGGATGGTCCGCTGCTGTAATCCGGCATGAACATCTATCGGACAAGGAGGAACATATAAATGGATTTAGTAAAAGCAATTGAGCAGGACAACCTGCGTAATAGTTTTCCTGAGGTCAGCATCGGTGATTATGTAAAAGTTCACCTGAAGATCAAGGAAGGCGCACGTGAGCGTATTCAGATTTTTGAAGGCTCAGTGATTGCAAGAAAGGGCGGCGGCCTGTCGGAAACGATGACTGTAAGACGCATATCCTACGGTGTAGGTGTAGAGCGTATTTTGCCTGTGCATTCCCCTAAAATCGATAAGATTGAGATTGTCCGTAAGGGACGCGTAAGAAGAGCCAAGCTCTATTATCTGCGCGATCGTGTGGGCAAGGCAGCAAAGATTACAGAGAAGCTCAAGAGGCGTTCCTGACATCTTTTGTTCTGGCCGACGGACTGCTCGGATGTGTGATTTTCACATCCGGGCAGTTTTTTTATCCCGTATCCTATATACTGGTAGAAATAGTAAAATATACTAACAGGAGTATTTATGCCAACCGATATAAACTGGTTTCCCGGTCACATGCGTAAAGCGCTGCGTCTTATTGCCGATCAACTGAAATTGGTCGATGTTATCATTGAGACCTGTGACGCACGAATTCCTTTTTCAAGCAGAAACCCGGAACTTAATACGATAATTAATAACAAACGCAGACTTTTAGTCCTGAATAAGGCGGATCTGGCTGATGAAAAAGTCACGGCTGCCTGGATTGCACATTACAAAGAACGCGGTATCACTGCTGTTCCTACGGATGCCACACATAAAAAAGGACTCGATCTTATTAGAAATAACTGCCGGCAGCTATGCGCAGACATTCTGGAACGCGCCAAGGTAAAGGGCCGTATCGGAAGACCCGTACGCGCTATGATGGTCGGCATTCCCAACTCAGGAAAATCCACTCTTATTAATGCACTCTGCAACAGGCGAATTGCAATAACCGGAGACAAACCAGGTGTAACACGAGGATTTCAGTGGGCCCGGTCCGATTCGTTTCTGGAGCTCATGGATATGCCGGGTGTTTTGTGGCCCAATCTCGGGTCAAGACGAAGTCAGCTGTGCCTCACACTTACCGGAGCCGTCAAAACGGAAGTTGTGGAAATGACCGATGTCGCAATGGAAGGTATGGTCATGCTTATGGACAGATACCCGACGGAACTCTGTGCACGGTATAAACTGCCTTTACCCGGAACGCCTGATTTTATTGAAGATGCATATGAGAGATTTCTTCTCGCTGCCAAAAACCGCGGATGTATCCTGTCAGGCGGACGGATAGATGAAGAGAAATTTTCGGCCCTCTTTCTGGATGACTTCAGAAGCGGACGTATCGGAAGAATAACACTTGAGATGCCGGATCGTCCGGCTACGTGATTCGTTCAGCCGGCGTTCAGGAGGTTTAACATGAATCGTGAAGAGAAGCTTATTGAAAAATATTCGTTATTGTCGTTTTATGAAAATGAAGCAAAGATCAATGGATTTTCCAACTGTGCAGGGATTGATGAGGCAGGGAGGGGCCCTCTTGCAGGTCCTGTCGTTGCTGCAGCCTGTATTCTCAGGGAAGATATTCCGATTTACGGTCTGGATGACTCCAAGAAGATCCCGGAGAATCGACGGGAGATTCTATATGAGGAGATTATTCGAAAGGCAAAATGCTTTGCTGTCATCAGGATTGAACACGATGTAATTGATGAAATCAATATTCTGGAAGCTACAAAACGAGCTATGCGAATGTGTGTTGAATCCCTTTGTGTGTCGCCGGATCTTCTGTTAATAGATGCAGTTAATCTGAAAGGCACAGGGATTCCCGTACAGGCAATAATCAAAGGTGACGCAAAATCAAATTCTATTGCAGCAGCATCTATTTTGGCAAAAGTAACAAGGGACAGGATTATGCGGGAATACGATTTCATATATCCCGGATATGGCTTTGCAAAACATAAGGGTTACGGAACCAAGGAACACTATGCAGCTATTGAGCAGCTTTCCATTTGTCCGATTCACCGACGTACTTTTTTGAAAGGTCATATCTGATTATTTCGTATGTGGTTTATCTGGAAATTGCCGATATCTGCAGGCATTTGTCGCTTTTTGTCAGTTTTTGCAGATGATTGTCGAAATAATGTTTCTTTTTTGACTCATCCCTTATGGGATACTGGTTTTGCCGGATAATGAGTTGAAGGGGAATACTATGAATGCTGATCTTAAGGCTAACGCCAAATGGGCGAAAGATATCGGAAAACAGGCTGAAGACGCAGTGCTTTCTCTATTTCTTGCACGTGGGTATGCCCTTCTTGCGAGAAACTTTTCAGTTCATCGATATGGAGAACTGGACTTGATCCTGGGTAAAGACATGTGTATTTATGTTGTTGAGGTGAAGAGCCGAAAAGATTCAGACTCTTTCGGCGGAGCAAGGGAAGCAATAACCAGTCAAAAGATGGCCCGTATGCTTCGAGCAACCCGTGTGTTTTTACTGGACAGGCAATGGGAGTCATTTGACATACGTTTTGTAGCAGGATGTGTAACGCACCGGGCGGACGGTTCGATATTTGCCATCGAAATTCTATCAATTTAATGCAGGCCACTTGAGATTTCCTTTCAAAATAGACTATAATAATATAGTTCGGTTCGTAATTTTCATCTTGTCGTGCAAGGAAGCCGTTCACAAGTTTCTTTTGCACGGTTTAAATTCTCACGTATGCAGCCGGAACTTACAAAATAAAAACACGTGCAAGGGGGACCCTGACATGCTTTCATTTTTGCAAATGGATCGCGCGCAGCTTTCACAGGAGCTGATTACACTAAAGAATCGATATGAGGATTTTAAAGGACAGAAGCTTTCTCTTGACATGACAAGAGGGAAACCCTGCCGCGAACAGCTGGACATGGGCGCTGAGCTGCTCAGCAATCTGCATCCCGACGATATTTTTGCTGTCGACGGTTCTGACTGCCGAAACTACGGACTTCCGCTCGGAATACCCGAAGCTAGGGAGTTTTTTGCGGAGATGATCGGAACCAAAGCTGAGTATGTGGCTGTCGGCAACAACTCCAGTCTTACTGTCATGTTTGATACGTTGATGCGCGCCCTTGTTTTCGGAGAGATTGAGTCCTCACGGCCATGGGCCAAAATCGATAACAAAAAGTGGCTTTGCCCGGTTCCCGGCTATGACCGTCATTTTCTGGTTACTCAGACCCTGGGCTTTGAACTGATTGCTATTCCCCTTCACGACGATGGCCCTGATATGGATCTTGTCGAGAGACTTGTTGCAGAGGATGACTCCATTCTTGGTATGTGGTGTATGCCGCTTTACAGCAATCCGGACGGGTATGTATATTCCCCTGAAGTTTGTCAAAGACTTGCGTCTATGAAGACAGCAGCCAAAGACTTCCGTATTTTATGGGATAACGCTTACGTCATGCATCATCTGTATGAGAATACAAAGGAATCAGTACCGGATATCCTCTCCTTGTGCATGGATGCAGGGAATCCAAACCGCGTATATGAATTCGCCTCGACTTCCAAAATATCCTATGCAGGGTCTGGTATTTCCTGTATTGCTGCAAATACGGATAATTTTGCAAGAATCCGCAAATATACATCGGTTCAGTCAATTGGTCCGGACAAGATTAATGAACTGCGTCACATACGGTACATGCCTGATTCCAAATCACTTGAAGATGTGATGAAGCGCCACGCAGACATTATCCGTCCAAAGTTTGAAATGACCGTATCTATTCTTACACATGAATTGGAAGGAACCGGAATAGGAAGATGGAATAAGCCCCTCGGCGGTTATTTTATCAGTCTTTTCGTTTACCCCGGTACAGCCAAAAAAGTTGTTGCCCTTGCTAAGGATGCCGGTGTTGCTTTGACTCCGGCCGGTGCAACCTATCCATACGGAATTGATCCGCTTGATGAAAATATTCGTATTTCACCAACATTTCCATCGATTCAGGATGTTGAGAAAGCTATCTCGGTTCTAGGCGTCTGTGCCAAGATAGCAGCGGCCGAAAAGCTCATGGAAGAGGTATAATCATGAAAAATTCCTACGAGAGCCCATTGAATTCAAGGTATGCCAGCAAAGAGATGCAGTTTTTGTTCTCGCCGGACAACAAATTCCGATCATGGCGCAAGCTTTGGATTGCCCTGGCGGAATCGGAGAAAGAACTTGGACTTTCCATAACAGATGAACAGATTGATGAACTCAAGGCGCATAAGGATGACATCAACTATGATGCTGCCAGCAGGGAAGAGCGCATTGTACGTCATGATGTTATGGCACATGTACATGCATATGGTGAGCAATGTCCTAAAGCAAAAGGAATTATTCATCTCGGTGCCACCTCGTGCTATGTAGGCGACAACACGGATCTCATCGTAATGCGGGACGCACTTATCCTCATCCGAAAGAGATTGATTCACGTTATTGCCGGATTGGCCTCTTTTGCAGATGAATACAAATTCATGCCGACTCTCGGGTTTACTCATTTTCAGCCTGCACAGCTCGTTACGGTTGGCAAAAGGGCAGCTCTCTGGCTGCAGGATCTTCTTTTTGATTTGGAGGAACTGACTTTTGTAATCGATCATATCAAACTTCTCGGGTGCAAAGGCACAACCGGGACACAGGCAAGTTTCCTGAATCTGTTTCACGGGGACCACGATAAAGTAATCAGGCTCGATCAGTTAATTGCTGAGAAAATGGGTTTTACTGATACATACAAAGTCAGCGGACAGACCTATTCAAGAAAGGTTGACTCACGTGTTCTGAATTCGCTTTCTTCGATTGCTCAGAGCGCGCATAAGTTCAGCAATGATATCCGGCTTCTACAGCATCTGAAAGAAATTGAAGAACCTTTTGAAAACACACAGATCGGTTCTTCAGCCATGGCATACAAACGAAATCCAATGAGGACGGAGCGGATTGCTTCGCTTTCCAGGTATGTTATTGCAGACGCTTTGAACCCAGCTATGACAGCCTCCGAACAGTGGTTTGAAAGAACACTTGATGATTCTGCCAATAAGCGCATCTGTGTTCCGGAAGCGTTCCTCTCAGTCGATGCAATTTTAAGTATTTATCAAAATGTAGTTTCGGGACTTGTCGTATATCCCGGGGTCATTCACAGGCACCTTATGGAGGAGCTTCCCTTTATGGCAACGGAAAACATTATGATGGAAGCTGCCGGCAGGGGCGGTGACCGTCAGGACCTCCATGAGCGTATTCGAGTCCATTCCATGGCCGCCGGAGCCGTGGTCAAAGTTGAAGGCAAGCCCAATGATCTCTTAGAGAGAATTGCAGCTGATGATGCTTTTGGACTTGATAAAGATTCCCTAGCAGCACTTCTTGATCCCAATCTCTATATAGGCCGCAGTCCGGAGCAGGTAACTTCATTTTTACTGGAAGAAGTAACACCGGTACTTGCAGAATACGCAGGTGATATGGAACTTTCTGATCCGGAACTAACCGTATAAGGGAGGAAAATCTTCTGATTTACCTTGACAATAGTGCGACTACAAAGCCGCTTCCTGAAGTGGTTTCCTTCATCTGTGAGGAACTTTCTTCCGAGGACGGGTTCGGCAACCCCGGATCTTTGCATCGGCTTGGGTACTATGCCGAAAAAAAACAGAAAGCTGCCCTTGATATACTTTCCGGAATACTCGCATGCAGCCGTGACGAACTCATTTTCACATCCTGTGGTTCTGAATCGGTCAATACTGCAATCCGCGGATATCTGCATGCGAATCCCAGGGCGGGAAAGCATATAATTTCAACAAGGACAGAGCATAAGGCTTCTCTCGAGACGCTTTCCTTTCTGGCACTTGCCGGTTATGAGGTGACGTATCTGCCTGTCGGCAAAGACGGTTCACCGGACCTTATTGAACTTGAGAAGTCGATCCGCCCTGATACGGCGCTCATCACGCTTACACATATTAATAATGAAACAGGCGCCATTCTTCCTGTTGATCAAATCACTGCGATCCGCAGCAGAAAGAACCCTAAAACACGTATTCATCTGGATTGTGTTCAATCTTTCGGTAAGCTTCCCATTCGCTTTTCCAGGATGGAAATTGATATGGCTTCTTTTTCCGGGCACAAAATTCATGCAGTTAAAGGTATTGGGCTTCTTTATGTCAGGAAGGGCTGCCGTATACATCCTTTGATCTTCGGAGGCGGACAGCAGAACGGCCTTCGATCCGGTACGGAAAGTTCCTATCTGTCGGGTGCACTTGCTCTTGCATTATCCTTAGCCGAGAAAGACAGGGAAAATGCTCTTTCTCGTGTTACTATATTAAAGAAGGAATTACTGGAGGGAGTCAGTGACCTTTATCCGACTATTTTGTCGCCGGCTGATTCTCTGCCATATGTCGTCAATCTGTCATTTCCTTTTTTTGAAGCGGAAACAATGCTTCACGCCCTGGAAGAACGAGACATATTTGTATCAACGGTATCGGCCTGTTCTTCGAAACAGAAAAAAGTCAGTTATGTGCTTCTTGAAATGGGAATTGAAAAAAGCATTGCGCAAAATGCCGTCCGCATAAGCTTTTCCCGTTTTTCAACGGAGGAAGACGTAAAAGCAGTATGCAGATCGATACATGATATTTATGACAAATATTTAATGAAACGAGGACAATAATGGAAAACGCATCAAAACATGAGGTCATCATCCTGGCTCGTATGGGTGAGATTGCACTCAAAGGTTTGAATCGCGGCAAATTTGAACACCAGTTGATCTCAAATCTAAAATACCGGCTGCGCTCGCTGGGGAATTTTTATATTTTCCAGAGTCAGTCAAGACTATGGATTGAACCTAAAGCTGCCGGCCCCGATTTACAGAGTGCGGCTCCGGTCAGCACATTTACCGATGATCCGGAGTTAGCCAAAACTGTCCTGACTGCTGTAACGGAAGTGTTTGGTATTGTATCAGCAAGCCTCGTATGGAAATTCAACGGCGGCATGGATGAGATTACAGCACAGGCCAAGGACTTCGTGAAGGAACTTCTGGCAGCAAAACACTTCAAGACATTCAAGGTTGAAGCCAAACGAGGGGAAAAACGTTTCCCGTTGACTTCCCCGGAGATCTGCACGGAACTTGGCGGTCAGATTCTGGATGCTTTTCCGGAATTGACAGTTGATGTCATTTCTCCGGATTTTGTGGTATATGTTGAAGTTCGTGAAAACATCTCTCTATATACTGAGAAAATTTGCGGTCATCGCGGCCTTCCTGTCGGTACCGCAGGAAAGGGAATGCTTCTTCTTTCCGGCGGCATTGACAGTCCGGTCGCCGGCTATATGATGGCGAGCCGAGGCATGTCGCTGGAAGCCGTCTATTTTCATTCTTACCCGTATACAAGCGACAGGGCCAAAGATAAGGTTATTGATCTTGCCAAAATCGTCTCGCATTTCGCCGGAAGCATGACACTGCACGTTGTTGATTTTACATCTATTCAGCTTGAGATGTATCAGAACAGCCCGCAGGATATGCTGACAATAACGATGAGACGCGTAATGCTGCAGATTGCAGAGGATATTGCAAACCAGCGCGGATGTAAGGCGCTTATTACAGGGGAGAGCCTTGGTCAGGTCGCCAGTCAGACACTGGAGGCTATTTGCTTAACCAATGAAGTTGTTAAGCTACCCATTTTTCGTCCGCTTATCGGTACCGACAAAGATGATACGATTTCGATTGCACGAAAAATCGGTACTTTCGAGACATCCATATTGCCATTTGAAGATTGCTGTACGGTGTTTGTTGCCAAACATCCCAAGACCAGGCCGCTGCCGGAACATATGTCTGCAGCTGAGAAGAATCTTGATATACCGGAACTCGTTGCCAGGGGACTGGCCTCCGTTGAGAAGATCTATATCTGAGGAGGATTGATGCATGCGTATCGGGAAGTTAACAAATCAGGAGCTCCAGGAGATAGTAATTTCCCGGCTGCCGCGTCTTTCTGCGCGTACGATAACGGGTGCAGGGGTCGGGGCTGACTGCGCCTGGCTCAATATGGGTTCTAATCTGCTGGTGGCTTCCACGGACCCGGTTACAGCCGGCGGAATGCAGTCCGGATGTCTTGCTATCCATGTTTCCTGCAACGATATAGCCGCCTGCGGCGTGAAGCCGATTGGAATTCTGCTGGTTCTTATTGCTCCAGTGACAACTACAAAAGAAGATTTGATTCACATCATTGACCAGGCTTCGGAAGCTGCCGCGTCTCTTGGTGTGGATATTGTCGGGGGCCATACTGAAATCAGTGATGCAGTCAATCGATTTGTTGTCACAACAACCGCATTTGGGATTATTGAAAAGTCCGACATGGTTCCGTTGGGAAGAGCCGTCGCGGGCGACACTCTTCTGATGACAAAAACTGCCGCGATTGAGGGAACATGGATCGCAGCTATGGAACACGGGGACAGACTCGGCACAATGCTTTCTGAAGCATACCTGGCCGAAGCCCGTTCGTTTTTGGACCAACTCAGCGTGGTGAAGGAAGGTGTACTTGCAGTCTCCTGTGCCCCTGAGGAAAACAGTTATAGTGATCAGGGCTATATGCACAGCGCTGTTCATTTGATGCATGATGCAACAGAGGGCGGTATCTATGGCTCTTCTTATGAAATGGCCGAATTGTCAGGTTTGGGACTTGTCCTGGAAGTATCTGCCATACCGGTACATCCGGTTACAGAGATGATAACCTCCGTTCTCGGACTTGATACAATGCGGCTTATTTCTTCCGGAACCCTTCTGATTGCAACGCCGGAGCCGGATACTGTTCTGGCAAAATTAGCTGAGAATGGAGTCACGTGCGCGGCAATCGGCAAGTTTACGGATGCAGGTTATTTTGTAAAGGACAAGAACGGTAAACTTATTCCTCTTTTACCTCCTGACGCAGACGAACTGTATAAATTGTGATTATAATTGTATTGGGGACCAGCGTTGCGGTCAGTCAGAGCAAAAACGGGTATTGTATCCGAATAAGGCATTCAAAATGCAGCAGCAGACAATTTGCACTTTACCGAAGTGTAAGAATCCAGTAAAATAACTTAGTATGCAGAAAATATTACATTCGATATAGATTTCAGATCATAGAAAGCGGAGGGAACGGTCATGTTTGAACACATTAAGGAAGAGGATCCGGAAGTTTATCAGGCCATTATGCTGGAAGTCAACAGACAGCGCACAAAGATTGAACTAATCGCGTCTGAGAATTTCGTAACGGAGGCCGTACTCGAGGCCGCCGGAAGCCCGCTTACCAATAAATATGCAGAAGGATACCCTGGAAAAAGATATTACGGCGGATGTGAGTATGTTGATATCGTTGAGTCCCTTGCAATTGAGAGAGCAAAAAAGCTTTTTGGTGCAGATCATGTCAACGTGCAGCCGCATTCCGGAGCACAAGCCAATACGGCTGTATATTTTGCGATATTGGACCCTGGCGATATAATCCTCGGCATGGATCTTTCCCATGGCGGACACCTGACTCACGGAATGAAGCTGAATGTTTCAGGGAAGACGTACCATTCTGAGTTTTATCAGGTTGATCCTGTTACCTGCCGCATTGACTATGACAAGCTTATGGAACAGGCAAAGCAGGTCAAACCCAAGGTTATTGTTGCCGGTGCATCGGCATATCCGAGAATTATTGATTTTGCGAAATTCCGTGAAATAGCTGATGCTGTGGGCGCATATCTATTTGTGGATATGGCACACATAGCAGGTCTTGTAGCAGCCGGGCTTCATCCGAACCCGGTCCCGTATGCTGACTTTGTTACAACGACAACACATAAGACACTCCGCGGACCCAGAGGCGGAATTATTATGTGTAAGGAAAAGTATGCCAAACAGATTGATATGGCCGTATTCCCAGGCCAGCAGGGCGGACCGCTGATGCACATCATTGCTGCAAAAGCAGTCGCATTTAAAGAAGCACTGACACCTGAGTTTCGAGTCTATCAGGGAAATATCATCAAAAATGCCGCAGCGCTTGCTGCCGGGCTGCAGGACAGAGGCATTGCCTTGGTATCCGGCGGAACCGATAACCACCTGATGCTTATGGATTTGCGCGGAACCGGAGTTACCGGCAAGGAAATGCAGCTGCGTCTGGATGAAATGAATATTACATGCAATAAGAATACAATCCCTTTTGACCCGGAGAAGCCTTTTGTAACAAGCGGTATCCGTCTTGGTACAGCTGCTGTCACGACCCTTGGAATGGATACGGCTGATATGACGGAAATTGCGGATTTGATCGCGCTGACGCTTAATTGTTATGATACAAAGAAGGAAGAAATTCTTTCCCGTGTAGCAGCTCTGACCAGCCGGTATCCTCTGTATCCCGAAATCTGATAGAGGTGATATTTCTTGGAAAATACAATACCCGGAAAAGAACCGCTTGCATACCGCATGTCGCCGCGTTCACTCGATGAATATGTGGGGCAGGAACACATTCTGGGAAAAGGTAAAATGCTTAGAAGAATGATAGAGGCAGACCGTCTGTCCTCTATCATTCTTTATGGTCCTCCCGGCACGGGAAAGACAGCCCTGGCAAGGCTCATAGCACATACAACGGCTTCCGGTTTTTCGAAGATGAATGCTGTAACGGCTGGTGTCAGCGATATTAAGCGTGTCATTTCCGACACCCAGAACATGATTTTGAATCCTTCCGGACGTACCGTATTATTTATCGACGAAATCCATCGTTTCAACAAACTTCAACAGGATGCACTTCTTCCCCATGTCGAAGACGGTACATTGATTCTGATTGGTGCAACGACTGAAAATCCGTTTTTTGAAGTGAATAAAGCGCTCATTTCCAGATCAACAGTACTGGCGCTCAAGCCGCTGACGGAACCGGATATCATCAGAATCCTGAAAATGGCACTTGCTGATAAGGAAAGAGGACTTGGCAATGAACTAATCACCATAACCGACGAGGCTCTTTCCTATATTGCCAATCTTTCCAATGGCGATGCGAGAATTGCACTTCGGGGACTTGAGCTTGCATCCGTTACAACACCTCCGGACGCAACAGGACGGGTATCCATTGATGCCGCCGTTCTTGAAGACTGTATGCAGAAAAGAAGTATTGCTTTCGACGCAAACGGGGAAAGTCATTACGATAATATAAGTGCTTTTATCAAATCCATGCGCGGCTCAGACCCTGATGCAGCTGTTTTCTATCTGGCGCGGGCCCTTCATGGCGGAGAAGACATTGAATTTCTGGCAAGACGCATTCTGATATGTGCTTCCGAGGATGTCGGTATGGCAAATCCGTCGGCACTTCCAGTTGCAATGGCTGCATATCAGGGTATTATGGCTGTTGGAATGCCTGAGGCCAGAATTCTATTATCAGAAGCGGCGATTGTTGTAGCGACAAGTCCCAAATCCAATGCTTCATATCTGGCGATCAACAAAGCTATGCAGGATGTTGAGCAGAAGAGAACGGGAGAAGTTCCCATGCATCTTCGCAATGCACCTGCTAAGGGCATGGCGGATCTCGGTTATGGCGTGGGGTACAAGTATGCTCATGACTTTGAAGGTCATATAGTTGATCAGCAATATTTACCGGATGAGATGAAAGGTACAATCTATTATGAACCGACAAGTCTCGGATATGAGACCAAAATCCGGGATTGGCTTGATAAGAGAAGAAACAAATAAAGTAAACATGGAAAGTCTATTGTTTTACTAAGAATTTCACGAGACGTAACAAATGTTACGTCTCGTTTTTGTGGAAAAGATTATTGTATGTCATGCAGGCACAATCAATGTGAATCCGGATATAAGGATATATCCACGTATTTGTTTTCGAGACTGTGCATGACAGAGAACAGAAAGGTCACCAATTTGGTGAAACGAGTGGTAGAAATGACAGGACATGATGTCAGACGAATTTATCTTGATAATGCTGCTACGACAATTGTCAGGCAGGAAGTTATTGATGAGATGATGCCGGTTTTTACAGAGAATTACGGCAATGCCTCCTCGATATACATAGAAGGGCAGAGGGCAAAATCAACACTTGAAGATGCAAGGGCGCGCATCGCAAAATGCCTTAATGCTGAGCCCGCCGAGATATTTTTCACTTCATGCGGGACAGAATCGGATAACTGGGCAATTAAAGGGGCGGCATACCGTTACGCCAAAAAGGGTAAACATATAATTACCTCTGTTATTGAACATCACGCCGTTTTGCATAGCTGTGATTTTCTTGCAAAACAGGGATATGATATTACATATGTCCCTGTAGATGCGTTTGGTCTTGTTAACCCTTCAGACGTGGAAGCGGCAATACGCCCTGATACAATACTTGTTACTATTATGATGGCAAACAACGAAATTGGCACAATTCAGCCTATTAAAGAGATTGCGGACATCTGCAAAGCGAAAAAGGTTCTTTTTCACACCGATGCGGTTCAAGCCGGCGGGACTCTTCACATTGATGTCAAGGATCTTGGCGTAGATATGCTTTCCCTTTCCGGACATAAGCTCCACGCTCCAAAGGGTGTCGGACTACTGTATATACGTAAGGGAGCGGCAATCACAAACTTCATGGACGGCGGTGCGCAGGAACGTGCGAAACGTGCAGGAACAGAGAATTTGCCTTATATTATGGGTTTTGCCAAAGCACTTGAACTTGCCGTTGCTGACATTGATACAAATTCGATACGACTTACTAAGATCCGCGACGCTCTTATTGATGCTGTCCTTGCAGCAGTTCCCCACACACGACTCAATGGGGATAATGTCAAACGTCTCCCTGGCAATGTCAATATGTCTTTTGAATTTATTGAAGGCGAATCACTGCTTCTCCTCCTTGACCATATGGGCTTTGCCTGCTCCAGCGGTTCTGCATGCACATCGGGTTCACTGGATCCGTCACATGTGCTTCTCGCTATTGGTCTTCCTCACGAAATAGCACATGGCTCGCTTCGTGTAAGTATTGGTAAGTTCAACACAGAAGAAGAGGTCATGTCCATTGTTCCTGCCCTTGAGATCATTGTACAGAGGCTCCGCGATATGTCGCCGCTGTATGAAGATTTCATTAATAATAAGACGACAGCTTTTACACCATGCAATCGCTGTAATAAATAAACTGAATTTGATTGACCGGGTGAACCGGAAAAGGAGATTATTATGCTGTACAGTGACAAAGTTATGGATCATTTCATGCACCCGAGAAATGTCGGAGAGATTGAGGACGCAACAGCGACAGGAACTGTCGGAAACGCCAAGTGCGGAGATATCATGAAAGTGTATCTCAAAATTGAAGGCGATATAGTCGTTGATGCAAAGTTTAAGACTTTTGGATGCGGCAGTGCAATCGCAACTTCCAGCATGGCAACCGAAATGATAAAGGGAAGAACCATCAAAGAGGCTCTTTCACTCACAAATGTAGCTGTGGCCGAGGCACTCGACGGACTGCCCCCTATCAAGATGCATTGCTCGCTTCTGGCCGAACAGGCTGTGAAGGCAGCTTTCAAGGAATATTTTGAATCTCATGGCGGTATACCGGAAGACCTGCAGAAATATTTTGATGTTTTGGAGGAAGACGAACATAGTGTATAATACTCACATGCCTATATTTTCAGAAAAGATTGCCGCTGCTTTCATTGCATGCGGTTTTCTTTTGTTTTCTGTTTCAGGATGCATTGGTACGGACTTTCAACCACCGGTCGAAGATTCGGCAGTTACACAAAGCCCGGAAAATGTTTCTCGAGTTTTTGCAGAATCAGCATTTATCGGTGATTATGAAAAGATGTTTCACTGTTTCCCGGTCAAATATCAGGAGTCGCTTACTGAAAATGATCTTGAGCAATATAAGGCATGGGGAGTTGAGACCAGGGAGGCACTTGAAAAAAACGGCACAGAATATCTGGGTACCAGTTCAGGTAATTCCAAACAGTATTCCACAGACACGGCCTCCGCCGAGTACAAGGATTCGCTGGCGTCGATATCCATGACCTATGGGATTGCATCCACAGATATTGAAGATGTCCGGATTTTCTGTAGTATTGATAAGAGCAAGCAGTACCAGGATATATCCGTTCTCGTATACAAATACGGGACTGACTGGTATGCGTGTGTTAATGCAGATTTTCAGCTTTCATAAAATGGGAGTCCGGATTTCTTTTCTTCCAACATATGTCGTAAGTTCCTTGAAACCGCATGTTTTCAAATAGGCAGCAGTTTCTTCAAAGTAGAATCCAAGAGTTGAAGGATCATGTGAATCGGAACCAAGCGTGACCCGTTCCCCTCCGAGAGCCTTATATCGCTCGAGGATATTTCTGTCAGGCCAAATATTTTTAGTGTTTTTGGATATTAGTTTGTTGATGGAACGCGTATTGATTTCAAGCGATTTCTTTTTTAGAACGAGGGCCTGAAGGAACCTGTCAAATGACTCTGGCGCATCGGAATACCGGATGGTCGGGTCTTCATAAGTGGAATAGCGCATGATGTAATCAAAATGACCGACAATGTCGAATTCACTGCAGGAAATGACCATCTGTGTAAGATCATTGATATAACCGCCGAAGACTTCGGATTTGGGGCTTTTATAGCACTCGGGAAAGAAATACGGATCCTGCCCCTGATAGAGATGATTTGACATAATGACTGAATCAAACGGATAGCGGGAAACGAGATTGTTATAGAAGCCGCACAGATGGGGCTGATATCCAAGTTCGATACCCGAATAGATCTGCAGTCCGTCTGGAATACTTTCTCCCCATTTTGCGAAAGACTCGAAGTAAGAATCAACATCAAACAAGAGCGGCATATCCAATTTATGCGGATAATCCATTTCGTAATGTTCGGTAATAACAACGGCTGCTAAATCCCTTGATTTAGCAGCGGCAAAAAGTTCCGTTGCTGTCATGTGGGCATCGCCGCTGAACTCGGACGTGTGATTGTGGCTGTCAGTAAACATTCTTTATACCTCTGTGTCGCTTATGGTGACCGGCTGCCCTCGTCAGTGTAATCATAATATGGTATCATAAAATCAAATTTCTGTCGCACAACAATATGCTGTGCGATAAATGTTCAAGGAGGACTTACAATGCAGCCCAAAGATAAAAAACTGATTTCTGAAGATGTTGTAGAAAAAGGGAGTCATAAGAAGAACAAGGATAAGTACAAGAAGCTTCTGGCTGACTACCCAAATTTGTGGGAATCCCGCTCGCAGGATGATTTTGACCATGCTTATGCAATGGCAGATGAATATAAACGTTTTCTCGATTCCGGTAAAACAGAACGTGAGTTTGTCCATATGTCCATTGAATCCGTCGAACAGCTCGGATATGTTGATATCGCAACTCTCCCTTCGCTTACAGCCGGCCATAAGGTTTACCAGTCCATAAAGGGAAAGGGTCTTATGCTGGCTGTTATCGGCAAAAAGCCTATCACAGAAGGAATGAATATTCTCGGTTCACATATTGATTCGCCGCGACTGGATTTAAAGCCGAATCCTCTTTATGAAGAGAACGAAATGGTCTATCTTCAAACGCATTATTACGGCGGTATCAAGAAATATCAGTGGCCGACAATTCCTCTGGCAATCCACGGCCTGGTAATTCGACAGGATGGTTCCAAGATTTTCATCAGCATCGGTGAAAAAGATGAAGATCCGATATTCTATATCACTGATCTTCTGCCTCACCTGGGGAGCGAGCAGATGGCCAAGAAAGCATCGGATGTGATCCGCGGCGAAGATTTGAATATTCTGATCGGCGGACGGCCGGTTGACGACAAGGATGCTTCCAACAAATTCAAGATTGGTATTCTTGAGCTCCTTTTTAAAGAATATGGAATCGTAGAGAAGGATTTTGTAAGTGCTGAACTTGAAGTTGTTCCGGCACTCAAGGCAAGGGATGTAGGGTTTGACCGGTCATTTGTTGCCGCGTATGGACATGATGACAAGGTTTGTGCTTTCCCGGCCCTGATGGCACTTATGCAGCAGGAACGTCCCGGTAAAACATCTGTCGTTATGCTTTCAGACAAGGAAGAAATCGGAAGTTACGGCAACTCCGGCGCGCAATCCAGGCTGTACGAGAACTTCCTGGTGGAGCTCTTTGTCAAATCCTGCGGTATGTATGATGAACTGCTCTACCGCAAAACGATAGCAGCCAGCAAGATGTTGTCTGCAGATGTCTCCAATGGATTTGATCCGACTTTCGCATCTGTTTCCGATCCCAAAAACTCCGCCTATATGTCTCGCGGCATCATGATGGAGAAATATGTCGGATCCCGCGGCAAGTCCGGAACGAATGATGCCAACAGTGAATTCTTTTCCGACATTCTTCGCGTTTTCGAAAAAAACAATATTCCGTGGCAGACCGGAGAGCTCGGCAAAGTCGATGCAGGCGGCGGCGGAACGATCGCTGTATATATGGCGAACATGGGAATGGAAGTTATTGACTGCGGCGTGCCCGTGCTGTCCATGCATGCACCGTATGAGGTTATCAGCAAGATCGACCTGTATTTCACATATCTTGCCTATAAGGTTTTCCTCGAAGAAATGTAATAAGGAACAAGGAATTTGATGTTGTTCCTGTAGAATGGCAGCTTTTTAATTTCTAATAATTTGTTTTAGCAGTATGGTAGATTGCCCGAAGATAGGGCAGAAAGTAGGGATACATGATTATTGTAGTTAAACCCGGCTCATCCGAGGAGCAGGTACGCGAAATACTTGACCAGCTTGAATCACATGGTCTTAGGGCGCACATCTCAGAAGGATCCGAGCGCCTTATCATTGGCGTCATTGGTGATAAGAGCCGCTTGTCGCTTGATTCCCTCGAGGTGCTGCCTGCTGTAGAGAAGCTGGTTCCGATTATGGAATCCTATAAGCTTGCCAGCAAAGCGTTTCGCCCGGAAGGAACATCTTTTGAAATCAAGGATGTAGTTCTCGGCGGAAAAGAACTTGTTATGATGGCAGGGCCATGTGCTGTTGAGAGTGAAGAACAGGTTGAAGAGGTTGCAGCCTTTGTGTGGGCCTGCGGTGCCAAGTTCCTTCGCGGCGGCGCATATAAGCCAAGAACTTCACCGTATGCTTTTCAGGGACTCGAAAAGGAAGGCCTTCAGATTCTTCGCCGGGTAGCGGATCGTCACAGTCTTCTGGTCATCAGTGAGATTACTTCTGAAAACGATATTGAATTTGCTGCCGATTATGTTGACATGATTCAGATAGGCGCAAGAAATGCACAGAATTTCAGGTTACTTTCCGCTGTAGGCAAGTCAGGTATTCCCGTCATGCTTAAGCGCGGCATTGCTGAGTCGATAGATGAATGGCTCGGATCAGCCGAGTATGTAATGAGTGAAGGAAATTATAAGATTGTTCTGTGCGAACGTGGAATCCGGACATTTGAGACGGCCACAAGAAGTACTCTGGATTTGAGCGCGGTACCTGTCCTCAAGAGCAAAACACATCTCCCTGTCATTGTTGATCCGAGCCATGCGGCCGGTAAAGCTCTGTATGTACCTGCTCTTTCGAGGGCTGCTATTGCGGCCGGAGCAGATGGTTTGATTATTGAAGTGCATCCGAATCCAAAGTGCGCCATGTCAGATGCGGCTCAGCAGCTTACACCTGATGCTTATCGTGTCCTTACGGATGAAATCCGGGCTATGGCTGCGATTTTGGGACGGACTTACCCGGTGTAATGCCTGACAAAGGATTGCTTTCGACTGCTTCGCGCAGCGACTGGTCATCAACGTGGGTGTATATCTGCGTTGTGGCAACGCTCGCGTGGCCCAGGATTGTCTGAAGACTGCGAATATCAACCTTCCCGTATTTGTACATGAGGGTTGCGGCGGTATGACGCAGTTTGTGTACAGAAAAAACATTGGTGTCGATGCCTGATTCACCAAGGAGACGTTTCGTTGCATATTGAATCATCTGGTTGCTCAGGCGCCTGCCTATACGGCTGATAAATAATGCCTGAGGGTCTTTTAAGCCATTGTGCGGGCGAACGGCAAGCCATTCACCCAAAGCTGCCATACAAGCCGAATTAAGATATATAGTGCGTTCTTTATTGCCCTTACCGATAACGGTGAGGGTATTTCCATGTATATTGGTGAGATTGATTCCGCTGAGCTCGGAAAGACGCATACCGCAGTTCAGAAAAAATGTGAGTATGCAGTAATCCCGCTCCCTGTTTGCATGTGTTGATTCTGCCGCCGTAGAAAGAAGATTCACACTTTCATCGAGTGTCAGATAGTGGGGAAGACGTCTTCCCAGTTTGGGAGCGTCGAGTTCATAGGAGGGATCTTCGGGGATCAGCTTGCGCTTCTGAAACAAATATTTGAAGAAGGACTTGAGAGTAGCAGCTTTTCTCGCACGTGTCGGGGTTGATGCATGCCTTTCCCGGGAAAGATATATCAGGAATACAAAAAGATCATCCGTGGTGATTGAAACCAGAAACGATGTATCAACATCATTAATTGGAATTTTATTTATGGGAACGCCGGGTTCTGCCAAACCCTTGTCGCGTTTAATAAAACGGAAAAAGAGGACAAGATCATACCGGTACTCCTTCATCGTGAGCACAGATCTCTCTTTAACCGCCTGCATATAGTTGGTATACTGATCGAGTATTGGAAAAGAACCAGTCCCTTTTGACGCATCGGCGCCGGCACGAGTAATCATAATGCATCTGTCTCCCTACGTTTCAATACATGTATTTTAACATACCGCATCTGATATTTATCTGATGCAATCAGATAAATAGTAGGTTGCACGAGTAATCCTGATGTGATATTATACTCCCAGCAAACACAAATGTCCTCGAGGGGAGGACAGCGGCATAGCTGCACTTCAATAAACAATCAACATACGAATATGAAATGCTGATTGTATGCCGTACGAGAGGAGAGAACAGGTCATGAATTTGAAATTAAAAGTGGGTGTCATTGGCGGAACAGGGTATGTCGGACAGAGGTTTATTACACTTCTTGAGGATCACCCCTGGTTTACATGCGCTGCAGTTGCTGCATCGCCCCGATCCGCCGGCAAAAGATATGAAGAAGCCGTAGAGGGCCGTTGGAAAATTGATGTTCCGATGCCTCAATACGTGAAAAATATGATCGTTTATGGTACGGACGAAATCGAAAAGCTCTGCGAAGTTGTTGATTTTGTATTTTGTGCCGTCGATATGAAAAAAGAGGAAATCAAGGCCCTGGAAGAGCGTATTGCAAGATTCGAGACTCCCGTAGTGTCCAACAACTCCGCCCATAGATGGACTCCGGATGTTCCTGTAATAATTCCGGAACTCAACAGCGATCATTCCAGAATAATAGAAGTACAGAGAAAGCGGCTTGGTACCAGACGAGGATTCATTACAGCCAAACCGAACTGCTCGATTCAGAGCTATGTGCCTGCACTTTCCCCGCTTCTGGATTATGGTATTGAAAAGATCAGCGTATGCACCTATCAGGCTATATCCGGTGCCGGCAAGACTTTTGCAGACTGGCCCGAAATGGTAGGAAATATGATTCCCTATATCGGCGGCGAAGAAGAGAAGAGTGAGAGGGAACCGCTTAAAATATGGGGGGCGGTCGGACCGGACAGCATTATTACGGCAAGTGCGCCTGTTATCTCGGCGCAGTGTTATCGTGTAGCGGTTCAGGAAGGTCATACAGCGGCTGTTTCCGTATCTTTTAAGAATAAGCCTTCCATCGATGAAATACTCGAACGTTGGATTTCCTTTGAGGGAGCAGCACAAAAGCTTGATCTTCCGAGTGCACCAAAACCGTTTCTTCAGTATCTTGAGCAGGATAACCGTCCGCAGCCACTTCTGGATGCAGGTTTTCAGCATGGAATGGGAGTCAGTATCGGGCGTCTGCGCGAGGATTCGATATTTGATTATAAGTTCACCTGTCTTTCACACAATACAATTCGCGGTGCTGCAGGCGGGGCCGTTCTGATGGCAGAACTGTTAACCAGACAAGGATATCTGGAGAGCAAGTAATGCTCTTTCGGATGATCATTCTAGATTTTAATACATATACTCCGGCAGATTATTCATGGTTGATTTGCGGTGAAAATTCTGCCGGAGTATATTTGCAATAACAGGATTTTATTGAAGGGTTAATTGAAAAAGTAAATTCCAGTATATAGAGGCGCGAAAAAATGCAGGAGAAAATTCCGTAACGGGAGCGATTTCCTGCATTTTTGCAGGTGAGCAAAGAAAGAAAAGATGGTATATTGGAGTC
>Ga0209125_1000449_pt1 | contig 54216 bp, 50 predicted proteins | sample BarGraIncub1131A_FD_184503 | JGI IMG/M metagenome (GOLD analysis project Ga0209125, IMG submission 184503) | Arctic peat soil microbial communities from Barrow, Alaska - Barrow Graham LP Incubations 11-31A (SPAdes) (version 2) | ecosystem: Environmental > Terrestrial > Soil > Wetlands > Peat... | reverse complement strand
ACCGGGAGGGTTCCCGCAAAAAAGGCGTCTCGCGCCCCTCCTAGCAGGCAGCTGCCGTTATGGACGGGACAGCTGGTTCCTTTGGCGCTCCACGTCATCGTTGGCATGGTGGATGGGAATCAATCGGCAGGCTGGCACGGACGGTGGCAAGAAAAGGACAAGGACCCATGAAGTACGACTCTGCTTGAGGTTGTATAGGGAATCGGCCTTGCGCCACGGCGTGTTCCATCGTTTGGCGCGGCGTATGCCCGTATCGCCGGGCAAGGATCGAGAAATGCCTGGTATTGATGGTCAACCCCGGTTCCCCTCTTCAATCTATCCGTAAAGGTACACCCGGTTGTATGCCTACCTCCACAAGCTGCTCACTTTTGCTCCCGCACCCCTCATTAGTGAAACATCCCACCCCACCAGTTGCTCGGCAATGCTTCAGCCATTGTTGCAATCTTTCCAGATTAACGTATATTAAAAAGGAAAATTTTAACGCTTGCCCCTAATCTGTGAGGAGATGGCGTGATGCAAAATGGAAAAGAAATCGCCGGAAATACCGGGATGGAAGGGGTCAACCACCACAACCATCTTTGCCTTATCTATGAAGAAGAGGCGGAGATACTTGCCCCGGTTATACCGTTCATCCAGAAGGGGGTAGCACAGGGGGAGCGTTGCATTTACCTCAATGCTGGCGAGGAGATGCTTGAACGTGTACTGAAAAATGCTATTTCGGGTCGAAAAAGCGAAATTGGGGCTTTGTTGTTGCTGCCGGCGCGGGAGACCTGGTTGCAGGGAGGCAACTTTGATCCTGCACGGGTGATGGGCTTAATGCAGTCCATTTGTTCCAGCGCAGCAGGGGATGGATTCAAGGGGACACGAATTATCTGTGACATGGGGTGGGCAGGCGGGGAGGCTCTTAAGGAAGGTACGCTCATAGAGTTCGAGCTGGGGCTCAATCTCTTCGCCGAACGCAACGATGTGGCCCTGCTCTGCCTTTACAATCGGCGGACCTTCTCTCCTGAGCGGATTCTTGAGCTGGCAAAGATCCATTCTCATCTCGTGATCGGCGGAAAGGTTTGCAGTAATCCCTTCTTCGTCCCGCCGAAACGAATTCTTGATGTGTCGCGCGCAACCTGTGAACTCGATCTTTTCCTGGCTGAGGTGCAGGTTGCCTCCGGTGCCGTTGTAGAGCTGGAGATGCTGCGCCATGAGCTGGAACAGGCCTATGCGGCACTTGCGCGGAAGATTTACGAGAACTGGCAGGAAGAGGACACGCTGCGCATAAGTGAAAAAGAACTCCATGAGAAGGATGAGGTGCTCATGGTGCACAGGCGGCGGCTCCAGACCGTCCTGCAACATTTACCAGTCATGCTGATGGCCTTCGATATGGGCAACCGACTGACCGCCTGCAATCACGAATTTGAGCGTGTTACAGGGTTCAGGGCGGAGGAGGTAATGGGAAGGCTGATACTTGATCTAATCGAGGTGAAAGGGGAGGGGCGAGAAGAGTTGGTAGAAGCCCATCCTGTGGAGGGAGGAAACTACAGGGAGAGGAAATGGAACATCAGATGCAAGAATGGTTCACTAAAGAGTGTTTCTTGGTCCAACATTTCCCAGTATGTCCCTATATCAGGCTGGACTAACTGGATCATGGGTCTGGACGTGACGCCAAGGGTCAATGCCGAATTGGGCCTAAGGTCTCTAAACGACGAGCTGAAAGCACGGACCGGTGATCTAGAGGCTTTTGGATATGCCGTTTCCAGCGACCTGAGCGGTCAACTCGCCAAGATTAGCGGTCACTGTACCGTGATGAAAGAACTCTACTGGGTAGCTCTCGCACAACCATGTCGAGATATACTGAGGGGAATCGATGAGGCGACTATCGAGATGGTCGGGCGAATCACGGCACTTCAGCGGTTCACTACACTTACCGCCGAGGAATTCCGACCTGAGCAGGTAGACCTGAGCGCTATGGTGGCGGAGATAGCCGCGCGGCTCAAGGGGAGTGCTGGGGAGCGGCGGGTGACCTTTAGTATTGAGGATGGAGTGACAGCAATAGGGGACAAAAAGCTACTTCTTTTTGCCATGGAACAGCTCCTGGAGAATGCCTGGAACTGTACCTGTGGAGTGCAGCATCCGCTGATTAGGTTCGGCACCACCCAGGTCGATGGGGGACGAAGTATTTTTATCAGTGACAACGGCCCAAGGTTTACCGGACATCCAGAAGATCTGTCGGAGCCACGCCGCTTGGACTCTGCCACCAAACTCGGCAGTGGAATCGGTCTTGTCACCGTGCAGAGAATCATCTCATTGCACCGAGGCACGATCTGGACAGCTGATGAAGCAGGGCCGGGAGCGACCTTCTATTTTAGGGTGTAAATGTGGTGGGTGTAGGTAGTGGATAACTTCTACTGTTAATCCTGTTGTCATCATTTTCTCCTCCATATTCTGCGAGTAAGGGCAGTCGACGTGGCCCTGATGTTGATTTATCTTAAAAACTGACATCGAGATTAGCTTCTGTCTGGCGCTCCACTTTCCGGACCGGATGGGGGCTGATAATTAAAGCGGTATCAAGGTATGTCGAAGGACTATTCGCAAGTGGATCGGAATTCGGCATAGTGGGCCAAGTTCATCAGGGGGTACCCAATGTCTGGAATATTCAGGGAAAAGAGGGCTGACGAGGGGGGCGGGTATGTGGACATTGACAAGGATATTGCGTCAAGCATGCTGAACGCATCCTATGCCGTCGATCTCAAGACAGCCGTGCACACCTCCTTGGAATCAATTAGGAACATGTTGCTGGAGAGTCCCAACAACGAGGAAATCAGCATTCTGACCCAGCAGGTCGAGCGGTTGCTCACTGAACAGACCGAGCGGCTTGAGTCGATTAACAGGGACCTTGAGGCCTTCAACTACTCGGTGGCCCATGACCTTTGCGCGCCGCTGAGAAGAATCTGCGGCTTCACCCGAGTGCTCCAGGAACAGTACGGCGGGAGGTTGGACCTGGAAGGGAAGGACTATTTGGAGAGGATATTTAAATCATCCCAGCATATGAATGACCTCATCGAGGCGCTGTTGCAACTCTCGCAGCTCTCCTATCTGAACCTGAAACGGGAGGTGGTCGATCTCTCAGAGATCGCGAATGATACCGCAAGCGACCTCAGGCAGAGTATGCCGGAACGCAGGGCAGAGTTCACGGTCCAACCGCGCATTCGGACCTTCGGAGACGCGAACCTCCTTGAAATAGCAATGAAGAATCTGCTGAGAAATGCATGGAAATTCACCCGAATGCGCGAATCCACCTACATCGAGTTCGGAGCCCATGAACTCGATGCCAACAAGACTTGTTTTGTGCGCGATAACGGAATAGGCTTCGATATGTCGAACTCAGGAAGCATGTTCCACGCCTTTCAGCGTCTGCACAACAGCACGGATTTCCCGGGTAACGGGATCGGGCTCACAACAGTGCAGAGGATCATCAACCGCCACGGTGGGCGGATCTGGGCCGAGGGGGAGGTGGGCAAAGGCGCGACATTCTATTTCACCCTGCAATCGTGCATCACGTAGTCAACATTATCAGGCAGCGCCGTCCCGCTCGGGACTGACAAATTAGAGGGCATCCCATTCCGGCGTTCCGACCTGCCAGATAGGATGCCCTCTTAATGTTTTTTCGTGAACTCGATGGAGTTTTCCTCCTCCAAGGCAAGCGAGAGAAGGGGTGTATTCCCGAGGCGTGCTGAGGTTTGATAGAATGCTGCTGGTGTAATGCGATTTTCGAAAAATGCCCGAACGAGTCGCTTGTCGAAGCCGGTGCTGAAAAATGATGATTGCATGAATGGCATCGGACAGAGCTCGGGCGTTTCTAGCGGGTGGTCACGCTGGCGCCGACGGTCAAAATGAGGCCTTTTGCGTGAACCGCATTTCTGGTATCATCGCGATTTTGAATCAAGGTGGGAGCGGAGGTAGGTGATGCACGAGATGTCCATAACCCAGAGCGTGGTGGAGATCTGCGAGGGGCATGCAGGAGGACGCAGGGTGACCGACGTGGTCCTGGAGATCGGGGAGCTCTCGGGGGTTGTGCCGGACAGCATCGAGTTCTGCTTCGAGGCGTGTACCAAGGGGACGCTTTTGGAAGGTGCACGGCTTAAGATAGAGATCGTCCCCGCCGTCGGGCTCTGTCCCGCCTGCGCGCGTCAACTCCCGATCACCAGCCTTTTTGATCCTTGCCCGAACTGCGGAGCCTTCGGCCTCGGCATTGTCTCCGGCGAGGAGCTTCGCGTCAAGGAACTCGAATTGGAGTGAGGAATTGGTCCCGCCGCCATGGGACAAAATGATACGATCGGGACAAAAGTATACAAAATTAAAGCGACCCGTATCCGGCCTCCCGGGTGCGTGTCGCTTTTTATGTATACATTTCGGACTGTTCCGAAATTGGGTTTTCCTCGTCCAGTTGGCACAAGAGTTGCCGTATACAGGCGAAATGATTTTTATGAGGGAGGTGCTATGAAAGAAGACACTGAAATGTTTTGTGATGGGGTAACCCGCAGGAGTTTCATGAAGGCCTGCGTCACCGCTACGGCCATGATGGGGCTCCCCTTTGGAATGCACACACAGGTCGCGGAGGCAATTGAGAAAAACGGTAACCCCTCGGTGATCTGGCTTCATTTTCAGGAATGCACCGGCTGTTCGGAATCGCTGTTGCGCTCCACGCATCCGACCATCTCAACGCTGATCCTGGACATGATCTCGCTCGATTACCACGAGACCCTGATGGCCGGTTCCGGCGCCCAGGCCGAAAAATCGTTGCACGACTCCATGACGGCGAATAAGGGGAAGTACATCCTGGTGGTCGAGGGGGCGATACCGACCAAGCAAAACGGGATCTTCTGCAAGGTTTCCGGCAAGACCGCGCTCGAGTCGCTGCAGCACGCGGCCGAGGGTGCAGCCGCCATCATATGCATCGGAACCTGCGCGTCCTACGGCGGGATCCAGTCCGTCTCCCCGAACCCGACCGGCGCGGTCGGCGTCAGGGATATCGTGAAGGATAAGCCGATCATCAACATCCCCGGTTGTCCTCCCAGCCCCTACAACTTCCTCTCCACCGTCCTTTATTACCTCACCTTCAAGAAGGTCCCCGAGCTTGATGAATTGGGGCGTCCCAAGTTCGCCTACGGCAGGAAGATCCACGAGCATTGCGAAAGACGCCCTCACTTTGACGCCGGCCGTTTCGCCAAGGCCTACGGCGATCCGACCCATGCCCAGGGGTTTTGCCTCTACAAGCTGGGATGCAAGGGGCCGGCGACCAGCGCCAACTGCTCCGTGCAGCGCTTTAACGACGTCGGCGCCTGGCCGGTCTCCATCGGGCACCCCTGCATCGGTTGTACCGAGCCGGACATCCTCTTCAAGAAGCCGATCTCGGAGAAGGTGCAGATTCACGAGCCGACCCCCTTCGACAGCTACGCGCCGGTTGACCTGAAGGAGAAGGGGAAAGGGCCGGATCCTCTTACCACGGGGTTCGTCGGTCTCGCCGCGGGGGCGGCGCTTGGCGCCGGCGCCATGATGGCGAAGAAGCTCCCCAAGGGTGACGGATCGCAGGAGGGTGGCGATGAAAAGACAAAGTAGGAGGGATTTTCTCAAGCTGGTGGGCGCCACCGGCGCGGGGCTGGTCGCGGCAAGCGCCGCGCCCTGCGCCGCCAGCGAGGGGATGCACATCAACAACGAAGAGCTCGGCATGCTCTACGACGCCACCAAATGCGTCGGCTGCAAGGCGTGCATGTCGGCCTGCAAGAGGGTGAACAGCGACTACGGCAGTCTCTCCTACGAAAAGGCGAAGTTCGATACCGACGGCCTCTGGGATGCGCCGAGCGACCTCTCCGGGAGCACGCGGACCCTGATCAAGCTGTTCAAGGAGTCCAACAAACGCTGGAGCTACGTGAAATACTCCTGCATGCACTGCCAGAAACCGTCCTGCGTCTCGGTCTGTCCGGTCTCCGCCATGACCAAGGAGAAGGTGTCCGGCATCGTCGACTACAACAAGAACACCTGCATCGGCTGCCGCTACTGCCAGGTCGCCTGTCCCTACAACATCCCGAAGTTCCAGTGGGAAAAGGCGCTGCCCCAGATCGTCAAGTGCGACCTGTGCAAGAACACCAACCTGCGCGAGAAAGGGATCTCCGCCTGCGCCGAGACCTGCCCCACCGGTGCCATCAAGTTCGGCAAAAGAAAGGATCTCCTCCAAGAGGCGCAGACCCGGCTCAAGGAAAACCCGGACAAGTACATAGCGCACATCTACGGGGAACACGAGGGCGGCGGCACCAACCATCTCTATCTCGCCTCCATGCCGTTTAACAAGCTTGGGCTGCCGGACATCAAGCCCGAGGCGCCGGCCGAGTTCTCCGAGAAGATCCAGCACACCATCTATAAGGGTTTCATCGCACCCGTCGCCCTCTACAGCGCCCTCTGCTTCATCGCGGTGAAGAACATGAAGGGGAACAACAGAGGGCATGACAAGGATGCGGCCCACAAGAAGGAGGAGAAGTAATGGCGCACAGTGAAGAGTTTCAAAAGCTGGAGGGAAAGATTTTCACTAAGTCGTTCTTCATCCTGCTCTCCGTGGTCCTGGTCGGCTTCTTCTTCGTGGGGGTACGCTACGTGAAGGGGATCGGCGCGGTCTCCAACATGAGCGACGGCTACCCCTGGGGGATCTGGATCACCTACGACGTGGCGACCGGCACGGCCATCGCCTGCGGCGGCTACGCCGTCGCCATCCTGGTCTACATCCGCAACAGGATGCAGTACCATCCGCTGATCCGCTCGGCCATCCTCACCAGCATGTTCGGCTACGGCCTGGCGGGCTTCTCCGTCATGGTCGACCTGGGCCGTCCCTGGAACGCCTACAACTTCTTCATCCCGAGCAAGTGGCAGGCGAACTCCGCCATGTTCGAGGTGGCGCTCTGCGTCATGGCCTACTCGACCGTGCTGATCATCGAGTTCATCCCGGCGATCCTCACCTCGATCGAGAAAAGCAAGTGGGAGCGGATGAACCTGATCCGGAACTGGCTCCACCCGCGCATAGCGCCCGACGCGAAGAGCATGAACGACAACCTCGAACTGGTGCGGCTTGGCGCCGCCTGGCTCAAGCCGCGCCTGAACAAGGTGCTGATCTTCTTCATCGTGCTCGGCATCACCCTTCCCACCATGCACCAGTCTTCCCTGGGAAGCCTGCTGTTGATCGCCTCGACCAAGTTGCACCCGCTCTGGCATACGGGATTCCTGCCGCTTCTGTTCCTGATCAACTGCATCTTCATCGGTTACGCGATCGCCATCCTGGAGTCGCTCATCTCCAGCTACTCCTTCGACCGTCCCTACGAGATCGAGGAACTCTCGGGACTCGCGGGACTGGTGCCGTACGTGACGGTCATCTGGCTCTCGGTAGTGGTCGGCGACCTGGTGCAGCGCGGCCAGATCGGCGCGGCACTCAGGGGGGATTTCTATTCCGGCTTCTTCATGGCGGAGTTCCTGCTGGTGGCGGTCGGCTCCCTGCTCCTTTTCTCCCGTAGGCTGCGCCGCTCGCCGCGCTGGCTTTTCGTCAGCGCCTCGCTCATCGTCCTCGGGGGGGCGCTCTACCGTTTTAACGTTTACCTGATCGGTTTCAATCCGGGCAAGGGGTGGAGGTACTTCCCTTCCTTCGCTGAGGTGATGGTCACCGTCGGGATCGTTGCGCTGGAGATCCTTGGTTACAAGGTGTTTGTCGCGCTGTTCCCTGTGCTCCCCAACACGGTGGTGCATGGACCGGCGCTCCCCGCCAACGGCACGGCGGTTCAGGTGCAAAACCTCGCTTTCGAAAAAACGGTGCCCCAGGCATAGCTATCGGCTGCAATCAAAAATCTAATTAAAGTTTGGAGGAACATATGTCTACAAGAATCACGCTGGATCCCATCACCCGCATCGAAGGCCATCTCCGGATCGATGTCGAAGCAAACGGCGGCAAGGTCACCAACGCCTGGTCCTCGGCGCAGATGTGGCGCGGCATCGAGGTGATCCTCAAGGGGCGCGAGCCCCAGGACGCCTGGAGCTTCGTGCAACGCTTCTGCGGGGTCTGCACCACGGTGCACGCCATCTCCTCCATCAGGGCGGTGGAACACGCCCTCAACGTAGAGGTGCCGCTGAACGCCCAGTACATCCGCAACATCATGATCGCCCAGCACTCGGTGCAGGACCATATCGTCCACTTTTACCACCTCTCGGCGCTGGACTGGGTCGACATCGTCTCCGCCCTTTCCGCGGACCCCAAGAAGACCGCCAGCATCGCCCAGAGCATCTCCGACTGGCCCGGCAACTCCGAGAAGGAGTTCAAGGCTGTTCAGGAGAAGCTAAAGAGCTTCGTGGCGGGGGGCAAGCTCGGCATCTTCTCCTCCGGTTACTGGGGGCACCCGGCCATGAAGCTCTCCCCCGAGGTGAACCTGATGGCGGTCGCCCATTACCTGAAGGCGCTCGACTACCAGCGCAAGGCCTCCCAGGCGACGGCGATACTCGGCGGCAAGAACCCGCACATCCAGAACCTGGTGGTGGGCGGGGTCGCCACGGCGATCAACATGGACAACCTCGCGACCCTCAACATGGAGCGTCTCATCTACCTGCGGACCCTCATGGAAGAGACCCGCGATTTCGTGCAAAAGGTCTACTACCCCGACCTGCTCGCCATCGCCGGCTCCTACAAGGAGTGGTTCAAGTACGGCGCGGGGGTCACCAACTACATGTCGGTGCCGGAATTCCCGGAGGACACCAGGAACAGCAAGTTCTCACTCCCCGGCGGCGTCATCATGGCCGGGAACGTGGCCGGGATGAGGGCGGTGAAGGACCACCGCGACGAGTACCTGATCAAGAACATCAAGGAGAACGTCACCCACGCCTGGTACGAGGGGAGCGGCACCCTGCATCCCTGGGAGGGGGAAACCAAGCCGGACTACACCGACTTCAAGGAGAACGGCAAGTACTCCTGGTGCAAGGCCCCGACCCTGGACGGAAAACCGGTACAGGTGGGTCCCCCGGCCCAGATCCTCGCCGCCTACGTGGCGGGAAACCCCAAGGTGAAGAAACTTGTGGACGGCGCGGTCGCAACACTGGGCATCTCCCTGAACGACATCCACTCCACCATGGGGCGGCTTTACTGCCGTGGCGCCCGGGCGCATCTCATGGCCGACATCTCGCTGGATAACCTGGACAAGCTGATCAACAACATCGCCTCCGGCGACCAGACCTACGCCAATCCGACCGAGATCCCCAAGGGTGAGTACCGCGGGGTCGGCTTCCACGAGGCGCCGCGCGGCACCCTGTCGCACTGGATTGTCATCAAGAACAAGAAGATCGAGAACTACCAGGCCGTGGTCCCCTCCACCTGGAACGCTGCGCCCCGAAACGATAAGGGCGAACTCGGGCCCTACGAGGCCTCGCTGATCGGGAATCCGATCGCGGACAGCAGTCGCCCGCTGGAGGTCCTGAGAACCATCCACTCCTTCGATCCCTGCATCGCCTGCGCCGTGCACACCATCGACCCGGCAGGAAAGGAAATCACCAAGGTTAAGGTGCTGTAAAGAGTAAACTGGCCGGGGGCTGAGGGGGAGGATGGAAGGTTAAACCCTTGACTCCTCTGCCCCCGGCCTTTAGCCTGGATTTTTGGAGGTTACATGCAGATCCTCATTTACGGCGCCGGCAACCTGATTCTTTCGGATGAGGGTTTCGGCGTTCATTTTGTCAGGCATATGGAAGAGGTCTACCAGGTTCCGGAGAACGTCGAGTTGTACGACGGGGGCACCCTCGGCATCATGGTCGCCTTCAAGTTCGAGGAGTCCGACAAGGTCATCCTGGTTGACGTGGTAAAGCTCGAGGGTGAACCGGGGGATGTCTTTCGTTTCGAGCGCGAGGACATCATGCTGAAAAAGATCCCGGTGAAGATGTCCCCGCACCAGATCGGCCTTCAGGAGATGCTGCTGATTTCCGAGATGCGCGACGCGCCCAAGCCGGACCTAACCTTCTTCGGCATCATCGCCGGCTCGCTTGAGCCGGGAGACCAGTTGACACCTCCCCTGCAGGCGGGTCTGGAGAAGGTGGCCGCCCTCGTTATCGAGGAGTTGAAGTCGGTCGGCGTCGAGATCAAAAGGAAAGTGCCCCAGGTTCTCATCTAGCATCCGCTGCCCTTGGGCAGGATGCACACAAAGGAGAAGGTCATGTTCGGTTTTGGAATACCTGAGTTGTGCATACTGCTCGCCATCGTCCTCCTGGTTGCAGGCCCCAGCAAGCTCCCCCAGTTCGGGCGGGCTCTCGGCAGCAGCATCAGGGGTTTCAAGAAGGCGGTCAGCGGCGACGACGCGGTGAGGATCGACGAGAAACAGTAGGGACGTCACGGGCCGGCAACGCCCGTTTCCCGGCTCTCGCGGCACGCCATCCGGTGCGCCGCGAGGGCCCCGAAGTGGAGAGTCAGGGGGGCCGCTGCGACCTTGACTTTTTTTGGTTTTGCTTATAGGCTCCTAGCCGGAAATGCCGGCTTGCGGGCAGATATTCGGAGGTTTGCTAATTATGTGCATTGATTGCGGTTGTGCCCCGCCTGACCCCAAGCACCAGGACCATGATCATCACCATCACCATGGCCAGGATCAGGCGCAGGGGACCGGGGAGCTCGCCAAAAAGGTGGTTATCGAGACGGATATCCTCGCCAAGAACAACCGTCTGGCCGAGGGTAACCGCGCCCTGTTCCGGTCCAAGGGGCTTTTCGTGCTGAACCTGGTGAGCTCGCCTGGGTCCGGAAAGACCACCATCCTGGAGCGCACCTTGAAGGACCTGGCCGGTACCTGCCGTTCGGCGGTCATCGAGGGGGACCAGCAGACCGATAATGACGCCGTCAGGATCGCCGCGACCGGCGTCCCGGTGAAGCAGATCAACACCGGCGCCGGATGCCATCTTGACGCGCACATGGTGCTCCATGCGGCGCAAGGTTTCACCCTCGACGACCTCGACCTGCTCCTGATCGAGAACGTGGGAAACCTGGTCTGCCCCGCCTCGTTCGACCTCGGCGAGCACCATAAGGTGGTCGTTTTGAGCGTGACCGAGGGCGAGGACAAGCCGCTCAAGTACCCGCAGATGTTTCACGCGGCCGACATCATGCTGCTCAACAAGGTTGATCTGCTCCCCTACCTCGATTTCGATCTGGAGTCGTGCAAGGAGATGGCTCGACGGGTCTCACCGGGGATCATCATATTCGAGGTCTCCAGCCGCACCGGCGAGGGGATGGATGCCTGGTACGCCTGGCTCAACGCGGGAATCGCGACTTCGAGGGGGTAGCGCCCCGCCTACCATGGTACCGCAGATGACAAGCAGGCAGCGCGCCAGTATCGAGATTGAGGGGATCGTCCAGGGGGTAGGATTTCGCCCCTTCATCTACCGCCTCGCCGGCCGCTTCAAGCTCGCCGGCTGGGTGCGCAACACCGGTCGCGGGGTGCAGGTTCAGGTCGAGGGCGAGGGTGAAGACCTGGAAGCTTTCTGCCGCGCGATTCCGGTGGAGGCGCCGCCCCTTTCGGTCATATCTGGGTTGACGGTCGAGCCGCTCAGTCCCGCCGGGATGAGCGGTTTCCTGATTCTGGAAAGCGCCCGGGGGATGAAGGGTGGCGAGGTCTCGCCCGATTGCGACGTCTGCGAAGATTGCCTCGCCGAAATGTTCGATCCCCTCGACCGGCGTTATCTCTATCCGTTCATTAACTGCACCAACTGCGGTCCGCGCTACTCCATCATCACCGGCATCCCCTATGACCGCCCGGCGACCACCATGGCTCCCTTTGCCATGTGCGACGATTGTCTCGCCGAGTACCATGACCCCCTGAACCGCCGCTTCCACGCCCAGCCGAATGCCTGTCCGGTTTGCGGACCGCAGTTGAGGCTCCTTGATAAAAGCGGTGCTGCTCTTTCGGGCGATCCGCTTTCGGAGGCCCTCCAGGCGCTGGCGCGCGGGCTGACCGTCGCGGTGAAGGGGGTGGGAGGATATCATCTCGCCGTGGACGCCTGCAGCGGGGAAGCGGTGGCGAGGCTCAGACTGAGAAAAAAGCGGGATGAAAAACCGTTCGCCCTGATGGCCGCCGATCTCGACGCGGTACGGAACTTCGCCCACTGCTCCGACCAGGAGGGACGGCTTCTCTCCGGGGTGGAGCGCCCGATCGTGCTTTTGAGAAAAGTTGAGGGAAACCAGATCAGTCCGCTGGTGGCGCCGGAGAACGGCTGGTTCGGCGTCATGCTCCCCGGAAACCCGTTGCAGCAGCTGCTCCTGAAGGGGGCAAGCTCTCCGCTTGTGATGACCAGCGGCAACCTCTCCGACGAGCCGATCGCCTACCGGGATGCCGACGCGCTCGGGAGGCTCTCCGGGATCGCCGACCTGTTCCTGACCCACGACCGGGAGATTCAGACCCGCACTGACGATTCGGTGCTGCGAATCACCCTGGGTGAGCCTCTCTTTCTGCGCCGCTCCAGGGGGTACGTGCCGCGCGGGGTGAACCTGCCGGCCCATCAGGCGAGCGTGCTCGCGGTAGGCGCCGAGCTGAAGGGGACCGTCTGCCTCACACGGGGGGCGCGCGCTTTCATGAGCCAGCACATTGGGGATCTGAGGAACGCGGCCACCCTCGCCTGTTTGGAGGAGACCGTGGGCCACCTGGGCCGACTGCTGGAGGTGGCTCCCGAGGCTGTGGCTCACGACCTGCACCCGGACTATCTCTCCACCCATTTCGCGGAGGGACTGGCGCTGCCAAGGATCGTCGTGCAGCACCACCACGCCCACATGGCCTCCTGCATGGCCGAAAACGGCCTGGACGGCGAGACTATCGGAGTCATCCTGGACGGCACCGGTTACGGGGGAGACGGCGCCATCTGGGGCGGGGAATTCCTGCTCGGAGGTTTTGGCGGGTTCCAGAGGCGCGGCCATTTCGGATACCTCCGGATGCCCGGGGGGGACGCGGCGGTCCGAGAGCCGTACCGGATGGCGCTCTCCGCGCTCTACGCCTGTTATGGCAAGGAGCTCTTCGGACAACCCCTGGCGTTTCTCTCCAAGGTAAGCGCATCGGAAAGATCTCTTTTCCTGAAGATGCTGGAGCGCGGCATCAACTCGCCGCTCACCTCCAGTTGCGGTCGCCTCTTCGACGCGGTGTCGGCGCTCATCGGCCTGAGATCCAGCATAAGCTACGAGGGGCAGGCGGCCATCGAGCTGGAGGCCTTGGCTGAGCGTGGTACAGCGTCAACCCCGTACCCCTATCTTGTGCAGGGCGCTGACTGCCACAGGGTCGACTTTAGGCCGATGTTCGCCGCCATCGGCGCCGACTTGGCCCGCGGCAGGGGGACCGCGGATATCGCGCGCGCCTTTCACCTGACGATAGCCAAGGTGATTCTCGATCTTTGCGGCCGGATCAGGGGGGAAAGCGGCGCGACGCGGGTGGTGCTTTCGGGCGGGGTATTCCAGAACCGGATTTTGACCGAAGAGGCGGCGCTCCTCTTGACCGATGCCGGCTTTGACATCTATTGCCATCGCCTGGTGCCGCCCAACGATGGCGGGCTTGCCCTGGGCCAGGCGGTTGTCGCGGGGGAACAGTTAAGAAAATCAAGATCCTAACTACGGGGGACACAGAGGAAAAACGGAGGATCACAGAGGAAATCCAAGCCGACGGCAAGGGATCCTTTAATATTACCTGGTGTTGGTTTTCCTCTGTGTACCTCGCAGTTACCTCAGCGTACCTCTGTGGTGAGGCTTTTTGTTTGGTGAGGTTTTTGGGTCGGCTGGTGTACTTAGACTTAAGGAAAAAAGTGTCGCAACTGATTGGACGAAAGGAGTTTTTTTATGTGCGTCGGGGTTCCCATGCAGGTGATAAGTATTGAAGGCGACCAGGCGATGACCGAGGTCGACGGTGTGAGGCGCGAGGCGAACCTCATGCTTCTGGATCAGGAGGTCGTCGTGGGGGATTTTGTCATCGTGCATGCCGGTTTCGCCATCTCGAAGCTGGACCAGGAGGACGCCAGAGAGACCCTGGCCATGATGCGCGAGGTGTTCACCCCGGAGAGCATGGGATGAATTACCTGGATCAATTCCGCGATAAAGAGCTGGTCCGGGGGCTCAGCCAGCGGATCAGGACGCTCACCCAGGGTAGGGGAAAGCCCCTCACCTTCATGGAGGTTTGCGGCACCCACACCATGGCGATTTACCAGTACGGGCTGCGCACCCTGCTGCCGCCCGAGGTGAGGCTCATCTCGGGTCCCGGCTGCCCGGTCTGCGTCACCCCGAACGGCTACCTGGACCGTGCCATCGCGCTGTGCCGCCAGCCCGACCTGATCATCGCCACCTTCGGGGACATGATGCGTGTTCCCGGCTCCAGTTCCTCCCTCATGGTGGAGCGGGCCAAGGGCGCCGAGGTGCGGATCGTTTATTCACCTCTGGACGCGGTGCGGATCGCGGTCAAGAATCCGGGGAAACGTGTGGTCTTCCTTGGCGTCGGCTTCGAGACCACGGCGCCGACCATTGCCGGCAGCATCCTGGCCGCAAAGGCGCTTGGCCTGGGCAATTACTTCGTCCTCGCCTCGCACAAGACCATGCCGCAGCCGATGGCGATTCTTTCCGCCGACCCGGAGATCTCCGTTGACGGTTACCTCTGTCCCGCCCATGTCAGCGCCATCATCGGGGCAAACGCCTATCGGCCGCTTTGCGCAGAGTATGGGATACCCTGCGTCGTGACCGGCTTTGAGCCGACCGATGTCATGCAGGGGGTGGAGATGCTGGTCCGTCAGGCGCTCTCCGGAGAAAGCAGGGTGGAGATCCAGTACTCGCGGGTGGTGAGGTGGGAGGGGAACCTGAAGGCGCAGGCAATTCTGGCCGAGGTGTTCACGCCCTTCGACGCCGACTGGCGCGGCATCGGGGTGCTGCCCGGCAGCGGTTTGAAGATCGCCCAACGCTACCAGGCTTTCGACGCGGAACTCGCCATCCCTGTGGCCGTCGAGGAGTTGAAGGAGCACAAAGGGTGTCTATGCGGGGAGATGCTCAAGGGGAAGGTATCCCCCTTTGATTGTCCGCTCTTCGGTAAAAGCTGCACGCCAGAGTCCCCCATTGGCGCCTGCATGGTCTCTTCCGAGGGGACCTGCGCCGCCGCGTACAAATATGCCAGGTGAAAAAAACCGTTATATGTTCTACGTTCTAAGTTAGAACCCAGAACGTAGAACAGTTTCTAAAGGAGCACGCATTGGATAACGACATCATACTTCTGGGGCACGGCAGCGGCGGGAAACTTTCCCACCAGCTGCTGGATGACCTGATCATACCCCTGCTCTCCCAAACGCCGTCCGCCGGTCAAAACGACGCCGCGGTGCTGGAGTTCAAGGGCGGCAAGCTTGCCTTCACCACCGACTCCTACGTCGTCGATCCCATTTTCTTCCCCGGCGGAAACATCGGGGACCTTGCCGTGAACGGGACGGTGAACGACCTCGCCATGATGGGCGCGCGGCCGCTCTACATGGGCGTCGGCCTCATCCTGGAAGAGGGCTTTGCAAAGAGTGAACTATCCCAAATCCTCGCCTCCATGCGGACCGCCGCCGACGCCGCCGGAATCGCCATCGTCACCGGCGACACCAAGGTGGTGCCCAAGGGGAAGGGTGACCGGATCTTCATCAATACCTCCGGCATCGGGGTCGTGGAGCACGGTCTGCGCATAGACGGGGCCGCGGGACGGGTCGGCGACAAGGTGATCGTGAACGGCAGCATCGGTGACCACGGCATCGCCGTGCTTTCCGCGCGGGAAGGGCTGGAGATCGACAGCGGTATCAGGAGCGATTCCGCTTCCCTGAACGGACTTGTGGGGGAGCTTCTCGCGCTTTCGGGGGGGCTGCATGTGCTGCGCGACCCGACCCGGGGTGGGGTCGCCACCACTCTAAAGGAGATCGCCATCCAGTCCGGCGTCACCATCATGCTCGATGAGGAAAGCCTGCCGATAAACCCCGGTGTCAGGGGGGTCTGTTCCATCCTCGGGCTCGACCCGCTCTACGTGGCCAACGAGGGGAAACTGCTTGCCTTGGTCGCCCCGGAGCGGGCCGAAGAGGCCTTGAGGATCATGCGCCAACACCCGCAAGGGAGGGACGCGGCAATCATCGGGGAGCTGACTGAGGTTTCCGACGGGCGGGTGCAGATGAAGACCTCGGTGGGCGGGGTGAGGGGTGTGGAGATGCTGGCCGGCGAGCAGCTGCCGCGCATCTGCTGAGGCAACCCGATCTGGCTCGCCTCAAGCGTCACAGGTAGTGGGGCGCTGCTGCTTTACTATTGCGGTGAACTTGAGGCGGATGGAGCTGCCTGTCCCGGTCTCGACTGATGGGTGATTTCGAAGGCCCGCTTGACGCGGGATACCACGCGGACGGTCATCATCGGCTTGGCGATGAAGTCGTGGAAGCCGGACTTGAGCGCCCGATGCTCCTCTTCCGGGGAGGGCTTCGAGGTAAGCATGATCATCGGTATGCCGGCTGTCGCAGGGTTTGCCTTGATGGCGCGCATCAGCGCGTAACCGTCCATCCTCGGCATCATGGCGTCGCAAAGGATCAGGTCCGGCTTTTGGGAAAAGGCGATTTTCAATCCCTCCACGGCGTCGTTGGCGGTCAGCACCTGGTAACCCTCTCTCCGGAGCGCCCCACCGATGAGGGAGGTGATGTCGTTGGAATCGTCCATGACCAGGATCTTCAGGATGTCGTTGGCCGCAGTCTCACCCCGCAGGTAGTGCCGCTTCACGGCTTCCAGTACGTCGTCCCGTGTGGCGAGCACCGGCACGATCCTCAGCGAGGTCCTTTTCTCCAGGAAATCGATGGTGTCGGTGTCGAATGGGTCGGTGATGGCGAGTGAGAGTTCCCCATCCCCCCTTTTGAGAGGGAAGACGAGTTTGCGCACTGCGATCTCCTCGGGGATCAGCTGCAGGAGGCTGTCGGGAAAGCTCTGGGAGGAGGCGTCTCGCACCGTTTCGAAGCCGAATTGTTGCGCCAGCGCCCCGATCAGCTCTTCCTGGTTGATCACCCCCATTTCTTCGAGTACATTGCCGAGCCGCTTGCCGCTTCCCTGTTGTTTGACAAGCGCGCGCTCCAGGGTCTTTATGGTGATGACGCCGGATTCGACCAATAATGCCCCCAGTTGCATTCTCATGATGGATTCGACCTTTTATTGTAATTAATATCAGCTCACCGAAGTGCCAATGATACAAGCTTCCGGGGAAATATCAAAAAAATAAAAAAAGGCCCGTTTCAGGGCCTTTTCCGTAGGGCGCAGGGTAAGTGGTGTCTCCACCAATTAGCGGATGTGATCCTCCGGGTAGGCGCCGATATGGTGGATGGAGAGGTCGGCTCCGGCGAATTCCGCCTCGGGATGGAGTCGTATGCCGACGGTTTTGGAGAGGATGCCGTAGACCAGAAAGCCGTTGGCCAGGGCAAAGACGATGGCCGCCAGCGTCCCCAGCAGTTGCGAGACCAGGCTTACCCCTCCCAGGCCACCCAGCGCCTGCTGCCCGAAGATCCCTGCGGCGATCCCGCCCCAGGAGCCGATGATGCCGTGCAGCGGCCAGACGCCGAGGACGTCGTCGATCTTCAGTTTCTCCTGCTCGATGTGAAAGCCGTAGACGAAGATGACCGAGGCGATCGCCCCGGTGGCGAAGGCTGCCAGCGGGTGCATGATGTCGCTGCCGGCGCAGACCGCGATCAGGCCGGCCAGCGCCCCGTTGTGCACGAAGCCCGGGTCGTTTCGGCTGGCGACCAGTGCCGCGAGCACGCCGCCGACCATGGCCATGAGCGAGTTGACGGCCACCAGCCCGGAGATCTTTTCCAGGTGCCCCGCGCTCATCACGTTGAAACCGAACCAGCCGATGGCGAGGATCCAGGAGCCGAGCGCCAGAAAGGGAATGTTGCTGATCGGGATCGGGTGGGACTTGCCGCGAATGTAGCGCCCCATGCGCGGGCCGAGGATCAGCACCGCGGGGAGCGCCAGCCAGCCGCCCATGGAGTGGACCACCACCGAACCGGCGTAGTCGTGGAACTCAGCGCCGCCTATCCTTTTAAAGAGGTCCTGCAGCAAGGAGCTGTTCTTGCCCCAGATGAGCGACTCGAATACCGGGTAGGTGATGGCGGCGAAAAGCGCGCCTGCCGCGACCTGCGGCCAGAACTTGGCCCGCTCCGCGATGCCGCCGGAGATGATGGCCGGGATGCAGGCCGCGAAGCAGAGCAGGAAGAAAAAGTGGGTGATATCGTAACCCTGGTTGTCGCCGAGCAGTTCCCGCACCGGTTTCAGGAAACTGATGCCGTAGGCGATCGGGAAACCGATCAGAAAGTAGACCACCGTGGAGACCGACCAGTCGGTCAGGATCTTCACGAACGCGTTCACCTGGTTCTTCTTGCGTACCGTGCCGACCTCGAGGAAGGCGAAACCCGCGTGCATGGCGAAGACCATGACCGCGCCCAGCATGAGGAAGAGCACATCGCTGCTGTTGCCAAGCGGTGTCGTCACTGACATCCCGTTCATTTAAATTACCTCCGTTGGTAAATGGCCGCCCGTCGTTGGGATGGCCCTGCGATCTAGCAATCTCTCTGCCAAGATGCTATCCTGCTGTAATCACGTGATGGCCGTTCCGTAGGCCTACCGGATGGGCGCTATTGCTGCCTGAGAATTGAGCTGCGTTGCCCGATAATTGTGCAGGATTTAGGGGTTGACCTCCCCGACGCCCCGGGGTAAATTCAACTGGATTCCGGTTGGGGGTATCTTTGTCTCGCAAGACCGCACTGATCAGTTGCACAGAGCTGGGGGGGTACTGCTACGGAGAGCAGCACCCGTTCAAGGTGCAGCGCTACCGGCTGGCCCACGACCTGATGGACGCCTACGGGCTGCTGGATCTCCCGACCATGGAGCTGCGGCACCCTCGCGGGGTGACACACCAGGAACTCCTGGGCTGCCACTCCCCTGAGTACCTTGAGACCCTGCGGGATTTCAGCTCCGCCAAGGAGCCGCGGGCGGACTTCCGCTACGGCCTCGGCGACCTGGAAAACCCGGTGTTCCCCGGTGTTTACGACTGGGCCTGCCTCGGGGTCTCCGGGACCCTGGAGGCTGCCAGGCTGGTCGCCGAGGAGGGGTTCGCGGCCGCCTTCAACCCGCTGGGAGGGTGGCACCATGCCCAGAAAAGCCGCGCCTCCGGGTTTTCCTACCTAAACGACGCCGCGGTCGCCATCAACTACCTCCTGGGCCAGGGGAAGCGGGTGGTCTACCTGGATATCGATGCCCATCACGGCGACGGTGTGCAGAACGCCTTCTACGACACGGACCGGGTCCTCACCATCTCGCTGCACGAAAGCGGCGTCTATTTTTTCCCCGGGACCGGCTTCGAGTCCGAAACGGGAACCGGCGCCGGGGCCGGCTACTCGGTGAACCTGCCGCTTCAGGCCCATACCGACGACGCGCTGTTCATGAAGGCATTCGACGAGGTCGCCTTTCCGCTCATCGCCGCCTTTGACCCCGACGTCCTCTTCACCCAGCTGGGGGCGGATACCTTCAGGACCGATCCGCTCACCCGCCTGGAGGTGACCACCCACGGCTATTCCTATGTCCTGAGGAAGCTGCGTGCCCTGCGGATCCCCTGGGTCGCCGTGGGGGGGGGCGGTTACGACATGATGAACGTGGCCCGCGCCTGGACCATCGCCTGGGCGGTGATGAACGACCGCGAGCTCCCGCCCCGGCTCCCGGCGCCCTTCGTGAAACTGATCTCGGAACTCGGCTTTCCGCACCGCATGCTGCTGGACGCCATGCACTGGGCGCAGCAAGACGACCGCAACGCCGCGCTGGATGCCGTGGAAAAGAGCATCGCTCAGGTGCGCTCCACCATATTCCCGGTTCTGATCGGTGTCCAGGGCAAAAGCGCCGCCAGCGGGATGCGGGAGGACAAATGGCGGGCCGATCTCTATTCCCTCTGGGACATAAACCGCCTCGAGGCCCCGGAGAAGGAGCGAATCTACGGCTCCCTTTTGCCGCCGCGCCTGCGCGAGCTTCTGGAGCGGGGAGGGGGAAGCCTGCGTTTCATCGCCCCCGAGGGGCTGCGCCTCTTGCGTATCGAGGCCCGCATGTCCGCTGGTGAGCGGGACCTGGTATTTTTCCTGGAGCTCTGCGACACCCAGCACGGCCAGATGGAGCTTTCCTTTTGCATCATCGCCGACCCGTCGGCGCCGCGCTTTGACGTCGACCTGGACCTGGAGGGTCGGGACAACTGTTTCGCGACCCTGGCGCGCAACCTTCCCGAGGAGGAGAGGGCGATGGCGGCCGGGCTCTTTCCGAACCAGACCAGGCGCGGCATGAGGATGTTCGGCGAATTCCTGCCGCTTCTGGAGCGCTTCACCGAGCGCCTCGGGATGCAGCTGATCTTCGGCGAGCCGCTGACCTACGACAACGCGATCCGGTACGAGCAGTACGGTTTCGACTACCTGGTGGGAAAAAGGCTGATGCTGGAGATCGACGCGGGGTTCGCCCCCGGCGGACCGCTGTACCGGCGGCTGGACGGCTCAACCGTCTTCCGGCGGCGCGGCATGGAAAAAAGCGTACTCGGCCGAAGCTGGGCGATTCATGACGGGATCATGGACGAGCCCTGGGACGGGGTGCGGATCTACAAGACCGTCGGCGTGCACGCAGGCGTCGACACGTTCCCGACCAGGGAACTCTAAGGAGGGCTTAGTCATAGAACTCGAAACTACTCCGATTCCGGGGATCATCTACCTTACACCGCCCGCCGATGCCCTGCTCACAGGCCTGGACGGCAAGGTGTCGCTTTGCTACGGGTCCTGTCCGGTGCCGCTTCTGGAGGACGATTACCAGGCGCTCGCCGGGGAGCCGCCGGGTTACGATGCCCTCGGTCGCGGCATCTACCAGGCGCTGAGAACCGATCCGGGCTGCCTGCATGCAGCTCGTTACGCGGAGCTTCTCAAGGAGGGGTACCCGCACTACGTCTCGGAACTGGCGAGCCACATCATCATGCTCGGGGAGAAGGACGTGGAGGTTCCCTACCTGGACCGGCGGGTGAACCTGCTGAGGATCTTCGCGCTCATGGAGCCCGACAACGCCCATTTCCCCCTGGAGATCGGGGCGACGCTGCTGGAAAAGGGGTGCCGCTTCTCGGCGCTGCAGTTCTCCACGGTTTCGCTCTACAAGGCCGAGGCGTATCTTTCCCGGGCGCTGGAGCTTTCCCCCACTGAACCCCGGGCGAACTCGAACCTCGCCGAGGTAAGCTACCTGCTCGGCAAGTACCATACCGCGAGCGCTCTCTGGCGCGGGCTCCTCCCGGGGCTCTCCGTCGAGGCGGCCGGAGAGGTGAACGCCCGTCTGGCCAGGATCGAGAGTGGGGAGCTGCCGAGGGTCCCCGCCGTTGACTACCTGGAGGCGGTTGCCAGCGCGCTCTTCCTGAGGGACGAGGGCTCCTGCGAGGAGGCCGCGGCCATCTTCAGCGACATCATGGCGGACCAGGAGTTTACCCGCGAGTTTCCCATGCCGGAAATCCCGTACCTGTACGCCCTTTGCTGCATCGACCTGAGAAGGGAGCGGGACGCGCGTCTGCTCCTGCGTCAGGCGCTCGGGATAAATCCGGACTTTACCGAGGCGCGCGACGCCCTGGAAAAACTCGAACAATAGGGAGGGACGCATGGCCGAATTCAGTCCGGCGGATTGGATCTTCATCGCGGGGGTGATGGTGATCATCTTCTTCTGTGTCGCAGTCAGCGGCATGAGGAACAGGTGAAAGCCAACCGTTACCTCGAACCACTCTCAACAACTCAACGACCCAAGTGGAGGCGTCATGGGAAACCAGGATTTCAGGGAAATACTCTCGAAGTATAGAACCATCGCGGTTGTCGGCCTTTCTCCCGATCCGGGCAAGCCGAGCCATGGGGTGGCCGCATACCTGCAAGGGGCCGGGTTCCGGATCATACCGGTGAACCCCGCCTGCCGGGAGATCCTCGGGGAGCAGTGCTACCCGACCCTCGCGGATATCCCGGGCGAGGTGGAGATCGTCGACGTCTTCCGCCGCTCCGAGTTCCTCCCGGAGATCGTGGAACAGGCGATCGCCAAGGGGGCCAAGGTCGTCTGGATGCAGGAGGGAATCGTCAACGAGGCGGCCGCCGCGAGGGCGGAGGGAGCGGGGCTTTCCGTGGTGATGGACCGCTGCATCCTCAAGGAACATCGCAGGCTGGCATCCCGTTGAAAGGAAAACCGCGCCACTCCCCCCGGGCGATGTCTCCCGAAGGATGCCACTGATGCCGGAGCACGCCAAGAACCGCCCGTTCGCGCTCAGCGTCCTTGCCGCGCTCTACCTTTTCTTCCTGCTCCTCACTGTCTCCAGCTACGGCTCCCCTTTCCCGTTCATGGGAAGGTTCTACCCGGGGCGGGCCGGCGACTGCCTGGTCTTCGCCGACAGCATCATCGCCATCCACCTCTTCATCGGAATCCTGAAGCGGCAGCGCCTCACCTTGTGGCTGCTCATCGCCTACAACCTGCTGGATATCTGCAATGCCTGCGTCAATCTCGCGCTGATCCCAACGGTCGAATACGCGCGCCTGGCGGACACCCCGATCCCCGAGGGGGTGTTGCGCTTCAATACCCTCGCCGCCGCGCTTTTTCTCCTGCTGCTTAACCTCTATCTCTTCCGGAACAGGCGTCTTTTCGATAACCGCTCACCCTATCTTTTTTAGTCCCTGAATGCCGTCCCCATGCAGGGCAAAACGTCTGGATGAATGGAAAAGAACCGCCCGCTACCGCACGATTCCCCCTGCCGGCCCTGCATGCTGTTTTCAGCTCGCTGCCACCCTGGCCGCCTGCTCCAGGGGGCCCGAGCCCGGCCGGGTTCTCTTGCTCAGGCGCCGAAATGCCAGACCAGCCGCCCCTGAATTATCGGTCGCGGCTCAAACGCCGTAGCGGCGCGAATGGTACCTACAGATTCGGTTGTCATTCCAGGAACTTGGCATGTCGTGGCCATGTTAAGGACCGCAAACATTCTCCGCTTGCAAGGTGGCTCCCTTGTCTGTTACTATGAGCGCCATTTCCTTAATGATACGATGCGGTTCTCCTCCCTGTGGGAACCGGGCATCGACTAACTAAGTAACAGTCCCGTCTTATAAAATTTCGCCGATAAGGGAATAAACAGTGTTCGCAAAGCTCATGCATGGTCTGTCGGGTTCTTTCTTCAACGCCGATAACGGCAACCGTCCGGTTAACCTCCAGGAGACCAGGGGGGTGGGAATCCGCATCGAGGGGCTGAACAAGTACTTCGGCAGCACCCACGTGCTGAAGGACATAAACCTGGATATCAGGGCCGGGGAAACCTTCTGCATCATCGGCCCCTCGGGGACCGGCAAGAGCGTGCTCCTGAAGCATATCGTGAAGTTGGAGTCCCCCGACAGCGGGGAGATCTACATAGACGACATCCCGATCTTCGCGGCGTCCAAGGAAACCTCCAGCCGCGACTACCGCTACTCCATGGTGTTCCAGTCCTCCGCGCTCTTCAATTCCCTCACCGTGGGCGAGAACGTCGGCCTCTGGCTCCGGGAAAAGAGGGTCTGCAAGGAACAGCGGATCCGGGAGATCATCCTGGAGAAGCTGGAGATGGTGGGGCTCGTCGGCAAGGAGGAGCTGCGCACCTCGGAGCTTTCCGGAGGGATGAAGAAGCGTGTGGCGATCGCCCGCTCGCTCGCCATGAATCCGGACCTGATCCTCTACGACGAGCCGACCGCCGAGCTCGACCCGATCACCACGGATGAGCTTGCCAACACCATCCTGAAGCTGAAAGAGACCACCAAGAACACCACGGTGATCGTCACCCACGACCTCAATTTCGCGCTCTATATCTCCGATCGCATCGCCATGATGCATGGTGGCCACATCGTGGAGATCGGCACGCCGCGCGAGATCAAGCAGAGCCAGAACCCGATCGTGCGGGGCTTCATCTATACGACGACCAAGGGGATAAGGGGAGAGTAGATGGCAAAGGCACGCACCCTGGGCCGCATCAAGGCGACCATCCTGCTGGTACTTTTCGCGCTTCTCTGCGGCTCCTGCGCCACGCTGAAGCAGAGCAAGCCGATTCTGCCGATGCGGGAGTACGAGAAGATGATTGTCGGCAGACTGGACGCCGAGTACGTCGGCACCAACAACTGCGTCTCCAAATGCCACCAGCACGACAAGATCACCGACGACTTCAGCCACAGCCTGCACGGCGAGCAGATCAAACCCGAAACGGGGCTCCCGCTTGTTAACTGCGAGTCCTGCCACGGACCCGGGAGCCTCGCCGTCGAGAAGCTCGACGACGACCGGGAAAGGAACACCACCCTCAAGAAGAAGTGCGACACCACGAAGTTCCTGGACATCATGCTGCTCCCCCCCAAAGCCCAGTCCCTCATCTGCCTCAAGTGCCATTCCGCCGCGTCCATGCCGAGCTTGGCCCACTGGAACGCCAGCAGCCACGCGGTCAACGAGGTGAGCTGCTTCGACTGCCACAAGCTGCACAAGGGTCCCCAGCAGAAGGTGCGTCGCGAGGAGATGTCGGAGATGTGTTTCGGCTGCCACCCGGAGGTGCGGGCGGAGAATTCCCTGTATTCCCATCATCCGCTGCGGGAAAAGAAGATGTCCTGCGTGGACTGCCACGAGGTGCATGGCTCCACCCAGGACAAGCTCCTCAAGGGAAACAGCCCCAAGGAGACCTGCACCAAGTGCCACATGGAGAAACAGGGACCCTTCGCCTTCGAGCATGGCGATCTGACCGAAAACTGCATGAACTGCCACACCCCGCACGGCTCAGTCAACAACCACCTGCTGAACGCCGCCATGCCGTTTCTCTGCCTGCAGTGCCACACGGGGCACCTGGCATCGAACCTGAACGTGGACAAAACCCCGGCACCCGGGCTGAAGCAGCTCTTCAGCAACCGGTGCACCGACTGCCATTCACAGATCCACGGCTCCGACACCCCCTCCCAGGCAGTCACGGGCAGGGGCACACTGCGTCAGTGAAACGATAAAGGAGCCTGAAGGTGATCAGACCTCTGGATTTCGCACGATGTGCCCTACCTTTGCTGCTGCTGCTCCTTTTGAGCGCGGGGAGCGCTGTGGCGGAAGGGGAGCCCGCGCATGAGCCCGACAGGGCGGCGCTGGCCGGGGAGGGCGCCCGCTCGGACGGTGACGAGCGAGTGGTGGACACCCTGGAGCAGAAAGGGGGGAGCCTCGGCTACAGCTTTGTCACCGGCGAAGGTTACGGCGGGCGCGCCTCGGGGTACGGCTTTCTCCACTCCTCGCCAAGCGGCAGTCTTTTCTACAAGGCCCTGGCAAAGGACGGCAATTTCGAGCTGGAGGGGAACTACCTTAACGAGCACGACTACCACGGCGACCTGCTGCTCGATTACCAGGGGGACTACCGCCTGCACCTGAGGACCGAATCGCTCTTCCACAACCTGGACCGGGAGCTTCTCTTCACGCCGGAATTTACCTCTGGCCGGGCGGATCTGCCTCACCTGGGCGAAGCGGCCACCTACAGCCCGTTGCAGGATCCGCCCGCCAACTACGGCGTCAGTGTCACCCAGGACCTGGCGGAGTTCCGCTACCGGCTGCATAACTTCCCCCTGCACGTCAATCTCGGTTATTGGAGGCTGGTGAAGCAGGGGACCATCCAGCAGCGCTTCGCGGACAGCTCATTCGAGGGAACCCCGAACACCGTTTATGCACAGGCGCGCGGGGTGGACCGTCAGACCCAGGAGGGGCGTCTCGGCCTGGACGCCCATCTCGGCTGGGTGGATCTCATCTACGACGTCCGGGTCCGGGTCTTCCAGGACAGGCTGGCGATTCCAACTGGAGACTATGTGGCGCGTAACAACTTCCAGGGGAACCTGGAGAAACTCGCAGGGGTGCAGCAGCATAATGAGGATCCGGACAGCCGGTTCATCTCCCATACGGTGAAACTGCATACCTCCCTGGACGGCGGGATCGTGGGGAGCGGCTCCTACAGTATCGACCAGCGCGAGAACCTCTCCCGGCTCTCCGAGACGAGCGGAGTGAAGCACAACGACGTCATTTTGCAGAACATGGCGGGAGATTTCGTCTACACCCCCTGCAAGGAGTTTTCCCTGGCGCTCAAGTACCGACGCCAGGAGCTGGACAATGGGGAGCGTGGCGCCGTCAGCAACATCAACTTCGCGAACCTGGTCCAGCTGGTGAAGCCCCCCGTGGACAGCACGAAGGATGTCGCGCTGGCGACCTTCTCCTTCAGACCCCTCCCCGTGGTCTCCCTTACCGGAGAGTACCGGGGAGAATTCCTGAAAAGGGACCATGTCTCCGAGCTCCCCTCAACGTCGACCTGGGCGCTCCCGGCGGACTCTTTCACCCAGAAGGGTTCCCTGGCGCTTTTCTACCATCCCGTGAAGGGGGCGCGCGTCACGGCCAAGTACAGCTATGAGACGACGGATCACCCCTCCTATGGTAATTCCTTCCAGCAGAAGCACGAGGGGCAGCTCCTCTCCGCCTACACCGGCAGCAGATGGGGGGTGACGGCGAACCTCACCGCGCGGCGGGAGTGGAACGACCAGATCGAGCATCCCCTGGTGAACTTCCCGTTCACGAACCCGGTCGACTACACCGCCTCATCCGCGCTTTCCAGGAAAAGATGGACGGAGAACGCGAACCTCGGCGTATGGTTGGTCCCCTTTGAGCGGATGACCGTCGCCGCGAACTACGCCTTCATGGACAGCCGGGTGGATCAGGGGGTATTGTTCACCGGCGTCGCGGTCGGCAGCCGGGCCGCCTCCACCTTTTCCACCCGCTCCCACGTGTACGGCGTGAACGCCAGTTTTGCCGCGGACGAGAAGCTCGACCTGTCGCTCATGCTGCAGCAGATCAGGTCAAGTTCCGCCTTCGCGCCGGAGCTTACCACTTTTTCCGCCGGAAACGACACTTCCGGGATCCGGGAGATAACTGAGCAGGATACCACCATCAGCTCGGTTTCGACCCGGGGCGAGTACCGTTTCACCAGCCAGCTCTCCTGCTTGCTGGAATACACCTTGAAAGATTACAACGAGAAGAACCCCGCCTATAGCGCGTACAACGGCACGGTGCACGCCGTGGTCGCCTATCTGACGGCAAAGTGGTGAGGAAGGGGTAGATCCTGAAACTGATCCGTACTATACTGCTGCTCCTGGTCCTTTCCGCGCTCCTCCCCGCGGCGGACTCCCGCGCGGGCGGAAAACTCGTCGCGGCGCTCTTGACCTGCGACCTCCCCCGCTACCGGGAAGCCCACAGGGCTTTCATGAAGGAGCTTGTGCTGAAGGGGTACGATCAGGGCAATGTCGAGGTGATCACCCAGACCCCGAACCCGGACCCCATCTCCTGGTCCAACAGCATCCGGAAATTCAACGCCATCGGCGCGGACCTCGTTGTCACCTACGGCGCGCCGGCGACGCAGGCGGCGCTGCGGGAGCTGAACAATATACCGATCGTCTTCGCTGACGTCTACGGTCCCGTGGAAACGGGCATTGCCCGGGGCATGCAATCGACCGGGCGCAACATGGCGGGGGTGAGTTCCAAGATCCCGTTGGTCACCCTGATCAGGACCGCCATGGAGCTGAAACCGATCCGGACGCTCGGGGTGCTCTACTCCGCCCGCGAGGAAGGGTCCCTGGTTCAGTTGAGGGAACTGCGCAGGATCGCGACCCAGTCGGGGGTGATTCTCGCCGAGGTGAACCTGGTGGGTGCCGCTGGGTTGGATGCGGCCCTCGCCACCCTGCTCAGCGCTCGGGTGGACTGCATCTACGTCTCAGAGTGCACCGCCGGCAGCAGGAGCTTCGAGAAGATCGTGCACCGCGCGGGTGAGCTGAAAATACCGGTGCTTTCCCAGATGCCGGGAGCGGCCCAGAAGGGCGCCCTTATTTCCATGGAGGCTGACCCGTCCGAGCAGGGTCAGATCGCCGCCGATTACGCGGCGCGGATCCTCGGGGGGATGAAGGCGTCCCAGCTCCCGGTTGCCACCCCGAAGAGAGTCGGATTGATCGTGAACCTGAAGGCCGCCCGTGCGCTCGAACTGCAGGTGCCGTTCCCGGTGCTTTCCGCGGCGACCCGGGTATTGAAGTGATTCGATTGAGGTGGTGATGAGCAAGATTTTGATCGTTGATGATGACGGCACTTTTCTCCAGGCGATGCGGGAGAAGATCCAGTCGCTCTACCCGCTGCTTGAGGTGGAAACCTGCCAAGACCCCTTCCAGGCCCTCGCCATCCTGAAGGGGGAACCGGTCGACCTCCTGCTGGTGGACCTGGAGATGCCGGTTCTGGACGGGACCAAGATCTTCAACTACGCGGTCTCGGTCGGCATGGACAAGAACAGGATCGTCATCCTGAGCGGGCGGGATTCCGATTTCCTGCACGAGCAGTTTCCCATGGGTACCTGCCTGGCGGTCTTGAACAAGTACGAGGCGAAGCAGAAGGCGGTGCTGGACATGATTTTCAGCTCGATGCAGAGAAAGGCCGCGGCGAGCTAGTGGCTAAAAGCTGGGGACTGGGAATTGCCCTTGCCAGCCCCCGCACTATGGAGAGGTAACGATGGGAAAAAACATGCGATTGACCTGCTACGGGCAGACACACCTGAGGCCGGAATGGGAACACGCCCTGTCCGGGGTCTCCTTCGATCTTTTCTTCGCGGAACTAGCCCAGGAACTGGAGCGCTTCGGCATCATCCTGGAGCGGGGCGACGACGTCGACCAGGTGATCGAGGTGAAAAGCTACGCGGACCTGTTGAACGCGGTCAGGATCGCCTCCCCGTCCGACGGGATCAGCAATATCTGCGTCGGTCATGTGATAGGGAAGAGCCCGCGACTCGACCCGTTCGAGGACATCAGGCGCGCGGTGAACCGGATCGCCTTCGCGCCGGAGACGATCCCGCCGGACGACGAGAACCGGAAGGTCTGCCACAACTGCGGCTGCGGCTGCTGAAGGGGCTAGATGCCGAAGATCTCGGCGCTGGCCGCGGTCCCGTTCAGGGTGACGATCGCGTAGCTCCCGGAAGAGCCGCGCTTCAGCGTGCCCGGGTTGACGAATAGCATCCCCGCCGCCGCCTGAACGGACGGCTGGTGCGTGTGGCCGTACAGGACAACCCCGGCTCCCACCTCCATTCCCATGCCGATCAGCTGGGTGAGACCCGCCTTGACCAGGTGCCTGTTGCCGTGGGTGAGGAAGACCCGGCAGTTCCCGAAATCCAGAGTCAACTCGGTCGGGAGCAGCGGGTCGCAGTCGCAGTTCCCCGCCACCCGGATTACCGGCAGCTCCAGAACCTCCTCCATAAGGCGCGCGTCCTCCGAACCGTCGCCCAGGTGGATGATGTGATCCACCGGACCGGCGAGTTCGTGCGCCTTGAGCGCGTGCGGGTAGTTGCCGTGGCTGTCAGATATGACCAGTAGCTTCATTTCTCCCCTCGGTCCTGGAAACGGTGCATGCCGGCGCCGGAGATACCCCGGCGCGTTGAACGATCTCTCCCCTCCTCGGAAAAGGGTGGGCGATTCTTCAGATATATGACATTGTTTGACGGCATGACAAGCAAAATCGGGAGGGTGTATGAAAAACAGGTGGCTAATCTGGAGCGCTGTCGGCGTTGGCTCCCTGCTGGTACTCTTCGCCCTTTGCGTGCTGGTCGCGACGGCCCTTTTCGGCGACCGGGACCGGCTGATCGGGGGTGCGGGAGTGGGTGTCGTCGAGGTGAAGGGGATCATCCTCGATGCAACCGAGACGGTCCGGCAGCTGCGCGTCCTCAAGAAGGACAAGCGGGTGAAGGCGGTCGTCCTGAGGGTGGACTCCCCCGGAGGTGTCGTGGGCCCCTCCCAGGAAATCGCCGCGCAGGTGAAGGAACTGGCCCGGGAAAAGAAGGTGGTGGTTTCCATGGGGAGCGTGGCCGCCTCCGGCGGCTACTACGTCTCCGTGCCCGCGACCCTCATCTACGCGAACCCGGGGACCATCACCGGAAGCATCGGCGTGCTGATGAAGTTCTCCAACCTGGAAGGGCTGATGGGGAAGGTCGGGATGAAGGCGTTCACCCTCAAGACCGGAAAGTTCAAGGATGTCGGCTCCCCGGCCCGGAGCATGACGGCCGAGGAGAGACAGATGCTGCAGGGGGTGATCGACAGCACGCACGGGCAGTTCGTCCGGGCCGTGGCCGAGGGGAGGAGGCTTCCGGTCGCCACCGTGGCGGCCATCGCGGACGGCAGGATCTTCTCCGGCGAACAGGCCCTGGCTCTGAAGCTCGTCGATCGGATCGGCACTCTGCAGGACGCCATCGAGGAGGCGGCGCGCCTGGGCGGGATCAAGGGAGAACCCGAGCTGATACGCCCGCCGAAAAAGCATATCCCCGCGCTGGATCTGCTGGTGGAGGGGGCCGCTGAGCATCTGGGGATCCTTTCCCGGGGCGGGGGCGGGACCAGCATCGAGTACCGGATGGAGGGGGGAGGCTGGTAGGAAAGGGTGTCGGCGGGGCGGGATATTTACCTTGACAAAACAGGCTCCATCTATATACTGAGAGGCTTTGAAAAAGGGGGACAGCATCCTTTGAAGATACGCGTCGATGAGGTGAAAAGAAAGCAGCTCGACCTCAGCGAGGAAGAGCCCGCGTCGCACTACCCGAATCTGGTGCAGATGGAGCAGGCCGGCGAGTGCAGTTTCAGCGCTCCGGTCCGCGCCGAGGTCTCCGCGATCTGGGAATACGACCACGTCAGGGCGACCGGCAGCGTGGCGAGCGCGGTCCGGCTCTCCTGCTCGCGTTGCCTGGCCGAATACGAACTCCCGCTTTCCTCCAGCTTCACGATTTTCTACACCAAGGCGGCAGGGGAGGAGCTTGACGAAGAGGTCGAGCTGAGCAACGATGAGCTGATTTCCGTCTCCTACGACGGTGAAGAGATAGACCTGGACTTCGAGATTGCGGAGCAGGTCATGATGGAGGTCCCGTTCAAGCCATTGTGCAGCGAGTCCTGCCTGGGTCTCTGCACCCAGTGCGGCGCGGACCTGAACTCCGGCGAGTGCGGCTGCGACCGTGGCGGGATCAGTTTGAAGATGAGTGCGTTGAAAGATATTAGAATAGCAAAGTAAAAAGGAGAAATGCCATGGCTGTACCTAAGAAGAAAACTTCCAAATCGCGCAAAAATATGAGGCGGGCTCACGATTTCCTGACCCCTCCCACCGTGTCGTCCTGCCCCCAGTGCAAGGCCCCTAAGCTTCCGCATTGCGTCTGCCCCTCCTGCGGCACCTACAAAGGGCGCCAGGTTCTGAAGTCCGAAGAGCTGTAGGCCTCGCGTTTCAGGCTGTCGTGACTGTCCGTCAATCCGCTCCCTAGGGGTTATATGAGAGTTGCTGTCGATGTTATGGGGGGCGATAACGCCCCTCGTGTTGAGGTAGAAGGTGCTGTAGCTGCGGCCAGGGAGTTCGGTGTGCCGGTCACCCTGGTCGGAGACCTAGAGAGGGTGAAGGCTGAACTCGCCCGTCACGACTGCACCGGGCTGGACATCAAACTGTGGCATGCCAGCGAGGTGGTCGGCATGCACGACTCCGCCTCGGATGCCGTGCGCAAGAAGAAGGACTCCTCCATTCGCGTCGCCTTCGAGCTGGTGAAGGGGGGGGAGGCGGACGCGGTGGTCAGCGCGGGGAACTCCGGCGCCACCATGGCGGCGGGGATGTACGTGCTGAAAAGGATGAAGGGAATCGACCGGGCGGCGATCGCCCAGCTTCTCCCCACCATAGCCGGCAAGACCCTGGTGCTCGACGTCGGCGGCAACGTGGACTGCAAGCCGATCCACCTGGCGCAGTTCGCCGTCATGGGCGAGGTGTACGCGAGGTTTGCCATGGGGGTTTCCTCCCCTCGGGTCGGCCTGCTCTCCAACGGTGAGGAGGAGAGCAAGGGAAACGAGCTCACCCGCGAAACGAGTCTCCTTTTGCGCGAAAAGCCGCTCAATTACCTGGGCTACGTGGAGGGGCGGGATATCTTCAACGGCACGGTGGACGTCGTGGTATGCGACGGCTTCGTCGGCAATGTCGTCCTCAAGGTTTCCGAAGGTCTTGCCGATACCGTCGGCAAACTGCTCAAGGCCGAAATCAAACGCAGCTTCCTGTCCCAGATCGGTTATCTCCTCAGCCGCAAGGCTTTCCAGAATTTCAAAAAGACCGTGGACTACGCCGAGTACGGTGGCGCGCCGCTTTTGGGAATCAACGGCGTCGGCATGATCTGCCATGGCGGATCGAACCCCAAGGCGATCAAGAACGCGATCCGATTTGCCTATGATTATGCACTTAAGGGTGTCAACTGCCGTATGGCGGAGAAGCTGAACGAGAGTTTCCCCGGTACCGCACGCGATCGTGAGGGCGCCGAAGCGTCCAACGACGCTAAGGAGAGGGTGACTTCATGATGCGAGCAAGGATTACCGGCACGGGCTCGGCACTTCCCGAAAAGGTGCTTACCAACTTCGACCTGGAGAAGATGGTCGACACCAGCGACGAATGGATCCTGGCGCGGACCGGTATCCGGGAGCGCCGCATAGCCGTCGAGGGGGAGTTCACCTCCACCTTCGCCAGCGCCGCGGCCCTCAGTGCGCTGGAGGCGGCCGGGGTCGAGGCGAGCGAGATCGACCTGATCGTGGTCGGGACCCTCACCCCTGACTTCCCCTTTCCCTCCACCGCCTGCATCGTGCAGCAGAGCATCGGGGCGACCAACGCGGTCTGCTTCGACCTCTCCGCCGCCTGTTCCGGTTTTGTTTTCGCTCTCGCCACAGCGGAGAAGTTCATCCGCGCCGGCGGCGTGAAAAAGGCGCTGGTGATCGGCGCCGAGGTACTTTCCCGGATCATCGACTGGACCGACCGGAACTCCTGCCTGCTGTTCGGCGACGGCGCCGGGGCGGTGGTGCTCGAGGCGGTCCAGGGGGAAAACGGCATACTCTCAACCCACATGCACAGCGACGGCAACTACTGGGATATCCTGTACCAGAAGGGGTGCGGCAGCCGCAATCCGGCGAGCCAGCAGAACCTGGACGACAGGCTTGTTTACCTGACCATGCACGGCAACGAGGTGTTCAAGTTCGCGGTGCGCGCCATGGCCGAGGTCGCCCTGGAGGCGCTCGCCGCCAACGGACTCAACGCGAGCGACGTCTCGCTCTTCATCCCGCACCAGGCGAACCAGAGGATCGTTGATTCCGTCGGCAAGAGGCTTGCCATCGACGCGGATCAGACCTTCGTCAACCTGGACCGCTACGGCAACACCTCCGCCGCGTCGATTCCGATCGCGCTCGACGAGGCTTATCGCACCGGGCGGGTGAGGAAGGACGATATCGTCCTCCTGGATGCTTTCGGCGGCGGTCTCACCTGGGGCGCGGCCCTGATGCGCTGGTAATTTAAGAGGTATTCCCATGCAAGGTTACGCATTCATCTTCCCCGGTCAGGGTTCCCAGCATGCAGGGATGGGACGCGACCTGGCGGAAAATTTCAAGGTCGCCGCCCAAAGTTTCGAGGAGGCGGACGACGCCCTCGGCTTTGGGCTCTCCAAGCTCTGTTTCGAGGGGCCCGAGGATCAGCTGAAGCTGACGGCAAACACCCAGCCCGCCATCCTTGCCGCGAGTATCGCGGCCTGGAGGGTGCTGCGGGAAGAGTCTCCGCTTTCCCCCGCCTTTCTCGCCGGGCACTCGCTGGGCGAGTACTCGGCGCTGGTCGCCTCGGGCGCCTTAAGCTTCGCCGATGCGCTCAGGACCGTCAGGGCGCGCGGCAGCTTCATGCAGGAGGCGGTACCGGTCGGCGTGGGCGCCATGGCGGCCATCCTTGGCGTCGAGGCGGAGCTTCTGCTGGAGATCTGCCAGGAGGCGGCCCAGGGCGAGGTGGTTTCACCCGCCAACTACAACTCTCCCGGCCAGATCGTGATCGCCGGGCACACCGGCGCCGTGAGTCGCGTCATGGAGATCGCCAAGGCGCGCGGCTTTCGCAAGACCATGCTGCTCCCGGTCAGCGCGCCGTTTCACTGCGCCCTGATGCGACCGGCCGCCGAGCGGCTTTCTGGCACCCTGGCGTCGGTCGAGGTCGGTCCCATCGCCACGCCGGTGGTGAGCAACGTGGAGGCCAAGCCGAACGGCGACGCCGGCCGGGTGAAGGGACTACTCGTGGAGCAGGTCTGCTCTCCGGTTCTCTGGGACACCTCGGTGCGGCAGATGGTCGCCGCTGGGGTCACCCGCTTCGTGGAGATCGGCCCCGGCAAGGTGCTCGCCGGACTGGTGAAAAGGATCGAGAAAGAGGCCCTGACCTTCAACGTGCAGGACGCGGCGGGGATTAAGACCGTGACAGGGGGTACGCCATGAGCTTGACCGGACAGGTAGCCGTAGTGACCGGGGCATCCCGCGGCATCGGCCGTGCCATCGCCCTGCAGCTTTCCGGACAGGGAGCCACCGTCGTGGTCACCGCCACCAGCGTCGAGGGTGCCCAGCGCACCGCCGACGAGATCACCGCTTCCGGCGGCAGGGCACTGGCGCTCAAGGTCGACGTGTCGGTCGGTTCCGAGGTGGAGGGGCTCTTCAAGGAGTGCGTCGCCGCCTTTGGACGCCTCGACATCCTGGTGAACAACGCGGGGATCACCCGGGACGGTCTCATCCTGAGGATGAAGGAATCCGACTGGGATGCCGTCATCGACGTGAACCTCAAGGGGGCTTTCATCTGCACCCGCGAGGCCGCCAAGGTGATGAGCAAGGCGCGCTACGGCAGGATCGTCAACGTCTCCTCCGTGGTCGGCGAGATGGGTAACCCCGGGCAGGCCAACTACTGCGCCAGCAAGGCGGGGTTGATCGGGCTCACCAAGTCGGTGGCGAAGGAACTCGCCCGCCGCAACGTCACGGTGAACGCCGTGGCCCCGGGATTCATCGAGACGGACATGACCCTTGAACTCTCCGAGAAGGCCAAGGAGTCGCTTCAGGAGCAGATTCCGATGGGGAGGCTCGGGGCCGCCGACGACGTCGCCTCCGCGGTGCTCTTCCTTGTATCCGGGGGGGCGGCCTACATCACCGGCCACGTGCTTTCGGTGAACGGCGGCATGTACATGTGACGGACGCTAACCCGCCCGATTTTTAATTTGGGTGCCAAAAATACCTTTTGTAAATTGACCTTTTCATGCTATGAAACAAGCACGCTTGATCAAACAAAAACGTCAGACGGTACAAATCAACTGGAGGTGTATAGATGGCTTCGATCGAAAAACGCATCAAAGAGATAGTGGCTGAACAACTCGGAGTGGACGAGGCGCAGGTGAACAACGACTCCTCCTTCATGGATGACCTCGGGGCGGATTCCCTCGACACGGTGGAACTGGTGATGGCTCTTGAAGAAGAGTTCGAAATCGAGATCTCCGATGAGGACGCGGAGAAGATCCAATCAGTGCAGGACGCCATAGACTACATCACTGATCACACCTAAGAGCTTTTTGGGGGGGGAAGTTAGCTTCCCCTTTTTCATACCTCCTTCGGGGGGAGATGAACGATCAGATTCTAAGGAGTTCAGAGTATGAGAAGAGTAGTTGTCACAGGGGTCGGTGTCGTCTCCCCACTTGGGACCGGAAACGCCAAGAATTGGGAAGCTTTGATTGCGGGAAAATCGGGCATAGCAGCCATTACCCGTTTCGATACCACCGACCTGCCGGTCAAGATCGCGGGCGAGGTGAAGGATTTTGTCGCCGAGGATTTCATCGACAAAAAAGAGATCAAGAAGATGGATCTCTTCATCCAGTATTCTCTTGCCGCCGCGCAGTTTGCCATGGAGGATTCCGGCCTCGTTATCAACGAGGAAAACGCGGAGCGGGTTGGAGTGCTGGTCGGCGCCGGCCTGGGCGGGCTTCCCGCCATCGAGCGCTACCATGCGGCCCTCCTTGAGGGCGGCTACAAGAAGATCTCCCCCTTCTTCATCCCGATGCTGATCATAAACCTGGCGCCTGGACAGATCTCCATCAAGTACGGGGCGAAGGGGCCTAACCTCTCCTCCGTCTCCGCCTGCGCCACCGGAACCAACTCCATCGGCGACGCCTACCACATGATCAAGCGCGGCGACGCCGACGCTATGATTGCCGGCGGGACCGAATCGACGGTGACCCCGCTTGGCATCGGCGGCTTTTCCGTCATGAAGGCGCTCTCCACCAACAATGAGAATCCGGCCGGCGCCTCCCGCCCCTTCGACAAGGACCGGGATGGTTTCGTGCTTTCCGAGGGTGCCGGCATCGTGGTGCTCGAGGAGTACGAGGCTGCCAAGGCCCGCGGCGCGAAGATTTACGGAGAGGTGGTCGGCTACGGGCTTTCCGGCGACGCCTACCACCTGACCACCCCCGCCCCCGGCGGCGAGGGAGCTGCCCGCTGCATGAAGATGGCGCTCAGCACGGCCAAGGTGAACCCGGAGCAGGTGAACTACATCAACGCCCACGGCACCTCGACCCATTTCAACGACCTGTACGAGACCATGGCGATCCACTCGGTCTTCGGAACCCACGCGGAAAAGCTGATGGTTTCCTCCACCAAGTCGATGACCGGTCATCTGCTGGGAGCGTCCGGCGGCATCGAGGCGGTCTTTTCCCTGATGGCGATGCAGAACTCCGTGGTTCCTCCGACCATCAACTATGACACTCCCGATCCCGAGTGCGATCTGGACTATGTCCCGAACACCGCCCGGGACGCCAAGGTCGAGTACGCCATGAGCAACTCCTTCGGCTTCGGCGGCACCAACGCCTCGCTGCTCTTCAGGAAACTATAGACATGTTAGTGATAGCAAGCGACCACGGCGGACTGGAGCTTAAGGAAGAGATCAAGGGTCTGCTCCTCGACAGAGGTGTGCCCTGCCAGGACCTGGGGACCTGCAACGGTGATTCGGTGGACTACCCTGACTTCGGTCAGCTGGTGGCGCGACGGGTCTCCGAGGGCTCCGCGGAGCGTGGCATCCTGATCTGCGGCACCGGGATCGGCATGTCCATCGTGGCGAACAAGTTTCCGGGGGTGCGCGCGGCGCTTGCCACCGACCTTTTTATGGCGACCATGGCAAAGGAGCACAACAACGCCAACATCCTCGTGCTCGGCGGTCGCGTCCTCGAACCCGCGACGGCGCGCGCCATGGTGGTGGCCTGGCTGGAAACCGAGTTCGCCGGGGGGCGCCACCAGGCGCGCCTCGACAAGATCTCCGCGCTGGAGAACGAGCTGAAACTTCCGACGGTCTGACGGTGCCAACCGGCGCCAGGAAAGCTTAAAGTAACAACGGGACTCGCACAGTCCCGTTTTCATTTCCAACCCGAAAATCTCAGGAGAAAGACATGTCAGTACTGGAAACATTCGATCCGGCCGTGGCACAGGCCATCAAGGCCGAGACGGAGCGCCAGGAGTTAAACCTCGAACTGATCGCCTCGGAGAACTTCGTCTCCCCGGCCGTCCTCGAGGCGCAGGGGTCCGTCCTCACCAACAAGTACGCCGAAGGCTATCCCGGCAAGCGTTACTACGGAGGATGCCACTGCGTCGACGTGGTGGAGAACCTCGCCATCGACCGCGCCAAGGAACTCTTTGGTGCCGATCACGCCAACGTGCAGCCGCACTCGGGCTCCCAGGCGAACATGGCGGTTTACTTCACCGCGCTGAACCCCGGCGACACCGTGCTCGGGATGAACCTGGCCCACGGCGGACATCTCACCCACGGAAGCCCCGTCAACTTCTCCGGCAAGCTTTTCAACATCGTGCCGTACGGGGTAACCAGGGAAAACCAGACCATCGACTACGAGGAGGCCGAACGCCTGGCCCTCGAGCACAAGCCGAAGATGATCGTGGTGGGCGCCAGCGCCTATCCGCGCATCATCGACTTCGAGGCGTTTCGCCGCATCGCCGACAAGGTGGGCGCCGTCGTCATGGTCGACATGGCACACATCGCGGGACTGGTCGCGGCCGGACTGCACCCGAGCCCGATTCCCTATGCCGAGTTCGTCACCACCACGACGCACAAGACCCTGAGAGGTCCCCGAGGCGGCATGATCCTCTGCCGTGAGGAGTTCGCCAAGAAGCTCAACTCCAACATCTTCCCGGGTATCCAGGGCGGACCGCTCATGCATGCCATCGCTGCCAAGGCGGTTGCCTTCAAGGAGGCGCTGGCCCCCGAGTTCAAGGTATACCAGGGGCAGGTTGTGAAAAACGCCAAGGCGCTCGCGTCGGGACTCATCAAGCGCGGCTTCAAGCTCACCTCCGGCGGGACCGACAACCACCTGATGCTGATCGACTTGACCGAGACGGGGCTCACCGGGAAGGTCGCCGAGGAGGCGCTGGACCGGGCCGGGATCACCGTGAACAAGAACGGCATTCCGTTCGACACCCGCTCTCCGTTCATCACCTCGGGAATCAGGATCGGCACCCCCGCCGCGACCACCCACGGCCTGAAAGAGCCGGAGATGGAACTCGTCGCCGGTTTGATCGCCGAGGTGCTGGCCAACGTCGAGGACGAGGCGAAACTCGCGTCGGTGAAGTGCGACGTCAATGCGTTGATGAAGCGCTTTCCGCTCTACGCGGGACGCCTCGCCTAGCAGCTTTGAGAGAAAGAAACATTGCAGGAAGGGGAGGCGATTTTCGCCTCCCTTTTTTTTCGCCGTTTTCCCCTCGTTTCAGCCGCCACTTCAGGCGGCACCAGCCTCATAAATATTCACCTTCTGCCAGATTTGCCGGCGCCGAGACGCGCGGAAGCGGTGATGGGCCCGAGGTCGTGGCAGGCAGCCGCGCCCGACCGGCCGAACGGTCGGGTTTATCTCGCATTCCCATTGTAATTAAGATTAATAGGTGGTAACGTTAATGTGAAATAATTTTCCGGGGGGGGACTATGCGCACCATTGTGATGCTGACTTTTCTATTGATTGCCGGGACCTGCCATGCCTCGGACCCGCTCGAGTCGCTCAACACATTTGAGGATACCCTGAGCGCCATGGCGCTCAGCCTGCACGCGGAGGCCAACGGGCCGGATGAGAGCGTGGCGGACAGCAGCGGCACTGGATCTAGTGCCGAGTCGCTGAAGGGTGAGCCGCAGGGCCGGGAGCTGGATTCCCTATCCGCCGAGCCCATTAGGACTGAGATCCTGGGGAGGAGCGTCCTCAAGAAGTAGCATCATGGCGGGGCGCCCGACGCGGGATGCCATCCTGCGCCGGACGCCCGTATCGAAATGCCGTCCTTTCCTGACACCTCGTTTTCCATCCTCATTGATGGCAGCTTTCCTCAACCGGCTCCCTGTACCTTGTATGGGAGCGGCATCTTCCTTCCATGGTGGGCCGAGTGCGCTGAGCTATCGGCGCATTTTTAAGTGGCAAGGCGGGCGCCATCTCCGGTATGGTGCTGTGAGACCGTGCAAGCGTGGGGAGAGGGAAAACATGATGGAGTTCGTGACATACGACCAGCCGCTTTACCGGCCACCTTCCGAGGCGGGGAGCCTCATCTTCCAGGTAACCATCGGATGTTCTCACAACCGCTGCGCCTTCTGCGGCATGTACAAGAACAAACAGTTCCGGATCCGCGGCGTCGCCGAGCTGCTGGCGGAAATCCATGCCATTCCCCCGCCCTACCGGCGGCAGGTCAGGCGGGTTTTCCTGGGCGATGGCGATGCCTTGGTCTATCCGCAGCAAGGACTGGAATTCATACTCGCCGCGCTGACGGAGACCTTCCCCGCCCTCACCCGGGTGGGCGCCTATGCGTCACCGCACAGTCTCGCTTCCAAGAGCCGCGAGGAACTCGCCGTTCTAAGGGAGAACAGGCTGCGTATCCTCTATTTCGGGCTGGAAAGCGGCGACGCGAAAACCCTTGAAAGGGTGGACAAGGGTTTTCAACCCGCCGAGATGCTGGAGCTTTGCCGCAAGGCGCAGGATGCCGGAATGAAGCTGTCGGTGACCGCCATCCTCGGGTTGGCCGGGAAGGCGCGTAGCGCCGAACACGCGGCGGCGACGGCCGCCTGGGTGAGCGAACTCTCCCCTGAATACTTCTCGCTGCTCACCATGTTCCTGCGTCACAACGACGCCTTCCTCGCCTCCCTGCAGGCGCTGAGCCAGGGCGAAATCCTGGAGGAAACCCACGCGCTTCTCTTAGGCATGCATCCGCAGCATACCATTTTGCGCTCCAACCACGTCTCCAACTTTCTGGATCTGGCCGGGACTTATCCGAAGGACCGTCAGCGCCTGATCGACACCGCGGCCGCCGCCCTGACGGAGGCGAGGCTGCACCCGGTCTGGTGGGCGCGGATCCCCGGCTACCGTGAGGATTCCTACTAAGGGGCCCCCCTCGAAACTCGCGCCTCACCAAAAGGCGCGATTCTTCAGCGGGCAACGCCGCAGAGCTTCAGTTCATTTTCGAGCTTTTCCCGGGAGATGCCGAGCACCCTGCATGCCTTTTCCCGGTCGCTCTGGTAACGCTCCAGCACCATGAGCAGGAGCGCTTTCTTGAGCGACGCGGAGAGCTTATCCATGACCCCCTCCCCATTGGCCGCGGCAAGCGTGGATACCAGCGGTTCCAGGTTCCTCTGGAAGAGAGCTGCGCTCTCGTTCACCCCCTGGGTATCACTGGCCTCCATCCGTTTCAGCCGGACGATGTTGCCGACGCAGCTATTCATGTTCTCCTGAACGAAGCTGATGGTCTCCCTCTGGTTGTCGATGGTCAACCTGCGCAATTCGTCCCTGGTTCCGGCGGCGGCCCCCTTCTTTCTGAGCCGCACCTCAATGATGCAGAAATTAGACTCGCCAGTTCTCTCGTCCGTGGTACGGCCCCGGTATGCCATGTCCGTTCCCTCCTTGCCTCAGTTTCCTTCAGGCATTTCAACAGACGTACCAAATCGCCAGGTTTCCTGCGAAATAGTTCAACTAGCTGGTTTTACGATTATTTTATGCCGCCGGTGCCTGATTCCGGCAGGCCGGCGGCCAGGGGCGTCTGTACCAAGGTTGCACACGCCGGTCAATTTGCCGGCCAAAGCCGCTGTATGTGCGGGTTTAGGGCCATGGCGAACCCTGAACAGCTGTTTCGGCCTGCACAGGATCGTTGGCAGGGGTGCCCTGATGTGTTATAAGTTGGTGTGTTTTAATCTATCTTCTGCCTCCCGCTAGTGGGCTGTCGCTGGTTTATCCCGCGATGCGCAAAATTCGCTGCCCTTGTTTTGCCTTGCTGTATTCATCCGACCGGAGGTGCGTTCTGGAGAGGCCCCTGCTGATTCCGCTTGTTTTCCTGATCGCGGGCCTTGGCGCCGCGGACTATATCGGCGCTCCCCCGCCCGCCTGGTCCCTCGTCGCCCTGCTCCTCGCCACGCTCGCCGCCTCGCTGGTCAAGGGGCATACCACTTTTATCATTTCACTTTCCCTGCTCTTCTTCGTCTGGGGCGGGCTCTCCCTGGAGCCGTTCCTGGCGCCTGCCGAGGGGATCGCCGCCTTTGCCAGCGAAATTCCGGTGACCATCGAGGGGGTGCTGGACCGCCGTCCCGAGGGGGTGGCCTCCGGGGGCGGCCGGCTCTACCTGCGAGGCTTGCGCCTGCACAGGAAACAGGGTGTAACGGAAGTCTCGGGAGGGCTCCTGGTACGCTTCCAGGAAGGGAGGGCGGAGCTTGCCACCGGGGACCGGATTCTATTCTCCTCAAGAATCCACCGGCCCCGGCGTTTCGGCCTTCCGGGGGAGGGCGACTACCCGCGCCAGCTGGCGTACCGGGGGATCCTCGCCACCGCGTTCGTCAAGAGGGCCGACGACTTGGTGCTGGTGCGCGCCGGTTGGGGCTGGCGTCATGGTGTGGACCTGCTGGCGGCGGCCCTTGGGCGTTTCATCCTGGAGAGTGCTCCCGGTGCCGAAGGGGGGGTGCTGAAGGCGCTCCTGATCGGCGATACCGGGGACGTGCCGGAGGAGCTGAACGACGCCTACGCGAGAAGCGGGGTGAACCATATACTCTCCATCTCCGGTTTTCACGTCGGGATCATCTTCCTCTGCGTCTTTCAGGGGCTTTTCCTCCTGGCCCGCTGCTCCGAGGGCATGGCGCTGCGACTGAACCTGCGCAGAGAACTCCTTTTGGCCGCCCTCCCGGTGGTGGTATTCTACCTGTTCCTCTCGGGTGCCGCGCCGGCCACGCTGAGGAGCGTCCTGATGATCGCGGTTGTCGTCGCGGCGCTCTATGTCGAGCGGGAGCTGGATCCGGTAAACTGCGTCATGCTGGCCGCCTGCGCCATCCTTTTCCCGGCGCCCGAGACGCGAGGTCTCCTTCCAGCTCTCCTTTCTCGCCATCTGGGGGCTCGTGGTGCTCGCCCCGCTGTTCGCCGCCCCCTTCGCCCGATGCAAGGGGGCGCTCGGATGGCTCCTCATCCTTTTGGCGGCCTCGGCAGCCGCCATCCTGGCTACGCTCGCTCCCGTTGCCTACTACTTCCACCGGGTCTCCTTCATAGGTCTTCTGGCCAACCTGGTGGTGGTACCGCTCATGGGGTACGGGGCGGTGGTCGCCGGGTTCGCCTCCCTGCCGCTCAGCTTCATCGACCCCTATCCGGCCCAGTTGCTTCTGGAGATTGCAGCGGGTCTGGTGAGGATCTCCGACCTGGTCATTCTCTATCTGGCCCGGGCACCGGTTTGGACCGGCTACCTCCCGACCCGGCTTGACCTCCTGCTCGCCCTGCTTTGCCTGGGCGCCCTTACCTTTGTGCGCCCACGCCTGGCGGGAGGAGCCGTGGCGCTTCTCCTGATAGTGGCCCTCGCGGTCCGCGCGGTTCCCGCGCGGCGCGGGGAGGACGGTCTCCTGCGGCTCAGCTTCCTGAGCGTGGGGCAGGGTGATGCGACCCTGGTGCGGCTTCCGGACGGTAAACGGATGCTGGTGGACGGTGGCGGGAGCTTTGGCGACGCAGAGGCCAGGGTGGGGCAGAGACTGCTAGCTCCGGCGCTCCAGAGCCTGGGTGCCGATCGGATCGACTACCTGGTCCTTTCCCACGAGCACCCCGACCACCTGCAGGGGGTGCTCTGGGTGGCGGCGCACCTTGAGGTGGGCGAGTTCTGGGAGAGCGGGGTCCCTGCGTCGTCGCGCGAGTACCAGGAGCTCAAATGGGTGCTCGCCGCCCGAGGTGTGCCGGTGCGGGTCCTTACCGCGGCCCTCCCTCCCTTCGCTGTCGGGGGCGCGCTCGTCGAGCCGCTCTGGCCCGCGTCCCGGGAGGTTGCCGCGAAGGCGGATGCCAACGACGGTTCGCTGGTCTTTCGCCTGCGCGTAGGCCCTGGATCGGTGCTTTTTACCGGGGACATCGGCGGTGAGTCGGAACGGGCGCTGCTGGCGCGCGGGGCGCCGCTTGGCTGTGGCCTCCTGAAGGTGGCGCATCACGGCAGCAGGTACTCGTCGAGCGAGGCCTTTCTCGCCGCTGCTGCGCCGAAAGTGACTGTCATATCAGCGGGTTACGGAAACACGTTTCACCTGCCGGCCGCCTCCACCATGGCGCGGCTGCGGGGGCGCGGCATCCGGATCTATCGGACCGATCTGGATGGAACCGTGCAGGCGGTTTTCGGAACCGACGGCGCTCTCGCCATCTCGACCCCTTGGGGGCATTTTAATTGACACCCCCAAGTTGTATCTGCTAGGTTACCCTCGAACATCTCTGATTCCCCGCCGGCATTCCAGGAGAACCGTTTCATGGAAAGGATTCTTATAGTCGAAGACGACTGTTTCTTCCGAGAGGTCTTCACGAACCTGCTCAAGGAGGACGGCTATTGCGTCGAGGTGGCCGTCTCCGGTGAGGAGGCGTTGGAGATGATCTCAAGCCGCGAGTACCAGCTGGTGGTGACCGATCTGGTCATGCGCGACGTGAGCGGACTGGACATACTCTCCGCCGTGAAGAGGACGGATCCCGCGGTGGACGTGATCATGGTGACGGGGCACGCCAACGTGGAGACCGCCATCTACGCCCTGAAGAACGGGGCCACCGATTACCTGGTGAAGCCGATCAACCACGACGAGTTCCGGCATATCGTGGCCCAGTGCATGGAGCAGCGCAGGCTTTTGGACGAAAATCTTGAGTTGAAGGGACTTTTGAACCTGTTCCAGGTGAGCCAGAACATCGCCAACTGCCTGGAACTGGATCGGATCTACCCGCTGTTGATGGATGCGCTTGCCAAGGAGGTCGGCGTCGGCCGCGGCCTGGGCTACTTCAGCGATGCCGGCCAGCTGGTGCTGCACGAGGTGAAGGGGGTCGCTGAGGTGCACGCCTCCCTGCTGGGACAGGCGGTCATTTCCGAGTGCGACCTGATCGGCGAGGTCGGCAACCTGGTGACCCTGAAGGATTTCCTCCCCGACGATGCGGATTACGGCGCAGGGATGCGCGAGGCGATGTGCCTCTACATTCGGCATAAGTCGACCCTTCAGGGGGTGGTCATCCTGCTCAACGATCCCGGGGTCGAGCTGCCCAGGGAGGTGAACCGCAAAAACATCACCTTTCTTCTGGACCAGGCCTCCCTGGCCCTGGACAACGCCGCCCGCTACAACTTCGCCAAGGATCTGCTCTATATCGACGAGCTGACCGGACTCTACAACTACCGCTACCTGGACGTCGTCCTGGAGCGGGAGCTGAAGCGGAGCGAACGCTTCGGTTCCAGCCTCTCCGTGCTGTTCCTGGACATCGATCTCTTCAAGATGGTGAACGATCTTTTCGGGCACCTGATCGGGAGCCGGGTGCTGCGCGAGGTGGGGATACTGCTGAAAAGAAGCGTGCGCGACGTGGACGCGGTGATCCGCTACGGAGGGGATGAGTACACCATTGTGCTGGTGGAGACCGGTCTGGAGGGGGCGGCGATCGTCGCCGAGCGGATCAGGCAGATGGTCGAGGAACATATCTTCGCCCTGGGGGACGGGCTCGCCATCAAGCTCACCGTGAGCCTCGGCTACGTCTGCGCGCCGGAAGACGCGACCAGCAAGGTCGATCTCCTGGAGATGGCGGACCGGGCGATGTACCGGGTCAAGGCGGGCGGCAAGAACATGGCGTTCCATGCTGAGCCGGCAAGCGGCGCCCCTGCCGCGTGAAGCGACGCGGCGCGTTGGGCGTAGCGTCAAGGCTCGGGTTAGCGCATGCTTTTACCCCGAGGGCGCAGACGGATGGCCGAGAAGGTCTGAAACAGTTGATATGCCAACCGGACACCGGCTGGAAATGATAGGCAAGGAGAGCAAGAGACGTGGCGATAAACGGTGTGAAAGGGTTTAACGACATACTTCCCGGCGAAGTGGAGAAATGGCAGCATATCGAGGCTACGGCGCGCCGGGTTTTTGAACTTTACGGCCTCTCTGAGATACGGATTCCGATCCTGGAGAAGACGGAGCTTTTCAGCCGCTCCATAGGGGACGCGACCGACATCGTCGAGAAGGAGATGTACTCCTTCGAGGACAAGGGGGGCAACCGGGTCACCATGCGCCCGGAGGGGACCGCCTCGGTCATGCGCGCCTTCATCGAGCACAAGATGTACGCCCTGGACCCGGTGGCCAGGCTCTACTACATGGGGCCGATGTTTCGCTATGAGCGGCCCCAGAAGGGACGCTACCGGCAGTTCCACCAGATAGGCTGCGAGCTGACCGGCGTCGCCGCCCCCACGGTGGACGCCCAGGTGCTCACCATGCTGACCCATTTCTTCGCGGAACTCGGCCTTAGCGAGCCCTCCCTGCAGATCAACTCGCTGGGCTGCACAGCCTGCAGGCCCCTCTACCGCGAGGCGCTCAAGGGGTTCCTCTTGAACCGGATCGAGCTATTGTGCGAGGACTGCGAAAGGCGCTACCATACCAACCCGCTGCGCGCGCTGGACTGCAAATCCCCCGGCTGCCAGGAGGCGACCAAGGGCGCCCCCGCCATGCTGGACTACCTCTGTCCCGACTGCTCCGACCATTTCGCCAAGACCCGGGAGTTCCTCGACCTGGTGGGTACCAGCTACACCATCAACGAAAGGATGGTGCGCGGTCTGGACTACTACACCCGGACCACCTTCGAGATGGTGACCGGCCTCCTGGGCTCCCAGAGCGCGGTTGCCGCGGGTGGGCGTTACGACGGCCTGATCTCCGAGCTGGGCGGGCCCGGGCTTCCGGGTATCGGCTTCGCCATCGGGGTGGAGCGGGTGGCGCTGCTTTTGGCCGACCAGGAGTTCGCCAGGCGTCCCGACCTCTTCATCGCGGCCCTGGGCGAGGCGGCCCACGCCGAGGCGTTCCGGCTGATGACGGCGCTGCAGCGCATGGGCGCCGCGGTGGAACTCGACTACGAGGGAAAAAGCCTGAAGAGCCAGATGAGGCGTGCCGACAAGTTCCGGTCGCGCTTTACCCTCATCATCGGCGGGGACGAACTGGCCCGGGGCACGGCGCCGCTCAAGGAGATGGACGGTGGCATCCAGGGCGAGGTGGCGCTCGATGCCGAGGCGATCCTGGCCCGGCTCAAGGGTAATTGTATTCAGCATCAGGTAATGAAATAGAACACGGATGACGCGGATTGAGCGGATTCACACGGATAAAAAGAAGGTCGGGTTTAACCCCTCCCTTGATGTTGTCGATTTATATCCGCCTATATCCGTATAATCCGTGTCATCCGCGTTCTATTGCCTTTTTTTTCCGATTGGAACCGGCTAGCGCCGGCTTAGGACACTTAGGATTATGGAACCAGCTGATTTCGTACATTTGCATCTTCATTCGCAGTATTCGCTCCTGGACGGCGCGATCCGCATCGGCGACCTGCTCGCCAAGGTGAAGGCGCATGGCATGCCCGCCGTGGCGATGACCGACCACGGCAACATGTTCGGCACCATGGAGTTTTTCCTGAAGTGCAAGGACAAGGGAATCAAACCGATCATCGGCGCCGAGGTCTATATCGCTCCGCACTCCCGCCACCTGAAGCAGGCGGCGACCAGCGCGGACCCGGTGACGAGCTACCACCTGATCCTATTGTGCGAGAACATGAAGGGCTACCGGAACCTCTCCTACCTCACCTCCGCCGGGTACAAGGAGGGCTTCTACCGGCGCCCCCGGATCGACAAGGAACTGCTGGCCCAGCACAGCGAGGGGCTCATCGTCCTCTCCGCCTGCCTGCAGGGGGAAATCGCCTATCTGTGCGGCAGGAACAAGCTGGAGGAGGCGCGGGCCGCCGCCTCCTGGTACGCCGAAACCTTTCCGGGAAGCTACTACATCGAGCTGCAGGAAAATACCCTCCCGGAGCAGGACATCGCCAACAGGAGGCTCCTGGAGTTGGCCCGGGAGCTCTCCCTGCCGCTGGTCGCCACCAACGACTGCCATTACCTTAACAAGGAGGACGCGCGCGCCCACGAGATCCTGCTCTGCATCCAAACCGGCAAGACCATGAACGACGCCAACCGGATGCGCTTCTCCGCTGACGAGTTCTACGTGAAGACCCCGCAGGAGATGGCGGCCGCCTTCCACTACGCCCCGGAGGCCTTGTCGAACACGGTGAAAATAGCCGAGCGCTGCCACCTCGAGTTCGACTTCAAGACCTACCACTTTCCCGCCTACACCCCTCCCGAGGGGCAGACCCTGGACCAGCAGCTGGAGCTGGAGGCGGTGGAGGGGCTCAAGGAGCGGCTGAAGGGGATCCGGCTCAAGTACCCGAACCTCACCGACGAGGACGAGTTGGGGTACGCCGCGCGTCTGCGCATCGAACTCGACTGCATCAGGCAGATGGGTTTTCCCGGCTACTTCCTGATCGTCGCCGACTTCATCAACTGGGCCAAGGACCACGGCATCCCGGTGGGACCCGGCCGCGGATCGGCGGCGGGAAGCCTGGTCGCCTTCTCCATCAGGATCACCGACATCGACCCGATGCCGTACAACCTTCTGTTCGAGCGGTTCCTGAACCCCGAACGCATCTCCATGCCGGATATCGACGTCGACTTCTGCCAGGACCGCCGCGAGGAGGTGATCCAGTACATGGTGGAGAAGTACGGCCGCGACAAGGTCTGCCAGATCATCACCTTCGGCACCATGGCGGCGCGCGGCGTGATCCGCGACGTGGGCCGCGCCCTCGATCTCCCCTACGGCGACGTGGACCGGATCGCCAAGCTGGTCCCCGAGGTGCTCGGCATCACCCTGGAGAAGGCGCTGCTCCAGGAGCCGAAGTTGAACGAGCTGGCAGCCACCGACGCGCGCGTCAAGGAGGTGCTCTCGGTGGCGCTTCGCCTGGAGGGGCTGGCGCGCCACGCCTCGACCCACGCGGCGGGACTGGTTGTGGCGCCCCGGCCGATGGAAGAGTTCTGCCCGGTCTACAAGGACCAGAAGAGCGGCTCGCTCACCACCCAGTACTCCATGAAGTACGTGGAGAAGATCGGCCTGGTGAAGTTCGACTTCCTGGGACTCAAGAACCTGACCGTCATCGACAACGCGGTGAAGCACGTGCGTGTCGGGAAGGTTCCCGACTTCGACATCTCGCTGCTTAGGGACGACGACGAGGAATCCTACAAGCTGCTGCAGTCCGGCAACACCACCGGCGTGTTCCAGCTCGAGTCGAGCGGCATGAAGGAACTCCTGGTAAAGCTGAAGCCCTCCTGCTTCGAGGATATCATCGCCGTTTGCGCCCTGTACCGTCCGGGCCCACTGGGAAGCGGCATGGTGGACGACTTCATCGAGAGAAAGCACGGCCGCAAGAAGACGGTCTACGACCTGCCGCAGCTGGAGCCGATCCTGAAGGACACCTACGGCGTCATCGTCTACCAGGAACAGGTCATGCAGATCGCCCGCAGCCTCGCCGGCTACTCCCTTGGGGGCGCCGACCTGTTGCGCCGCGCCATGGGAAAGAAGGACGCCGAGCAGATGGCGAAGGAGCGCGACAAGTTCCTCGAGGGGGCGGACAAACTCAAGCTCGACCTGAAGAAGTCTGCGATCATCTTCGACCTGATGGCGAAGTTCGCCGAATACGGTTTCAACAAGTCGCACTCCGCCGCCTACGCCCTGGTCGCCTACCAGACCGCTTACCTGAAGGCCCACTACCCGGTGGAATTCATGGCTGCGCTCCTTACCGAGGACATGGGGAACACGGACAAGGTCATCAAGAGCATCGGCGACTGCCGCGAGATGGGGATCGAGGTGCTCCCGCCGGACATCAACGAATCGAACCGTTCCTTCCGCGTGCTGGAGAGGGCCATGCGCTTTGGCCTGGGCGCCGTGAAGAATGTCGGCGAGGGGGCCATCGAGGCGATCATCGCGGCGCGCGGCGAGGTCCCCTTCAAGGACCTGTTCGACTTCTGCGAGCGGGTCGACCTGAGACGGGTGAACAAGCGGGTGGTGGAGTCGCTCATCAAGTGCGGCGCCTTCGACTCCACCGGTGCCAGGCGCGCCCAGCTCATGGGGGCGCTGGAGGAGGCGACGGCAACCGGGCAAAGGGTGCGTGACGAGCGCGACAGCGCCCAGGCCTCGCTCTTCGGAGCTGCGGAGATCGTGCGCGGCGGCAACGGAGGCGCCAACCGGATGCCCGACATCCCCGAGTGGGACGAGAAGTACCGGCTTGCCTGCGAGAAGGAGGCGATCGGCTTCTTCATCACCGGGCACCCCCTGGACCGCCATGTGGCCGACATGAGGCGCTTCTCCAACGCGGACAGCTCCTCCATCCTGGAGATGAAGGAGAAGAGCGAGGTGAAGATCTGCGGCATCTCCACGGCGCTCAAGGAGATCATGACCAAGAAGGGTGACCGGATGGGGTTCATCTCCCTTGAGGACCTCTCCGGCTGCGTCGAGGTGGTGGTCTTTTCCGACGTCTACGCCAAATGCTCCGAGTACCTGAAGAGCGACGAGCCGATCCACGTGACCGGCACGGTGGAGCAGGGGGAGAAGGGGGCCAAGGTGATGGCGAGCAACATCGTGCTGTTGAGGGACCTGAACGAGCGGGAAACCAGGAGGGTGAACTTCACCATAGACGCCAAGGAGGCGGACCCGGGGAAGCTCACGGCGCTCAAGGGGATACTCTCCCGCTACCAGGGGTCCTGCCGCAGTTTCCTCAATCTTGACATGGAGAACCGCTCCCGGGTCACCATAAAGCTTTCCGACCTCTACAAAGTCTCGGCGAGCGAGGAATTAACAGTGGAAGTGAGCAATCTCTTCGGTTATAATGCCGTCTCGTTCGAGTAGCCCGGCGGATGGCAGATATTTTTCAAACAAGGAGATAACCATATATGGCAGCTACACAGAACTATCTGGACTTCGAGAAACCTCTGGCCGAGCTGGAAAAAAAGATCCAGGAACTCTCCGACTTCTCCACCGAGACGGTCGACCTGAAGCTGGAGGTGGCGAAGCTGGAGCAGAAGGCGCAAGCCATGCGCGAGAAGATGTTCAGTAACCTTTCCCGCTGGCAGACGGTGCAGGTGGCCCGTCATATCAACCGTCCCTTCACCCTCGACTACCTGAGCCTGATTTTCACCGAGTTCGTCGAGCTGCACGGGGACCGCAACTTCGGCGACGATCACGCCATCGTCGGCGGGCTGGCGCGGCTGGACGGCGAACCGGTCATGGTGATCGGCCACCAGAAGGGGCGCGACACCAAGGAAAAGGTGTTCCGCAACTTCGGCATGCCGAACCCCGAGGGGTACCGGAAGGCGCTGCGCCTCATGGAGATGGCCGAACGTTTCAAGCTCCCGATCATCACCTTCGTCGACACCCCGGGCGCCTTCCCGGGCATCGGCGCCGAGGAGCGCGGCCAGGCCGAGGCGATCGCCCGCAACCTGCGCGAGATGTCGCGGCTGACCGTTCCCATCATCGTCGTCATCACCGGCGAGGGTGGCTCGGGAGGGGCGCTCGCCATCGCGGTCGGGGACCGTATCCTCATGCTGCAGCATTCGGTCTACGCCGTCATCTCCTCCGAGGGGTGCGCCGCGATCCTCTGGTCCGACGGCAGCAAGGGAGCCCAGGCCGCCGAGGCGCTCAAGCTCGCCGCCACCGACATCAAGGAGCTCGAGGTGATCGACGAGATCGTCAAGGAGCCGGCGGGCGGCGCCCACCGGGACCATGCCCTGGCGGCTGAGAACCTGCACGAAGCGCTCGCCAGGAACCTGGAGGAGCTGAGGAAAATTCCCGCGCCTGAGCTGATCGAGCAGCGCTATCAGAAGTTTAGAAAGATGTCGCGGTTTACGGAATAGGCGCTGCTAATCCGAGGGAGTAGGCAGGCCGCAGGAACCAGTAAGGATATCTAAAACGGGTGATCTAAAGCAGGCGCGGTTGTTACTTCGGCGGGTTCAAGAAGTAGCGGAGCGCCTGTTTTTTTATGGGAAGGGTCGTAGCGGTTGATAAGGGTCAGTTATTGCGTGGTGATCAGACCTCAATCCTGAACTCGGCTCCACCCCCGGTGTTGCGCGCCGTCAGGCTGCCACCCATGTTGTTCTCTATGATGGTTTTGGACATGTATAGGCCGATTCCCGTCCCTTTTTCCGGCCCTTTGGTGGTAAAGTACGGTTCGAATATCTTTTCTATGATGTCTTCAGGGATGCCTCCGGCATTGTCGCTGATGGTTACCACCGCCTTGTCGCCTTCGGTGTACAATCTGATCGTGATGGTCGGGTCCTCGACTTTTGCTGCCAATAACGCCTCTCTGGCATTGCTGACGATGTTTAGAAGAACCTGCGCAAATTCGTTCGGATAACCGTTGATGGAAGGATCACCCGTTTCTTTGATTTCACTCCTGATTCCATGAGCCTTGAAACCTCCCTCCAGCAGTGACATGGTCTTTTCTATCACCTCGAGTACCCTGAACCTCACCCGCTCTTTGTCAGATTTGAAAAAATTTCTGAAATCATCGATGGTTTTGGACATGTGCTGAATTAGTTCCATCGTTTTTTTTACATTGGTATCGACGTATTCGGTGCTGAACATCCCATGCTTATAAGTCGCCTGCAATTCCTGGGCAAGCAGTCCAAGCATGTTGAGTGGTTGCCGCCACTGGTGCGAGATGTTGCTTATCATCTCCCCCATGACGGCCTGCCTCCCTTGGATGATCAGCATCCTGTCCTTGTCGCGCAACTCATGCACAGCCTTTGTGATGCGCTGTTCCAGGGTTTCGTTGAGCTGGTGATAGTTCTGCTCGCTCTCGCGCAGTGTCTCCTCGGTCAGCCTGCGCTCCTGAATCTCGTTGGCAAGATCGTCATAGGTCGCGCGTAATTTTGCGGTCATTGTATTGAACGCCTGCGAGAGCTCGGCGAACTCGTCGTCCCCTTTGATTTCGATCCTGTGGTCCAGGTCTCCGCCGCCGATCATCGACGCGCCGTCGCGCAGGCGAGTGACGCGATCCGTGATAGCCCGGCCCATCGCCCATGAATTCACCGCCGCCAGCGCAATTATAAACAGGAATGATGCGATGACGCCCCCGACCACCAGTCTGAGGGCGGAATAACGGGCCTCCCTGCTCGACTCCAGCAATTTACGACCATGAATGGCTACTTCATATACCCTCATGTCCAACTGGCTGAGCAGTCTCTCCTCAACTTCATGTGAAAGGTCGCCTGAGCCCGCGTTCAAACCGCTCTTTTCCCTGTTCGCCACGATAGCCGAGAAGATTATCCCGATCGATTCCTGATCTTCAATAAAGCCGGCTATGTTTTTTCTGTCTTTGGCATTCCTGAAATTTTCCAATGCCAATTTCAAAAATTTGCTGATCTGTTCATTCTTGGTAAACCACTGCTCTTTTGCTCTCTCGTTATCGTTCCGTATATAATCATTTCTGAGAATGACGCTTTCAAGCGAGTCGGTTATTATATCGCCAGCGATTTTGGCTGAATTGTTTGCCTTTTTGAGGCGATAGAGCGACAGGAGAAGTACGAGGCAAATCACGATAGCCGTCAATAGTGATATTGCGACATTTATTTGCAGCCTTCTCTTGATTTGCATAGGTTCGCCTCGCCCTTACCTTAATATCCTTACCGCATCAGGTTTGACCGACTTGAGACCGTCAAGGTAAATATAATCCAGATAATTGGGAACCTTTCTTGCGCCGGTCAGTCCGCTGCTGATCGCCCAGCGGGATTCGTCTTCCAGGCCGAGGATGAGCGACTGATCAAGTATTACCTGGAAACTGGCGGTAGCCCAGATGTCGCGGACCATGGCTATCTCTATCCCGCTAAAATCGGACACGATCTTTTGTGCCGCCACCGGACTGTTCCTGACAAAATCCTCGGCCTTGACAAGAGCGTGCAGCATTTTTCTGACTTTTCCCGGGTTTTTGCGGATAAATTCCTGGGTTGCAACAACATTGAAGGTATACCGATAGATATCCTTGCTCTGGAAGGTGATTACGCGATTGCCGAGCTTCTTTTTGGTAAGGTCCACGTAGGGATTAAAAGTGGAGACGGCGTCAATGTCGCCATGAGTCAAGGCGTCAGGGATTTCATCCGCCTTAACGTCGGCGATCAGTACACCTTTCCTGGAGATTCCGTTGATACCCAGCATGGCGTCCAGAAAGAAATGCGAGGTAGTGCCCAATGTCACGGCTATCCTTTTCCCCTTAAGGTCTCCAATAGTAAGAATCCCCCTGTCCCTTCTCGCCAGGATGGCGTGACCCAAACTGGAAGTATGGATGGTCGCGATTATGGATATTGCCTCCCCTTTCATGATCGCAAACATGACCGGCGTTTCGGCGACAGTGGCAAAGTCCGCCTTTCCCTCCAGCACTTCCTTGAGGGCGAGTTTCCCATAAGGGAGCAGGTGCGCTGTCGCCTCTAATCCCTCTTCACGATAATAGCCCCGAGATTGTGCGACCTGAGCAAGGGCTGTTTCCGGCAGGGTAGCATATGCTACCGTAATTTTTACAGGCGGGCCGGCAGTCTTTTGGTTCGTACGGTTGCATGCGCAGAAGCAGGCGGCAAGAGCCAGCGCCGATACCTCAATCAACATATGGTTCAGGAGGAGTTTTCTGCGGGATGCATTATTCTCGACAGTCATATTTGGGCCCTATACATTCCCTGATCAAGGTCATGGTGACAAGGGTTCTCAGATGGACGGTGATTGGTTGTCAGTCCCATTGTCCTAGCCTCCATTTTGTAATCGGGCCTGGTGTCCGAATTTATTTTAGAAGTATTGATATTTGTTAATGTTATCAGAGGTAGGAGTGGGGGCAAGTCGGGGGGGTATTGCTGGAAGCGGCGTGACCTTGAAAACCTTCTCAAGCCGCGAATAGTTACCCGGGATGTTTCGCTTCACTGAGTAGCGAGTCA
>Ga0209125_1000448_pt1 | contig 54347 bp, 52 predicted proteins | sample BarGraIncub1131A_FD_184503 | JGI IMG/M metagenome (GOLD analysis project Ga0209125, IMG submission 184503) | Arctic peat soil microbial communities from Barrow, Alaska - Barrow Graham LP Incubations 11-31A (SPAdes) (version 2) | ecosystem: Environmental > Terrestrial > Soil > Wetlands > Peat... | reverse complement strand
CAACGCTGTGGACATTCCGACAACGCCGATCGCCATGCGAGCCAGGTCATTGCCCAACGCAGTGTCACGCTGTTGCTCTCCGGGCAAGGCGGTCGGAAGGAAAAGAAAAAGTGCGGGGTCACAAAGCGCAAGAAGATAGGGGCGGAAAGCGCCAAATCGGCGGCAGTAATGCCGCCCACGCTCGGGGAGACGACGGTAAGCCGTTTGGGTGGCGACACCCCGGCGCTCCGGTCGTTGAACCGAGAAACCCCCGCGACAAGCCAAAGGCTTTAGCCGTGGGAGATTTCATGGAGTCACCTATGGAACAACGTCAACTCGGCCGCAACGGCCTGCAAGTTTCCGCCCTTGGCTTCGGCTGCATGGGCATGAGCGAGTTTTACGGCCAGAGCGATGATCGGCAGTCGCTGGCGACGCTGGAGCGGGCGCTCGAACTCGGCATCAATTTCTTCGATACCGCCGATACCTACGGCTTCGGTCACAACGAAAGCCTGCTCGGCGGCTGGCTGAAGGCCGGCGGCCCGGCGCGCCGGCAGCAGGTGGTGATTGCCAGCAAGTTCGGCATCGTGCGTGAGCCCGGCAAGTACGAGCGGCGCATCGACAACTCGCCGGCATATATTCAGAGCGCTTGCGATGCCTCGCTGCAGCGCCTCGGCGTCGACAGCATCGACCTCTACTACTGCCACCGCCGCAACCCGGAAGTATCGATCGAGGAAACGGTGGGTGCCATGGCGCGCCTGGTGCAGGCCGGCAAGGTGAGGCAGATCGGGCTTTCCGAGATCTCGCCGGCAACCTTGCGCCGTGCCCATGCCGTGCATCCGGTGGCCGCCGTGCAAAGCGAATATTCGTTGTGGTCGCGGGATGCCGAAGCGGCCATGTTGCCGACCTGCACCGAACTCGGCGTTACCTTCGTCGCTTACAGCCCGCTCGGCCGCGCCTTTCTGACGGGTGCAGTGCATGGCGAACAACTGGCCGAGGGCGACTTTCGCAAGCACAACCCGCGTTTTGTCGGCGAGGCGGAAAAAATCAACAGCCAACTGGTCGCCGAACTTGGCCGCTTTGCTGCTGCCCACAGGCTGTCCAATGCCCAGGTCGCGCTGGCCTGGTTGCTTAGCAAGCATCCGCATGTCGTGCCGATCCCGGGAACCCGGCGCATTGCCTATCTCGAGCAGAATGCGGTCGCAGCGGAGGTGCTGCTGAGTATGGAAGAAATCGCCGAACTTGACCGGATATTTGCCACCGAGCGGGTGGCTGGTGCTCGTTATTCGGAGGCTGGTATGGCTGGCATCGAATAAGGCGTGGCGGGAAGTATTTTTCCTACGCAACAAGCATCCCCGACGCGGTCGGAGATGCTTGTCGATGTTTCTAGGCCAGTGCTGGCGGCACTTTCCAGAAACGCACGGCGAGCGCGCCCAATGCGGCGACCGCCGCCATGCCGGTGACGGCCAACCAGCCCCACTGGCTCAGAAGCAGGCTGCCCAGCGCGGCGCCGCTGGCCATGCCGATGAACATGCCGACGAAGAGTATGGCGTTGAGGCGGCTGCGGGCGCCGGGTTCAATGCGGTAGACGATGGTTTGATGGGCGATCAGGCTGGCCTGGACGCCCAGATCGAAGCCGATCGCGCCGAGGCCAAGCAGCCAGAGCTGGGCATTCGGCGAAAGCAGCGGCGCCAGCGACAGGAAGGTGAAGGACAGGGCGCTGAGCCCGGTGCCCAGGCGCGTCACCAATTCCGGTCCGCGCTTGTCAGCCAGATGTCCAGCCAGCGGGGCGACCAGAGCGCCCGCCGCGCCGGCCAAGCCGAAGCTGCCGGCGACCGCGCTGCCGAGATGGAAGGGCGCGCCGTGCAGCATCACCGCCAGGGTGGACCAGAAGGCGCTGAAACCGACTGCCAACAGGCCCTGGGCCAGCGCGGCATGGCGCAGCGCTGCGTGCCGCAGCCACAGCGTGCGCAACGAGCCGAGCAGGGCGGCGTAAGAAAGCTGGGTGGTTGGCGCGAAGTTCGGCAGACCGCGCCAGGCGGCGATGCCGATCAGGGCGATGCTGGCCGCGGCGGCAATGAACATCGTCCGCCAGCCGAAATGTTCGGCGACCAGGCCGCTGACTACGCGGGAGAGCAGGATGCCCATCAGCAGGCCGGTCATCACCGTGCCCACCAACCGGCCGCGCTGGGCCAGCGGCGCGAGCGTGGCGGCGGCCGGCACGATGTCCTGGGCCAGCGTCGCCGTCAGGCCGATGGCCAGGCTGGCGGCCAGCAGCCAGCCGATGGACGGCGCACAACCGGCGAGGAGGAGCGCCGCGATCAGCAGGGCAGCCTTGATCAGGATGATGCTGCGCCGGTCGTGGCGGTCGCCAAGCGGGGCGAGCAGCAGGATGCCAAGGGCGTAACCGAGTTGCGTCAGGGTCGGCACCAGGCCGATGGCGCGGTCGGAAGCGCCGATGTCGGTGCCGAGAACGCCGAGCATCGGCTGGCTGTAATACAGCGAAGCGACCGAAAGGCCCGCGCCGGCGGCCAGCAGCAGGATCAGCTGCGGCGCCAGCGGCTCGGCACTGGCATGGCCGGCAGTTTGAGTGTTTTTATGCGTGACTTGAATGGAAGGCATATTGTTCACCGTGTCTGGCTGTTGTTGACGCTTGGCATTCTGGTTGGTTCCGGAACCGAAGGGTAGTATCGTTGTGAGTACAGTAGTTATACGGCGAACGTATGAATAAGCTCAATCCGGATGGAAGCAATGCCGCCGTTCCGTCGGCCGTCGGTGCGCCTGATCCGACTTCGTCAGCGATCAGCGGTGATCGCATTGAACGGATGCAAACCTTTGTCCGCATCGTCGACGCCGGCAGCCTGTCCGCCGCCGCTAGCCAGATGGGCATGACGCAGCCGACGATCAGCCGCCGCCTGCAAGCCCTGGAGCGTTCACTCGGCGTGCGCCTCTTGCAACGCACGACGCACACCCTGCGCCTGACCGTCGATGGCGAGCGCTGCTACGAGCGGGGCAGGGAGTTGTTGAGCAGTTGGGCGGCTTTCGAGTCCGATCTGCGCGGCGCCGGCGACGAGCCGGAAGGCATTCTGCGCGTCGTGGTGCCGCATGCCTTCGGCCAGGAGCGGCTGATCCGGCCGCTTGCCGATTACCTCGAGCGTTACCCGCGCATGAGCGTCGAGTGGCTGCTGCACGACGACCGCTCGATCCAGGACTACATCGCAGCCGGCATTGATTGCGCCATCCAGGTGGGTGAAGTGACTGATCCGGGCCTGGTCGCCATTCGCCTTGCGGCGGTGCCGCGCATCGTCGTCGCCGCGCCGGAAGTCCTGAACGGCGCGCCGGTGCCGACCGCGGCCGGCGAACTGGCCGCCTTGCCCTGGCTCGCGCTGCGCACCTTCTATCGTAACGAAGTGCGCCTGACCCATCTTGCAACGGGAAAGGCCGAGCGCGTGCCGATCGCGCCACGCTTTTCCACCGACAGCCTGTACGCTCTGCGCAGTGCCGCCTTGCTCGGTCTGGGCGCCTGCCTCGGCTCGGCCTGGGTGCTCGCTGACGACCTGGCCAGCGGCCAACTCGTGCACCTGACACCGGCCTGGCAGGCCGCCGCTTTGCCGGTCGGCCTGGTTTATCCCTACGCCCGCTTCTACCCGGCCCGCCTGCGCTGCTTCATCGACATCATGCGCCAGGCCATGCCGGCGGTGCTGGCTGGAGCGGCGGTGGCGCGGGCTTAGTGCGGGCTCCAGAAAAGCGAAACGCCCCGGCTTTCCGGGGCGTTTCGCTTACTGCTTTTCTGGCGGAGTCGGGCGTCTGTACGCCTTTTTCCGAGGGGGCTTAGTCCATCGCCTCGTACAGCGGCAGCGTCAGGAACTCCGGGTAGTCCGCGGAGAGCGACATCTTGTCGAAGATGACCGCCGCCTGATCATAGGTGGCCGTATCTTCGCCCTGCGCGGTGACGGTAGCTTTCACCTTTAGCAGTTCTTCCGGGATCATGGCTCGGACCATTTCGGCGGTGACCTTGCGGCCGTCGTCGAGCTTGCCCTTCGGCGAAACGACCCACTGCCAGACCTGCGAGCGGGAGATTTCGGCGGTCGCCGCGTCTTCCATCAGGTTGTGGATCGGCACACAGCCGTTGCCGGCGAGCCACGAACCGAGGTAGTGGATGCCGACGTTGATGTTGTTGCGCAGGCCGGTTTCAGTGATCGGCTGCTCGGGCTGGAAGTTGAGGAAGTCGGCGGCGCTGAAGTTCTCGTCGCGCTGCTTTTCCCACTGGTTCGGACGGTCGCCGAGCACTTTCTGGAACTCTTCGGCGGCGATCGAGACGAGGCCGGGGTGCGCCACCCAACCGCCGTCGAAGCCGTCGTTGGCGTCGCGCGTCTTGTCGTGGCGGATGCCGGCCAGCGCCTTTTCATTGGCCACCGGGTCGTTCTTGATCGGGATCAGTGCGCTCATGCCGCCCATCGCCGGGGCGCCGCGTTTGTGGCAGGCCTTGACCAGCGCCAACGCGTAGGAGCGCATGAACGGCACTTCCATGGTGATGGCGCCGCGCTGGGCGAGGCAGAAGTCCTGGTTCTTCTTGAACTTCTTGATGCACGAGAAAATGTAGTCCCAGCGCCCGGCGTTGAGGCCGGCCGAGTGCTCACGCAGTTCGTAGAGGATTTCTTCCATCTCGAAGGTGGCGAGGATCGTTTCGACCAGCACGGTGGCCTTGATGGTGCCTTGCTGCAGGCCGATGTGGTCTTGCGCCATGACGAAGACGTCGTTCCATAGGCGCGCTTCGAGGTGCGATTCCATCTTCGGCAGGTAGTAGTACGGGCCGGCGCCGCGCGCGATCTGCTCCTTAGCGTTGTGGAAGAAGACGAGGGCGAAGTCAAAGATGCCGCCAGAGACGCGCTGGCCGTCAACGGTCACGTGCTTCTCGTCGAGGTGCCAGCCGCGCGGACGGATCTGCAGCGTGGCGATCTTGTCGTTGAGCTTATATTCCTTGCCCGCTTCGTTCTTGAACGAGAGTTCGCGGCGGATGGCCTGGTAGATGTTGACCTGGCCCTGAATCTGGTTGTCCCACTTCGGGCTGTTCGAATCCTCAAAATCGGTCATGTACGAGTCGGCGCCGGAGTTGTAGGCGTTGATCACCATCTTGGCTTCGACCGGGCCGGTAATTTCGGTGCGGCGGCGCTCCAGCGCTTTTGGCAGCGCTGCGATCTTCCAGTCGCCGGCGCGGATGTGCGCGGTTTCCGGCAGGAAGTCGGGCATTTCGCCGGCATCGATGCGCGCCTGGCGGTCAATGCGCGCCTGCAGCAGTTCCTGGCGGCGGCCTTCGAAGGCGCGGTGCAGCTTGGCGACCAGCGCGAGGGCGTCGGCGGTGAGGATGGTTTCGTAGCCCGGCTGGATTGGCGCGGTGATTTGCATGCCGGCGGGAAGCGAGTGTTGGTCAATTCGGCTCATGCGAAGACTCCTGTCAAAAGGTTGAAATGGCGATGAAGTAATTGTATTCAATGCTGCTGTGGAATATAAGATCGGTTAAGATCAAAGTATCTTTTACTTTTAGTATCTAATCGTCGCCATGGATCAGATCAAGCAGATCGCGGCTTTCGTTAATTCGGCGACGCGCGGCAGCCTTTCGGCAGCGGCGCAGGTCGAGGGGATTACGCCGGCGGTGATCGGTCGCCGGCTCGATGCGCTGGAGGCGCGGCTCGGGGTGAAGCTGCTGCTGCGCACGACGCGCAAGCTGACGCTGACTTTCGAGGGGCAGGCGTTTCTCGAGGATTGCCAGCGCATCCTCAACGAACTGGCCAACGCCGAGGCGGCGGTGTCGCTGGGCGGTATCCGGGCCAGCGGCCATCTGAGTCTTTCGGCGCCGGCGGGCTTCGGGCGTCGCCACGTGGCGCCGCTGGTGGCGGGTTTCATGCAGGCCAATCCCGGCGTCACGGTGACGCTCGACTTGAGCGACCGGCTGGTCGATCTGTTGAACGAAGGCATCGACTGCGCGGTGCGCATCGGCGAGCTCGCCGATTCGAGTCTGGTCAGCAGCAAGCTCGGTGAGATGCGGCGCGTCGTGGTGGGTAGCCCGCACTATCTGGCGCGGCGCGGTGTGCCGCGCGTGCCGGGCGATCTGGCGGCGCACAACTGTCTGTCGCTCGGCCAGCAGCGCGGCTGGACACTGCGCCAGACGCTGGGCGGCGAGGCGGTCAGTTTGAAGGTGTCGGGCAGCTTCGCGTGCAACGATGGCGCCGTCCTGCACGAATGGGCGCTGGCCGGCGAGGGGTTGTCGTGGCGGTCGATGTGGGAGGTCGGCGACGATTTGGCGAATGGCCGGCTGGTCTCGGTACTCGACGACTACGCGGCGGTGCCAATGGGAATCTACGCGGTCTTTCCACAGCGCCGGCATTTGCCGCTGCGCGTGAGGCTGTTCCTGGATCAACTGAAGCATACCTTTGGTGACGCGGGCTATTGGCATCGGGCTGGCTGAGCCAGCGCGCCGGATCGCGGGATGACTCGCGCGAGTAAAAAAGGCCGCACGCCGTGCGGCCTTTCCCGTTCGGCGTGGTGCCGATCAGTGGAACTGCTCTTCTTCGGTCGAACCGGTCAGCGCGGTCACCGAGGAAGTGCCGCCCTGGATCACGGTGGTTACGTCGTCAAAGTAGCCGGTGCCGACTTCCTGCTGGTGCGAAACGAAGGAGTAGCCACGCTCGCGGGCCGCGAATTCCGGCTCCTGAACCTTCTCGACGTAGGCCGACATGCCGCGGGCAACATAGTCCTTGGCCAGATCGAACATGTTGTACCACATGGAGTGGATGCCAGCGAGGGTGATGAACTGGTACTTGTAGCCCATGGCGCCGAGTTCCTTCTGGAATTTGGCGATGGTGGCATCGTCCAGGTTCTTCTTCCAGTTGAATGACGGCGAGCAGTTGTAGGCGAGCATCTTGCCCGGGTGCTTGGCATGCACCGCATCGGCGAAGCGCTTGGCGTATTCCAGATTCGGCGTGCCGGTTTCGCACCACACCAGGTCGGCATATTCGGCGTAGGCGACGGCGCGCGAGATGGCCTGTTCCAGACCCTTCTTGGTCTTGTAGAAACCTTCCGCGGTGCGCTCACCGGTGAGGAAGGGCTTGTCGTTTTCGTCGTAGTCGGAGGTTAGCAGGTCGGCTGCTTCGGCATCCGTACGGGCAATGACCAGGGTCGGCACGCCGCAGACGTCGGCCGCCATACGCGCCGCAACCAGTTTCTGAATGGCTTCGGCGGTCGGCACCAGCACTTTGCCGCCCATGTGACCGCACTTCTTGACGGAAGCCAGTTGGTCTTCCCAGTGCACGCCGGCCGCACCAGAGCGGATCATCGCCTTCATCAGTTCGAAGGCGTTCAGCACGCCGCCGAAACCGGCTTCGGCATCGGCCACGATCGGTGCAAAATGGTCGATGTAACCTTTGTCGCCCGGGTTGGCCCCCTTGGACCACTGGATTTCATCAGCGCGGGTGAATGAGTTGTTGATGCGTTCGACAACCTTCGGCACAGAATCAGCCGGGTATAGGGACTGGTCCGGGTACATCGCGGAGTATTCGTTGTTGTCGGCGGCGACTTGCCAGCCGGACAGATAGATGGCCTTGATGCCGGCCTTGACCTGTTGCAGGGCCTGACCGCCGGTCAGGGCCCCCAGACAATTGACGTAGGGCTCGTTGTTCACGAGGTTCCACAGCTTCTCGGCACCGCGACGGGCCAGTGTGTATTCGACAGCGACCGAACCGCGCAGGCGGACGACGTCGGCAGCGGAGTAGGGACGCTTGACGCCTTTCCAGCGGGGATTCTCAGCCCAGTCTTTTTCGAGGGCGGCGATTTGCTGTTCGCGAGTGCTCATGTTCTTACCTCACAGATGATGTTTTCAGGGGGGTCAAATGCGCCGACTGGTCCGTGCTGCCTGCCGCGCGAATCCGTCGTCGATGGAACAAAGTATAGAGAGGATTGTACGGCATATCAACTGTCTTATATAAGACATAAGACATTTTGTTTGTTCTATAATTCAAGAAGTTGGCAGGAATGTTTCACAATGCGGGACGCGATTCGCGGGAGTGAAATGCAGGTGGCCCTTTTTTGTGTCTGTCCTAATCCATGTGCTGCTCACTCCGCTGCACATCAGGCCGCCCTGTATTCTGCCAAGAGACGTGGTTCTCCTGTCCTGGTTGCTACAATCCACTGCTACGCCGTTCGCAGTCTGAGGAGACATCAACACAATGAAAGCGTTCTGGGAATTGTACGAGTGGTCCGAAAAGACCTTCTGGAATACCTTGACCAAGAAACTGATGAGCTTCCTCCTTCTGTTTCTGATCGATCTTATTTACGTCGCGATCTACTTCTATCAAAAGGCGAGTGTCTTGTCCGCCCTCAAGCAGGGCGGTATCGATGCCGGGATGGTGAGCATGGTAACGGCCACCTTCGATGGCGGTCTGGTGTGGATGATCGCCCTGACCGGCGTAGCGTTAGTCTGGACCGTCGTGCAGATCGTCTATCTTCGCTATCTGATCGTTCGGCCAATAAAGAATATTTCCAGCATTTTTGACGAGATTGCGCGCGGCGAAGGCGATTTTTCGCACGACTTGCCGACCGTTACTCACGACGAGTTGCGCGAACTGGCGCTCGCCTACAATCGGTTTGCGGAGAAGATGCGCCAAGTCGTTAACGAAGTCCGCAAGATGAGCGTCAATATTGCCCGTGAAACGGTCGTCGTACGCAAGAGCGTCGGCGAGACCACCCAACGTGCGACGCGCCAGGCCGACATTACCGACCTGGTATTCAGCGCCAGCAACGAGGCGACCCTGGCAATCAATGAGGTGTCGGCTGCCGCCGAGGTGATTTCGCAGTCTACAGAGCAGAATCTGGGCAGTGCCCGGATGTCGCTCGAAGAGATGATCAATATCGTCAGCAAGGTTCAGGAGGTGAGCGACAAGTTGGCCAAGTTCAACGCGACCGTTGCGAACCTCAGCGAGCGTTCCGACAGCATCCGGAAGATCGCCAGCCTGATCAAGGACATCGCTAACCAGACCAATCTGCTCGCCCTCAATGCGGCGATCGAGGCCGCACGCGCGGGCGAACTGGGGCGTGGCTTTGCCGTCGTGGCGGACGAGGTCAGAAAGCTCGCCGACAAGGTGAATGTCGCAACAGAGGAAATCACGCTCAATATTACCGGCATGATTGATCTGGTCCGCGATACGCGCGGCGAGAACGAGGTCATCAACGCCGATATCCAGCAAACGCGCGCCGTGGTCGAGCGCACTTCTGGACAATTTCGCGAGATGGTGGCGGATTTTGAGCGCACCAGCGATCAGTTGGGTCAGATTGGGTCAGCAATCGAGCAGCTGACCGCGACCAATGGCCAGGTGCACGAAAACGTGAGCATCATTCATGAGCTCTCGTCCGATGTCTCGGCCAACATGATCGCGGCAGAAAAATCCACCCTCGACCTGTCGCAGGTCACCGAGGGGGTGCAGGAACTGGTCTCGCGCTTCAAGATCGGGCGCGGCACTTTCGACTACAACGTCGACGCCACTCACCGCTTTCGTGACGCCATCCAGGAAAAGATTCAGGACATTGGCAAGCGCGGGGTGAATGTGTTCGATCGGAACTATCGACCGATCGCCGGCACCAACCCGCAGAAATACACGATCGCTTATGACCAAGCCTACGTACAGGACTGCCAGCAACTGCTGGAGGATGCGCTAGCCTCGATCAAGGGTGGCATCTACGCGGTGGCGGTGGACGTCAACGGCTATCTTACCGCGCACAATCTGAAGTACTCCAACCCATTGAGCGGCGATGCCCAGAGCGACCTCGTCGGCAATCGCACGCACCGAAAATTTGATGCGCCGATCGAGTTGCGCGCGGCAAGCAACACCGCCCCCTTGCTTTTACAGACCTTTATCCGCGATACCGGTGAACTGCTTTGCGATCTAGCGATGCCGATCACGGTCGACGGTCGGCCGTGGGGCAATGTTCGCGTCGGTTGCGATAGCCTGGTGCTGCTCGACGCCTGAGTACGTTGGTCAGCCGACGAGCGTTTCTCGGGGCAGTCTTTGCGATTCGTTGGCGAACGATCAGTGCAGCGGGGTGGTCGCGACGATCACCCCGTCCTCGTCGGCGTAAAGCCATTCGCCCGGCACGAAAGTGACGCCGCCAAAGGTGACAGCGATGTTGCGGTCGCCGGCGCCTTTCTTGATGCTCTTCAACGGGTGCGTGTTGAGGGCGCGTACGCCGATGTCGATCTGATCAATGTCGGCGGAATCCCTGATGCAGCCGTAAATAATCACGCCTTCCCAGCCGTTTTTGTGCGCCAGGATGGCCAGTTGGTCGCCAAGGAGCGCGCAACGCAACGAGCCGCCGCCGTCAATCACCAGGACCTTCCCTTTACCGTTTTCGGCGAACGCTTCGCGCACTAGGGAGTTGTCTTCGAATAGTTTGAGCGAAACGATCTGGCCACTAAACGTCGGGCGGCCACCATAGCGCTGGAACATCGGGGCAACGATACGGATATGGCCGTCGCGGGTGTTGGCTTCGTTGGCGTCAAGCAGATCGGGCGTCTTGAAACTCATTTGGGTTCCTCGGCTAGTTGGAGGTCAGTCATATAAGAAAAAGGCCATGCTTTGCGGCATGGCCTGTGGTGAGTGAGAAGAGTCAGGCGAGGGCGGCGGCCTCTTCTTCGAAAACCAGTTTGACCTTGTCGGTCGCGTCGAGGTCCACCGTGACGTGTCCTCCGCTGGATAAGCGGCCGAACAGTAGTTCGTCGGCCAGCGCCGAGCGAATGGTGTTCTGAATCAGACGGGCCATCGGGCGGGCGCCCATCAGCGGGTCGAAACCATTCGTCGCCAGGTAATTCTTCAGCGCATCGGTGAAAATGGCCTCCACCTTCTTTTCGTGTAGCTGTTCCTCAAGCTCAATCAAGAACTTGTCGACCACGCGCAGGATGACGTCGTGGTCGAGCGCCTTGAACGAAATCGTCGCGTCGAGCCGATTGCGGAACTCCGGGGTAAACAGCCGCTTGATTTCGACCATTTCATCACCGGCCTGCTTGGACATGGTGAAGCCCATGCTGTTCTTCTGGATCGCTTCCTGGCCGGCATTGGTTGTCATAATGATCACCACGTTGCGGAAGTCGGCCTTGCGTCCGTTGTTGTCGGTCAGCGTTCCGTGGTCCATCACCTGCAGCAGGATGTTGTAGATGTCCGGGTGCGCCTTTTCGATTTCGTCGAGCAGCAGCACACAGTACGGTTTCTTGGTGACCGCCTCGGTGAGTTGACCGCCCTGATCGAAACCGACGTAGCCCGGCGGGGCGCCAATCAGTCGCGAGACGGCGTGGCGCTCCATGTATTCCGACATGTCGAAACGCAACAACTCGTTGCCGAGGCAGTAGGCCAGTTGTTTTGCCACCTCGGTCTTGCCGACACCGGTCGGGCCGGAGAAGAGGAAGCTGCCGATCGGCTTGGTCGGGTTGCCGAGACCGGACCGGGCCATCTTGATCGCCTTAGCGAGCGCGTCGATGGCGGCTTCCTGTCCAAAAACGACAGCCTTGAGATCGCGGTCGAGATTCTTCAAGGCGCTGCGATCGTCCGACGAAACGTGATTGGACGGAATACGCGCGATCTTGGCGATAATCTCCTCGATGTCCTGCTTGCCAATCAACTTCTTCTGCTTCGATTTTGGCAGGATACGTTGCGCCGCGCCGGCTTCGTCGATGACGTCGATGGCCTTGTCTGGCAGGTGGCGGTCGCTGATGAAGCGCACCGACAGTTCAACGGCCGAAGTAAGTGCTGCCGCCGAGTACTTGATTCCATGGTGTAGCTCGAAGCGCGTCTTGAGCCCCTTGAGAATTTCGATAGTTTCGGCGATCGACGGTTCGCTCACGTCGATTTTTTGGAAACGCCGGGATAGCGCGTGATCCTTTTCGAAAATACCGCGGTACTCGTTGTAGGTGGTCGCTCCGATGCATTTTAGCTGGCCCGTGGACAGCGCGGGCTTAAGCAGGTTCGACGCATCCAGCGTACCGCCTGAAGCCGAGCCGGCGCCGATCAGAGTATGGATTTCGTCAATGAAAAGGATGGCCTGCGGGTTTTCCGTCAGTTGCTTCAGAACCCCCTTCAGGCGCTGTTCGAAATCACCGCGATACTTGGTGCCGGCGAGCAGCGCGCCCATATCCAGAGAGTAAACGTTTGCCTTGCCGAGAATTTCCGGGACGTCACCCTCGGTAATCCGCCGCGCCAAACCTTCTGCAATGGCCGTTTTGCCAACCCCGGCTTCGCCAACCAACAGGGGATTGTTCTTACGCCGGCGGCACAGGGTCTGGATGACCCGCTCAAGTTCCTTGTCGCGGCCGATCAGCGGGTCAATCTTGCCCTGAAGGGCAAGCGCATTCAGATTGATTGTGTAGCTCTCAAGCGGGCCAGCGGCGTTCTGTTGTTCCCCATCCGTCTCGATTTCCTGTTCGTTGCGCGTTGCGGTCTGCGGCACCTTGCTGATGCCGTGCGAGATGAAATTGACGACATCGAGCCGCGTGACACCTTGCTTTTGCAGGTAGTAGACGGCGTGCGAGTCTTTCTCGCCGAAGATCGCGACCAGCACGTTTGCTCCGTTGACTTCCTTCTTTCCCGATGACTGAACGTGCAAAATGGCTCGTTGAATCACGCGTTGGAAGCCGAGGGTAGGCTGCGTATCGATCTCTTCTTCTCCGGCAACCGTTGGCGTATGTTCGCCAATGAACTTGGTCAGATCCTTGCGGAGTTGTTCCATATTGGCCCCGCACGCGCGCAAAGCTTCGGCTGCCGACGGGTTGTCCAGCAGGGCGAGCAACAAATGCTCGACCGTGATGAACTCATGGCGTTTCTGTCTTGCTTCCACAAAAGCCATGTGCAAGCTAACCTCAAGTTCCTGCGCAATCATTCAGTTTTCCTCCATAACGCACGCCAGCGGATGCTGGTTTTCCCGTGCGAAGGTCGAGACTTGCTCAACCTTTGTGGCCGCGACGTCACGCGCATAAACCCCGCAGATGCCGCGCCCTTCCGTATGAACTTTGAGCATGATTCGCGTCGCTTGTTCTCGATCCATGGTAAAAAATTTTTGCAGCACGAGAATTACGAAATCCATCGGCGTGAAATCGTCGTTCAGCAAGAGCACCTTGTAGAGCGGTGGAGGAGCGAGCTTGGCGCGCTTTGCCTCGAGGATCGACCCGTCTTGATACTGTTTAACCATGTCTAAATTCTAACCAGTCTTCGGGAATGCGCAATAGAGGCTTTTGCACCGTTTTGTCGATGTCGCTTCGCCGTCCTTCTTGGAGACGTGCGTGGCTGATCAATAAAATGCTTGACGCATTGGCTTAAATTAGCGTACAAAGATCCCATGTTTTAGTCCGGGTGGTTTTGCGGCGCTTTTGCTGGTCGAAATTGCCGTTCAAACTGTCACTGGATTCAAGCATGCAAGTCGGGCCCAGCCCGGATTTAGTCTCTTTTCAAGGAAGTAGCAATATGGCAACTGGTACAGTTAAGTGGTTCAACGACGCCAAGGGTTTCGGTTTCATTACTCCGGATGATGGCAGCGAAGATCTTTTCGCGCATTTTTCGGCGATCACCATGGGCGGATTCAAGACCCTTAAAGAGGGCGAAAAAGTCTCCTTCGACGTGACGCAGGGCCCGAAGGGCAAGCAAGCATCGAATATTGCGCGCGCCTGATTTTTCGGGTGAGCAAAGGGAACCCGCCGCGAGGCGGGTTTTTTTTGTGTGCGCTGACTCGGTTTAGCCCCCGAAAGAGCCTTTCAGTGGCTCGCCATGCCTGGGGTTTCGGAGGTTTGCGGCTGCGCCATCAAACAGCCGGTTAGTCTTTGGCCTGCCAGTGCCCGGATTTGCCGCCCAGTTTTTCCAGCAGACGAACGCCGTCGATGCACATGCCGCGATCGACCGCCTTGCACATGTCGTAGATGGTCAGCAGGCCGACGCTTGCTGCGGTAAGTGCTTCCATCTCGACACCAGTTCGGCCAAAGCATTCGGCGATGGTTTGGCAATGAACTGCATTATTTTCGGCATCGATTTCAAATTCAACCGAAACCTTGGTCAGTGCAATCGGGTGGCACAAAGGGATCAGGTCAGAGGTCCGCTTGGCGCCCTGAATCGCCGCAATGCGCGCGACGCCCAGTACATCGCCTTTTTTGGCTGAACCGCTGCGGATCAGGGCCAGCGTTGCCGGTTGCATTCGAATACTGCCGGCCGCCTTGGCTTGGCGAAGCGTTTCTTGTTTTTCGCCAACATCGACCATATGGGCTTGGCCTTCGGCATCGAAATGGGTAAGGGGGCTAGTAGGCATCGGGGTAGTTGGCACGCAGAAGAGGGAAACAATTGGAAACAGATCGGACGGCGGAGTTTAGTATCATAGCACCATCATTTTTTACCCAGTCATTGAGCGCCACCTTGAGCTTTTTGTCGAAAATTATTCGCGCCGTCTGGCCCGTTGCCGTGGCGGTAGCGCTCGGCAGTGTTCCTGTTGCCCTGGCCGACGAACTCCCTGATCTTGGCGAGTCGGCGCGCGCTGATTTGTCGCCACAGCTCGAGCGCAAGATCGGCGAGAGCATCATGAACGACATTCGTTTGCATGAACCGACGTATGTGGACGATCAGGACATCGACGATTATCTCAACCGTCTCGGTCACCGGCTGGTTGCGGCCAGTCCGAACCCAGGCGGCGAGTTCCACTTCTTCGCCATCCGTGACAACACGGTTAACGCTTTTGCCATGTTTGGCGGCTTTATTGGCGTAAATACCGGCACCTTGCTCACCGCGCAGTCCGAGTCCGAACTGGCCGGGGTGATGGCGCACGAGATCTCCCACGTTACGCAGAACCACCTGGCCCGGCAGATTGCGAAGGAAAAACAGAACTCGATCGCCAGCATGATCACGATGGCGATCGGCATTCTGGCCGCTCGCTCAAACTCGCAGGTGGCGGGGGCTGCGGTGGCTTCGGCGCAGGCGGGTTCTGTCCAGTCGCAGCTCGCTTACAGTCGCGACTTCGAGCGCGAAGCAGATCGTGTCGGCTATCAAACACTGGAGAAAGCCGGATTCGACGTGCGCGCTATGGGAGATTTCTTCGAACGCTTGCAAAAAGCGGGACGGGTGTATGAGAACAATGCCCCGGTTTACATGCGTTCGCACCCGATGACTGTCGAGCGGATTTCGGACATGCAGAATCGGGCGCAGGATGCGCCTTATCGGCAGGTGGTCAATAGCCTCGATTTTCATCTAGTGCGTGCCAAGCTGCGCGCGCAGACGGGCACTGCTCGTGAGGCTGTGGCCGAGTTTTCAACGCTGTTGCACGAGAAGAAATACGCATCCGAGGCCGCTGCCCGCTACGGCCTAAGCTATGCGTTGTTAAGGGCCAAGGATGTGCCCGGTGCGCAGCGTGAAATGGATGCGCTGAAAACACTCAAGCCCTCATCCGCGATGGTCCCCTGCCTCGCCGCCGAGATCCGGATTGCTGCCGGTGATACGGGCGCTGCGCTAGCCATTTATCGCGACGCGCTGCAGCGCTATTCGCAGTCAAGATCCATAGTGTACGGCTACGCGGAAGCGCTCTATGCTGGGCGCCAGTACGAGCAGGCGCTGCGTTTTGTTGAGTCCCAGCTGCAGCTCTACACCGCTGACTTCCATCTTTATGGCCTGCAGGCGAAGACCTACGAGGCGGTTGGAAAACACTTGCAGCAACATCGGGCGCAGGCCGAGTTCTATGCGCTACAGGGACAGTTGGGTGAGGCGGTCGAGCAGTTGCAGTACGCACAGCGTGCCGGCGACGGAAATTTTTACGAGCAGTCAGTGGTCGATTCCCGACTGCGTGAGTTGCGCAAGCAACAGATGGAAGAGGCGAAGCAAAAGAAAAATGGCGGTTAGAATGCGCCTTTATCTTCGCTCTGGAACAGATTATGGAATTTGATCGAGAACTTGACGTCAAGGGCCTCAACTGCCCACTGCCGATACTGCGTACCAAGAAGGCCTTGTCGGAAATGGTTTCGGGCGAAGTCCTCCGCGTACTGGCCACCGATCCGGGCTCGGTCAAGGATTTTCAGGCTTTTGCGAAGCAGACGGGTAACGAATTGCTATCTAGCGCGGAGATCAACACGGTCTTCGAGTATCTCCTCAAGCGCAAGTAGGCGGGCTCGCCGCAGGCTGATCAAATGGGCCTGCCCCCTAGATTGTCATCCCTCGTCCACTTGAGTCCGGCAACGCTTTTTGTCATCAGGCGTGTACTCAAGAGGTGAAGAAGCACTGTCCGCCGAACGGGTATCGATACGGTCCTGCGGGCAGTGCGTGTTTTGGGGAAGCGGGGCGTCAGCGGCGCGCCATGCGTTCCAGTTGCGGCTTGAGTTTGTCAACCGTGGCGATGAAGTCGGCGAGGCGCTTCTTCTCCTGTTCAACCACCGCGGCCGGCGCGCGGGCGACGAAGCTTTCGTTGCCGAGCTTGGCGTGCGCCTTGACGATTTCGCCTTCGAGTCGGGCGATCTCCTTGGCGAGCCGCTCGCGTTCGGCGACGACGTCGATCTCAATCTTCAACATCAGACGCGTTTCGCCAACCACGGCCACCGGTGCGCTCGCGTCCGCCGCGATGCCGTCAAAGCCATCGGCAACGATCTGCATTTCCGACAGTTTGGCCAGTGCCTTGAGGTAGGGCGCAAATTGCGCCAGCGACGCAGTATCGCCCGAGGCGATCAGTGGCACCTTTACGGCTGGCGAAAGATTCATTTCGCCGCGTAGGTTGCGGCAGGCATAGGCCAGATCCTTAAGCTCCCGTACCTTCGCTTCGCTGGCTTCGTCGATTTTTTCCGGTTGCGCTTGCGGGTAGGCTGCCTGCATCACTGAATCGTGCGTCTTGCGCCCAGCAATTGGTGCGACGGCCTGCCACAGTTCTTCGGTGATAAAGGGGATCAGCGGATGGGCTAGTCGCAGCACGGTTTCCAGTACGCGCGCCAGTGTGCGCCGCGTAGCGCGGGCTTCCGGTTCGCTGCCGCTCAGGATCTGCACCTTGGCCAGTTCCAAGTACCAGTCGCAGAATTCGTCCCAGATGAACTCGTAGAGCGAGCGGGCCAGTAGGTCGAAACGGTAGTCGGCAAAGTGCTGCGCGATCTCGGCCTCGGTGCGTTGCAGGCGGCTGACGATCCAGCGGTCGGCGAACGAGAAGCTGGGGTGCGTGCCGTCAACACCCATTGGACCATTCTGCTTGTGGTCCAGGCCGAGGTTCTGGCCTTCCGTATGCATCAGCACGAAGCGTGTCGCGTTCCACAGCTTGTTGCAGAAGTTGCGGTAGCCCTCGCAGCGGCTCAGGTCGAACTTAATGTCGCGGCCGGGGCTGGCCAGCGAGAGGAAGGTGAAACGCAGGGCGTCGGTGCCGAAGGCCTGAATGCCTTCCGGGAATTCCTTGCGCGTACGCTTTTCGATCTGCGCGGCCTGCTTCGGGTTCATCAGGCCGGTGGTGCGCTTCTTTACCAGGTCCTCGATACCGATGCCGTCAATCAGGTCGATCGGGTCGAGCACGTTGCCCTTCGACTTGCTCATCTTCTGACCTTCTGCATCACGGATCAGGCCATGCACGTAAACGTGCTTAAACGGGATCTTGCCGGTAATGTGCTTGGTCATCATGACCATGCGTGCGACCCAGAAGAAGATGATGTCAAAACCGGTGACGAGCACGCTCGACGGCAGGTAAAGGTCGAGCGCCGGGTTCGAGCGGGTCGGCGAGTTTGGCTCCCAATCAGGTGTCCAGTCGAGCGTCGAGAAGGGCCACAGCGCCGACGAGTACCAGGTGTCAAGTACATCCGGGTCGCGTACGAGGCCGCCGGTATAGCCCGCGACTGCGGCTTGCGCTTTGGCTTCGGCTTCGTCGTGCGCGACGAAGATTTCGCCGTTGTCGCCGTACCATGCCGGGATCTGGTGGCCCCACCACAACTGGCGGGAAATACACCAGTCCTGAATGTTGTTCAGCCACTGATTATAGGTATTGACCCAGTTTTCGGGAACGAACTTGATCTCGCCCGAGGCAACACATTCGAGCGCCTTGCCGGCGATGCTTGTGCCGTCAGCACCGGGTTTGGTCATGGCAACGAACCACTGGTCGGTGAGCATCGGCTCGATGGCAACACCGGTGCGATCGCCGCGTGGCACCTTGAGCTTGTGCCTGTCGGTCTTTTCCAGAATGCCGAGCGCTTCGAGGTCGGCGACGACCTGTTGGCGTGCGTCGAAGCGGTCCATGCCTTGATACTTGGCCGGCGCGTTGTCGTTGATCTTGGCGTCGAGCGTCAGGATCGAGATGATCGGCAGATTGTGGCGTTGGCCAACGGCGTAGTCGTTGAAGTCGTGTGCCGGCGTGACTTTGACACAACCGGTGCCAAATTCGAGGTCGACGTAGGCATCGGCGATGATCGGGATTTCGCGTCCGCTCAGCGGCAGTTTCACCATCTTGCCAATCAGGTGCATATAGCGCGGATCTTCCGGGTGCACCATCACGGCGGTATCGCCGAGCATGGTTTCCGGGCGCGTCGTAGCGACGGTTAGCGAGCCGCTGCCATCGGCCAGCGGATAGCGGATGTGCCACATGAAGCCGTCTTCTTCCTCGCTGACCACTTCAAGGTCGGAGACGGCAGTGTGCAGCACCGGGTCCCAGTTGACCAGCCGCTTGCCACGGTAGATCAGGCCTTCCTTGTGCAAGCGGACGAAAGTCTCGGTGACGATCTTGGAGAGGCCGGCATCCATTGTGAAGCGCTCGCGCTTCCAGTCGGGCGAGGTGCCGAGGCGCCGCATCTGCTTGGTGATGGTGTTGCCCGAGTATTCCTTCCATTCCCAGACTTTTTCCAGAAACTTCTCGCGCCCGAGATCGTGGCGCGAGACGCCCTGCGCATCGAGTTGGCGTTCAACAACGATTTGCGTGGCGATGCCGGCGTGGTCGGTGCCCGGCTGCCACAGTGTGTTGTCGCCGCGCATGCGGTGGTAGCGCGTCAGCGCATCCATGATCGCCTGGTTGAAGCCATGGCCCATGTGTAGCGTGCCAGTCACATTCGGCGGCGGCAGCAGGATGCAGAAGGCGTTGGCGTGTGCGTCGGGGCGGGCGGTGTCGAGACCGGCGTTGAAGTAGCCTTTGGCTTCCCATTCGGGATACCAGCGGCGCTCAATGTCGGCCGGCTCGAAGCTTTTGGCGAGTTCCATAGGGGCGGGAATTGACGATGGAGAAAACCGGCAATTATACCGGATCGCGCCGCCACCCCGGGGCGTGATGCGCCTGCCCGGCAGGCATGGAACTACGACGCTGACCTGGAATCGTCAAGCGGCAAACGCAGCTGCCGGCGGCGGACGAGAAAGTCGCGCAATGTGCTTTCTACGGTGGCACTGACGCCGGCGCGCAACTCTTCCATGACGTTCAGCAGACTCGCTTCGACCAGCGTCGGCAACTCGATCGCCAACTGTTGTTCAATCGAATGCGCGATATCGGCGACGACAATGGCCAGGAGCGTTTCGTCGAAGCGCTCGTCGGGCGGAGGCGATACGGTAGTTTCAGGGGCAACCACCGCGGTGAGGACCGGTAGATCGTCGTCTTCATCGCTTGTTTGTTGGGCCGTCACCGCTGGTTCGGTGTCCGGCGCGGGCTGCGAAGCGGCGACAAAGCTGCGTCGGCGGCGTCCGCCAAAAGGACCACCGTCGGCACGCCCCCCGAGAGCACTTCCATCCGGGCGCATCAGGAAATCGGCACGTGAGAGAACGTCGCTAGGCTCGGTCATCAGCTTTTTCCGGCAAGATCGAAATACTTGATCGCGTAGCCGCGATCCTTGTAGAACTTGACGCGCGCGCGGCCGGCGAGCCGTTCCTCCGAATCTTGCCCGACCACCTCAATGACGCTGGTGAAGCGCGAGAAGCCGGGCGGCACTTCCGTCGACAGGTTGATCAGGCGCTCATCCTGCGGCAGCGATTCGAGCTTGTCGGCGATCAGCACCGGTGTTTCGGCGGCCAGTGGCGAGTTGCTGCGCACATGCGGGATAAAAGCCGTTGGGGGTTGCATCCACAATTGGCGATCGAGTGCACTGGCGACCTCAGCCTCCGGCGCGTAGATAAGCAGGGCCTTGTTCTGTGCGTACGCCTTGCCGATCAGCGCGACGGTGGCGGCGATCCGGTCGGCGGCGTTGTGGTAGAAGAAAATCTGCGTCAATTGAGTTTTCCGGCGCGCTTCAAGAGGTAGTGCGTCAGTAGCGGCACCGGTCGACCGGTCGCCCCCTTGTCGGCGCCCGATCTCCAAGCGGTACCGGCGATATCGAGGTGCGCCCACTCGAACTTCTTCGTGAAGCGGGAAAGGAAGCAGGCGGCGGTAATGCTGCCACCCCAGCGACCGCCGATGTTGGCCATGTCAGCGAAGGGGCTCTTCAGGAGTTCCTGATAGTCGTCCCACAGCGGCATCTGCCAGGCGCGGTCGTGCGCTTCGTTGCCGGCGTGAACGAGCTCGCGGGCCAGACTGTCGTCGTTGGCGAAGAGGCCGGTGGCGATGTGGCCAAGGGCGACGACGCAAGCGCCGGTGAGGGTGGCGACGTCGATCACGGTTTCCGGTTCGAAGCGCTCAGCGTAGGTCAGTGCGTCGCAGAGAATTAGGCGGCCTTCGGCGTCGGTATTGAGAATTTCGATTGTCTGGCCGGACATCGAGGTGACGATGTCGCCCGGGCGACTGGCCGCGCCGCCCGGCATATTTTCGGCGGTCGGGACGATGACCGTCAGATTGATCGGTAGCTTCATCCGCGCCGCCGCGTTGATTGTGCCAAGCACGCTCGCTGCGCCACACATGTCGTACTTCATCTCGTCCATCTCCGCTCCCGGCTTGAGCGAGATACCGCCGGTGTCGAAGGTGATGCCCTTGCCGACCAGGACCACCGGTTTTTCGTCCGCCTTGCCCCCCTTGTACTGCAGCACGATCAGTTTCGGCGGCTGGTGTGAGCCCTTGGCGACCGAGAGCAGCGAGTGCATGCCGAGTGCTTCCATGTCCGCTGTTTCGAGTACCTGGCAGTCGATCGCTTGCTCCTGTGCAATTTTTCGTGCCGTTTCGGCGAGATAGCCTGGTGTGCAGATATTGCCGGGCAGATTTCCGAGGTCCTTGGCGAGCGCAATGCCGTCGGCAATGGCGAGGCCCTGGAGCAGCGCTTCTTCGGCTGCGGCGAGCTCGTTGCGGCGCTCGACGGCGAAGGTGAGTTTGCGCAAAGGACGGCGAACTTCGTCTTTCTTGCTCTTGAACTGATCGAAGCGATAAACCGCCTCTTGCGCGATAATCGTTGCTTGCCGAATGCGCCAGGCAACGCTGCGCTTTCTGACCGACGTTTCAGTCAGAAATACGGTTCCGTCAAAGGAGCCCGTTTCGTTGAGCATCTTGACGGCGACACGAATCGCATCACTGTATTCCTTTTCACGGAATTCTTTTTCTTTGCCCAGGCCGACCAGCAGCACGCGATCGCACAATGTGCCGGGAACATTATGCAGAAGCAGTGTCGTTCCGGCTTTTCCTTCCATGTCGCCGCGGCGAATGATGTCGGAAATATAGTTGCGCGCGGCGTTGTCGAGCAACTCGGCCGGCAGGGTCAGTTTGCGCGGCTCGAAGACGCCGACCACGACGCAGGCGCTGCGTTGCTTCTCCGGGCTTCCGCTTTTTATGCTAAATTCCACAGGCCGCTCCTCGCATGGTGCTGTTTCATTGCAAAAGCCGATTATCACTGTAGTTTTTCGCTAAAGTCAAAAAATGATCTTCCAGCGCGCTGTCCGGCGCGAGTTCACGCAAGCGGCAGCCGGCATATTTGTTGTACTTTTTGCGATCCTGGTGACAACCCAGCTGATCCGTCTGCTCACCGAAGCAGCGGGGGGGAAAGTAGCTCCTGAGGCTGTAGCGGCCTTGCTTGGCTTTGCGGCGCTAAACTATTTGCCGATCTTGCTTTCCTTATCCTTGTTTATTGCAATTTTGCTGACCTTGTCGCGCAGTTATCGCGATTCCGAAATGGTGGTCTGGTTTTCTTCCGGACTGTCGCTGACCGACTGGGTGCGGCCGGTGCTGGCTTTTGCATTCCCGCTCGCGCTAGCCATTGCGGTACTGTCGCTTTTCCTTTCGCCGTGGGCGCTGTCGCAAAGCGCCGATTTTCGACAGAAACTCAGTACGCGTAACGAGGCCGGGCAGGTGTCGCCAGGTGCATTTCAGGAAGCGACTTCCGCCGAGCGCGTTATTTTTGTCGAGGGGGTTGCTGAAGATTCCAGTTACGTGCGCAATGTGTTCGTCAGTTCAATCCAGAATCAGCGACTAGGCGTGACGATGGCGGCAACTGGGCATCAGGAGTCTGCTGCGAACGGCGACCGTTTCATGGTGCTCGAGCATGGACGGCGCTATGAAGTCGAACCCGGAACCCCCGAGTTTCGAATTCTGGAGTTTGCACGCTATGCCATTCGTATCGAGACTAAAGAAGCGCAGGGGGTCGAGCGCACACCCCAGAACATGACGACCCGGGATTTGATCCGGGTGGATCAACCGGCCTATCGGGCCGAACTGCTGTGGCGGCTGGGTATCCCGTTGTCGACCCTGGTGCTTGCCCTGCTCGCCGTGCCACTTTCGTTCGTTAACCCGCGTGCCGGGCGCTCAGCCAACATGCTGTTGGCTATCTTCACCTATATGCTCTATAGCAACCTGTTATCAATCAGCCAGGCGTGGGTGGCGCAAGGCAAGGTGTCCTTTGCCGTCGGCGCGCTGTCGGTGCATGTACTTATGCTGGCGTTGCTGCCGCTGCTTTTCTACCGGCGGATCGCCGTGCTCTCTTTCGCTCGGATGTGGCGATGAAGATCTATCGCAGGTATTTGGCGCGCGAGGTGGCCGGAGCGATATTGCTCGTCTTAGTGGCGTTCCTGGCACTCTTTGGCTTTTTCGATATGGTCGCCGAGCTGAAAGACGTTGGGCAAAGCGGCTACCAATTGCACGATGCCGTGGCTTATGTCCTGCTTCGCCTGCCTGGGCGGGTGTATGAGTTAACTCCGGTTGCTGTGCTGATCGGCACACTCTACGCGTTGTCGACCTTGGCTCGGCATTCGGAGATCACGGTGCTGCGTACCTCCGGCCTGTCGACTAAGCGCTTGTTGAATAGCCTGTTCATGGTGGCCGGCGTGTTTGCCGCCATGACCTTCCTCGTTGGCGAGTTCGTCGCACCGCCCGCTGAGCAAGCGGCCAATCAGTTGCGTCTCAAAGCGGTCAGTTCGGTGGTGGCGCAGGAGTTTCGAACCGGTCTGTGGGTGAAAGACGAGCGTAGCTTCATTAACGTGCGCACCGTGTTACCCGATACTCGTCTGCGTGGTATCCGCATTTATGCGTTTGACGAGAAGGCGCAGTTGTCCTCGGTCAGCGAGGCCGAAGAGGGTGAGTACGTGCCGCCCGCCAGTTGGCGTCTGACGGGAGTAGTCCAGACGGTGCTTCAGGGAGAGCGTGCCGTCATCAGGAAGCAACCGGACCTGTTGTGGCACTCCGCGCTCAATCCGGACATCCTGTCGGTGTTGCTGGTCGTGCCAGAGCGCATGTCGCTGCTCCATCTGACGACCTACATCAAGCATCTGTCGGAGAATCGCCAGAGTACGCAGCGCTATGAGATTGCGTTGTGGAAGAAGCTGATTTATCCCTTTGCGGCGTTTGTGATGGTCGCGCTGGCCCTGCCTTTCGGCTATACCCACAATCGAATGGCTGGCGTTAGTCTGAAGATTTTCTCCGGCGTCATGATCGGGATCTTTTTCCACATGCTCAACGGCCTGTTCTCCAGCCTTGGTGTAATCAACAGTTGGTCGCCACTGTCCAGCGCGCTGGCACCTTCGGCCCTCTTCCTGTTCGCCGCGATGGGAATGATCTGGTGGGTCGAGCGGCGCTGATCGCCGTCTAATTCATGACAAGCTGCGTGCCGGCAAGCCGGTCATGCAGAAACTGCCGGTCGCGGTCGACCACGGCCCAAACGAGCCCGACGCCGCACAAGGCAATGCTCGGCCAGCACAATAGATAACGCCACAGCGCCTGAGTCGGGCGGACGGGCGATCCGTCGCGTCGTACGAGGCGGAGACGCCATGTTTTCATGGCCAATGTTTGTCCGCCGTGACTCCAGAACCACAGAAAGTAGACGAGCAGGACAACGAAGAAATGTGCCTGAAAGATGGTCGCCGTCGCGACGCGATGAGTAAGAGCGCCAATCAGGACATGGGGAAATACCAGTGTTAGCGCGAGTACGCCGAGCAGCAAGAGCGTCTCGTAGCACATACTGGCTAACCGGCGCAGGATGCCTGGCCAGGTGTTGTTTGTGGATCCGGACATCAGGGTTTCGCGGGCTGCTCAGGCGCGGCAGGCGCAGCGCTCGATGGGGCGGCTTGCGCGGGAGGCGGTGTGGTAGTCGGCGCGATCGGCTTGGTCGGTGGTTTCGCTGCGGTAACGGCGGGTGGCATGGTCAACCCCCGACCTGGCTTGGCCACCGGCTTGCTGCTGGCCTGTTCCTTGAGCTTCTGTTTTTCTTCGTCTGGAAGGTTGGCGTACTCCTCCCATTTTTGTTTTAACTCCTGCTTTTTTTCCGTGGGTAGCTGCTTCAGTATCTGGAATCTTTCACGCGCCAGTTGCCGCTGATTAGGGGTCAGGTTTGTCCATTCCTGCATCTGCCCCTGGATGCGCCGTTGCTCTTGCGGCGTCATGGCGGAAAATCGTTGCGCAATGCCGATCCATTTCTTGCGGCGATAGTATTCCATCGCGTCCCAGTCCCCACTCAGCGGGGCGAGGATCGTTTTCTGCTGGGTACTCAATTCGCTCCATGTCGCTTGCGGCGGTGTCGCAATGAGCGACGGGCTGGACGTTGCCGCCCAGCCCGTGGCCGTCAGAAAACAGCTGAGGAGTATTACTGCGGCGAGGCGCTCTTTACCCATGTATCAAAGCCCTTGTCGGTGAAAGCGCCAATCGGCAGATCGTCGGCGAGCAGGGCGGTGTCCACTGCCTCAAGCTCGGTGATGCTTTGGTCCGCATGCCAGAGGGTAAATAGGGCGACGCCAACGAGTATCACGAGCGCAGTGAACACCTGCTTCAGGTGCAGGTTGTCGAAGCGATGCTGGATAAAGCTACCCGCTGCGGCGAGCACAGACTCATGCACGACGATTTTCTGGCGTGCCAGCGCATGCTCCCTGGCCGTAGCCAGACGCTTGATCGTCCCCGGTCGCAAGTCGTGCAGCCCGCTGTTCAAGTATTGCCTGATTCTGTAGGCAAAATGCATCTCGTTCATAGCGTGATTCCTTTTGCTTTCAATGCCGCCGCCAACGTGTGATTGGCTCGCGAGCAATGTGTTTTTACGCTGCCTTCCGAGCAGCCCATCGCCGAAGCGGTCTCGGCAACGTCCATGTCCTCCCAGTAACGCATGAGGAAGGCTTCGCGTTGACGTGCGGGTAGCGCTTTTATTTCTTCTTCAATGATGCCTAGGACTTGGGCCTGCTCAAGCTGGCCATCTGGCCTGTTTGGGCTATTCGACCCGGATTCGGCTTCGATGGTTTCGAGCGGGTCATACTCCTCGTCGTCGTTCGGTGAAAACGAGGAAAGCAGCGTGGTCCACAGCGAGCGCACTTTGCTGCGTCGATAATAGTCACGAATCGTGTTTTGCAAGATGCGCTGAAAGAGCATTGGCAACTCTTCCACGGGACGGTCGCCATACTTTTCGGCGAGCTTCATCATCGAGTCCTGCACGATGTCGAGCGCCGACTCTTCGTTGCGCACGGCAAACATTGCCTGCTTGAAAGCACGGCGCTCGGTGGCGGTGAGAAAATCCGACAGTTCGCGTTGGCTGGACAGAGCGGGAATCCTTTTGATGTTGGTGGACGGGACAGAGTCCATTTGAGCGCCCCTTTTTGGGCGGACGCCTTGACCAATCGAGGTCTAACCTTTAACGTTACAGGTTTTTTCGAGCAATAAGCTTGCTAAGGCGACGGCGATGATAATGACCGGTGCGGAGATTGTAATCAGGTGCCTGCAGGAAGAAAAGGTCGAATATGTTTTCGGCTATCCCGGCGGTTCTGTTCTCCATATTTACGACGAGCTGTTCAAGCAAGACAAGGTCAAGCACATTCTGGTGCGCCACGAGCAGGCGGCGGTGCATGCGGCCGATGGCCTGGCCCGTTCGTCCAACAAGGTCGGCGTCGCGTTGGTGACCTCCGGTCCGGGGGCGACCAATGCCGTGACCGGCATTGCCACAGCCTATATGGACTCGATTCCTCTGGTTGTGATTTCCGGGCAGGTGCCGACCGCCTATATCGGTCAGGATGCTTTTCAGGAGTGCGATACGGTCGGTATCACCCGGCCCTGCGTAAAGCACAATTTTCTGATCAAGGATGTGCGCGACATTGCCGCGACCATGAAGAAGGCCTTTCATATCGCCAGTACTGGCCGTCCCGGTCCGGTCGTGGTTGATATTCCGAAGGACATCACGGCCGCTACGTGTGAATTCGACTACCCGAAGACTGTGCAGATGCGTTCGTACAACCCGGTCGTCAAGGGACACCTGGGACAGATCAAGAAGGCCGTGCAATTGCTGCTTGCAGCTAAGCGCCCAATGATTTATACGGGCGGCGGCGTGATTCTTTCCGATGCCTCCGAACAGCTGACCCGTCTGACCCGCCGTCTCGGCTTCCCAATCTGCAACACGTTGATGGGGCTCGGCGCCTATCCGGCGAGCGATCCGCAGTATCTCGGCATGCCCGGCATGCACGGGACGGTCGAAGCCAACTTGGCGATGCAAAATAGCGACGTCCTATTGGCCATCGGTGCCCGTTTCGACGACCGCGTGATCGGCAATCCCGACAATTTTTGTTCGCTGCCGCGCAAGATCATCCACATTGATATTGATCCTTCGTCGATCTCCAAGCGCGTCAAGGTCGATGTGCCGATCGTCGGCAGCGTGCCGGATGTGCTGGAAGAGATGCTTAAGCTGCTTGACGCCGACAAAGCCAGGCCTGAAGCGGCGGCACTGGCCGATTGGTGGAAGGATATCGAAGGCTGGCGTGCCAAGCATTGCATGAAGTACAAGCTCAAGAAGAGCGTCATCATGCCGCAATACGTCATCGAGAAACTGTATGAGGTGACGGGCGGCGATGCCATCGTGACTTCCGACGTTGGCCAGCATCAGATGTGGGCGGCACAGTACTACAAGTTCGATAAGCCGCGGCGCTGGTTGAACTCGGGCGGCCTCGGCACCATGGGCGTCGGTTTGCCCTATGCCATTGGTGCGGCGTTTGCCCATCCGGAAATGCAGATCGCCTGTGTGACCGGCGAGGGGTCGATCCAAATGTGTATCCAGGAACTGTCGACGGCCAAGCAGTTCCGCTTACCGATCAAGATCATCAACCTCAACAACCGCTATCTCGGCATGGTTCGTCAGTGGCAGGAAATGTTCTACAGCAGCCGCTATTCCGAATCCTATATGGATTCGCTGCCCGACTTCGTTAAGCTGGCCGAGGCCTACGGGCACGTTGGCATTCGCGTTGAGAAGCCGGAAGACGTCGAGCCGGCATTGAAGAAGGCATTCATCGATCACAAGAACGATCTCGTTTTCATCGATGTTCTGACCGATCAGAAGGCCAACGTCTTCCCGATGGTGGCGGCGGGCAAGGGCCTGTCCGAGATGATCCTGGCCGAAGATCTGTAAGGGGCAACAAAACATGCGACACATCATTTCGATCCTGCTGGAAAACGAAGCTGGCGCCCTTTCGCGAGTCGCTGGCCTGTTTTCGGCGCGCGGCTACAATATCGAATCGCTGACCGTAGCCGCGACCGAGGACGCTTCGCTGTCGCGGATGACCATCGTCACCCGCGGTTCGGACGAGGTGCTCGAGCAGATCACCAAGCAGTTGAACAAGCTGGTCGACGTCATCAAGGTGGTCGATCTTTCTGAAGCCGCGCACATCGAGCGCGAGCTGATGCTGATCAAGGTTCGTGCGACAGGCAAGGACCGCGAGGAGATGAAACGGATGGCGGAAATTTTCCGCGGCCGCATCATCGATGTGACCGAATCGACCTACGTGATGGAGCTGACCGGTCCCGGCGCCAAACTCGACGCTTTCATTCATGCGATCGATGCCGGCCTGATTCTCGAAACAGTTCGTACCGGCGTTAGCGGCATCGGCCGCGGCGACCGCATTCTCAAAGTTTAACCAGAACGACAAGCACGAAAGGAACACCGATGAAAGTTTATTACGACAAGGACGCCGACCTCTCCCTGATCAAGGGCAAGAAGGTCACCATCGTTGGTTATGGTTCGCAGGGTCACGCGCATGCGCAGAACCTGAACGACTCCGGCGTCAAGGTGACCGTTGGATTGCGCAAGGGCGGCGCTTCGTGGAGCAAGGCTGAGAAGGCCGGCCTCAAGGTCGAAGAAATCGCCAAGGCGGTCAAGGGCGCCGACGTTGTCATGATCCTGCTGCCGGACGAAAACATTCCGCAGGTCTACAACGAGGAAGTCGGACCGCACATGAAGAAGGGCGCGGCACTGGCTTTCGCGCATGGCTTCAACGTGCATTACAACCAAGTCGTGCCGCGCGACGACATCGACGTCATCATGATCGCCCCGAAAGGCCCTGGCCACACCGTGCGCTCCGAGTACCTCAAGGGTGGCGGCGTACCCTCCCTGATTGCGGTGCATCAGGATAAGTCTGGCAAGGCCAAGGACATCGCGCTTTCCTATGCGGCGGCCAACGGCGGCACCAAGGGTGGCGTGATTGAGACCAACTTCCGCGAAGAGACCGAAACCGACCTCTTCGGCGAACAGGCCGTGCTCTGCGGCGGCGCCGTTGAACTCGTCAAGATGGGCTTCGAAACGCTGACCGAAGCTGGCTACGCGCCGGAAATGGCCTATTTCGAGTGCCTGCACGAGCTCAAGTTGATCGTCGACCTGATCTACGAAGGCGGCATCGCCAACATGAACTACTCGATCTCGAACAACGCCGAATACGGTGAGTACGTGACCGGTCCGGAAGTCATCAACGAGGAATCGCGCTACGCCATGCGTGCCGCACTCAAGCGCATCCAGAATGGCGAGTACGCCAAGAATTTCATTCTGGAAGGGCGCACTAATTATCCTTCGATGACCGCGCGTCGCCGTCTGATAGCCGAGCACCCGATCGAAATTGTCGGTGCCAAGCTGCGCGACATGATGCCGTGGATCAAGAAGAATAAGCTCGTCGATCAGTCCAAGAACTAAGATCGGGCGGTCGCTTGGCAGAGCGGTTTTGCTTTGCCTTCGCTTTGGGCGGTGTCGAATTCTGACCCGCCCAATTGCTTTCAAGGAATTAAATGAACTATCCGCACCCGCTTCTCGCCAAGGAAGGCTGGCCTTTTATTGCCGGTTCCTTTGTACTGGCCGTACTGGCTTCCCCTGCTGGCGCCTGGTCGTTGCCTCTTTGGATCATTTTCGTCTTCTGCGTGCAGTTCTTTCGTGATCCGGCGCGCGTCATCGCTGGCGGCGCGAAGAGCATCGTCGCGCCGGCCGACGGACGGGTGGTCGTCGTCGAGGAGACCGACGATCCCTATTTGCAGCGCCGCGCGCTCAAGGTCAGCGTCTTCATGAATGTTTTCAATGTGCATTCGAACCGTTCACCGATCGAGTGCACCGTGCTGCAGAAATGGTACAGGCCGGGGCGTTTTCTCAACGCGGCGCTGGACAAGGCCTCTCTGGAGAACGAGCGCTGCGCCTTGCACCTGAAAACCAGGGATGGTCGCGACGTGACCTGTGTGCAGATCGCCGGCCTCGTCGCGCGACGCATCCTGAATTACGTTGATGCCGGCTCGCAACTGTTGCCGGGGCAGCGTTACGGCTTTATCCGCTTTGGCTCGCGGGTCGATCTCTATCTGCCTTTGGACACCAAGGTGAAAGTGGTGATCGGCGAAAAAGTGTATGCTTCGAGCACCGTTCTGGCCGAACTTGCCTAAGCATGAGACCGATGTCCGAGATCAAACCCCGCAAGACCCTATTCAACCCCGAACTACGCCGTCGGGGAATTTATGTGCTACCGAACCTGTTTACCACCGCCGCGTTGTTCTGCGGCTTTTTCGCCATTGTGCAGGCGATGAAAGGCGTGTACGAACAGGCAGCGGTGGCCATTTTTATCGCCATGGTGCTGGACGGTCTCGACGGGCGCGTCGCTCGTCTGACCCGTACGCAAAGCGCTTTCGGCGCCGAGTATGATTCGCTGTCCGACATGGTGTCGTTCGGCGTCGCGCCGGCACTGGTGACCTACGCATGGGCGCTTCGGGATATGGGGCGGCTCGGCTGGATCGCCGCCTTCATCTTCTGCGTCGGCGCTGCATTGCGCCTCGCGCGCTTCAATACCACGCTGGAAGTTACTGACAAACGTTACTTTCAGGGCTTGCCCAGTCCGGCGGCGGCGGCCCTGGTCGCCGGATTTGTCTGGGTGATGATCGACAAGGACATTGCCGTCGTCGACGTGCGTTGGATTGCCTGCGGGCTGGTCATTTTTGCCGGCATTTCAATGGTGACAAACGTCCGTTTCTACAGCTTCAAGGACATCAACCTGCGGCGCAGCGTGCCGTTCATCTTCGTCGTAGCGATTGCTCTGGCTTTTGCGGTCATCTCGTACGATACGCCGGTGGCCCTATTCGGTCTTTTTGTCGTCTACGCGCTGTCCGGTTACGTGCAGGCCGTGATGCATATCACGCGCCGAAAACCCCCTTCGAAAGTCCCCTGACCTGGCCTAGCGGGCCGCTGGAAAGCTTATTTCGACGGCGGCACCGCCCAGTGCCGCCGATTTTTCGATGGTCACCGTCGCACCGAGTTGGCGGGCGATTTGCCGCACGATCGCCAGCCCCAGCCCACACCCATCACTGCCGCTTCCCGGTAGGCGATAGAAGCGTTCGAAGACTTGTTCGCGTGCCGCTTCTGGAATCCCCGGACCGCTGTCCTCGACGGACAAAGTTGCTCCCTGCTCCGTGGTCCGGCAGCTTATCGTGATCGTTCCCTGCGACGGCGTGTAATTGATCGCGTTGTCCATCAGGTTGCCGATCGCCTCCTGCAGAAGGAGCGCCGATCCGTTGACTCTAGCCGCAGCTAGTTCGAAACCAAGGTCGATGCCGGCGGCGATTGCCCGCGGTAGCGAGGTTTCGGCGACATCGCGCACGACGGCGGCGAGGTCGATGCACTGCGTCGCGTAGGCCTCCTTCGGCTCGGCCCGCGCGAGGGCCAGGAGTTGCTGGACCAGATGCGCCAGACGTTGGGCGGCACAGAGTATTTGTTTGAGTTGCGGGCTTTGTTCGCTGGCGGATTCGCGCAGCGCGAGTTCGACCTGGGCTTGCAGCGCCGCGATCGGCGTGCGCAACTGGTGCGCTGCGTCGGAGACGAAATGGCGTTGGGCGAGCAGCGAGTTGTCGAGCCGTTGCAGCAAGTCATTGAGTTCATCGACTACCGGCTGGATGTCTTCGCTCAAGCCGTGTGCGGCGATCGGGCGCAGGTCGCTGGGCGAGCGCTTGGCCAGTTGGCGCTGCAGTTCGTCAAGCGGGCGCAGTCCGGAGCGGATGCCAAACCAGACGAGCGCCAGGGTTGCCGCCACCAGACCAAGCTCGGGGAGCAGCATGCCAAGCAGAATTTCCCAGACGAGGTCGTTGCGTTTAACCAGCGTTTCGGCCGCAAGGACGGTGAGAGGTATCCCGTCTCGCTCGATAAACAGCGCCGCCACACGAACTGTCTGACGATCGATCTGCGCATCGTAGTAAAGCCAGTTCTCTTCGGAAGGATGGTTAGCTGGCGCCGGCAAGTGGGGATCACCGGCCACGTCGTGGCCGTCGGTGGTCAGGACGCGGAAGAATACCCGGTCGTATTTGTCGGTGAGCAGAATTTCGTGCGCGGCCTTAGGCAAGGTCAGGACGGTTTGACCGCCGTTTGAATGAATCTGCCCGGCCAGCGCGAGAGCCGTATCGAGTAAGGCGCGGTCATAGGCGCGAATGGCGCTGCCCAGTGCCACCGAGTAGGCGGTGAACGCCCCAGCCGCGAGCAATAATAGCATCGCGGGTAGCAGCCAGCGCAGCAGTTGCCGATGCAGGGTGGTGCCGGTTTTGCGGGTGATCCTAAGCAGCGTCATTCGGCTTTTCGAGAAAATAGCCGAGGCCGCGCACAGTACGGATGACAATGCCGGCCGGTTCGAGTTTGACGCGCAGCCGCGAAATGAATTTTTCTACCGCGTTGGGCGTGATGTCATCTTCCCAACTGTACAGCGACTCTATGATCTGATCCTTGCTGACGATGCGGTTGGCACGTGTCGCCAGGTATTCGAGCGCGGCCCACTCGCGTGCGCTCAGATCGAGTGGCGTGCCATCGAGCCAGGCGCGTTTGCCATTGGTATCGAGCGTCAATTTCCCGAGCGTGATGGTCGGCTCCGGTGTCGCGTGGCCGCGGCGGATCAGTGCGCGCACACGGGCTTCGAGTTCGCTCAGTGCGACCGGCTTGACGAGATAATCGTCAGCACCCAGATCAAGCAAGCGGATGCGTTCTTCGAGCGCTTCGCGCGCCGACAGGATCAGTACTGGCAAGCGTTGCTTCCGTCCGCGCAAGCGCTCAAGAATCTCGCTGCCTTCTAGGCCCGGCAAACCGAGGTCGAGGATGGCCAGATCGTAGGGCTGGGCGGCGAGCCAGCTGTCGGCCTGCCTGCCCTCCAAGGCGCAATCGACAAGGTAACCGGATTGGCGCAAGGCGCGCGTCAGCCCATCGGCAAGCAAGTTGTCATCTTCGGCGATCAGAATGCGCATGGCGGCTTGGGGTCAGTCCTTGGTCAGTGACGTTCCCTACAATACCAGCCTCTCTGGATGGGCGGAACTCTTCATCATGTGTGTACGTTGGCTCCTCTTGCTCGTGTCAATCGCCGCCAGCCCGGCTTATGCGGCTGCGTTGGACGGAGAACTGCGTCTGTCGCTGCCGGCCGCCGAACGCTTGTGGCAGGAACATAACCGCGAGCTCAAGCTGGCTAAAACGGCAGTGCTCGGCGCCGAGGCCGATGTGCTGAGCGCCGGGCAGGCGCCGAACCCGCAAGTTTCGCTCAACGTCGCCTCAATCAGTCCGCAGGAGGGCTTCGGAAATGGCGGGGTGCGCGACAAGCGCATGGACAGCATCGTGCGCTTCGATCAACTGATTGAGCGTGGCAACAAGCGCGAATTGCGTGGGCAGGTGGCCGAGGCGCGGCTGAAGGCGTCGCGGGGCGACCTTGACGACGCGCAGCGGCAGCAGCGGCTGACGCTCTGGGCTGCTTACTACGACCTGATGCTGGCGCAAGAGAAAAAGCAGGTGGTCGCGGATGCCGCCCTGCTTTACGGGAAGAGCCTCAGTGCCAGCGAAATTCGACTGAAAGTCGGCGACATTTCGGGGACCGACCTGGCGCGCTTGCGGATTGATAAGCTGCGCGCCGACAACGACGCGCGGCAGGCCGTTGCTGACCTTGAAAAGGCCCAGGTGTCGCTGGCCTATCTGATTGGCAAGGAAATCGACGCCCGTCTGCTGATTGCCGCCGATTCCTGGCATGCGTCAGGCGCGGTTGTCGAAAAACGCATCGATCTCAGCTTGCGCCCGGATGTCAGGGCGGCGCGGGCCCGGGTCGATGCTGCCGAGCGCGCCCGCGAACTGGCCCGTTCGCTGAAACAGCGGGATGTGACGGTGGGCGTTCAGCTCGAACACAACTTGCAGAATAATCCGACCAATAGTTTCGGGGTGGGCGTCAGCGTGCCGCTCTTCGTTCGATACGAGTACCAAGGCGAAATTGCCCGTGCCGAAGCCGATCTGCAGGCGGCTCGCGAGTCGCTCGAGCAGACCGAGGCACAGGCGCGCGGTAGTGTCGATCAGGCGCGGGCCGATCTGCTGGCGAGTCTCGAGCGGCGAGAACGTCTGGAATCCGGGCTGCTGGCTGACGCCGGGCGCGTCGCCAAGGCGGCGGAATTTGCTTACGCCAAGGGCGCGATGAGCCTGATCGATCTGCTCGACGCGCGTCGAACCTGGCGTCAGGTGCAACTGGAAACGGCGCAGGCGCGTGCCGATCATGCCAAGGCACTGGCCACCTGGCGGGCGGCCAACGGAGAATTGAGTGAATAAGAATCTGATGAAAAACAAAAGAAAGGTCTTGGGAGGCGTGCTGGCGCTGTTGGTCGTTCTCGGCCTGGGCATCGCCTGGTATCTGCGGCCGGTTGAGCCCCTTACCGCCGATTCGAAAAGCAACAGCGCCAGCCGCGACACGGCGACCCCAATCGTGCACTTCCCGCCAGGCTCGCCACAGCTTTCCTACCTGCGCATCGAGGCCGTCGTGGCGCTGCCGGTACCGCTGATCGAGCCGATTCCCGGCCGCATCGCCTACGACGACGATGTGACCGCACGGGTTTTTTCGCCGGTCAGCGCGCGCATCATTCGCCCGCTGGCGGGGGTCGGCGATACGGTTAAGGCTGGGCAGGGGCTGGCGCTGCTGGACGTGCCGGACTACGCCGATTTGGCGAAGAACGAATCCGACCGGCGGACCAAGGCGGCGGCCTACCGGCGGGCGCGCGAACTGCATGACGCTGAAGTGCTCGCGCGGCGCGACCTGGAGTCGGCCGAAAACGATCTGCGTGCGGCGGAAGCCGAGAGCAGCCGGGCGCACACGCGTCTGCGCTCGCTGGCTCCGGTGTCAGGGGGCATCGGGCTTGTCGCGCCGCGTGCCGGCATTGTCACCGAGCGGTTGGCCAGCCCCGGGCTGGAGGTGCGTCCGGATGCGCCGGCGCCGCTCTACGTGGTGACTGATCCGGGCCGGGTCTGGGCAGTGGCCGAACTGACCGAAAAGGACCTGGGCAAAATTGCTGTCGGGCAGCCGGTGGCGATCAGCGTGGACGCCTATCCCGAGCAACGTTTTCCCGGCAAGGTGATGGCCGTCGGCGATGTCCTCGATGCGCAGACTCGTCGGGTCGTCGTGCGTTGTTCGGTCGAGAACTCCGGGCGCAAACTGAAGCCCGAAATGTTCGCGCGCATTTCGCCGGAAAGCAGCCAGCAAAAACTGCCGCGTGTGCCCAATCACGCACTGGTGACCGAGGGACTAAGTACCTACCTGTTTGTCGAGACGGCGCCCGGCGTCCTCGAACGCCGTCGTGTAACGCTGGCTTTTCGCGGGGTCGATACCAGTTACGTGGCCGAAGGCCTGGCGGCCGGGGAACGGCTGGTGACGACCGGCGCCATCCTGCTCAACGCTGAACTGGCGGGCAACTGAGATGCTCAATCGTCTGGTGACCTTCGCCCTGGCGCAGCGGGCATTCATTCTGGTTGCGGTGGTGATCCTGATCGGCTATGGCGTCTACGCCACGATCAATTTGCCGATCGAGGCATTCCCCGACGTTCAGGACGTTCAGGTCAGTATCGTGACGCAGTTGCCGGGGCTCGCGCCGGAAGAAGTTGAGCGTGCCGTCTCCTTGCCGATCGAGCGCGAGATGAACGGCGTGCCGCGCATGACCCAGTTGCGCTCGGTGTCGATGACGGGTTTGTCGATTGTCACGCTGACCTTCGCCGACAATACGGATGATTATTTCGCGCGGCAGCAGGTGACGGAGAAGCTGCAGAACGTCACTCTGCCGGCGGGCATCCAGCCGCAATTGGCCCCCTTAACGACGGCCGTTGGCGAAATATTCCGTTACATCGTCGAGACCCCGGCCGAGATGCCGCTCTACGAGGTGCGCACCCTACAGGACTGGGTGATTCGGCCCGCCCTGCGGCGCGTTGGCGGCGTCGCCGATGTGGTCAGTTTCGGTGGCGCACTGAAGGAAGTGCAGGTGCGCGTCGATCCGGCACGTCTGCGCAAGTTTGGTGTCAGCATCGATCAGGTCTCACAGGCGCTGGCGAACAACAATGCCAATGCTGGCGGCGGCGTGCTGCGACGCGGCGACGAGGCGCTGGTTATTCGTTCGGTCGGCCTGCTTTCCCGCGTCGAGGATGTTGCGCGCGTGGCGGTGGCGGTGCGCGATGGACGGCCAATTCAGGTGAGCGATGTCGCCACGGTAGAGATCGGCCCGCGCACGCGCTCGGGCGTGGTCTCATTCGACGAGCGCGACGATGTGGTCGAAGGGATCGTGCAGATGGTCAAGGGGCAGAATGCCACCACGATCGTCGCCAATGTACGTGCCGAAATTACTGCGCTGCAGGCCAAACTGCCGGCCGGAGTGCGCATCGTGCCGATTTATGACCGGACCGACCTCGTCAAGCACACCGTGCATACGGTGACCGAGAACCTGCTGCTCGGCGCCTTTCTGGTCGTTGCGATTCTGGTCATCTTCTTGCGTTCCTGGTTTGCGGCGGCCATCGTCGCGCTCATCATCCCCCTGTCGTTGCTGACCGCCTTCGTCATGATGCACGTGAAGGGGGTTGCGGCGAATCTGATCTCCCTGGGGGCCGTCGACTTCGGCATCATCATTGACGGTGCGGTCGTGCTTGTCGAGGCGCTGATGGTGCGTTATGCCCTGGGGGCGCATGACGGCAACCAGATGCATAGTGGCTTGCAGTGGCGGATGACGGCACTCAAGCATACCGTCGTCGAAATGGGGCGTCCGATCCTCTTTTCCAAGGCGATCATCATTCTGGCCTTCCTGCCGATTTTTACCTTCGAGCGCGTCGAAGGAAAGATCTTTGCACCGATGACCTATACGCTGTCTTTCGCGATTCTTGGCGCGATTCTGCTGACCTTGACTCTGCTGCCCGCCTTGATCTCCTTCTACGTGAAGAAGCATCCTTTTGAGGAAAAACACCTCGCGTGGATGGAAAACTTACAGGATCGTTATCTCGCCATGCTGGAATGGGCACGTCCGCGGATGCGTGCGATTCTGGCCGCGGCGGTGGCACTGCTGGCCGCCTCGATGCTGCTCATTCCACTGCTCGGCAGCGAATTTCTGCCCAAGCTCGACGAAGGTAATATCTGGCTGACGATTACCTTGCCACCGGCGACCAATCTCGAGAAGACCAAGGAAATCGAGCGTGATATCCGGGCTGTTCTGCGCTCCTACCGGGAGGTGAAGACCGTCATTGCCCAAGTCGGCCGGCCGGACGATGGCACCGATCCGAAAGGGCCGAACAACATGGAAATACTGGCCGATCTGAAGCCGCAAGCGGCATGGCGGTTTGCCGACAAGGAGGCCTTGATTGCCGACATGACGCTCAAGATCCGCGCCATTCCTGGCGTGCCGACCAATTTCTCGCAGGTCATCGAGGATAACGTGGAAGAATCGATTTCGGGGGTGAAGGGCGAAATTGCCGTCAAGATCTTCGGCCCCGATCTGGATATTCTCGAAGACAAGGCCGAACAGGTGGCCGGACTCCTCGCCAAGTTACGCGGCGCCGCCGACGTGGCGGCGATCCGGGTTGGGGGGCAGACCGAACTCGACATCGTCCTCGACCGCACGCGTCTGGCACGTTACGGAATCAACGCCGGTGACGTCAATGCGACGGTGCAGACTGCACTGGCAGGCGCGAGCGTGTCGACCTATTACGATGAGGATCGGCGGTACGACATTACCGTGCGCCTGGAAAAATCCTTCCGGGATGCCGTGGATGACGTGGCCGAGGTGCCGGTGGCTTTGCCCGGTGGCAGCGGGACGATCCCGCTGTCGGCGATCGCCAACATCGACGTTCGGCAGGGGCCTGCACGGATCGGGCGGGAGTCGGGCGGGCGCTATGTCGCGGTCAAGGCCAATCTGTTGGGACGCGATCAGGGTAGTTTCGTCGCCGAGGCGCAGGCGCGTGTCAAAGAGCAGGTACATCTGCCTGCCGGTTACAGTATTACCTGGGGCGGCCAATTCGAGAACCAGCAGCGGGCGACGAAACGGCTGGCCTTGATCGTTCCGCTTTCCGTGTTGGGGATCTTCGTCATCCTGTTCTGGGCCTTCCGCTCCATGCGTTTAGCGGGACTCGTGCTGTTCATGGTTCCTTTTACCTGGATCGGTGGCTTGAGCGGGCTGGCGCTGACCGGTTTGCACATGTCCGTCTCCGCGGCCGTGGGCTTTATCGCCGTGGCCGGAATCTCGGTGCAGAACGGCGTGATCATGGTCGAGCAGTTCATGGACGGCTTGCGCAACGGTAGACCGGTCGCCGTGGCAGTGCGCGATGGGGCGCGCGGCCGTCTGCGGCCAGTGCTGATGACGGCGCTGATGGCCGGCCTTGGCTTGTTGCCGGCGGCCCTGTCGCACGGCATTGGTTCGGAGACGCAACGCCCCTTCGCGGTGGTGATCGTAGGTGGCATCATCTCGGCCACTTTCTTTACGCTGCTCTTGCTCCCGATTTTATTTCCTTCTGTATGTGATATAGAGGAAAATTGAAGTTGGGCTGCGTGTTGACACCAGCTAATTATTAAATTCCGTTGATGAAGCGGGTCAGGGAGTGCCGGTTTGTATTTTTCGTCAGTACCACGAATTCTGGTGACTGGCGCCACCGGTTTTCTCGGTGGCGCGGTTGCTGCGCGTTTGCTTGATTCCCCCGATTGGACACGCTGTCTCTTCCTCGTGCGCGGCGCCAGCGTCGACCTTGCGTGCGGGCGTCTGATTCAGCGCCTGCGTGGTTTTGGGGTCGCCGAGGCGCTACTGCAAGAGATTGGCGGCGAGCAGATTCTGCTCGGTGATCTCAACGATGTCGTGGGCTGGCACAACGATCCACGTTTGTCCGCGGTCACCCATGTGATCCATTGCGCGGCGATGGCCTCTTTCGGTCGTTCGGAAGGCATCTGGGCAACCAATGTTGACGGGACCCTTGCCCTGGCCAAGGCGCTTCACACCCACGCACGGCTCGAACGCTTCGTTTATGTTGGCACGGCGATGGTTTGTGGTGCCGATGCGTCGACCCCGGTCGCCGAAAACTACGTCCCAAAAGGTGTGCCGCTTGACCTCGTCGACTATACGATCAGCAAGCGCGAGGCGGAAGCGGCGCTGCGGCGAAGTTTTCCGCAGCTGCCGCTGGTTGTCGCCCGGCCGTCGATTGTCGTCGGCCATACCCGTCTGGGATGCACGCCTTCCGGCAGCATTTTCTGGGTTTTTCGGCTGGCCCTCGGGCTGGGCGTGTTTCCCTGCGCGTTCGATACGCGGATTGATGTTGTACCCGTTGACTATGTGGCCGACGCGCTGCTGTTGCTGACTCTCAAGCCGGCACTGTCGCACGATGTGTATCAGATCACTTCCGGCGAGGCTGCTGCATGCTCATTTCGCGAGATTGATGCGGCGATGGCCAGCACGTTGGGACGACCGCGTCGAACCGACTATCAAATGTTGCCCTATGAGGAAATTGCGCTCCTGCAGCGCGATTTCGAGAGGCGCATCGGCCCCTGCAATCGCCGCGTCATGCTACGCGCGATCAAGACCTACGGCGCGTTTTCGGCGCTCGGACTGCTCTTCGAAAATCGCCGCCTGCTGGCCGAGGGCATGCCGCCGCCGCCACGTTTCGACAGCTACGCCGGCCTGTGTGCGGTGACGAGCGGTGGGCGAACGATTGCCGAGCAGATGCAGGCCGATTTCAAATAGGGGCGGTTCGAGCGCGCATTGACAGCCTGATTCGAAACTGTTTATAGTCCGCGCCATGCCTGCGTTTTTGCCTACCCGTTATCTTTCCCTTCGCGCCCTGCTGCTGGCGCGTCCGCTGCTGCGCATCGCGCGCTAAAAACTTTCCCCACCCATAATTTGCGCATCAATTTCGTTCGGTCGCTCGCCAAGGGCTACCGTCGCAGGATATTCACATCCGGAGTCAGGACATGAAAGAGCATTTGGTAATTTTCGATACCACCTTGCGCGATGGCGAACAGAGCCCCGGCGCCTCGATGACCAAGGACGAGAAGTTGCGCGTCGCGCGCGTGTTGGAACGCATGCGTGTCGATGTGATCGAGGCGGGCTTTGCTGCGGCCTCGCCCGGTGATTTTGACGCGATCCGGTCGATTGCCGAGATTATCAAGGAGACGACGATCTGTTCGCTGGCTCGCGCCAACGAGAACGACGTTCGTCGCGCCGGCGAGGCGATTCGGCCGGCTGCCCATGGCCGTATTCACACCTTCATCGCGACCAGTCCGATCCACATGGAAAAGAAGTTGCGCATGACGCCTGATCAAGTCGTCGATGCCGCGGTGAAAGCGGTGCACTGGTCGCTTGAGTACACCGATGACGTCGAGTTCTCGGCGGAGGACGCGGTGCGCTCCGATATGGATTTCCTGTGTCGCATTTTCGACGCGGTGATCAAGGCTGGCGCCAAGACGATCAACGTGCCTGACACCGTTGGCTACGCCATTCCTTCGGTGTGGGCCGAACGCATGCGTGCCTTGATCGAGCGGGTGCCCGGTGCGGACCAGGTGGTCTGGTCGACGCACTGTCATAACGACTTGGGCATGGCGGTGGCCAATTCGTTGGCCGCCGTGATGGCCGGCGCGCGGCAGGTCGAATGCACGATCAACGGCCTCGGCGAACGGGCCGGCAACGCCTCGCTCGAAGAGGTGGTCATGGCCGTGAAGACGCGCAGCGATCTCTTTCCGGTCGCGACGCGCATCGACACGACGCAGATCGTGCCGGCGTCGAAACTGATTTCGCAGATCACCGGTTATGTCGTGCAGCCGAACAAGGCGATTGTCGGCGCCAACGCGTTTGCCCATGAATCCGGTATCCATCAGGACGGCGTGCTCAAACACCGCGAAACTTACGAGATTATGCGGGCCGAGGAGGTGGGCTGGGCGCAGAACAAGCTGGTGCTTGGCAAGCATTCAGGCCGCAATGCTTTCAAGTCGCGGCTTACCGAGCTGGGCATCGTGCTCGATAGCGACGAGTTGCTCAATGCCGCTTTTTCCCGTTTCAAGGAACTGGCTGACAAGAAACACGACATTTTCGACGAGGACCTGCAGGCGCTGGTTTCCGACGAAAGCATTGCGCCGGCGCAGGAGTACTTCAAGCTGGTCTATTCGCACGTCTGTTCGGAGACGGGCGAAACGCCCGCTGCCGATGTAATCCTGACTGCGGGAGGGGTCGAGAAGAAAGCCTCGGCCGTGGGCGGTGGCCCGGTCGATGCGACCTTCCGGGCGATCGAGCAGATTGCGGCCAGCGGCGCCGAGCTCTTGCTCTATTCGGTCAATGCCATTACCACCGGCACCGATGCGCAGGGCGAAGTGACGGTGCGGCTCGCCAAAGGCGGACGAATCGTCAACGGCAACGGCGCCGATACGGACATTGTTATTGCCTCGGCGAAGTCCTACCTCAATGCCCTAAACAAACTGCATTCTTCGCTCGAGCGGGTCAATCCGCAGGGCGATGTCTGATCGCCGACTCAGGGTCGGATCCGGACGGGCGGCTGCGGCCGCCCTTGCTTATTGCGCCGAGGGTCGGGTGAGTCTGGCGTAGCCGACCGTTGCGCCAAAGAAGATCAGGGAGAGCACGGTTTCGGCAGTCGCGAGCCATCGCCCGGTGCCCGATTCCGTCGTCGCGCGCACGATGCCCTCGGTGAAATAGAGCAGGATGAGCATTGAGGCCCACTGGTAGGAGTAGCGTCGGCCATGGAGAATGCCGAAGAGCGGAGCGAGCAGTGGCACACTCTTCAGGACCAGCCAGGAACCGCCTGCTTGAATCGGGGCGAGACGCAACTCCCAGGCTAGGCAAAGGAAAATCAGTGCGATCAGGCTCGTGCATGCCGTGAAGTAGAGCTTGCGGATCATCAGGGTTGGTTTCTCTGCGATTTAAACGGGCAGGAGGCGGGTTTTGCCCAGCAGCCAGGATGTGCTCCGGGCTGCCTTCAAGCGAGGTGTCGGGCTATTATAGCGGGCTTATGACTCGCCCCCTTTCTTGTTTTCGCCCCTTCGTGACGCGCATTTCTCGCCGCTTCGTCGAGGAGAACTTTGACCAGATCAGTGCCAGTCTGGCCTTCACCACGCTGTTGTCGCTGGTTCCGCTGGTCGCATTGGTGATCAGTCTGGTCTCCGTCGCGCCCCTGTTTTCCGGGCTGATCGACCAGCTCGACCATTATGTGGTGCGCAATCTGCTGCCCGAACGCAGCGCCGGGATGATTGCCAAGTACGTCCTGCAGTTTTCGCAGAAGGCCGCCAAAGTCACCGTGCTCGGCTTGCTCTTGCTGCTGGCCACCGCCATCTTGCTGTTGCTGACGATCGAGCGTGCTTTCAACCATGTTTGGTCGGTAACCGCGCCGCGTCCGTGGTGGCGGCGCCTGCGGCTCTATGCTGTCGTCTTGACGCTCTGGCCTTTGGTCGTCGGCGGGGTGGTTGCGGCGACGTCGTATGCGGTCACCATGTCGCTCGGTCTGATCGACGAGCCGCCCTGGTTGCGCCGTTTCCTGTTTGATGCGATGGGCTTGGCCATCCCTTCACTGTTCATCGGGGGGCTCTATTATGCCGTTCCCAATACCCGCGTCGAGCCGCGCGACGCGGCTTGGGCCGGGTTGATGGCGGCGCTGGGGTTCTTACTGATGCAAAAGGCGTTCGAGTTCTATCTTGCGCACTTTCCTTCGTACACGGCCATCTATGGGGCTTTCGCCACCGTGCCGATTTTCTTGCTCTGGCTATACCTGTCTTGGGCGGTCTTGCTGCTCGGCGCGCTGGTTGCCGCGACCCTGCCCGAGTTCAGAAGCATCAAGGGCGAGGCGTCTTCAGTCAGTTAGGGACGGTCGTCGGGCAGGATCGTGAAGACTTCGACACTGCCAGTTTGTTCGTCGAGGTGTGTGGCTCTGACCTCGCGTACTTCGACGTTGTCCCGCTCGACGACCAGAACAAGTTTCTGATCGTGATTGGCGACCGCCCCCGTTGGCACCAATAGCATTTGCGTCGCACGTAGCGGTGGGAGCTCGGGCAGGATGAGGGCCGGCAGGTGTTCGCCGGGTTCGCTGCTCCCGATATGGGATGGTCGGGCAAGAATGGCTGGCACGGCACGCGGGGCCAGAATTTGCATACCGAGTTCCAAATGTTCTGGGTTTTCGGAGAGTGCCCAGCGAACCAGGCAGATTTGCCAGTCATTGCCCGACTCGGTGCGGATCGCGGCGACATCGCCGGCCGACAGTTTCCCGATCTTGCCCGAGACGTGCATGACGGCATAACCATCTGGGCTTTCGTTGATGATCATCCAACTCGACACTTCGGCGGTTGCGTGGCCGTCCTGGAAGAGATGCCACAGGTTATCAAGCCCCGTGCACAGGGCGGCCCGGTAGTTTTGCCGGCGCCTTTGGAAGCGGCGTTTTAGCGGACTGCCCCAGTAGGTGGCTAGATGGCGCAAGACGGCGTGACCAGCCGGTGATCCAGCAAGGCTCGGTAGGCCGATCTGCTGCGCGGTGCTGCCGGTCTGCAGCGCTGTGAGCTGTTTGCCGAGCAGCGCGGCGAGTCGCCCGCAGGAGAAGAACTGGACTGCCGTCTCTGGCGGGGCCGTCTTGCGCGAGCAGGCGAAGGCCGGGGCGTCGCGTCGCGGGTCGATCCAGAATACGCTGGGGCTTTGCAGTACGGCCTGGGCAAGCGGATCGACGCAGTCGGCGAAGCGCTGAAGATAGCTGACGACAAAATCGATTTCGCGCGCGTTGAACGAGGCTGGTTGCGCGCAGCCCAGCAAGAGTGCCGAATAATAGACATGCTGCAGGCTGCTTTGCTCCCCTTCCGGGGTGTTGCCGGTGATTTGCCGGCGTTGCGCTTTGGCGTAAGCCTGGTGCAGTTGCCGCCAGATGCCGGGGCAGGCGGGAGCGGCGATCAGATAGCTAATCAGCAAGTGGTGGGCGAGGGCCTGCAGGCTTCTCCAAAGGGGAAGTTCCTGTGTCTTGCGCCTTCCGCGGAGCAGATCCTCGTCACGTTCGTTCAGGGAAGTTAACATGTCTGCGGCGAGCATCTGCAGCAGTTCCTGCATGTTGCGCACCGTGAGTCGCGTTTTGCGGGAAACTGGAAGTGCCAGGTTCGTTAGCGTGGGTAACAGGGTGGCGATGACCAGAATGCTGCGGGTATAGAGGCGATCCAGCGTGCTGGATCGCTGCTGGGCCGTACCCGGCGATTTGCGCAGAGTATCCAGATGAGCGCGCAGAGGCAGCAGTTCATCGGTAGTGTGCAGCGCTAGCGGTGCGTCCAGACAATCGAGAATCGCGCGCAGGCCAGCCGGCGGCACGGCTATGTCTTCTGCACTACTGCGCTCGAATAGAGGGTCGGTCATGTTTCGCAAAGCGGTCGGAGAATGGGGTGCATGCAGAGCCGATTATACCCAAGGGGTCGGGGCGATCAGATGGCTTTGTTTTTGTGCGGCGAAAACGGCACCGAAACCCCCGTTTGCGGCAACGATAGTCCGGACGCAGGGCATTGAATAAATACATCGTCGACAATCGGCGCTTTATTGTTATAATCTTGCCCTTTTTCTGAATTCGGAAGAGAACACCATGGTTGTCATTCGTCTCGCCCGCGGTGGCGCGAAAAAGCGTCCCTTCTACAATATGGTGGTGGCGGATTCCCGCACCCGCCGCGATGGTCGCTTTATTGAGCGCATCGGTTTTTACAATCCGCTTGCTACCGGTAAGGAAGAAGGTCTGCGCATTGCTGCTGATCGTCTGAGCTACTGGCAGGAGCAAGGTGCTCAGCTGTCGCTAACCGTCGCTCGTCTGGTCAAGCAGTCGACAGCCAAGGTCGCAGCCTAAACGGCGCCTGGGTTCCCCTTGCCTGATTTGCCTGATACTGCGCCGCTCGCCGATATCGTCGTTCTCGGCAAGATCGTTGGCCCTTACGGGATACAAGGCGCGGTGAGGGTGCATCCTTTCGCTGATGATCCTCTGGCTTGGGCCAAGTTACCGCACTGGTGGCTCGGTCGCGAAGGTGAAGCGCCGGAACTTTGGCGTCAGACCCGGCTGATCAGGTGCAAAGTGCATAACGATTCGCTCATTGCCGAACTCGAATGCGTGCCTGATCGCAATGCCTCGGAGACGATGCAAGGGGTGCTGGTTGGTGTGCCGCGCGGTGCTTTGCCGCCAGCGGCCAAAGATGAGTATTACTGGGCGGATTTGGTTGGTCTTGATGTGGTTAATACCCACGATCAGGTGCTGGGCCAAGTGCTTGGCCTTATCGAAACGCCTGCCAATGCCGTGTTTCGGGTCGGCGATGGGGAAGCCGCGGAGCGGCTCTTGCCATTTGTGGCAAGTGTTGTACTCGATGTCGATATGGCTGCCAAGCGCATTCGTGTCGATTGGGAAACCGATTGGTAACTCCGTCAACTCGGGCAGCAGCGCCGCTCGTGCCGTTCGTTGCCGACGTCGTGACGCTGTTCCCCGAGATGTTTTCCGCGGTGACGCAGTGTGGCGTGACGCGTCGGGCGCTGGAGGAAATGCGCTGGACCCTGGATTTCTGGAATCCGCGTGATTTTACTTCGGACAATCATCGTACCGTCGATGATCGCCCCTATGGCGGCGGTCCCGGGATGGTGATGATGCCGGGGGTGCTGGCAGCGGCGATCCATGCGGCCAAGGCTAGACAAGCGGCGGCTGGTTTGGCGAAGAGCCGGGTCATTTATCTTTCGCCGCAAGGTGTGCCGCTGACCCATCGGCGCGTCATGCAGTTGGCGCAGGGTGAGGAAGGTGTCGTACTGCTCTGCGGGCGCTACGAAGGGGTCGACGAGCGTTTGATCGAGCGCTGCGTCGATGAGGAAGTTTCGATCGGGGATTTCGTCCTCTCGGGCGGTGAAATCCCGGCGATGGCGCTCTTGGACGCGATCGTCAGGCAGTTGCCGGGCGTGCTTAACGACGCCGATTCGGCAGAACAGGATTCGTTTGTCGCGGGCTTGCTGGATTGCCCGCACTATACGCGACCGGAGGAATACGAAGGTCAGCGGGTGCCGGATGTCTTACTGTCCGGTCACCACGAGCAGATTCGCCGCTGGCGCCTCGCGCAGGCGCTTGGGCGGACATGGCAGCGACGGCCTGATTTGTTGGCGGGGCGGACGTTGTCGAAAGAGGAAACGCAACTCCTGGTGCAGTTTCAGGAGCAATGCGGTCAGGAAACCAAAACGGAGTTTTAAAATGAATCTGATTGAGCAACTCGAACAGGAAGAAATCGCCCGTCTGGGCAAGACCATTCCGGCATTCGCGCCGGGCGACACGGTTGTCGTTCAGGTCAAGGTGAAGGAAGGTACGCGCGAGCGTCTGCAGGCTTACGAAGGTGTTGTTATCGCCAAGCGTAACCGTGGCCTCAACTCGAATTTCGTCGTGCGCAAGATTTCATCCGGCGAAGGTGTTGAACGTACGTTCCAGACCTACTCGCCGCTGGTTGCCGCGATTGAAGTCAAACGGCGTGGCGATGTGCGCCGCGCCAAGCTGTACTACCTCCGCGAGCGTTCCGGCAAGTCGGCTCGGATCAAGGAAAAGCTGACGCGCAAAGTGAAGGCCTCCACCTGAGCTAGCGCCTTCTGCGCGAGCAGATCAACGATAAACGGGGCAGCGTTCAACGACGCTGCCCCGTTTTATTGACGGCTCGGAAAAGGCTTTAACGCTTGCTGTTCTCGATCAGCGCGTAGGCCGAATGGTTGTGGATCGATTCGAAGTTCTCGGACTCCACCACGTAGGCGTCGACGCGCGGCTCCGCGTTGAGACGGGCTGCGACATCACGCACCATGTCTTCAACGAACTTGGGGTTGTCGTAGGCGCGTTCAGTCACAAACTTTTCGTCTGGACGCTTGAGCAGGCCGTAGAGTTCACACGACGCCTCGCTTTCGACTAGCTGTACGACTTCTTCGATCCAGAGATGCTCGTTGATGCTGATGGTGACCGTGACATGCGAGCGCTGGTTGTGCGCGCCGCGCTCCGAAATCTTCTTCGAGCATGGGCACAAGCTGGTCACGGGAACGACGACCTTGATTATCGAATCGATCTTGCTGTGGCTGATGTCACCAATCAACGTCACGTCGTAATCCATCAGGCTTTGCACGCCAGAGACCGGCGCGGCCTTGTTGATGAAGTACGGGAAATTCATCTCGATCCGTCCGCTTTTCGCCTCAAGCTTTTCGGCCATCTCACGCAGCATCGCCGGAAAATTCTCGACCGAAATTTCGCGCTCGTGGCTGTTGAGAATTTCCACGAAGCGCGACATGTGCGTGCCTTTGAAGTTGTGCGGCAGGCTGACGTACATGTTGAACACGGCGATCGTGTGCTGCACGCCGCCTGATTTGTCGAGTACCCGGACCGGGTGGCGGATCGCCTTGATGCCCACCTTGTTGATGGCGATCTGCCGCGTGTCGGCCGAGCCCTGCACGTCGGGCATGATTGCGGGGTGCTGCGGGGCTAGTGGTGCATTCATTGATCTTCCTGATCCTTGATGTGTGGCCGGCGTCCGGATTGTCTCCGAAATGCTCAGCGGTTGCCTGGTCGATCGCGAAATGCCCGGGCCGAGCGGACAATTCCGTCGCCATCGAGGCCGACTTCGGCCAAAAGCAGGGCCTGATCGCCCTGCTCGATAAAGTGGTCGGGCAGGCCAAGACGCAGCAGCGGCGTCGAACTACCAATTTCTTCGAGAACGCGCGCCACTTCCGACCCGGCACCGCCGATGAGCGCATTTTCTTCGACGCTGATTAGCACGGAATGTTCCCGCGCCAGTTCGGCAATCAGCTCGCGGTCGATCGGTTTGACGAAGCGCATATTCGCTACGGTGGCGTCGAGTTCTTCGGCAGCAGCTAGGGCGGGCGTCAGCATGCTGCCGAAGGCGAGCAGCGCGACTTTGTGGCCGCGGCGGCGGTATTGACCCTTGCCGATCGGCAGCCCGACCAGCGCTTTGTCGACGGCGACACCCGGGCCGATGCCGCGGGGGTAGCGCACGGCGCTGGGGCCGTCGATGCCGTAAGCGGTGGTCAGTAGCTGGCGGCACTCGTTTTCGTCGGCCGGTGTCATGACAACGAGATTCGGGATGCAGGTCAGGAACGACAGGTCGAACGTCCCATGGTGCGTCGGCCCGTCGGCGCCAACCAGGCCGCCACGGTCGAGTGCGAAAACAACCGGCAAATTTTGCAACGCCACGTCGTGTATCAACTGGTCGTAGCCGCGCTGCAGGAAGGTCGAGTAAATGGCGAGCACCGGCCGCATGCCTTCGCAGGCGAGTCCGGCAGCAAAGGTGACTGCGTGCTGTTCGGCAATCCCGACGTCGAAATATCGTTCCGGGTAAAGCTTTGCGAAGCGGATCAGGCCAGAGCCTTCGCCCATCGCTGGGGTAATGCCGACGAGCCGTGGATCGGCCGCCGCCATGTCGCACAACCAGTTGCCGAAGATCTGCGTGTAAGTGGGCTTGCCGCCGGTCTTTCCTTCGACGCCGACGTCCGGATGAAATTTTGACACGCCGTGGTAGAGGATCGGGTCGGCCTCGGCCAGTTTATAGCCTTGGCCTTTCTTGGTGATCACATGCAGGAACTGCGGCCCCTTGAGCTTTCTGATGTTTTGCAGGGTGGGGATCAGCGACTCGATGTCGTGACCATCGATCGGACCGAGATAGTTGAACCCGAGTTCTTCGAACATCGTTCCCGGCGTCAGCATGCCTTTCATGTGCTCCTCGGCACGTTTGGCGAACTCAAGCAGCGACGGCGAGACCCGCAGCACCTTTTCGCCGGCTTTGCGCGCCGCATTGAAGGTGCTGCCCGAGAACAGCCGGGCGAGATATTTGTTCAGTGCGCCGACCGGCGGCGAGATGGACATGTCGTTGTCGTTGAGGATGACGAGCATGTCGGCGTCGGCGACGCCGCCGTTGTTTAGCGCTTCAAAGGCTTGGCCGGCCGACATCGCGCCGTCTCCAATGATGGCCACGGTCTTACGCGACTCGCCCTTGATCTTGACCGCCAGCGCCATGCCCAGTGCGGCGGAGATCGAGGTGGATGAATGACCTACGCCGAAGGTATCGTAGTCGTTCTCGCTGCGCTTTGGAAAACCGGAGATGCCTCCGTGCATGCGCAGTTTGGCCATACCCGGGCGCCGTCCGGTAAGGATTTTGTGGGCGTAGGTCTGATGGCCGACGTCCCAGACCAGTCGGTCATGCGGGGTGTCGAAGACGTAGTGCAGCGCGACGGTCAACTCGACGGTGCCGAGGTTAGACGAGAGGTGCCCGCCGGTCCGGGAAACCGACTCGACGAGAAAACTGCGCAATTCGTCGGCCAGTTGCGGCAGCTGCCTACGCTCGAGCTTGCGCAGTTCGGACGGGTCGTTGATGGTGTCGAGCAGTGGATAGAGGGTCATTTATATGTTGTGTCGGGCGCGGGCGCCGAGTTTTCGCCGTCCAGGCCAGCTAAAACTTGCGGTGGGTGATGAAGTCGGTTAGCTCGGTGAGGCGCTGTCCGCTTTCGCCAAAGATGGCCAGTGCTGCAAGTGCTTGTGTTCGCAGATCGTCGGCAAATTCCCTGGCGCGCTCGATGCCCAGTAGGCTGACGTAGGTTGGTTTGTCGGCGACAGCATCTTTGCCGGCCGTCTTACCGAGCGTTGCCGTGCTGCCTGTGCAGTCGAGGATATCATCGACCACCTGAAAGAGCAGGCCGACGCGTTTGGCAAAGCGATCCAGCGACTCGCGCTCCTCGGCGCTCAGTGGCTGGCCACAGAGTGCGCCGAGCAGGACGGCCGCGCGAATCAGGGCGCCGGTCTTTAGGGCGTGCATCAGTTCGAGTTCCGGCTGGGTCAGCAATTGGCCGACCGATTCCAGATCGATGGCTTGTCCACCGGCCATGCCGCGCGAGCCGCCGGCATAAGCGAGCAGGCGAATCATTTCCAGTTGCTTTCCAGCGTTGCCGACGTCTTCGCGCGCGAGCAGTTCGAAAGCGAGCGACTGCAGACTGTCGCCGACCAGCAGCGCCGTTGGTTCGTCGTATTCCACGTGGCAGGTCGGCCGACCACGGCGCAGCACATCGTTGTCCATGCACGGCAGGTCGTCATGGACGAGCGAATAGACGTGAATCAGCTCGACGGCACAGGCGACTACCGCCAACCGTTCCTCGGTGGCACCGCTCAATTGACCAGCCGCAAAGGCGAGCAGCGGGCGAACACGCTTGCCGCCATTGAGGCTGGCATAGCGCATGGCCTGGTGCAAACGAGAGGGAATGGCGTCGCCAAGGGGCAGAAAACGCGATAGCGCCGCCTCTACCTGGGTCTGGACGACGCCCATCCAGTCGTGGAAGGGCATCACTGGCGGCTTGCCGACGGGGCCATGGGAACCGCTCACTGTGCCGCTCCGTTCTCCGGTTCGAAAGACCGCAAGGCGCCGTTCTCGAAAATCTGGATCTTGCGTTCTGCATCGCTGAGTTGCTGCTGGCAGTGCTTGAGCAGTTCGCTTCCGCGCCGATACGCTTCCAGCGACTCCTCCAGCGGCAGGCGACCGCCTTCCATATTCTGGACAATCTGTTCGAGCTCGGCGAGCGCTGCTTCAAACTTTAGCTCACCAGCCGGTGGCGTTGCGACTGGAAGGGGCTTGTCGTCGACAGGATTAGCAGAGTTGGATTGCGCCATGAGAATAGGCCAAATAAAACGACCGAAAATAGCTCAGAAGGGGCTTCTGGTCAAATGGAAAGCAGATTAAAATGCTCGGCCCCAAGGTTCAGCAGACCAATTTCCTGCTCTTTGACTTCCCGGAGGACTGGAGTGTCCGACATTTCATCCATAGCTAGGCTCAATCCAGTCGCCGCGCAATTGCCGGTGAACTGGTATTTTGACGAGAACATCTTCGCTTTGGAGAAGAAACTTCTCTTCGATGCCGGGCCGGGTTATATCGGGCACGAACTGATGGTTCCGGAATCTGGCGACTATCGTACCCTCGAGTGGATGGATCACAGCAAGATGCTGATCCGCAACGACGACGCGGTCTGGCAGATGTCGAACATCTGTCGCCACCGTCAGGCGATCATGTTGCAGGGCAGCGGCAAGACGAACCATATTGTGTGCCCGATTCATCGCTGGACTTACGCCACCGGCGGCGACTTGATCGGCGCGCCGCATTTTCCGGAGAATCCCTGCCTGCATCTTGGCAAGCGTCGGCTGGCGAGTTGGAACGGCCTGCTGTTCGGCGGTCCGCGTTCCGCCGCGACCGACCTCGCCGGGATGACGGTCGCGCACAAACTCGCTTTTACCGGCTTCAAGCTCGATCGCGTCGAGGTGCACGAGTGCAATTACAACTGGAAGACCTTCATCGAGGTCTATCTGGAGGACTATCACGTCGCACCCTACCACCCAGGGCTAGGCAACTTCGTCACTTGCGACGATCTATCGTGGCAGTTCGGCGAGTGGTACTCGGTGCAGCAAGTCGGTATTACCTCGCTACTCAAATCGGGCTCGCCGACCTATGCTCGCTGGCAGCAGGCGGTTCGCGATTATTATCAGGGTGTCGCACCGCCGCAAGGGGCAATCTGGCTGACCTATTACCCGAATGTGATGGTCGAATGGTATCCGCATGTGCTGGTCGTCTCGACCCTAATCCCGCGCGACGCAAGTAAGACGACCAATATCGTTGAGTTCTACTACCCGGAAGACATCGCGCTTTTCGAACGCGAGTTTATCGAGGCCGAGCAGGCCGCTTACATGGAGACGGCCGTTGAGGATGACGACATTGCCGAGCGCATGGATCGCGGTCGCCTGGCGCTGATGAAGGAAGGGCGTAACGAAGTGGGGCCCTATCAGTCGCCCATGGAAGACGGGATGCAGCATTTTCACGAATTCTATCGGCGTATTATCGGGCCTCACGCAGCTTGAATCTCTCGCCCAAACGTCGCGACGGCGCGCGGGTTTCTCTGGTCGATGCCAAGCCTATGCAATCCCTGTGGATGGTCGCCGCAAGTTTCTGTTTCGCCTGCATGGGCGTTTGCGTCAAGCTTGCCGCCGCCTCCTTTTCCGCCGCCGAGCTCGTCTTCTATCGGAGCGCCATTTCCCTGCTGCTGATGGTCGGGCTGATACGCTTGCGCGGACTGTCTTTTGCGACGCCGCATTGGCGCTTTCAATTGCAACGAGCGGCCAGTGGCTTTGTTTCCTTGCTGCTTTATTTCTACGCCATTGCCATGCTGCCCCTGGCGACGGCGGTAACGCTAAGCTACACCTCGCCACTGTTTCTTGCGATCTATCTGGCCTGGTTTGGCAAGATGCGTTTGCGCGGCGGCATGCTCGGCGCCCTGTTGCTCGGCTTTTTCGGTGTTGCCTTGCTGCTGCACCCCACCATCCATGCCGAACAATTCTTGGGTGGGCTGATTGGCCTGGGCGCCGGCGTTCTGGCCGGCCTGGCTTACTACAATGTCCGGGAGTTGGGTGCGCTCGGCGAAACCGACGAACGAACCGTCTTCTACTTTTCGCTACTGTCGACGGTGGGCAGCCTGCTCTGGATGGCACTTTTCCAATTCCATCACGTGACCTGGCACGCCGCCGCATTGCTTCTCGGTGTCGGCGGTTTCGCCACGCTCGCTCAGTTGGCCATGACGCGCGCCTACCGAAGGGGGAAGACCATCGTGGCGGCCAGTTTGGCCTACTCGACGGTCGTTTTTGCCAGCTTCTTCGGTCTGCTGATTTGGAAGGAGGCCCTCTCGACCGATGCCTGGCTGGCCATTGCCTTGATCATCAGCAGCGGAATCGTTGCCGCCCGCCATTCGCGCGCTAATCCTGCCGAGCAGGACTAATGCTAAACTAAAAAAAACCAACGAGCGGAGCTTCCATGATTGTTACCGAACACCAGGCAAACCGAGTAGACGTTACCGTTCTCGGGGAATTCTCTTTGGCCGATTACAAGGAATTCGAGCAGATCGTCAATTTCAAAGCCAAGTTCGAGGGGCCGGTCGATCTTTATTTCGATTTGCGCCAGATGGCGGACTTTACGCTGGATGTGGCCTGGGAAGAATTGGTGTTTTCCCGCACGCATGCCAATGATTTCAATCGTATTGCCGTCGTCACCGACAGCCAGTGGATTACCTGGAGCGCCTGGCTCTCGCAGATTTTTGTGCGTGCTGACATGCGCATTTTTAGTGATGAAACCGAAGCCAAGTCGTGGCTGGCGTCGGTAGAGGGAACGGCTTGAACCAAGCCGTGTATTCCACCCTGGTCGACTGCGCGACCCTGGCCGCGCATCTGGATGACGCCAACTCGCGTATTTTCGATTGCCGCCATCAACTGGCGGACCCGGCGATCGGTGCGCAGGTGTATGCCGCAGGGCATCTGCCGGGTGCAGTCTTTCTGCACCTCGACCGCGATCTCTCCAGCCCGATGAACGGCAAGAATGGCCGTCACCCGCTACCCGATCCACAGTTGCTTGCTCGAAAACTGGCCGCCGCTGGCGTTGCAAATAGTACACAGGTTGTCGTCTACGATGATACGGGCGGGATGATGGGTGGGCGTCTGTGGTGGCTGTTGCGCTGGCTCGGCCACGATCGTGTTGCACTGCTCGACGGCGGTATCAATCGCTGGGTAAAGGAAGGGCGACCGCTGTCGACCGAGGTACCCAAACCGGTGCCAGCACAATTCGACGTCAGTCTCCGCGACTACACGGTCAGTGCCGCCGTGGTGCAGGACAATCTGGTCAGCGGGGCGTTGTGTGTGGTCGATGCACGCAGCCCGGATCGCTTTCGCGGCGAGAATGAAACCCTGGATTCGGCCGGCGGGCACATTCCCGGCGCACGCAATCGTTTCTTTCGCGACAACCTCGACGCCGATGGAAATTTTCGGTCGGCGCCCGAATTGCGCCGTGAATTTCTCGCTTTGCTGGCTGGGGTTGCGCCCGAGGCGGTCGTGATGCAGTGCGGTTCGGGTGTGACGGCTTGTCACAATTTGTTGGCCATGGAAATCGCAGGGCTTCCCGGAGCGCGTCTCTATCCTGGCTCCTGGAGCGAGTGGTGCAGCGATCCGACGCGGCCAGTCGAGCGCTGAAATTTTTTTGGGGCAGCGGTCAACCAGGATAGATATGCCGCGTTATTTGCGGTGACCCGCAAAAAATTCGTGGTCAATATGCCAACTACTTCGAAGAGTGAGGACGAATATGAAACTGATTTCCCTGCTGGTCGCTGCCGCTTTTGCCGCTGGTTCCGCTTTTGCTGCTGACGTTCCTGCCGCTGCTCCGGCTACTCCGGAAGCTGCCGCTGCCGCGCCGGCCCCTAAAGTTGTGAAGGCCAAGAAAGTCAAAAAAGCCAAGAAGGCCAAGGCTGCTCCGGCCGCTGAAGCTGCTCCGGCTGCTGAAGCTGCTCCCGCCGCCAAATAATTCGGCGTGCGATGAAAAAACAGGGCTTCGGCCCTGTTTTTTTTCGCCCCTTGTTTTTCGATAGGCAGTTCGATGAACTACTCCAACCAAGTCGCTGAGCGATTGGATGGCGTTTCGCAGGGCACAAACCCTGCCGCCGTCAGTTCCTGACGTGATTGGGGCGCAGTCGGC
>Ga0209125_1000447_pt1 | contig 54375 bp, 56 predicted proteins | sample BarGraIncub1131A_FD_184503 | JGI IMG/M metagenome (GOLD analysis project Ga0209125, IMG submission 184503) | Arctic peat soil microbial communities from Barrow, Alaska - Barrow Graham LP Incubations 11-31A (SPAdes) (version 2) | ecosystem: Environmental > Terrestrial > Soil > Wetlands > Peat... | reverse complement strand
ATGCATACTGCCATCATGTCCTGGAAAAATAATAATTAAGGGCAATCAATTAGTTTGCTTTCCCTAGTAAAGCCACCTATTTCTTGTTATAAGGAATTCCTATTTACACAAGATTAATTACGCTCCCTACGCTTTTTATATAACTACGCTGTGCCTAGCAGTAAATCCACAGCGAACATCCCCCCATTAATTCTCATAGACGAGCCACTACTATACTGTATAGGATATTGAATTGGGAATCCGCCTGTCGATGAGAATGTTTGCAAGACGGTTAAATGTAAAATTCATTCTTTCTTGTGTGCAGGAGCTGCTACGTGAAACATCCGTATAATCCATAAAAGTATAATAGCTCCTATAGTGCTTGAAATTATCGATCCTAGTATACCATACGCAGAAAGACCTATAAGATTAAATACATACCCACCAATGAAGGAACCTATGACACCTACTACTAAATCACCCCAGATGCCAAAACCTCCACCTCGTGAAATCATGCCAGCTAACCAACCAGAAACCAATCCAATTAACAAAGACCAAAGCATTTTTATCGCCTCCTAATACTAGCATTCCCATTAAAATAATTTTAACTTGGTATAAAATTAATAAAACTTCCCAATAAATCTAATCAAGGACTTCCGACATTATTCAATAAAGCTGCTAATTTTTCAATATAAAAGGTGGCTACTGCCACCTTGGTTATTCTAGCATTGTTTCTCTTTATTTTGTTTCTCGTTTTTTTTGTTTTCAATGTTAAAAATTTCTTTTGCGAATTCAACGTTCTTATTTTGTTTTTGGTTACATTCTTGCTTACATTCTTTTTCTTTCATACTTATCACCTCCAATATTATGATTGCCATATCTTCGATTAAAATCAGAGGAAAAATCAACGTGTCATGGAATGTCTTTTCATTTACTGTGCGAAGTTGGGAGAATGCTTGCACATCAGGAATATGATTAAGCATTATTGCTAACTCTAGACATACACAGATCAGTTTAGGAGCTGAATCGTAAATGTGGCTTATTTTATTTTTTAGAATTTGCATTGTTATTGGATTTTTATTAGCCACGTGGAGATGGGGGGACTGGAAAGGCTGCAAAAAGTATTATTCCACTGTCTTGTTTGTAATTACTGTAAATTTAGGTGCTAGCTTTATTACGTACCATCACATACTCTGGAACTATAATCCCGATGTTCTGGTGAAAACACAGACAACAGTTGAATTGATCAATAGTTTTGTTATGCTACCTTCAACTGCATTTATATATCTTTCTAAATTTCCATCTAATAACAAACTTTATCAATATGGTTATATAATAGCTTGGGTTTCAATTTATAGTGGCCTAGAATTTATAGACCAATCATTTGGTGGTATTTCTTATAAAAATGGCTGGTCATGGTTATTGTCATCAATATTTGATTGCGCCATTTTCACGATTATAAGACTCCATTATTTAAGACCAATTTGGGCATGGATAATTACATTTTTACTAACTGTTGTTATTCTAGTACTATTTGATTTCGCTTCAGCAGAAATGAAGTAGACCGAGAATTATACACTACCTACTCAAACTCTGCTGAATCATCCTCATCCTCGCCCACATTCCAACCCAGCAATGCCAACAGGCGAGATATGTAACTAAAATGGCCCTACTTTGTGATCATTCAGGTATATCTGCAACTATCTGGACAGAACTTTTTAGTCCTGCCTCTCTTTTTTTGTTTTGCCACTGACTGCTTTAGCCGCGTTCTTGAGCGCTGGCTCGGCAGCAGAAGATCTGCATGTAAATGGTTTATCAATTTCTTACCCATTTGCTATGCTTTTTATATCCCGTCGGCTCATTAGCCCACATGAGTTCTTTTTAATTTTCTTCATTGACCTACGCTTAAACATCAAGCACCGCCTATCAACCTAATGTACATCGGTAGCACCACACCGCAGTATATGGCTGTCATTATATTTACAGAGTATTGCAATGCATTGACATGTATGGCATGCGTAGTCTACCTCCTTAATTTTAGGTATAAGAAAAACCGCCCTATTCGGACGGTTAAGACGCGCTATTATATGTTCTCATAACAGTTCATTCTATTTATTTTCTTGAATTTTATCCCTCATGCAAGACACTTTATTTCCCATGTTGAGATGAAAGTTTATGCACCCGCAGCACTTTCCATGTCTTTCACAGTCTTTTTTGGGACAGGTGCAATTATCTTCGTTACAATTAGCCATATCAACATTCCTCCTGAATTCATTTCAATAAGATATTCACATTTAAATGCTGTGACATTCTCTTTACTTCGATTTTCAAGTTTTTGAAAAGATCATATCATGATCTTTTTTTTTGCACTAGAACCCTATTTACCATTACCTGCACTTACTCTCTTTCATCGCCTTTTTAACTACATTAATGGCATAAATCCTAACTCTATCACTTACCTTCGGGGCATTGGGTGAATGTAGTGCAATCACTGACTCTATAGACTGGCTAGAATACCCTTGCTCTAACAAAGTCTGCGCTATTTTGCAATCAACCTCGGCATTCACTTCACTCCCGGCAGATCTTGCGATAAAAAGGTTTAGATGGTATTGATATTCTTTCATAAGTAGACTGTCTTTATCCTGCTGCAAAATCTCCACTACATCACCTTGCTCCTTAACAGAGCCCTGCAAATGGGAGATATCTAATCCTTTTACATCCACTAAATCAACATTATATAGCTTAGATTCATCACTAAACTTTGCCTCTGAAAAATCAGCAGCAATTAAGCTTACGTTTCTAAATTCATTAGGACCACTTAAAGTAGCTCCGCTAAAATCAACGCCATCTAAATTACTGTCAACAAAATTTCCATACCCAATTTCCGACTGTTTAAAATCTGCATTCTCTAAAATACTCTTTTCAAAAGTCACATTAGTAATTTTTGCTTTAGCCAACACAGATTTTTGCATTTCACAATCCATAAAGACTACCGAATACAACTCCGCATCCTCCAAAGAGGCATTGATAAATTTACAATCTTTAATTTGACTCTCAGTAATAGAAGCATTATTAAAATTGGCATTCCTAAAATTAACATTTTCGACCTGAAGCCAACTAATTTTTGATTCACCCAAATCAGCATCACTCAGGTTAATATCCTTAAACACATTTAAATTACTAAATTCAACATTGGCACTCTTAAAACTAGCATTTGCTAGGTTGCTCTCTTTAATACCTACGCCTTCGATTCTAACATGAGACAAATTTATCTTCTGCATTGCACAACCAGTAAAATTCACGCCTGACAAATCTGCCTTTTCAAAATTGCCTCCAATCAAAAGGCCATTTTTAAACTCACCTTGCTTAATTATAGTTCCACTAAAATTAACACCACTTAAATTGCAATCTTCAAAATTAACACCTTCAATTTTTCTGCTAGATAAATCGAGTCCACTTAAATCACAATTTTTCAAATTAATCTGCAGCCCATTTTTCTGTCCGTCAACCATTTGATTCACATCTTCTTGTGTCATTTTTTTTAAAATTTCTTCCCGTCCCATCTATCTAAGCCCCCTTCCCTCCATATTACGATTATTCTACTTTTTATTCATTAGGAGAGTTTAAAATCAAGACAACATTATGTACAACAGTGACCTACATCCATTTTACCATAGTTAAGCGTGAGGAAGTAAGAGTTATGTTAGAAGAAGATATACACCAGCGATACTTTTCGGTTACCTGTAAGCCGAGAGATCATAAGTCTTCGAAATAGCTGCGGTGATCCACATTGCGTAGGCACAAGAAAAGCTGTGACAATTGTCTTATCTTATAATTATCAATATTATTCTGCTAAAGCCACACCACTCTTCATTATTACACAAAAAAGCTGTTTCTAGCATAATTTTTTTATATCCTATAGTTCACCCAAATATTAAGCTGAGATACCAATAGTTTTATTAAAAACCCTCACCTCCTGCGCTTAGCTATCATACAATGTAGTAGGAAATAAAAAGGAGGAATACATATGGGATTCGGAGGTTTTGGAGGCGGCCGCAATGGCTTTGGCGGTGGCGGTATTATTATAATCATCATCCTCTTGTTATTATTCTGTTGCGGTGACGATTCTTCCTCTTGTTAATCTTTTTCTAAACTGATCCACTGTGATTTATTCCCTCTTACAACCACGTTTCGCCAAAGCGTGGTTTATTTTTTTTGTAGTACTTTATTTTTCGAAGTGTTATTGTGATTGAGAGGGTTCCATATATTCTTCCAAACAAATGTTACGTGCATATATAGCCTTAGCATGCTCAAATCCAACATAGCGAAAATGCCATGGTTCATAACTAATACCAGTCTTGCCTTCTTTGTCTTCATCATATCTAAGAATAAAGCCGTACTTCCAAGCATTATTATTAAGCCAACGACCTTGAATGGTATCAGCAAAATCATAGTTTAGCACATACTCATACTCCAAAAAATCTGTTAAAGTTAGATCTACAGCCAAGCCGGTCTGATGTTCACTAGTACCAGGCGGAGCAACCAGCTTTGCGGCCATCTCCTCAGCCGCCTCCCCATACTTCGGACGCAGGCTAGCAATTTTATTGTAATACACTACTGATTGTGTAGCATATGAGCGATAACCACTGTAAGCTACGATACCATTCACCTCCTCGCTTTTGGCAGCACTTAGCATTTTGACTAAAGCAGAGCCTGCCATTTCGCGTAAATATATCCCTTTTACAGGAATTAAATCTATTGGCTCATATTCTTTATCTAAACGAATAGACTTATTGACCAATATCAATTCAGGCATCTTTTTTGAAATAAGATTTTCCGTATGATTATCAACCTCCGCTATTTGTGGGGATGGAGTTTGGTCAGTAACAACATTTTTTTCAAAAAGCAATTTATCACGATCTAAATACCCATAGAGATAATTTGCTACCTGAAATGCTAGGCATAATAAAGTTATACCTGTTAGTAACATGAACAGTCTCTTAAACATCATATCTTTACCTCTATGCTTTTATTCTTAGGCTTATGGCGTAAGCTTGCCGAGATATCCAAGTAACTATTATTCTACATGCTACGAATCCTCTGCCACCTTGAGTCTTTCACTTCTTTAACTTATATCAAAAAAATAAGGTGAGAATGCTTAGGTTATAGAATCCTAAACAAATTATTTTATGATTGGTTGCAAAAGTGTCATTTTAATACATTCTTCCACACTTTTCTGCAAAATCCTCCCCCTATTCCGCATATTAATACATTCTCGTGTAATAGTATCGCCACCCAATAAAATAATTTTCTAAGAAAAGTTCACCTAAACCGAAGTCTAGGCGAACATAAACACATCTATGAAATTACCAGCTAACGAGCGTCCCACTTGGCTTTACACCTTGCTTTTTCATTTCAGCCCTTTGGCCAGTTCACTGTACTTTAACAAGGTAGCACCAATTAACGCTAGGCTACTCACAAGAACCATGGCAAGCGATGCCTTCCTAAAGGTTTCTGAATTTATGCGATGGAATGCTTTCGCTCCTAGGTAAAATCCAATATATAACGCAGGAATGGAAATTCATGTCTGGAGCCACAGATCTCCAATTTTTAGCGTACCTGCAAAGTATGAAATAATTATGGACGCTATATTTATCAGTAAGAAGTATCGGGTAAGGTTTCCACCAAAAACACACTTGTTTTCTTCAGCATTGGAATTAAGATAATATAAAATGATAGGTGGACCATTTATGCTCGTTGTTGTGTCAAGAAACCCACTCAAACCACCTACCACAGCTTCAGCAAACTTATGGTTATTTATAATCCTTATAAATTCCTATTTTTCTTTTCCGGGAAGCTCCTCCACTGATATATGAACCCTCTACAACATTTGAAAAACCCTTTTTTGCAAGAATTCCTTTTATGAAATCCACATGAGGACATCTATCATAATGAGCGTTATCAGTTACCATGCATGAAGCTAAATGAATAATTACTTCATCCTTTAGAATATCGGTCTTTGATGTTAATTTACCGACAAAATGTTCAATTTTAGCTGCAATACTCTTTCCACAACATCCACCGCATGTAAAGGAGATATATCTAATATTCTCCCCATACTTTTCAAATGCCCCAACTCTCTCATAAAAACTATTGGTGCAAGCAAAACCACTACACCGATTATGTGCAATATCACACTGAATAATTAAAATATATTTTTCCATTTTTTCCCTTTAATCTTGAATTTTTATAAGCTCTTTGACTTCTTAATATAGAAATCGTACAATTAAATTGATTCTATTAAGAGTGCCAATTTATGCTTTTTTATAGGATACAGTTTGTAAGAAAAACTAAATAATATATGATAGTTCTGGATAGCCACTTATGTAAAGTTAGTATTGACGGCGAGAACGCAGGCTTACAGATCTTATTGGAAGTCAATAATTGATGTTCTTGTCAATTAATCTTTAATGATTATAAATAACGATTCTGGCGGGAGAATTTTAAGTTGAGAACCCATCTCATAATCGTTGTATGGGTTCGCTACAATCCTCTCTCTTCCTCATCTCCAGTTTAGCCAATGGCTGACCAGTTTTCCTCCAATATGAATGCTTGCCGTTATTATGTTCTTATGTTTCGAAATTGCCGTCAAGTATTGTTACGATCAACAAGTTTTAATTTTTAGGCAGGCAAAACATCTCGATTTCCGTTATAATATAAAAAGGCAGACAAATGAATCTGATCTTACGCGCTACCTTTTATCTCTTTTATGCTATTTTTAAGGAGGAAACCAATTATGACTCATCCCAAAGAAACTCCAGTTGCAAAAAAAACAACCGTTATTAAAATGCTAAGACTCTCCGCACCATGGCGTGTTCTTCTGATATGTGTGCTGCTCCTATGTAACGCTATACTCTTTGCCCAATTAGGACAACCGCCAGCCATCGCCGCGCCAGAGGCTACAGCAAATAAAGTTGCCCCCTCTGTCGCTACCAGCTTGCCAGCGCCACCCCTGATTACCCCTAAACCGGCTTCAAATCTAGCAACAACGCCTTCGATTTGGCCTGCCCGTGGAACCGTTACTTCAGTGTTTGGTTGGCGGATTTCGCCCTTTGGCGGCGGCAATGAACTGCATGCCGGTGTCGATATTGCCTACACCATGGGTGGACCGGTAGCGGCCACCGCCGATGGCGAAGTCGTAGTGAGCGGCCTAGCTGGTGGCTATGGCAATCTAGTACAAATTGACCACGGAAATGGGATCTCCACCCTGTACGGCCACAACTCCCAACTGGCTGTTACTGTCGGACAGCAAGTCAAGAAAGGACAGGTTATTTCCTATGCTGGCAGCACCGGCCAAAGCACTGGCCCCCATGTACATTATGAAGTGCGTATAAACAATACTCCTATCGATCCGATGAAATACCTGGTACTGTATTAATCATACTAACGATAAACTGTTCTGGTGTAACATTTGCGCAAATTCAAATTTCCCCATTTCAATATACGTTAATTTCATAATTATGTCAAAACTCGTAGTAAACTACCTGGTCACAAACACTGATAAGGCATTCCTTAACCTGTTTTTCAGTTTTTAACTCTGGGTTTGATCTGCTATCAAATTTGCTACACAATATTTTTGCCGAAGTTTCGGCTTTTCAATTTTACCAGTGGGGTTGCGCGGAATGTCGCCAAATATAATCTTGCGCGGACGTTTGTAACGCGGCAGGGAAGAACAGAATTCCATTATTTCCTTCTCAGTGCACTTAGAATCTGGCTTTAATTCTATGATAGCCGCTGCAATTTCGCCAAGGCGTTGATCCGACAGACCAATCACTGCTACATCTTTAATAGCATCATTCCTATGAAGAAAATCTTCGATTTGTACTGGGTACAGATTTTCACCACCGGAAATAATAACATCTTTTTTTCGGTCAACCAAGTAAATAAAACCGTCTTCATCCATGCGAGCCATATCGCCAGTAAAAAGCCACCCATCTTTAAGTACTGCTGCAGTAGCCTCAGGGTCGTTATAGTAACATTTCATCACACCCGGCCCTTTTACAATCAGTTCTCCTACGTTTCCCTGTTTAACAGGGCAGCCAGCTTCATCGATAATCATTGCTTCCCATTTAAACCCTGGTTTTCCAATTGCCCCAACTTTATGCATATTTTCAGTGCCAAGATGGACACAGCCCGGGCCGATTGACTCGCTCAAACCGTAATTAGTATCATATTCATGGTTAGGAAAATACTTTTGCCAGCGGTGAATCAGGCTGGGTGGAACCGGCTGAGCACCAATATGCATCAGTCTCCATTGCTTAAGATTATAATCCTCCAGTTTCACTTCTCCACTTTCAATAGCATTAAGAATATCCAGCGCCCAGGGGACAAGCAGCCAGACGATGGTGGCCTTTTCTTCGGAGACTGCTTTCAGAATCCATGTTGGCTTAACTCCGCGAAGCAAAACAGCTTTGCTTCCTACAAGAAAGTTGCCGAACCAATGCATTTTGGCACCGGTATGATACAGCGGTGGAATGCACAGAAAATTATCCTCCCGGGTTTGCTGATGATGGTTTTGCTCTGTATAGCATGCAGATAGCAGACTACAGTGATTATGAAGAATGGCTTTTGGAAAGCCTGTAGTACCTGAAGAAAAATAGATTGCCGCATTATCTTCAGCTATAAGCTTGATTTTCGGAGCTTCGGCGGAGTACGTTGCTTCAAGCTGGTTATAGTTTTTAGCAAAGGTCGGGCCACTTTCTCCTACATAAAAGCACATTTTAATAGTAGGGAGCTTATCGCTAATTGTTTCCACACGGTCGATAAATTCCGGCCCGAAGATCAGCATGGCGGCCTCGGATAGCTCTAGACAATATTTTATTTCATCCGCGGTATAGCGAAAGTTTAAAGGTACTGCCACAGCGCCGGTTTTAAGAATTCCAAAATAAATTGGCAGCCATTCGAGGCAATTCATGAGCAGTATCGCAACTTTATCGCCCTTTTTTATACCGCTTTTTAGCAGTAGATTGGCAAATCGGTTTGCTTTATCATCAAATTCACGCCATGTCATTTCGCGCCGAAAATTCGCTGCGTGATTTGTTTCAATCAACTCATATTCACGCCATGAAACTTCATGCTGTTCCTGTAATTCAGGATTTATTTCAATTAGGCTGATATCATCGCCATACAATATGGCATTACGAGAAAGTATGTCCGCTATGAGCATTTTGTTTATTCCACCTTCATTCCGGCTCTTAAAGCAAGGAGGTTAACATTGACGGTACTTGCCTTAACGTTGCTTTTAATCACTTCTTCCCAGTCGATATAGGTAAGCTTCATGGCTTTTACCAGTGCACCGAACAAAACTACGTTCATCGCCTTCGCATTTCCCAGTCCTTCGGCTATTTCGGCTGCCTTGATAACCGTTGTGTCGGCTTTAGCCTTTATCAGTTCCAGCACACCTTCCGGATAATCTAGTTTGCCCATTAAGATCGGAGCGGACGGGATCTGGTAGTCGTTTACCACTACTTTGCCATCGGGCTTTAAGTATTCGAGCCACCTGAGTGCTTCCATTGTTTCGAAGGAAACGAGTATATCCGCCTGTCCTTTGCCAATAATCGGCGAATATACTTTTTCCCCAAATCTTACCTGAGTGCTGACGCTGCCGCCGCGCTGCGCCATGCCGTGTACTTCCGACATCTTTACGTCATAACCGGCGCCTACCAGTCCATTGGACAATATCTTGCTCACTAGAATGGTGCCTTGTCCGCCTACACCAACCAGCAATATATTTTTTACATCGGGCATTTTCATTCACCAACCTTCTTTATGGCTTTTACCGGGCATACCTGTAGGCATACTTCACAGCCGGCGCACTGCACTGCATCAATGGCTACCTTTTTATCATTTTTATTGAATCTGAGAGCTGGACAACCGGTCTTGATGCACATTTTGCAACCGATGCACTGCTCAGCATTTATTTCACAGGTTGCCATATAATCACCGAATTCTTCCTTGTCTTGCGTCGACTGCTTTTTCAGTACACATGGCCAACGAGTGATGATGACGGCTGGTTCATCCAAAGCAAGTGCCCAGTCAAGGGTTTCGCTTACCTCAGTTAGTTTTAGAGGGTTGACGGTTCGTACATGGTCTATCCCCAGCGCCCTTACCACAGCTTCGATTGACAGCTCCTTAGTTGGCATTCCCTGCAGCGTGAAGCCTGTGCCAGGATTGTGCTGGTGACCGGTCATGCCGGTAATCCGGTTATCGAGAATAACAGTAACCGTGTTGCTGTGGTTATAGGCTATGTTCATAATACTGTTGATACCAGTATGGAAGAAGGTTGAGTCGCCGATGGTCGCGACAACGCGCAAGCTTTCGTTGAATTTGTTAAAGACTTTTTGCGCGCCATGGCCGATGCTTGGAGCTGCTCCCATGCAGATACACAGGTCCTTGGCATTGAGGGGATCAGCGCCGCCCAGAGCGTAGCAACCGATATCGCCGGCTATCACGACGTTTTTCTTTTTGGCGAGTTCATAGTAAAATCCCCGGTGCGGACACCCAGCACAGAGTACTGGCGGTCTGTTGACTACTAAGGACCGATCGTACTGGATAAGCGACTTTTCTTCGCCCAGCAGGTTTTTGGCGATAATATCGGGGTTAAGTTCATACATGTTGGGTATTTTGTCTTTGCCGATGCAGGTTATTCCCATTTGTCTTATCTGTTCTTCCAAATAGGGTTCCAGTTCTTCAACGATGTAGAGAGTTTCCACCCGGGAGGAGAATTCTTTGATTTTTTTTGCCGGCAGCGGGTACGTGAACCCGAGTTTGAGATAAGACACCTTGTCGCCAAAAACTTCCTTGGCGTATTGGTAGGCGACGCCTGATGAGATAATACCGATTTTGGAGTCATTCCATTCAAAGTAATTCAGGTCCGTTTCGTCGGCGAATGTCGTCAGTCTGTGCAGCCGGTCTTCCAATTCAGCGCGTAGCCTTTTCGAGACTGAGGGAATAAGATCGAATTGGGAGAGGTTTTTGACATAAGGCTTCTTGCTGTCTTCACTGCGTTCGCCGATTTCGACTAGACTCTTGCTGTGACATACTCTTGTGGTCATCCTAAATAGTATCGGGGTATTGAATTTTTCGCTTATTTCCATGGCCGCCTTGATCATGTCTTTCGATTCCTGGCTGTCGCTTGGCTCGAGCATGGCGATTTTAGCGAATTTGGCGTAATGTCTGTTATCCTGTTCATTCTGCGATGAATGAAGGCCCGGGTCATCAGCGGTTATCAGCACCATGCCTCCATTGACTCCCGAATAGGCAAAACTAAACAAAGGGTCGGCTGCAACGTTTACTCCGACCATTTTCATGGCCGCAAGCGATCTGGCGCCGGCGATGGATGCACCTATGGCGTTTTCCATGGCCACTTTTTCATTTGGTGCCCACTCAGCGATGATGTCTTTTTTAAATTTGGCGATATTTTCTAGTATTTCGGTGCTCGGAGTCCCAGGGTAAGCTGCGGCATACGTCACACCAGCTTCGTATGCCCCCTGGGCTACCGCTTCATTACCGGTCAGTAGCTTTTTCATTAATAAACCTCCACATGTAGTTTTACTTGACGGCTACTTGAATAGGACTTTTAGACTTTTTTCTTTTACCATAGGAGAGGATTGCCCCCAGCGCTATAGACAAGTATGCTGCCATCAGCACCCGGTATTCGGGCGGCAACAAAAAGGTGATTGTATGAGCTGGTATCCAGAAAAAAGGAATTGTTTTACAGACGACGAAGGAAACCAAACCCTGCCAATCAATTCTGGCAATCACGTCAGACAACTTAACCTCTGCAAACGGTATATTTTCGCCGCAGATGAGGTCAATATAGGTGTCGGTTATCCGGTGAAGGGTCATAAATGCAGGGGCAAAAGCAAAATTTATGATGGCACTAATCCAAAATGCAGTCCATATTTTGCTGGTAGATACATCACCAGACCATAGCAGTCCTTTTGATACTGCTGACACAACCCCACTAGAGAATACTTCAAACATCAAAACAATAAGCACGCCTATGAATCCCCAGATGATTGCGCGGTGTGTTATACCTGCGGGACTCTTCCACGCCCCCCTACCAATGCGAATGGACAGTAGTTCACCCATAGTTGCCAAAATAGCAAATTTTCCGAAGCCCATGGCATACGGATGCGCTTTGGTAGCACCTATGAATATCTGTTGACTAGATGGAATCAACATAATGGATGAAACGGCGCACAGTGCAACCAGCCATAAAAAATCTCCCCGGTTCATTTTTCTCCTCCTAATGATTAATAATTTTACAGATATAGAACAAAATATAAAGAAAACGATATATTTGTTCTATACCACGACACTTTGTTCCATACAGGGATACAAAAATCCTTCTTTTTTAATATTTCTATTCTAAAAAGGAACATCCTTCTATAAATTAAATAGCGTTCAGTAAAAAACAAAGGACAGGATTTATGTTTTGCAATTCTTCAACCCGCCCCCTCTGACCATATGCATTATTTCAATCCCACAAATTGTTTTCTCAGCGATTCCAAAACTATCAAATCTAAGCATCGGTTTGATTTCTCGTTTAAAATACACGCATGAAATTACCGTTAAACCTGCGAACCCTAATCAAATATCATCTTGATATTTGGTTATCACATATTTTTTATAAAACACAAGAACCCTTGCCACGTATAGAAAAATTGGCAGGGATTCTTGTGTTTTATAAAGTATTATTCTGTAATAGTAACGGTATCCCCACTCTTAAGCTGATCAATATGGCTTGCTATCACCAGGCTGCCTTGTGGTATAGCTGTTATGATTTCCGACAAGTCTCCGATAACTTCACCGATAGTAACTTGTTGCTGAACTGCTTTACCTTCAATAGCAAAGAAAATAAAATACTGCCCTTCTTCGTCACGACGCACAGCTTGAGGAGGAACCGCTATCGTACCAACCTCTTCTCCAGTAGCAATGTGTACGGTAACAGGCATTCCTGGTGTTAACACATTTCCTGGCAACTGTAATAGTTTTATGTGCGCCATAAAAGACGCTATTTGCTTATCTTTAACTTCAGGATAAATGCTGGAAATCTGGCCTGCCAACTGCTGTCCTGCTACCTCTACGGCTGCCTGTGAGCCAAGCTGGATGGAATATAGCTCGCTTTCTTCAAGCGATACGACAATCTCAACATCTTGTCCACTGCCAAGTGCCATAAGTTCTTGCCCTGCCTGAATTGCGCTGCCGACAGCTACTACACTTCCGGTAATCGTTCCATCAATCGATGCCTGAATTGTAACCGGACCGCTAAGGTTGGCAATCGTTCTTACAGGCGCTGCTACGCCTTGTTGACTCTGCATGCCTGCTTGGGCCGACTGCAGACGTGCTTCCGCAGTTTCCAACATTTTACGGGCAATTGCACCTTGTTCATAGAGTTTTTGATACTTGTTATAATCTTTTAGTGCATTTTCATATGCATCCTTCGCTGCCGAAGAAACCTCTACTGACGCAGGACTAGGCGCCACCATAGTTTCATCGCCCCCGCCAGTCATCTCCAGTTTAGCCAATGGCTGACCAGCTTTCACTGCTTGACCTAACCTTACATAGACATCGCTGACATGGCCTGCCCCTTCGCTGTAAACAGGAACCATCGTTGCATGCACTACCGATCCAGCCCGCTCAATGCGTATTGGCTTATTAACAGTACTGACCGGAGCAACGGTGACACTCACTGGCGTCTGCTGATTCGTACGCTGCATAAAAAATGGAAGTGCACCGGCTAAAAAGCCTGTAAGCACCAATGCTATGATTATCATTGTTGACTTGCGAAATTGTTGTTTATATACCTGCATATTTGTCATCTCCAATATCAATGCTTGCCGTTACTATGTTCTCATGTTTCGAAATTGCCGTCAAGTATTGTTATATTAAAATGCTACGGCTCTCCGCACCATGGCGTGTTTTTCTGATATGTGCACTGCTCCTATGTAGCGCTAGCCCTTACTTTAGCGATCATTTCGCTGACTGGCAACTTCTTCTGTTAGGTTGCTTGGCAGGATTAACGGCATAGCCAGCATGCTACGATAGTTCGTAAATGCTGGCTTTCTTTGTTCCCTAATGGAGAATTATCGGACACAACCTTAATTAAATTACTTCCCCGTCCACATATCTGTGACTAAACTCTTAGTCCAATATTGGTAGGGTAAATAAAATAGACCATGATCCCTATAACTACTGGCAAGCCTTCAGCTAATCATATAGTGGTGCGCGTCTAAAATATCCCGTGTCGTTGGGGGTTGAGTGAACTTATTAACATTGTATAGGTCTTCAAACTCTAGGCAAACCCCAATAGTAGTTAGTACCCTCATATCATCACGAATAGTTGCGCCGCTATCTTCATTTATTGTGCCCTCCAATTTGCGTTCCTCATAATAGAGAAATAGCCTGGATAAAGCTACCCACGGCTGTTTTGCCTGTAGAATAAATATTCGCGCAGGCCGGACGCAATTGCATTTGCCGTACAGAAACCAAGCTCACCCTGATCAACGATCGGACTGCATTTTGATCTAAGGTCTACTGTCGTGGGCAATGCCTTTGGATGAACAATCGTTTTTGCCATATAAATGCTATCTCGAAGATCGATTATATCAGGCTTTAACTTATAAATCCGTTTCATTGTACAAACACCTCTTTCATATACGAATTTTTTTGACATACCCTCTATAGATTATGTTAATTAGTTATAAAGTGTGATTAGTAGTCGCCTAATCGTCAGGCGTTTCTAAAACCTCTATGAGAAAAGTCAAAAACTTGCCGTGTGTACAAGAAGGGGATACCACTCATCACTACCATCAACGCTTTATTCTTGAAGGTCAACTTTTCTACGTAGGAACTTCGACTTACAATTAATCACTTTTAATGATCGATTCAATAAAAATCAATCATTTTTAATGCACTTTTTTCCATGTTATACTTAAATCAAAAGTTGGTTTCTAAAAAGGGAGTTATGACAAATGGAAATGAACTTATTGTATTTCTCACTGACTATTCTAATTGCTTATGCTGGATTACGAGTGTTTACTTGGGGACAATTGCTAACAGATGGAAAATCATCCTATTGGACTAGGGATTTGATTAGAACCGGTCTAAAGGACGGATAGACCTCACAACTATTCCTAATAGACTCCAAGGCAAAGCCACCTAACTTTTATGATTAGGTGGCTTTGCCCATCTTAACAATGCGCGAAAATGCGTCAACAATTGATCAATATTCAAGAACCATATTTAAGGCTCCACAGAATTAACAGCCCGCCGATTCTGTCAGAACGTTCCAATACTGTTACTTTATGTCCCGCCCGGTTTAGCTGATCAGCACAGGCAAGCCCCGACAGACCGGAATGGCAAAAAGGCGTTCCGCAGTCCATGCAGCGGGCACCTTGCATCTACTGCTTTTCTTCGCTTAAACCTCTCTGAAATTCATTCCAATCTGAAATCCGTTCCCAGGGGGAGCGTTCCCCGGCAACTTCTCTGATATGTTCTATAAATCCTGTTCTCTTCGCCATTTCCCTCCTCATCCCGTCAAAGATGCTGGTGCAGGCCTGCTACCGTAAGTAGTGATGGCATAGCTGCATACTCTCTATTTATCCCGCGATCAGATAAAACAAGAAGGTTGGCCCTTCCCGTGTCGCAAAAAAGGGGATCGGTTACATGATTTTTCATACAAATTCGTAAATTTACTCTTCATTTCGTATCTTTGTTTTGTTGACAAAATTCCTCTTTACTGTAAAATAGCACTTATACTATCATCAACGATATAAGGAGGCTTCTCTGTGCCTAAAGCTCGCTTATCCGGCATTATTGCCGTTTTATTCACCATGATACTCTGGGGACTATCCTTCATCAGTATCAAAATCTCCGTTGCCGTCATCCCGCCAATGACTTTGGCACTATTACGATTTCTCATTGCTTCCATCTTACTGTATTGGGCACTACGCTATAAAGAACCACAAACCAAGCTAGCTCGCGCTGATATGCCACTTATGGCAGTCGCTGGCATCATCGGCGTAACCGCTTATTTCTTTTTCGAGAACAATGGTATTAAGCTAACCACAGCTTCGACTGCATCTCTTATTATTGCAACTATTCCCATACTAACCATTATTGGCGACTTCTTCATATTCAAAACTAAGCTCACAGCTGCTAAGTTGCTAGGCGTAGCATTATCAGTCGGTGGTGTAATCTTAATTATGCATTCCTCAGTCACTGATACCGCTGGCAACTGGCAAGGTAACTTATTTATGATTGGGGCTGCCTTCTCTTGGGTTGTCTACTCGCTCGCAACAAAACCTCTCAGTGAACGTTATTCCAAATTGGCAGTAGTCACTTATCAGACATTATTAGGTACAGCAACTTTGTTGCCTTTTGCTTTATTAGAAGCAGAACAATGGCAGCCAATTAGTAACGCGGTGTTACTACATGTCGCATATCTGGGGATTTTTTGTTCAGCGATTGGCTATTATTTATATGCATATGCCTTAGATGTACTTGGTGTTAGTAGTGTCTCACTCTTTATTAATTTGATTCCTGTGGTTTCCGTATTAGGTGGTTTCTTCCTCTTGCATGAGACGATTACCACCTTGCAGCTCTTAGGGGGTAGCATCATCTTAACATCCGTTTGGATTGCAGGCCAATCTTCTCCAGCCAAAATATAAAATAAATTTCCTGATATAGGATTACCCAATGACATTCCAGAAGTGGCTAAAGAAAATGGATAAAACCTGCATCAATCTCCATGAATACAGAATTCCCCGTTGGCATCAAAAGAAGCCGACGGGGAATTCTGTATTTATTTACTTAAATATATCAAAAACTGCTTTTTATTGCAAGCCAGATTATAGCACACTAAGCTAAGGTATAGGCTTTTAGGGGAATAGCCCCTACCTTTTTTTTGCATATCACCAGCCAAACGCGAATTTCATATACTAATGAAACCTAATTTTCAAGCGGATATCTAGACAATAACAGGAAGGAGAAAAGCTATGCATACCAATTTAAATTCCAGGGAGTTAGAACCTCATGAAAATATTATTCTTCCTATTCTCGATCCTATTATCCCTTCTAACAAAATATACAAATTACTTTTACTATCATTATTACTGTCATTATTGTCGACTATATTAGCAATATTCGTAACAATAAAAAGTAGGCAAGAAACTGAATCTGCGAATAATAAAAAAAGAACAAGCTGAAAAAATATAAAATTGGTATACACTATCGTAAGATTGCTTTCTTTACATCTAGGCAATTTGATCTTTTTGAATATTAGTTTGTACTTTGCCTAAATACAATCAGCGAAACCCTCCAACCATTTTGATATAAAGTTCTTTGTCAATTCTCCAAATCCTGTACTCACCATATCAATTAAATTTGTAACATTCTTGATGATTTTAGCCATTAGCCATGCTTACCTCATCAAAATACGATCAATTTTATATTCTATAAAATGACATACCGTCAACTACTATAGATCATTCGTTTTTTAACCTTGGTCAATTAATTTCCTGGGTTCACATGTCAATTTGGCAGTTCTTTTTGACCATATGATCTAGGGCTATGATAAACAGGTGCATAAATATAATACTCTAGAATGATGCCTAAGTATCATCCTGTAGCACCGAAGTCACCAAACTGAATATAAAGTACTATACTGTGGTAGATCAGTATGTACCGAATCTTTTAAGGAAGTGACGAATATGTCCTGGGAGAACATACCCCTTTTAATCATTTTAGTACTTTCAGTACTCGGTCATAACCAATCTGTTGCCGTGGCAACTGGATTTCTCTTACTCGTCAAGTTGCTTGGATTGAATAGTTGGTTACCGATAGTCGAAAGCAATGGTATGAACATTGGTATTACCATTCTAACGATTGCCATTTTAACACCAATAGCAACAGGTCGCATTTCTATGAATAATATAATGGATGCGTTTAGATCGCCAATCGGAATCATCGCTCTTGCTTCTGGTATTTTTGTTGCGTGGACTGCCAGTCGTGGCCTTTTGTTTATCAGCACTTCTCCGGAAATGATCAGTTCTCTCGTGCTAGGTACCATTGTAGGGGTGTGTTTCTTACAAGGTGTCGCAATTGGACCACTTATTGCTGGGGGTTTGGTTTCCCTAACAGTTACATTATTTAATTCTTTTAAATAGGATTCACCTAATACATTATGACAGTTCCTCCAAGGGATAAGTATAATCTTTCAATCCTTGTACCTGCTGGCATTAAATAACCTCACATTTCCCAGGCAATATTGAGATTTTTGAATGCAGTGACAACCTCCAATTTATATTTATAAATGTTATCGTATCTTTTAGATTGGCACCTAAAAAATGAAGTCCTCAACAAAAAGAGAGGACTTCATTAAGCACATGCAGGATATTGGGTTAGTCATCATTATCGGTTGTATCTTCGGTGTCGTTATCGAGCGGTTTTGTAACCGCTCGCTGTACTCTTGAAAACAAAGGAGATGCACCACTCGATTCAGGCTGACTTTGGATGCTTTGTGCATAGGACCCCAGTTATATAAACATAAAATAACCTCACCTTCTCCTAAAGAATTAGTGCGGTTTTTTCTATTGTTTCTGATATACTGCCCAGTTGCTAGTTGTTTTTTTAACGAAAACTATATTCTGAATTTCCTTTGTATCTATGAGCTTCCTGAATTCCTTGCCAAGATTAAGACGAAGACCTTTTGATGTTTTTCTCCAGTATGCTCTAGGAAAGAAATCAGAAATACTAAAGGTATCACCCGAATTCAGTGTTGCAATACCTCCCCTGACTTTAGCTAACAATACACTTAAAGGGAGGTCACTAGGGTTACTACCAGGAAAGAGAATTGATTTTATGTACTCAGGAATAGTTAAATCTTCTTGATTGGCTAATTTCTTAACGCCCTCATGTTCTTCTGCTGAAATTGTTAAAGAAATTGTAGGCATTGTAAAAACCTCCTCAAAATAATAGCTTGCTTATATTGTATAGAATAACATACCTTTTCAAATAAATATGAGCCTGTTGCATAGTCCCTCATGCTTGTCCTGTTAAGGATGATAAAATAAGAAATTTCAAGAAATAAAAGTTGACCATGCCCCACACTCAGGGCAAACATATACAGCAAAATCAATCTGTTCTAATTCTGTAGAATCTTCTAATTCCTCATCATCTTCAACATTTATAAAGCATTTATTTAAGGTGTCGTAATACATAAAATCATTACGCCAAACTAACCAGTCATTCTTGGTACAAACAGTACATTTTTTATCACATTCACTAACACTATAAAAATCCTTTAAAGTGATATTATTACTGGCAAAGAATTTTATAATGACCTCATAATCATAACTTTTATCTGTGTGGTGTAGAAATTTACTTACTGGCAGAAAATCAATTGTCGTTTTTTTATTGATGGGCTTAATTTTATTATTATTCATGTGTTTGTTAATTTGCTCGAATTTTTTCATGATGGCTCAAATCCCTTGCTATTTTATTATATCAGGTATATGTTTTACAAAACTCAATTTTGTGTGGCGAATGATAGCGGGATGAAGTTATTAGTGATAAAGCACATTAAAGCTTCAATATATAATACGTAAAAACCACAGAAATAATTCTCTGTGGTTCAAAAATTCTTGTGGCAGGGGTAGAAAGACTCGAACTTTCAACCGACGGTTTTGGAGACCGGTACTCTACCAATTGAGCTACACCCCTGTTTGGAGCGGGAAAGGAGATTCGAACTCCCGACCCTCGCCTTGGCAAGGCGATGCTCTACCGCTGAGCTATTCCCGCATGATAAATTGGTGCGAAGGGGGGGACTTGAACCCCCACGGGCGTTACCACCCTCCGGATTTTAAGTCCGGTGCGTCTGCCGATTCCGCCACCCTCGCATATATGAAACTTGAACTAAAATGGAGCGGGAAAAGAGATTCGAACTCTCGACCCTCGCCTTGGCAAGGCGATGCTCTACCGCTGAGCTATTCCCGCATATAAATGGCTCCTGGAGTAGGACTCGAACCTACGACCGATCGGTTAACAGCCGATTGCTCTACCAACTGAGCTATCCAGGAATGAATGGAGCTGGAAACAGGACTTGAACCCGCAACATCCTCATTACAAGTGAGGTGCTCTACCAGTTGAGCTATTCCAGCATGGCGACCCAGATCGGATTTGAACCGACGACCTCCGCCGTGACAGGGCGGCATTCTAACCGCTAAACTACTGGGCCACATTGTTGCGCATCGCGAGCAACTTGTATATAATAACACATTTTTATTATTATTACAATACATTTTTAAAATTCTTCCATTCAAATAAATTTTGTGACATTCTCTATACCTTGATTTTCAAATTTATGGTAAGATTATATCATGATCTTATTTTTTGCACTAGAACCGTTTTTTGTTCTATTCAATGCTAGTAACTTTAAGGAGAGCGCAATGGAAAATATTAAATTTTTTTTTAGTGGTAGTGATCAATTTGCCAAGCACTCTGGGATAGAGTTGTTGGAGGTGGCAACCGGATATGCTAAGGCAAGAATGATGATAATGGATTACCATTTAAATGGAGTGAAAATTGTCCACGGCGGGGCTATTTTCACTTTAGCTGATTTCGCTTTTGCTGCGGCGTCAAATTCTCATGGTAAGATTGCTGTGGCTATTAATGCTACGATATCCTTTATGAAAGCGGCAACTGCAGGAGTATTAATTGCAGAGGCAAAGGAAATTTCACTGAATTCTAAGTTGGGTAATTACATCGTCAATATTACCGACGAAGATAATAATTTATTTGCAGTTTATCAAGGAACGGCATATCGAAAGGAAGATGAACTACTAAAATAAAACGGACGGGATATATGAAAGGATAGATATCAGGGATAATTTGCGGCGACAAGCAAAGAAAAACAGCTCCAATACTGTAATATAAAAGGTTCTGGTGCGAAAATTCCACTCCGAGTAAAACAAAAATGGCCTTACTTTTTTATAGAGTAAGGCCATTTCACACAGTTATAAATGATACGGTTCTGCGTATCGGGTCAGATGGCGCAGGACTAAGGCATCAGTGTTTGCCCACACCATATTTAGCCATTTTACCGATCTCAATACATCTCCTGAGAGCTGGCGTAGTAGCCATTCCCGCCTATACCAGCCATAAACACTGCCAGGAGGATAAGGTTCCTCTTATTGGCCAATCATAGACAGCTCTGCTCGTTTTAAGAATTGTTGATTCCACCTATACTATGTATCTGTGCTATGCCAATATCGGACACATTATTTCTACCCATTATATACGAAACTTACTGACGGCTTCTTGTAAATTCTGAGCCATTTTGGCCAGACTCTGGCTTGAAGATGCGATCTCTTCCATGGAGGCAGATTGTTCCTCGGTAGCCGCAGAAACCGTCTGCGCTTCGCCTGTTGTGGCTTGAGTTAATTTGTCAATATCTCTAACTGATAATACGATATCTCGACTGCCACTATTCATATGCTGAATAGCTGTTGAAATTTCCCCGACCCGATCCGATAATTGGGTTACTTGACCAAGAATTCCCTGAAAAGCTTCCCCTGCAATCGTTACGATCTCTACACCGATTTTGACTTCACGCGTACCTTCGTTCATAGCAGATACAGCTCTGTCTGTCTCACCCTGAATTTCTCCAATCATATTCCCAATTTGCTTGGCCGCCTCTTGGGACTGTTCAGCCAGTTTGCGGACCTCTTCAGCAACAACTGCAAACCCGCGCCCCTGTTCACCCGCCCTTGCTGCTTCAATGGCAGCATTAAGCGCTAAGAGGTTAGTTTGACCTGCAATACCAGAGATAGTATCCACAATTTGTCCTATTTCTTTAGATCGTTCACCTAGATGGGTGACAACCTGGGCCGAAGTACTAACAGTCTGTTCAAGCCCTCTCATTTGTCTCACGGCACTTTCTACTGACTTACCGCCTTCTTTTGCCGTTTCAGCAACTTTAGCAGACTGCTCCGACACTGTATTAGCATTAGCCGCTACTTGTTGAATATTGGCTGACATTTGCTCTACCACCTCAGAAGCCTTATGCACTGCATAAAGTTGTTGATCTGCTCCCTGTGCTACTTCCTTTATAGATATAGCAACTTGATTTGCAGTTAGTGCAGACTGCTCAGCACTAGCGGTAAGTTCCTCCGATGAGGCCATCATCATTTCAGCATTCACTTGCACCTGTCCGATTAACTTCTTCAAATCAATCACCATTGTATCAAATGCCTGGGCCAATAGACCGATTTCATCCTTAGATGAAATATTTATCTGTTGAGTAAGGTCGCCTTGGGAAATTTGACTCGCCATCTTTTGAATTTGCAAGATCGGTTCGGTAAAATGCTTGACTGTAAAAAAGACTATTAAACCAACGATACCTAATACAACTAGCGTAATTAGACTGAGCATAACAAATAATGTATGTGTTTTATCCGTTATAATAGCATAAGGCACCTCTAAGCATATCAACCAACCTGTCCGCTTGTCATATTGGTATGTCACCAGTTTTTTCCCTGTCGAGTTATCTTCAATAACTAAAAAACCATTTTTCCTTTCGCCCAAACCTATTTTAACAAAACTAGCCTCGCTCATGTCAACGCGTTCTTTGACTAGACTGGCATCCGGGTGAGCCAAGATTTTGCCGTTGCCATCAATTACATAGGCAACAATACCATTGATGGACAAATTAGTCACAAATTCGCTGATTTTAACAAGAGTAATTGATGATTGCATAACCCCGACTACCGAACCTGTTTCAGTATTACGAACAGGGGTTGCCAAGTTAATAACGAACCGATTTGAATTCCTAGAGAATATAACTTCCGATATCACTTCCTCATTTCCCTTTAACGCAGCTTGAAAAAAAACACGATCCCAAATATTAACAAGTGCAATATCATCTCCGCGTACAGCCTGATTGCCCCTAACGTCATCAAAGGTAAACGAAACATCAGGATAAGCTTTCTGAGTTTGAACAAGGAAGGTTTTTATCTGGAGTAAATCACCCTTTTTTACAGTGGGGTTGGCTGAAATTGCTTTAATCGCATTAAACGGTCTATCCAGAAGTCCATCAATCTGAAGTTTTACCCCATTAGCTGATTCTCTACACTGACTAATTGTTTCTTCCTCTAACGACTTACTTAAGTATCTTATTGATATAGCGGACAATAATACCAGGGGTATAAAACTTATTAAAACCATCATTAGGATCAGTTTCTTCCTTATACTCATATAATATAAACCTCCAGCCAATGTTTGCTCTAGCAACAAATTCTTCTTCAATTCATGGCAACCTGATACCTCTGCTCTTCCTTCGCTTGCTAAAAGGCCATAAATTCTTCTACTTACTTAATGTTCAAATAACAAATACAATGCATCAGATGGAAGTTTAATCCACCTGATGCATTCTTAAACCCACAGGATAATTACTGATGAAACTAACACATAAGGCAATAAGAGGCGGAATTTATAATAACAATCCAATTCTTATGCTCATTTATTCACCTACTTAGCCTCAATATGCTCAACTTTCCCTAGTAAGAATATATAGTTCAAAATACCAACAACCAAAAGTCCTGAAGAAAGGAGCAATGCCATTGTAAACGAACCGGTCGTTTGCAAAATTATGCCGGTGACAATAGGGCCTACCACTCCGCCCATATTAGAAACCGAGTTTTGGAGTCCAGCAACCACTGAGGTCATATTTTTAGGGGCAACATCGCCGGGAAGCGCCCACACTTGGGAAGCAGCCACCGTCGTGCCGGATTTGGCAATACATAAAAGTGCTATGGCTGTTACCGCTGATTCAGCGAAAGCCGCTAGACCTATGCAAGATGCCATCAGAAGGCCGCCCACTAAGAATACCTTACGAGTTGCAGTTAAAGACAACCATCCTTTTGACTGTACCTTGTCAGAGGCCCAGCCTGCAGCTACTTCAACAAACATTGAAACCAAGAGAGGTAACATGGCCGCAAAACCCATCGCCAGCATTCCCATGCCTTTTTCTTTTACCAGATATGTGGGAAGCCATGTAATAAAGAAATAGGAAGTATAATTAATCATAAAAAACCCGATACACATTGCCCAAATGTTTCTGTATTTTAAAAGTTCGTACCATTTCATCGGCTGTTCTTTATCAAGACCGTCTTTTTGCGACTGTCCCTCGCGAATATGCTTTAGCTCAGCAGCATTAACGCCTTTGTGTTCTTCGGGAATTTCCTTAAAATACATGAGCCAGACGATAGTCCAGATAACCCCTAACAGACCGATGATGACAAAAGTCATCTTCCAGCCATATAAGGAAATAAGCCAGACAATCAGCGGCATCGCAACCGCCCCACCAAATTTGGAACCACTGTCAAAAAAGCCACCAACCGTTGCCCGCTCTTTATCCGGAAACCATTTGGAAGAAATTCCTGCATTACTCGGATACGCAGCCGCCTCACCAACACCAAGAGCCACGCGAAATCCTAATATTGATTTAAACCCTGTTCCGAGTCCAGTTAAGGCTGTAGCGATCGACCACCAGGCTACGGCAAAGCCAAGGGTTTTTTTCTGTCCAATTTTGTCGGCAATCAAGCCTGCTGGAATTTGGAGCAGGGCATATGACCAAAAAAAGCCTGACATGATAATACCCATCTCACTTGGCGTTACACTAAATTCTTTGGTAATAAATGGAGCTGCGGCGGCAAGTACTGTACGGTCAATATAATTAATGGCAATTGCTGCCCACATTAGCCCTGCAACAACCCAACGTACATTTGTTTTTTTCTCTATAAACAAGATAATCCCTCCGCTTTATTTATTTGCTATTAAGACCATGTTATTTCCACTTGGCATGTGGACCGCTAGAACGCCTTCAGCAGTCATTGTATGCCTAAAATAGCTTTTTTCGTCTGTCCGACCATGTTGGGGGGTGACAATAATATTACTCGAATCAAGGGATCGTCAACCTTTACCGGCTCTACTATTTTGAAGAGCAACTTGAGAAAAAATCAGGCAACCTATGCATCTCAACAACCCTTTTATCTTAGGATGGAATCGGATTCAATCACAATAAATCTTTATAAATAGCTCTCATGTCTTCTTTGGTTACAACTTTCGGATTATTATCCAGTAAACGAGTTACTTTAGCAGCGGCTTCAATCAGACCCTCAAGGGCGGCTTCATCAATGCCTTTTGCTTGTAAATCACATGTTACATTAAGATCTGCAATCATCGAATATAAATTATCAATCATTTTTTCAGCAGCTTCTCTTGTTGTACAACCTAAAATATCAAGTTCCATGGCAATGGCGATATCTTTAAATTTTTCCTCGCAGACATCTAGATTGAACTTCATCACCCCTGGTAATAAGATGGCATTGGATAGGCCATGGGGAATATGATATCTCCCGCCCAGCGGATAGGATAAAGCATGCACAGCCGTGGTGCTAGAAGTGGCAATGGAGATACCACCAAACATGGCCCCCAGCAGCATATCTTCTCGGGCTGCCAAATTATGCCCCTCATTATAAGCAGTGCGGATGCTACGAGAAATCAAGGTAATAGCTTTTAATGCAAAGGTATCACTGAAAGGATTGGCTTTTTTAGAAATATAACATTCAATAGCATGACATAGGGCGTCCATACCCGTATTCGCCGTAATATGTTTAGGTAAATTGATCGTCATCGTTGGATCTAAAATAACACAATCTGGCACCATTTTTGCGTTAACAATGCCAACTTTTAACTCTTCTTCTGGTACTAACACAATAGCATTGGGTGTCGCTTCAGAACCAGTGCCTGCCGTAGTCGGGATCATCAGTGTTGGTACGCCGCGATGTTTGATTTGGGCTTGTCCTTTCACTAATTCCCGCAAATCCACATCATTGGTAAGTAACAAAGAAACTAGTTTAGCAGCATCCATGGAACTACCGCCGCCAATGCCAATGATCATTTGGCATTCAAATTCTCGCGCCGCTTGAAAGATAGCAGTTACTTGATTTACTGTTGGTTCAGGTGGTGTGTCATTGATGACATGAACCTTAATACCCGCTTTTTCCAGTAAGTCCTTAGGATTTTCTACCAGCCCCGAATTCCAAACACCTTGATCCGTAATGATAACTACGTTCTTAGCTTCATAATCAGCTACAATATCTGTTATTTGCGAAATACAACCAGCTCCAGCTACAATTTTTCCGATGTTTAATAATGAATATACGTTACTCATAATAAATTCTCCAATCATTTTTTAGCCATTTTCTATTGTTAAAATATTCCGATTTATCTAGTCCTAAAAATTAGGTTTGCAAGAAATGTTTATTTATTCCAACGTGGGTGTTCATAGGCCTTGGGATTGCAAACATTTTTCCAACGTTCACCATTCATTACTGCGATAACACCTTCGGCGGCCATAGTTGCTACACCTGAAGCAGCTTCTTGGGTTTGCCCTGCCATGTGTGGCGATACGATAATATTGTCATATTTAAACAAAGGTTCATCGGCAGTCACTGGTTCATTTGTAAATACATCGGTGGCGGCAGAATGGATTTCATTATTTTCTAACGCTTGTGCCAAAGCCACTTCGTCAATAATATGACCCCGGGAACAATTAATTAAAATGGCACTTTTCTTCATTAATTTTAACTCAGCTTTACCAATCAGATTTTTAGTGTTCGGTGTTAAAGGTACATGTAACGAAATCACATCCGCTACTTTCAAAACCGCAGTAAGCTCTGTTTCATATTGATATCCTTGCTCAGTAATGACTTCTAGTTTAACAAAAGGATCATAGATAACAACTTTCATGCCAACGCCCACGGCCATCTGGGCAAGAATACTACCAATATTACCATAACCAACCAAACCCAATGTTTTCCCATATATCTCAAAAGCCTTATAACTGCTTCTGATATTAAAATTGCCCCTGCGAAGTTCCTTATCACTATGGACCATATCCTTGGCTGCCGCAAACATAAAAGCAAAAGCATGTTCTGCCACAGAGCGAGTATTGGCGCCAGGAGCAACAACTACAGGAATACCAAGCTCAGTGGCGGCCTGTACATCCACATCATCAACGCCAACACCAGGACGTCCGATGACTTTCAAGTTTTTTGCCGCAAGCATTGTTTCCCGGTCTATGGAGCCAATACGAATAATAAGACCTTCCGCATCAAGTAATTCAGGCAACATAACCTTTGGATTACCATTATTGGTGATTGCAATGGTTACATTAGCTTTCTCCAATACAGCCATGCCAGCATCGTGCAATCGGTGCGAGATAACAACTTTTCTCATTTTCAACTCTCCTTATTCTAAAATCTATCAATTAGCGTTCGATACATAGAGTTAATAGGTCGTCCCACTGATAGGGAACAAGATTAACTCTATGTTTAGAACTATTAAGACTAACTATTATTTATACAATTCAAAAACTTTAACTAAGGCTGCGTCAATTTCAGGTTTATTGCAATTTGAAGGCGCGCGCCCTGGACCCACTGGGTAACCAAGTAAGTTGGCTGCACGTTTAACAACAGAGTTTGGATTACCCATTTGCATCACATTACGAAATGGTCTAATTTTCTTTTGGGCTTCATTAGCTTCTGCGATTTTACCTTGTGACCATAAGTCGTAGATACTGACCATTAATTCAGGGAATACATTGGAACAACCAGAGATTGCACCGGTACCGCCTGCCATCAACGTCCAAAGAATCAGGGAATCACTGCCAGCGAGTACGCATAAACGCGGATCGGTATTTTCGATGTATTTTAAGGTGTTATCAAAATTACCACTGCTGTCTTTAATACCAATAATATTTTCATATTTCGCCAATTTTTTCACTGTCGTATAATCAATGTTATTGCCTGTTCTTGCTGGAATATTATACAGTAAGATTGGCAAATTAACAGCTTCTGCTATACTACTAAAATGATCGTATAAATTTTCTTGTGAAATACCAGAAAAATATGGTGATATGACGGATAATACATCGGCACCTAACTCCTCCGCGATTTTTGACAATTCAATTGTTTCTTGTGTCGTGATGCAACCAGTACCAACATATACAGGCACTCTGCCTTTCACTTCATCAATCGTTACTTTAATGATTTCAATTTTTTCTTCTTTTGAAAATGCGTAAAATTCGCCATTTGTCCCTAGAGCAAAGATACCACTAATGCCTGCGTTAATTAAACGATTAATTTGACTACGCATTTCCTGCTCATTAAATTTTTCATCCTCGGTTAATGGGGTCAGAATGGGAGCAATAATACCTTGTGGCTTAAACATGATAATCATCCTTTCAATTTAACATCTTATATCATTTGATTTATTTTAAAGATTGGCAAATTTCACTTTCGCCATTTGTGCACCCAGCACTAATGACTCTGTCATACTTTGACTGTCAGCAATGCCTTGGCCAGCAATGGCAAATGCTGTACCATGATCAACGGAAGTTCTAATTAAGGGCAAACCCACTGTTACATTGACGCCTGTTTCAAAACCTAATACTTTGATCGGAATATGTCCTTGATCATGATACATAACCACTACAATATCAAATTCTTTTTTGATGGCTGCTAGATAAAAAACCGTATCGGGCGGAATGGGTCCCGTCACATTCATCCCCATTGATTGCGCTGCAGTAACAGCTGGTGTAATTTCCAGCTCGTCTTCCGTGCCAAATAATCCATGTTCACCCGAATGGGGATTAAGCCCAGCTACAGCAATCCGCGGATTTTCGATACCCATCATCTTTAAGGTTTCATCTGCTAATTGAATGATGCGCAGTACACGATCTTTTTTGACAAGATCACAAGCTTGTCGAAGGGGCACATGGGTTGACACATGAATGACCTTAAGGGGCCCGCTCACCAACATCATGGAATAATCTTTTTGTCCCGACAAGGTACCGAGGATTTCCGTATGCCCTGGATAATGATTACCACCAAGATTTAATGCTTCTTTATTTAAGGGAGCAGTCACGATGGCATGAATTTTGCATTTTAGTGCATCAGCAACAGCTTTTTCAATATATTCATAAGCTGCTTTACCAGCTCGTGCATCTACTTGTGCAAAAGGCAAATCTAAGGGTAAATTATCGAGATCAATCACATCAATTGTTCCATAATCATTGCCGCCTAGACTCGGATCTTGGATCGCCTTACATGTTAAGTCCGCGCCAATAATCTTGATGGCACGTTCCATTATTTTTTTATCACCGAAAACTACAGGTCTGGCAATATCATATATTTCTTTTTTCCTTAAGGCTTTGACAATAATCTCTGGCCCAATGCCCGCTGCATCTCCCATGGTAATTCCTAATATTGGCTTCATCTCTTACTCCTCCTTGTGCATTTAACCGAAAGACTCAGCGCCTTCTCCGTCTGCTTTGCGCATAGCCTGTATTGATAAAACAAAGGCATCGTCATGACCAAAGGCACCGGCTTTTGTTACTACTTGTAAGCCATGGCAACGACCGCCGACTAATCGACCGAGGGGAATTCCAACAGCAACTTCTTCTAATACTTCAATGGCCTCGGCACCTAAGGATCGGCAAACATGAATGGCTGTATCACCGCCCGTCAGCACCATACCAGCCAGTGGATAGTCTGTTAACTGAGCAACAATCTCACCTAAGGCAACCGCCGTTTCATCACTAACCTCCGTACTACTAAGCCCGCACCTTTGCCCCGCCCTTATCCCATCAACAACGTCACCATCATTCACTGCACTGGCCATTAATATATCTGCTCCCTGTTCCAATAAGGTTTTTGCTTGCTGAACGCATCGGGTTATTTCTAGTTCTTTAGCCTGGATGAGATTGGAGACATTCATTTTTACCAACTGAATATTCGGTAATTTCAGCGCAACACTGATCTGTCCTTGGGTGACCTTACTCACACTGCCAGCAACCACCAATATAGATCCTTTCGCTGAAATCTCTATGTGTTCTTGTTCAGCTGGCCATTGATAAAAAGCAGGTAGTTGCTCTGCTAATCCCGCCGACCCTACCCATAGGACCTTACGATAGTCTTCCGCAGCTCTGACAATGAGTCCTAAATGATCATCTGATATGGCATCAAAAACGATCCATCTTTCATTACGTGCTAAGCAATTTTTAATTCCTTGTTTCACAGCTTCTAAGCCGGCCATAATAACATTGAGTGAAATTAAAGCAATGTTAGCATCCGTTTGTTTTTGCAACAATTCTACGATCCGTGATTCCTTGACGGGACTCTTCGGCGCAAAGGCAATTTCGGTTAATTCGATCGGTATCTGATCTAGTAAGTGATACCCGCCAACAGTGATACGCTTGTTACCGGGAAAAGCAGGTGCTATTACAACCACCTCTGGTGCAAAGACGGTTGCTGTCGCTTCAATTTCAGCACCAAGATTTCCTCTAAGAGTTGAATCAACTTTTTTATAAATATGTTGTACACCACTCTTTTGTAACGCTTGACAAACGGCTTTCACTCTATCGTAAGCCGCTACCGGTGCAATATCTCGACTATCAGTATCGATAACAATCACATCTGCAGTTTCTTTAAATAATTTTTTTTGGTCAAAATCAATTCGCACACAGCTACTTATATTATGTTTAGAAAATTGCAATGCCGTATCATTCGCGCCTGTTATATCGTCTGCAATAACCGCTAGTTTAATCATTTCTATCACCTTCTCTCTAGTGGACCTCGTTACTATATTAATGCAATTCCCGTGCCAACATGGTTTTCCCTGAAAACACTGGCTTTATTTTGCGCCTTAAAAAAAATGCATTGCATACTGCAACACATTTAATGCAAACCGCAACAAATTATTTCTTTATTGCTTTCGTATTTAATTTTCGCCATAAGGTTGTGCGATGAATACCCAACCTTGCTGCTGCCCGACTATAGTTATAGTCTTCTTCAAGTAATACACGTAATAAGGTATTATGTTCCACCATGGCCAAGCTATCTGTGCCCGTATGTTTTTCTGCGGTTTCTTCTCCTATGGATTCGCCTTCTTCATCGTAGGCTTCCATAATATCCTGCTTAGTAATGGTTGGTCCGTTACTTAAAAGCATGGCCCGTTCCATGGTATTGGCTAACTGTCTAATATTGCCAGGCCAGTCACGCTGCTTTAAATAGTCCCGGGCTTCTAAATTAATTCCCTTAACTTTTTCATTACTGTGATTCATTTTTTTGATCATTTCCTTGGCTAACAAGGGGATATCTTCTATTCTGTCACTTAATGTGGGCATATGAATGCGCAATATATTAAGCCTGTAATAAAGATCTTGTCGAAATTTATTTTCTGCGATTAATTTCCCTAAATTTTGGTTCGTGGCAGCCACAATACGTACATCTACGGGAATAACAGTATCACCGCCCAAATGCATGACGGCTTTTTCCTGCAACACACGCAGCAATCTTGATTGCAAGGATAAGGGCATTTCACCCATCTCATCTAAAAAAAGCGTCCCCCCGTGGGCCAATTCAAATAGACCTTGTCGACCACCTTTTTTCGCTCCCGTAAACGCCCCTTCCTCGTAACCAAATAGTTCGCTTTCCAGTAAGTTCTCTGGCAATGCAGCACAATTTACAGCAACAAAAGGACCATTGGCCCGGGTACTCACATTATGAATACTTTGCACCAACATTTCCTTACCAGTACCCGATTCCCCAGTTATTAAAATCGTTGATTGGGTTAATGCATACTTAGTTGCCTTGCGTTTTAATGCATAGCAGACTGGAGATGAACCAACAATATCAGACATTATTATACGTGCTACCAAACCTTTGGTATGGAGTTTTTTACGAACATTTTGTTCTAATTGTTGCAATTGTGATACATTTTGAAAATTATAGATTATACCAATATTTTCATCTTTTATTTTAATTTCACTATATTTGATTGTCAGTGTTTTATCGCCGATGCGTTGTACATCCGCCATTTTTTCTATATGATCACCATGCTTTGGTAATAAAAATTGAGGAATGACCGTTTGTAATTGATTGCCGATAGCCTCTAAGTGGGATACTTGGAAGATTCTTTCGGCCATCGGATTTAAAATAGTAATTTTCCCATCAATATCTGTGGCAATAATGCCTTCAATCGACGTATCAATCACAGTGCGTAACAATTCTGATTTTTCTTGTTCTTCCCGTCGAATCTTCGCAATTAATTCTGCCTCATTGATGGCTTTATAAATGGCTTCTTTACCCGATTGAATCAGCACTCCCTGCACACCAATACGCGCTGCTAATTTCGTGGATATTGCATCACCAATGATGAGTTTTACACCATTTTGGGCTGCGGCAGCAATTTTCTCCGGTGCCTCATCGGCATTTTTTAAAGGAATTTCGACAAAAGTAATGCCCAATAGGGTTGCTAAATCCTCACAACCATAAATCACATTTTCAAAGCCTGCAATACCAATTTTCTCAGGGTACTCACCACTTTGTCGCAATGCACGTAACACATCCATGACCGTAACTTGGATATGCACAGTGGGTATATTTACATTTTTCTTAATCAATGTGGCCGTACCACCACGACTGACAATGACTTCAACACCATCCTCCACAGCTTGCTTAACGATGGCAATGCATTCTTGCAAATCGCCTTTGACAATCTTAATGAGATGTGCAGAACTCACAAACCTCTCCGCTACCACTTCCTCTGCCAATGTTGCCAAACTGGCAAATGGTGCTACAAATAAGATCCTTGCTTCCATGATTGGTCACCCCATCTCTAAATCCCGTAGATTAAATATGAATCACTGTTATTTTTCCATGAAACAGTGATTCATATTCACTATTGTCTTTATACTAACCCGAACCCGCTATCAAGTCAAAAATTAATTTAACAAGAAAATTGAATAATCTGCTTAGCATAAAAAATAAGCTTTAGCTTGCTGTTTGGCAAACAAAAGCTTATTTTGACAATATTTTTATAAAAATCCAGCTTTAGATGGTGGAGGCGATCCTTGACCTTGCAAATCCACCAATGTAAGTAAATCGGTAATATTAAACTTTTTTCAGTATGTCTTATTCTTTTTTAAACTACTATAAGGTGCCCATCATCGCTTGGATTTTTTCTACATGAGCTTGTTCCTCGGCTTTAAATTCTGTAAAAATCTGCTTGGCTTCAGGAAAGCGTGCATTTTTAATCATCTCGTCGTAAAAGTGAACAGCATCTTTTTCAACCTGGAGAGCAAATCGTAAAATGATGTTTAAATTCACTTTATCAGCATTATTTTGACCTGGTGTTTGCCATTGCCAGCCAGATTCTAAAACTCCATTCGCTAATTCGGTATTACATGTAAACGGATTATTTTGTGGGAAGATGAGCGCTTCTGTAAGAGCCTGTAAATAGCGAGACACTTCAGCATCATACATATACTCCTCATCACTAGTGGTTTTATTTTGCTTCAGTTTTTCGTATATAGCTTGAAACTGGGCCACGTGGTTTGATTCTTCCTGCATTAAAAATCCGAGTAACAATTTGTGTTCGAGATTACTTGTGCGTTCATACGCCTTTTGATAAAATTCAAATCCATTTTTCTCAATGTTAATAGCTATGCGTAGCCCTTCTAAATCACTAAAATAATTCATGTAATCACTTCCTTCAAAAATTTAACTCATGGCTTGGGATATTTTTTGTTACAATATAATACTTCTCCATTATTCAAGGTAATTCCTGTAAATATATTTTTTTTACCGAATATGATGTAAAATTATTGGTTTAGCGGAGCTACTCACACCCCACTACACCCACACGAAGCATAAAAGCTCCGTGATTCAGTGCTGGTGCAAAAAATAATAAACAATTATAATGCTTTTTAATGAGCAGGTCCTTTGGGGCAATATTATCTTTTAAATAAATCTTGTAGTTTCCTATTATCAATTCACATTATTTCATCAATCCAACATGACCACTACTTTTTTATCTGTCGGGCGTGCAGATTTGAGCAACAAAGCAGTACCAACGCTTACGATTGCAAACATCCCTAACACCCAAAAAGCGTCATCGAAGGAAAATATAACCATTTGATTTTGAACAAATCCATTAATTAACGCTAACGCTTGTTGATGGGCTACTCCTGGAGAGCTACCGTTATGCAAAAACAGCTGCTCCCCATAGTGTATCATATTGACAGCAGAGGGCGAGGCATAATTAATCTTTTCCCCAATATGCTCCAAATGATAAATCTGACGATTTTGCAGCACAGTCGATAATATAGCAATACCGAAAGAACCGCTCACTTGACGCACAGTATTGTTGATGGCCGAAGCCCTGCTAATTTTGGGACCTGAAACGTTGCTCATGCTCAATACCGTTACCGTCATTAGTGAAAAACCAATAAAAACGCCTCGCAGTATTTGAATGAATACCATATACTGATAACTTGTCCCTAAATCAATATACATAAGAGGCAGTGTACCACCAATTGCAAACAGCGCACCAATCACCACTAGTATTTTGGCACCAAATCGATCTGCTAACTTGCCGGCAATTGGCATAAGCAACCCTCCGATAAGGGCCGATGGCAATAATAGCATTCCAGATTGCATTGCCGTATACCCTAATACGTTTTCCAGGAATAATGGCACTAAAAACATGCTGCCCATTAATATGGTAAAACTTACAAAAGTAAATATGTTACCTATGGCAAAATTCCAATCTCTAAACAGGGACAGATCTAGCATCGGGTCGTCACTATTCAATTCGATTAAAACAAACAGGGTTAGTGTTGCTAAGGATATATACAACAGGCTTATAATATAGGCCGAATCCCAGCCTTCATCGACGCCTTTGCTCAGGGCTAATAATAAACAGAAAAGTCCAATCGAACAAGTACCGAAGCCCGCGAAATCAAATTTCGTATTTTGCAAAGTTTTCGTTTCTCTTAGCACTAGCGAGGCCAAAATATAGCCTATTAAACCAACAGGTATATTGATCATAAAGATATACCGCCAATTCCAATAATCAACTAAATAGCCACTCAGCGTGGGCCCAATTGCAGGGGCTACTGCCACAGATATACCCCATAATCCCATTGCCATATTGCGTTCTTCAGGGGGAAACTCTTGAAACACGATTGACATCGTGATCGGAATAAGTAACCCACCGCCAATTGCCTGAAAAATCCGAAACGTAATCATACTGTCGTTACTCCAGGCAGCTCCACACAGGGCTGAACCGATAATGAACATAAACAAACTTAATAAATACATACGCCGAGCACCAAATGTGTCGCAGAGATAACCAGTAATCGGCTGCAGGACGCCCATAGTAAGCATATACGCAGTTAATATCCATTGAGCATCTTCAGTACCTACAGCAAAGGTGGACATCATTTTAGGAATGGCAATATTGACAATACTCGTGTCAAGCACGCTCATAAAGGCACCGATCAGAGTTACACTTAGCGCAACCCATCTGTAGTTTGTATCCTTTAGTGCTAACCTTGGCATATTCATAGCAGTCTCCTCCAGTTCTCCCCCTATTGCAGGTGAATATCAACAACTGCCTGCATACCAGGCCTAAAAACAGCACCATCCGCATTTTCCGGCAGTGAGATTTTTATAGGAACCCGTTGCGTTACCTTGGTAAAGTTGCCGGATGCATTTTCGGTGGGGAGCAGGGCGAATGTAGAGTTGGTCGCCATGCCAACGTCATAAACAGTACCGCGAAAGATATGGCCCGGATAGCCGTCAATCGTATAATCCACCTTCTGCCCAATGCGAATTTTACCAATCTTCGTTTCTTCAATACGTGCGTTTAACCAAACATCTTTGTTATCAACTACGGAGAATAATGTTTGTCCGGCAGCCACTACTTCCCCAGGATTGACACTTTTAAGAGCTACTATCCCTTCCACTGGAGAAACAATATCCGTATATTCATTGGCTAAGTTGGTTGCCTCTAGAGTAGCTTCAGCCTGTTTTACTTGGCCGGCGGCAGCACGAATGGCTTCTTCCCTAGAGCCCGCTACTGTTAAGCTCAACTTTTGGCTGGCGCCATTAGTCGCCTGCTCAATTGCATTCATACCTTCCTTTGCCATTAAATATGTTGCTTCAGCGCTATCACGTTGTGAGGCGCTAATTGCGCCATCTGTGTATAATGCCACCATTCTTTCATAATTTTTCTCAGCATTATTTAAACTAGCCCGTGCCTGTTCTACTCCCGCTTGGGATTGCTTAACGATCGCACTAGCTTGTTCAACCTCTTGCGGCCTCGAGCCGGCAACCGTCTGATCATAGTTAGCTTTCGCAACTGTCAGCGCGGCTTCTGCTTGTTTTCTTTGAACAGCCGCATCTCTAGCATCAATTTTTCCTATTACCTGACCTGCCTTCACTTGCTCGCCTTCTTTTACTAACACTTCTGAAATGCGTCCAGCAATTTTCGGGCTAACGCTGACAATCGTACCGGTAATTCTAGCATCATCCGTATTCACCAATTGAGCGGAGTGGTACCACCACCAGCCACCGCCTGCAATTCCTATAAATAAAAATATAGCTGCAACACCAATAATTGTTTTTTCTTTTTTAGTCTTGCCTTCTGACATGGAAATTGCCTCCTTCTATAATATCTGATGATGATAGCCAATCGCAGAATTGATATTTATTATTAAATATTATGGTATATTTTTCTTAATAAGCTTTTTAATTCCTCGATTTTTTCTTCAGAGATCCCCTTTACTGCTTTATTATTAAGGCTCATGGTGATAGGTAATACTTGTTCTAGCAATTGTGTTCCTTGCTTTGTTCTAAAAATTAGATAGGAACGTTTATCAATCATACTAGCCTGATAGGTCACTAAACCTTTTTTTCTAAGCTTGGTTGCAATACGAGTCGTATTCGGTTTATCTTTCAAAATGATTTCAGCTAATTCGGTAGGGGCGACCCCCTCATTTTCTGATAAATATTTCAGCATTCCCCATTGTTCAGGTGTTATATCATACTCCTTAAGTTGCTGATGAAGTGCGTTTTGTAGTTTTCCATGAGTTTTATATAAAATAAAACCTAAAGCATTATTAAAATCCATCATTTGCCTCTGCATTATTTTCTCACCACCATTTTTGTTGTCACGACAACCTTTTGTTATAGATTAGCATAAATAAGAAGTTAACGTCAAGTTGTTTATCAATATTAGTTCTGGTGCAAAAAATTTACAAAATCAAATCTACCCTATCATTCACTATCTAAATAAATGTTGCGACCTGCTCTTTATATCGATTTTTAACAACGGATTCATCTCCCTTTTAGTCTGATGTGAATATATTACCACTATAGAAACTTTAAATGGAGTGATTCGCATGGGATATTATATTAGAGTGGAACCAGACGTAAATATTTATGTAGAAGATATTAACCCAGGGGGCTGTAAGACAATTTTATTTATACACGGTTGGCCTGCAAGTCATAGGATGTTTGAATATCAATTTGACCAGCTTCCTCGAATGGGATATCGCTGTGTAGGAATTGACCTTAGAGGATTTGGAAATTCTGATAAGCCCTGGAGAGGCTACGATTACAATCAATCAGCAGATGATATTCGATGTGTGGTTGAGGCCCTTGATTTACAAGATTTCACACTCGGAGGTCATTCCACGGGAGGAGCAATTGCTATTCGATACATGGCTCGTCATAACGGATATGGAGTATCAAAGCTCGCCCTTTTTGCAGCTGCAGCTCCTAGTCTGATAGAGCGTCCATATTTCCCTCATGGTTTAAGGAAAGAGGACGTAGATAAAATCATCCAAGATACCTATAATGATCGTCCTAAAATGTTGCAGGGTTTTGGAGACATGTTCTTCTTCCAGCATGTTACAGAGCCTTTTTCAGATTGGTTCTTCCAATTAGGACTACAAGCGGCAGGTTGGTCCACAGCTGCGGTTGCAACATCTTGGTTAGACGAAGAAAGATTATTTTCTGATCTTGGAACAATATGCGTTCCTACATTAATTCTTCACGGTATTCATGATAGAGTCTGTCTATTCCCATTGGCTATTGCACAAAATGAGGGGATTAGAAACTCCAAGCTGGTGCCATTCAAATACAGCGGTCATGGGTTGTTCTATGACCAGCGCGATAAGTTCAACAAGGAATTGATACAATTTATTGAGCAATAAATAAAAGAACCTGCCTGTTGGTCTCATGAAGCTAGCAATTAGATGTTATTTCGAAACCATGTACCATTCCATTCGATAACCATCTTTTCTTTGCGTGTTTGCACTAACAACTGCTTGCCATCGATGGCCAACTTGGCCTCACCAGACATTTTTTTTGGATTCTGCCGAAAGTCATAGAGTACCCCCAGCGTATTTTCCCCAGTGCGTCCCACAATCTTAAAATCATTAATCGTTGATCCACGGCCCTCAGTGTTAAAATACACTAGGTCTGGTATATTATCGTCGCGTAAATAAGCTAAATACCACTCACCCTCTCCTGATCCCAAAATATTAATTGAAGTAAGCTGTTTGCCTTCTTGATAAATTGTCACTGTCGTATGGCTAAAAAAGCTCCCTAATTTAATTGTACATTGTTGTCCAATGCCATCACCGAGCAGATCCACTTCAAAATCAGTTGTCTTACCATATCGGATATTAACTTTATTTAATAGGTTAGCCTTAGCACCAATATTGATATTCCGCTTCGCCCCAGCACTTTTTAAAATTGATACCATTTGTTGATTGCCAGACGCTAATACACGGTCAAGAAGCGTTCTATCTTCCCCATTTCGCGCATTGATATCCGCCCCTTGCTCAATTAGAAACTTTACGTTGACAACATTGTTAATCGCTACGGCTTTCTCTAGTAGAGTTTGCCCTTTATCATCCTTGGTATCTAGGCCTATACCAGATTGATCCATGATTATTTTTAAAATTGCTGTATTCCCTTGCCTCAAAGCCAAATCTATCAATGTCTGCCCCTGGGAGTCATGAGTGTTCAGATCAGCACCACTGGTAATTAGAAAATTTATCATTGGCAGTTTTCCAGCGCCAATCGCAATCATCATGGGAGTTTCCCCCGTGTCTTTCTTTATGAGATCGGGACTCATCCCCCCAGCTAAAAACAGCTTAGTTGCATCTATATCATTGGTTTTAATAGCATTAAAAAAGGCCTCCTCTGTAAAGGAAATCCCTCTTTTCGCTAATTGATTAGTAGGGCTAATGGATTGCTGGTAGTACCAATATCCACCACCAGCTACTGCAGACATGATGATCAATAGTGCAGCAATAATACCCATCGCGCCTTTGTAAAATGGCTTAGCTGCACTCTTCTTATTCCCTGGGACATCTATCGAATCGTTACCTAATGGTAAATTGATTGCATCCTTGGGTATTATTTGGGTCTTCTCAAGACTACGCTCTAACTTGATTGTCTTGTTTAATAATAGCTGCTGAAATTGCTGAACACTTTGTACCCGTTTTTCTGGCAATAGCGCCATCCCTTTAACTATAGCATTACGCATTTCTGACGATATTTTATTTTCTAATTCCGGGGGAAAGAAAAAAGTATCGTGGGCCATACGTCCAATAGCGTCTGCTGGAACCATTTTGCTCAGCATATAATATATGGTCGCCGCACAGCTGTAGATATCCGTCCACGGCCCTTGTTTACCTTGTATATGATATTGTTCATATGCGGCAAATCCTGGGGTTGCCATCAACGTTAAGCTGCGACTGTGCTCACCTAATGTCTGTTTTGCTGAACCAAAGTCAAGTAAAATTAGTCGCCCATCATGGGTTACATAAATATTCTGGGGTTTAATGTCCCGATGTAGTACCCCCCTATTGTGCAATTCCTGCAATCCTTCTAAAATCGGCATAATTAAATTAATAACAGCTTGCTCTGACAATATCCCGCCCTGCTGCTCCATGTACTCAGCTAAGTTTACGCCTTGGCAATAATCCATAACCAAATATGCCGTACCGTTTTCTTCAAAAAAATCAATGACCCTCACAATATTGGGATGATTAAATTTTACCAGCAAACGAGCCTCATTGAGAAATTGATTGATCCCATTTTGGAAAGTCTCCGCCTCTTGAGGGTGGTTCACATTAATAGTGAGCCCATCAATATTACGGCATACCAGCTCACTGGGCAGATATTCTTTGATGGCAACTTTAATTTGCAGTGTCTGGTGATATCCAAGATAAGTAGTTCCGAATCCTCCAGATTTTCCCAGTATCTTGCCAACACTATATTGCCCGCGCAAAATGGTCCCATGTGGCAATAATAGTGAACTTAAAACCGTCTTATTATGATAGCCGCATAATGGGCATACATCCTGTTCATTTTCTTCAAAGCATCCAAAACACAATGACATGAAGTCCCCTCCAATAAGCAAGATTATATGGCTTTAGCTAATTTACGTATTAACGGACAATTCGTCAGGCCTTTTATATTCCTTGCAAAAATTTACACAGTAAAAGATCACCTTGAATTTTAAATTTATAGTAAGATTATATCATAGCTTTATTTTTTTGCACCAGAGCCCTTTTCTTATCTATTTTAATGTCCTGTTTAGTAGCATGAAATAATGAATGGGTAAAGATGCTAACTAATCATTTCCTAATTTAGCTCCTCCTCTTGACGAGAACATGTGTTCCATGGTAGAATTAACCACGATTACGAACGCACGTTCTAGGAGTGATATATTGTGTATAACATAGACAAGCTTAAGAAAATATGGTTGATATTTTTATTATTAGTAATACTGAAACTATCTGATCATAGTATCGCTAGCTCCAATCAATACTTTGATAGCGATACATACCAAGTTATTGATGTTAATACTGGAGATTCAGTTTGGACCATTGCTACTAGATCTGTTACTGATAAGGATGATATCCGGCACTTAATTGCAGCGATAAAACATATTAACCATTTAGATAATAATCTACAGATATATCCTGGCCAAATTTTAAAAATTCCTATTAGGTCCAGCGATATTAACAAAAAAAGCTTCTGACAAAAACCTGTCAGAGGCCTTATATTTTCGATTTTGGTGCGAAAAATTCACCAAATCAAAAATCATCCAATATTGCACCAAAATATCAAACTCCGATACCCATTATCTTGTTTATAAATTCAACCTACTCTTATCTACTCAAGACCTCACATGTTTTAGTTGCAATAATATTACAGCCTGTATTGAGGATATTTCTAAGGATTATGTCACCCATATTGACAGGAGCGTCTACCTCTTGTTGTTTTATTTTCTTCATTGCCTCTACTATCTTTTCTTTAGGAATAGCTCTATCAGTCTTTACTGGTAATCTCTTAAACACCCCATTATTTAACTTAACAGTTGTTGTTAATACTCTAACTGGGCTTGTAATTTCGAGCCGGGCATATACTTCTCCCCGCTGACAAGTGTGCCCCGTGACGACATAGCCGTCGATATCTGTTTTATTAACCTTCAGTTCACAGCCCACCGGACAAGCAATACAGGTAATTTTTATACTCATTTTGCGTTCCTCTTTTCCAATTCGACTGTCAGCACAGAAGGCCTCTTCTTTTTCAGAAATTCAACATCCAGCACTAACTGTTCCATATTACCTGGCGCCATGTACTCTCTTTTAAATGATTTCAATATTTTCCCGTCATATTTTACAACAAGGTTTACGTCATGATATATATTATCTACCCTTAAGAACAATGTTGCAACGTTTTCCAATTTCATAATATGGGGTACTATATATTGAATTCCCCATCCCGGTTTTGTTTTAATACGATTTGCGCCACGCTTCAACTCTCCATTTACATATTTTGCCACATTTTTGCCTGCCCGCTGACCTTCCTCGGTTACAAAATCCACCAAATCATGGACATGTACAACATTGCCGCAGGCAAATATCCCATCTACACTCGTTTCCATTGCTTCATTTACAACAGGTCCCCTGGTTACCCTGTCAAGGACAGTCCCGGCCTTCCCCGACAGCTCGTTTTCCGGGATTAATCCTACTGACAGCAATAATGTATCGCAGGGATAGGTCCTTTCCGTGCCTGGTATAGGCTTTCTGTATTCATCAACCTGGGCAACAATGACCCCTTCGACCCGTGCTTTGCCCAAAATATCGATTACCGTATGTTGTAACAGTAAGGGAATATGAAAATCATCCAGACATTGTACGATATTCCTATTTGTCCCTCCGGGAAACGGCATTTTTTCCACAACCGCCAATACCTCTGCCCCTTCTAGCGTCATTCGCCGAGCCATAATCAGCCCAATGTCGCCTGATCCCACAATGACAACTTTTCCCCCTGGCATATATCCTTCAATATTGATATATCGTTGCGCCGTTCCCGCCGTAAAAATCCCGGCAGGCCTTCTCCCTGGAATGGAAATTGCTTCTCTGGTTCTTTCCCGACAGCCCATTGCCAGTATGATGGCTTTTGCCTGAATGACCAGGAAGCCGTCTTGTGAATTAACAACATGCAGGCTTTTGTCCGGCAGCATGTCCACTACCATAGTGTTTAATTTATATTCGATTTCCAACGCTTGTAATTGGTCAATAAACCGGGATGCATACTCCGGCCCGGTTAACTCTTTCTGGAATATATGCAGTCCAAATCCGCTATGGATACACTGCTGCAGTATTCCGCCCAATTCTCGTTCTCTTTCAATAACAATGATTCTTTTCACGCCATTTTTATTGGCTTCAATGGCAGCAGCCAAGCCCGCAGGCCCCCCACCTACCACAACAAGATCATACTCTAACATCAAAGCACCTACTTTTACTGTACTTATACCGTCCCTTTTACTATATAAGAATTCTTTTGATCATAGTGGACTTCATTCATTTCTTTTCCCAGTTCCCTGGCGAGAATTTCCACAATTTTAGGTGCGCAAAAGCCTCCCTGGCATCTGCCCAAACCGCTTCCAGTACGCCGCTTGATCCCTTTTAAGGTGGTTGCTCCACAATTCCTGTGAATGGCATCGATAATTTCACCTTCAGTTACCGTTTCACAGCGGCAGATGATCCGTCCATAGCGAAGATCAGATTTGATCAATTCAGCCTTTTTCTGTACATCTAAATCCTTAAAACGGACCATTGGCGACCGACGGGGGCTGAAATCAACTTTTTCTACTAATACCTCTCCAGTTGTCTGGTAAATATCGCGCACAATTTTGGTGACATATTCGGCAATTGCCGGGGCGCAGGTCAAGCCTGGCGAATTAACGCCCGCGACATTAATAAATCCCCTTACTTCAAGTGATTCCTCGATAATGAAATCACTCTTGTCCTTACCAATGTACGCTTTAGCCTTAATTCCCGCAAAAGCCTGGATTATCTTATCTAAGGGAATCTTATTAGAAAGTTTGCTCACCGATCTCCTGATGAAAGCCAAGCGCTCCTCAGTTACCTGATTGGCCCCGCCATCTTCTATTGATTCCATAGCCGGACCAATCAGCAGGTTACCGTTGATTGTCGGGATAACCGAAACCTCTTTTTCACCATCTGTTTTGCATTGGGAAATAATTCTTTTGATCAACCCAGGACTTTCATCTAGGACAATAAACTGGCCGCGTTTGGGACCTATTTTAAAACTGGGACTGGCCACTAGCTCATTGATTTTATCAGCGTTAATACCTGCGCAATTGATAACATATCTTGCGTTGACAATACTATCATTTAACGTTAACTGAAAAACACCATTTTCTTTTTTCATGCGAGTAACTTCGCTCTTGAGCAGCAGTTTTACGCCGTTATTCATGGCATTTTCCACCAGCGCTATCGCCAGCTCCCACGGATATACAATACCACAGGTAGGCGAGTATAGAGCGGCGACCACCTTGTCACTAAGACAGGGCTCCATCGTCAATACTTCATCTTTTTCCAGAATCCTTAATCCGGGAACATTGACGACTCCCTTGTAATACATATTCTCAAGTGTCTTGCGGTCCTCCTGTCTAACTGCTACTACCAATAAACCGACTCTTTCAAAGCGAATACCTAAATCATTGCAGACACTATCATACAGTTCATTGCCGCGAATGGTCAATTTTCCTCTAAAATCATCAGGTTTAGCATCATATCCATCATAAATAGTACCACCATTCGCCGCTGTCGCCTCATTTGCCACATCACTGTTTTTTTCAATGAGAATAACTTTTAACTTGTAGCGGGAAAGTTCCCTGGCAATGAACGTTCCTACTACACCGGCCCCAATAATAGCTATGTCGTACATTCCTTACACCTTCTTTACCATCCATATTTAATGAGCCTGTTTCCCCTATCATCAATACGGTTAGTGAAGATTTGGGATGGATATCTTATCTGCTTTATCTACTGCCATGATGGATTGTTCGTTTTGCTCTATGATTTTATATTCTATATAGAGGTGGGAAATGCGATCTCTAAATTTTGGTAAAAATACACGAATCCCTCCCCAATTCCGTGTATTTGTTTAGTTTGGTGCGATAGTGCGACATCCCCCATGAAAAGATCGCCTAAACCAAGGTTTAGGCGAACATGCATACGTATGAAATTACCCTAAGGGATATTGCATATGATTAGAAAAGGGCAGGTTGAAGAAATAAAATTCAATCTGTCCTTTCTGAGGTTGAGTTCTTTAATAAAACTAACTAAACTATCCCCTTCTCATCCAAGAAGGAATATCCAAATCCTTCATCTTAAACGACTCAACCGCTGGCTTAACCACCAATTCATCCAGCTGCCCCTTCACATTCCCCTTACTACCACAATCCGCACTAACCACCTTCCCATTAATCCCCGTAGCAATAACCGTAACCCTCACCTCATCTCCAAGCCGTTCATCAATAACGGCCCCAAAGATAATATTGGCATCGGGATCAACCGCATCAGAAACAACCGCTGCCGCTTCATTAACTTCCAGTAACCCCAAATTACTACCACCAGTAATATTAAGCAGAACCCCTCTAGCCCCTTCAATCGAAGTTTCCAGTAAAGGACTCTTAATCGCCGCCTCTGCCGCCATACCAGCCGCATTATCGCCAGTGCCCTGTCCAATACCCATCAACGCCGAACCAGTATCAGTCATAATCGTTTTAATATCCGCAAAATCCAAGTTAATAAGCCCTGGCACGGCAATCAAATCAGAGATACCCTGAACGCCTTGACGAAGAACATCATCTGCAACGCGAAACGCATCAATCATAGAAGTCTTTTTATCAGCAATTTGCAGCAATCGATCATTGGGTATCGTAATAATAGTATCCACTTTTTCCTTCAAATTGGCCGTCCCAACCTCAGCTTGTTTCTGCCGTCTACGCCCCTCAAACGAAAAAGGCTTAGTAACAACGCCAACCGTCAACGCCCCCACTTCCTTGGCACACTCAGCAACCACAGGTGCAGCCCCCGTACCAGTACCGCCACCCATACCTGCCGTAACAAATACCATATCAGCGCCCTGCAATGCCTTAAGTAATTCTTCGCGACTCTCCTGCGCGGCCTTCTCTCCAATTTCAGGATTAGCCCCCGCACCAAGTCCCCGAGTTAATTTACCACCAATCTGAATACGATTACCAGTCTTAGAATAATCAAGTGCCTGGACATCTGCATTCACAGAGATAAATTCCACACCAGTAAGTCCAGCTTCAATCATCCGATTCACAGCATTATTTCCACCGCCGCCAACCCCAATAACCTTTATCGCAGCAAATTGCTCCAAATCCAAATCAAAATCCATCATCAAAATTTCTCCCTTCCGCTATTACAGCATTTTTTTAAAGGCTCTGTTCGCACAATATAATGCTATTTAAACGGCTTGTAAAAACCGAGTCAATAAGGGGCGTCGCCATCATGGTTGTGGTGTAACTACTCATACTGAATCAACAGAATCGCAAGATGATGAAGCTATCACCATCCCGATAATTTCTTACACAACCACACCCATAATTTCAAAGCAAAATTTCTCTACGATCGGCCATCTCAATCCATTTTTATCTATAAAAATTTTTCCTCAGCTATCGCCGAATGGTGTTTACTAAGTAATAATATTCTATACTCCCGCACGAATCCCTCTATATTTCGTGTATTTGTATATATCGGTTCTGGTGCAAAAATTTCACAAGGTCAAAAATCACCGAAATATTTAATAAGAAAACCGGTCATTGTAACTTTATATCTAAAGAAAGACACTCGCAGTTATTGCAAGCGTCTATTTGTTTTATTATTTTATTGTAATAATGATTACCAACGCTACACGATGCTCACCTCCTGCGTTTAACTATCATACAATATATTAATCTACAAGGAAGGAGGAATTCTTATGGGCTTCGGTGGTTTTGGAGGCGGTCGCAATGGTTTCGGCGGTTCCGGCTTCATTATTATAATTATCCTCTTGTTATTGTTCTGTTGCGGTGGTAATGACGATTGCTCCCCTAGTTGCTAACTTTTCGAAACTAATCCACTGAAATCTACTCCCTCTTATAACCACGTTTCGCCAAAGCGTGGTTTATTTTTTTTGCATAGAAAAAAGCGCCCCATATTGGGACGCTGGTAACGATAACATTAACAACAATTATGATTACAATCATGGCACTCACACTCATGATGAAAATTGTGACCACACCACGGGCACCAATGCCAATCTTTGTGACAGTTACGATGACATTTAGGGCACTCGCGTTCATCATTACACTTGTTATGGCACTCGCACTCGCACTCGTCTTCATTATGGCAACCATTGTCACACTGAATAGGCATATGGCACCCTCTACAACAATGTTCGAGTTCAACGTTTTTCATTTTTTCACCTCTCTTTAACATTATCCTAGATATAATATGTAAATTGAGTGAAAAATGCTCCTCCTATTTGATCATGTAAGAACCGCCTACATTTGTAAGCGGCTCGCAATTGGGTTTTGGTGCAAATTTTTCACAAAGTCAAAAATTACCCGCTATTTCACAAAAATATCAAACTGCGATACCCATAATCTTGTTTAGAAATCCAACCTCAGAAGTAACATTCTCTTTACCTCGAATTTCAAGTTTATGGCAAGATTATATCATGGTCCTATTTCTTGCACCAGAACCCACCAATAAAGTGGATTTAAGGTAGCCTAAGACCCGCTAGTGCGAGTCTTGGGCTACCTTAAAGATATAAGTTTTTCGATTAGCCATTTTCCAATGACAGTTTTTATTAAATATATAGGAAGTGACCAAATATGATACCAATGTAATACAAAATAGATTTCATACCACTCAGCTAACGGCTCTCCTATAAATGCTAGTAAAGCGGCAAAGATACTCTCAAACAGTTTTATGGGATAAATCCAAAACTGTAAAGCTAAGCCAGTAGCGTCCATTGCAGTTACTACGAGCATTATATAAAGACCATAGGCTATGGATAATTCCAGTTTTTGTCCTATCGACAAGTTTTCACCATTGATGAGTAAAAAGTTCATTTTTCAGCCAATATTCATATTGTAATTCGTGAGGATGACGTTGAATGGCGAGTATCTCATTGTATTGTACTGAGTTGTATGCCATACACATTTCCTCTCGTTTCTGTCAATTATACAAATTATGTCCATTAATGTAATAATATATGTTCCGTTTGTACAAATGGTTCTGGTGCAAATATATACTATTACACTTTGTGTGGGTGTAGCGGGGTGTGGGTAGCTCCGCTAAACCAATAATTTTGCGCCATACTTGGTGAAAAAAATAAATTAGTTACAGGAATCTCCTTGGATAATGGAGAAGTATTATATTATAATAAAAAATATCCCAAGCCATGAGTTAAATTTTTGAAGGAAGTGATTACATGAATTATTTTAGTGATTTAGAAGGTCTGCGCATAGCTATTGACATTGAGAAAAATGGATTTGAATTTTATCAAAAGGCGTATGAACGCACGAGTAATCTCGAACACAAATTGTTACTCGGATTTTTAATGCAGGAAGAATCAAACCACGTGGCCCAGTTTCAAGCTATATACCAAAAACTGAAGCAAAACAAAACCACTAGTGATGAGGAATATATGTATGATGCTGAAGTGTCTGGCTATTTACAGGCTCTTACAAAAGCACTCATCTTCCCACAAAATAATCCGTTTGCATGTAATACCGAATTAGCGAATGGAGTTTTAGAATCTGGCTGGCAATGGCAGACACCAGGTGAAAATAATGCTGATAAAGTAAATTTAAACATCATTTTACGATTTGCTCTTCAAGTTGAAAAAGATGCTGTTCACTTTTACGATGAGATGATGAAAAATGCACGCTTTCCTGAAGCCAAGCAGATTTTTGCAGAATTTAAAGCCGAGGAACAAGCTCATGTAGAAAAAATCCAAGCGATGATTCACACCTTATAGTAGTTAAAAAAAAATAAGAAATTCTAAAAAAGTTTAATACTACTAATTTACCTACATTGGTGGATTTGCAAGGTTAAGGATCGCCTCCACCATCTAAATCCGGATTTTTCATAAAAATATTGTCAAAATAAGCTTTAGTTTGCCAAGCAGCAAGCTAAAGCAAAAAAAACACCACATGGATTAAAAATCATGTGGTGCTTCTTTACCCTTTTTTAATAAAATTTTACATTTCACATAAGGATATAATTCTACGCAACATTAGGTGATCCTGGAAGCACCATAGATATTTTTTAAAAATATCTATGGTGCAAAAAAACAGCCACCATCAGGCAGCTAAATAAATTTTCTTATTAAATGTATTTTATATATCGAATCTAAATTGATGAGAGTATGGATGCCAACCATTGTTACTAATAAATATATCCCTACGAGGTATCCGATGACCATCTATAAATAAGTCAAAGTCAATATAGTGCGCATCTCTAATACGAAAGTTTAATCCATCTGATCCACCTGAATTGTCAAACTTAAAATTAATTTTATTACGTTCTACGCCTACTTCACGTCCTCCAAACGAAAAGCGAGGGGCGTTATCACCTTCAGAGAATCTAAACCAAGATCTTTCTTTGATATCGCCGTATGTATTAAAAGAATCTCCCTCTTCTAAATGATGACCGCGAACATGTTCAAATATTCCATCGGTATGAATTGTACCGCTAAACACATGTTGTTCACCGCGAGTGGCTGTCCAAATATGGAATCCATGATCATCTTGCCATATATAATAACCTTTACTGCCGCCTAGATTAAATTGTGTAGGTTTACCTTCTACATCAGCTCTCCCTGACCAAGCAAATGCACTTCCTGTTAGAGCAATAAGGAAAAGGCTCACCATTGCTAAAACTAACCATTGTTTTTTCATAAACGCACTCCTTTTTTTCTTAAAATACATTAATCTTCTTTAATGTATTTTAATTGTAAATTATATTTGTGACAAAATTATGGCAATTCCCCCATTTTTAATTTTATGTTTATTAGTATATCTAACATCATAACAACCACCTGCTTTTGGTATGGTATTTGAACCACACTTCTGCTCTATCAATTCCACATGTCATCTCCATAAGCGTTCTTAAATTTATTGGAATACAAAACTGACTTAAAAATGCTAACCCCGTCAGCACCTATCATATATGCCAACCCATACTCATATAATTTCAAAAGCAACAAAGGCGGAATGAGAATATACAAGGAATTAAATACAGATATTGCTCTTTGGGGAATAGACAAGATTACATATTTTGAAAATGTGCAAAGAGTGAGCAAGGGTACCGGAAGTAATGGAGGGGCTAGCAGATGAATCTTTGCAAATAAAAACGGAAATGTAATCGTGATAGGCCCACTGACCGTGGGAAATGTGTAAGCTTTGTCGAGATGCTGAAAAAAATATCGGGTGGCGGGTGGCGATAACCACTCTTGGTGGTTTTTTATTGGTGGACGTGGTTTCCCTTGTCATAAATAAAGTAGCTGTATTAAACGATGCCAATATTCTTAGTCCCGGCATGCATGGTAGCAGCATAGAAACGGTAGGTTCAGTGGCAGTGAATCTTGGAACATTGACTTCGGTTTCCGGTTAACAGTTATGAGTACTATTGTGAGACGGAGGAAAACTCATGATACTTTTTAGTTATATGTATGAAAGGCTTAAAGAACGGATGAGTATGTGCACCACCTATCCCTGTTTTATTTTTTTCGCTGATACTCATTTCCGCATCGACAAACCCGGTTGGGACAACTCAGGCTTTCATCAAGTGTTAGATAAAGCAGCCTTGGAAAGTCCCCTTTTTATATTAATTGGCGGTGATTTAATTGATAATGGAAAGGATGAAAATTATCAAGCGTTTATTGAGTTATGTATCAATTATACGATCACCACGGGAATTCCCATTATTCCCATCATCGGAAATCACCATTACTACCAAGTGACTAATCCTTTAAATAAATATCATCATTACATCGGACCAGCAAACTTTCGTCTAGAGATAGAGGGAGGCTTGTCCGATACCTTAACGATTGTCGGATTTAACGACGCTCAACCTTATCGTCAAGGTACTTCAGGCAATATCCCTGATATGAAGGATAAGACTTGTACTAAAATGTGGAAAAAATTTGATTGGCACTTATTTGATTTTTCCGCTAAGTACCTTAACCAAGATAGTCACTTTGTTGACAATCTAGACAACAGTCAAGGGAATCATATTATTGTTTCCATGCATGTACCACCCCGACTAAATCCTTTAGCCAGCGCCCTATATGGGAAGATTAAAGAAGAATATCCCTACTGTGCAGGCACTAAATTACTGCAAAAACTCATCAAATATTACAGAGATTTATGGATGCTGGTACACAGTAATAGTACAACAGACAAAGGTAATTCCACCAAATTGTTTGTAGATACTATCCAGAAACGTAATAAAGTGGAGATGGTAATGACTGGCCATGTCCATACTTACTACTGGTTCTCTAGACTAGATGGGCACCAGATTGATTATGTCATATCCGGCGGCGGGGGTAATAACAATCAAGTAGGATCACTTCAAGGGTTTCCTGTTACCAAACGTCACTATATTAAGGTTGTTTTCAACCCGGATAGCCAACGGTTTGAGCATCAGAAGATAAATGCAGGAAATTGATTGCAGAATTTTTCTATTTTAGATAAGCCCGTAATGGTTCTTCTACTAAAGGCTTTACAAATTGTCACTTTTATGGCATGGCACCCGTTAATTAGCGTGATTTAGTGCGTAGATATAAAAACAACTTATCTACTCACTTTTTTTTGCTGAAACTAAAAGAATCGTAAATCACCATGAAACTGTCCTTTGTCAGAATCCAGATCCGCAACACATAGCATTCCACCTGATGCAGTTACATTATATAGTTGTTCGAGCAGCGACCTAGTATCTTTTATATGATGAAATGCCATGCTGCTCATCATTACAAATCTCTGTTATCCCTTTTAAAAAGCACTCCATTTCTTCTTCTGTCCCAATACTTACCCGTAAAAAATTATCGATCCTCGCTTTATTAAAGTACCGCACCAGAATACCTTTCGCTCTTAATTGTTGATAGATATGTTCTGCCGAAATTGACGGATGACTTATAAAAATAAAATTGGCTTTGGAGGGTATCACCTGAAAGTCCATGGCTTCTAGTTTTGCGGCGATTTTTTCCCTTGTCGCAATGACTTTTTGCCGTGTATCTTGAAAGTATTTTTCATCTTTAAAAGATTCCAGTGCCCCAGCAAGGGCTACGCGATCAAGAGTATACGAATTGATGGAATTTTTCACGCGATCCAAGGCCTCGATTAAGTCTTTATGCCCCATCGCAAAGCCTACTCGCAAACCAGCAAGAGAACGTGATTTAGAAAGAGTTTGTATTACCAAGAGATTAGGGTATCGCTCAATGAACTTGACTGCTGATTCTCCACCAAAATCGATGTATGCTTCGTCAATGATAATAACTTGATCCGCATTTTGCTTGGCGATCTCTTCAATAGACTCAAGAGCTATCTGTTTTCCTGTGGGAGCATTGGGATTGGGGAAAATAATGCCCCCATTTTTCTCAAAGAATTTTGCTACAGGAATGGCGAAATCTTCATCTAGAGGAATGGGTGTATAGTCAATATGAAACAAAGCACAATATACTGGATAGAAACTATAGGTGATATCAGGAAATAAAATAGATGAACCCGGATTAAAAAATGCCAAGAAGCTAAAGGCCAACAGTTCATCTGAGCCATTTCCTACAAAAATTTGTTCTTTGACGAGCCCGTGATATTGTGCAATACATGTCCTAAGTTCATCACAAGTAGGAGTAGGGTATAGTCTTAGACTTTCATTGGCTGCCTGTTTAATGACAGATAATACTTTGGGCGATGGCGGATACGGATTTTCATTTGTATTTAATTTAATATACGTTTTATCGTTAGGTTGCTCTCCCGGGACATATGGTTCTAATTTTTGAACCACTTCACTCCAATATTTACTCAATGATAGTATCCCCCTTCTAATCGATTATCTGTTTTTGTCAAATATTATGTAACATAATTGTCTACATCTTATTTTTCTCATTATAGACTACAGCTTCATATAATGTTGCAACATCTTCAGGAGAACCTAAGTCGCATATTGGTACTTTAGGGATAACCCCATGCATTATATTAGCAATTGCCAATTTTGCATTATCTAATTGTGCTTCATCTAACTCATCAATAAGTTTGTATAATTCGTGTCTTGTAGTCATAGATACTCCTATTTCCCATTTATCGGCTTTATTTTTTGCACCAGAACCTTAATTGGAAATAGCAAGCTAAAGTTCTTCTATTCCAGCATCTTTCACAATATAATCTATCCCTATCGTTTTTTCCCAAAAAGGAAAACATCGGTAGTGTTACTGCCATCTGTCTCTAAATAATTTTGCCGTACATTACTAAAACAATCTATTCCATTTTTTTCAAGAAGTTCCTCTATTTCATTTTCTTGAAAATAATTAAAATATATAGGCTGTAAAGAAAAACTGGTCGTCTCAAAACCAGGCTGCTTCCCTTCCATAAAGCTTACATAAAGATAGCCACCACTCCGCAACCATTTTACGACATTAGTTAATACCGCATTCGCCTCGTCATCATCCAAGTGAACAATACTAAAAGAAAGCACCACCGCATCAAAATATTCTGATGAAAAACTTGCTTTGCGAGAGTCTTGAAGATGAAAAATCCCATCTGGAACATTAGCTCTAGCTATTTCCAACATTTCAGAAGAAAGGTCTATTCCAGTTATCTCCAATTCCTTTAATGCACATAATTGTTTAGCCACGTTTCCAGGCCCGCACCCAATATCCAATACCTTAAAACCTGATTCTAATAAACCTGCAAAATCGATAACATGTATAGCGTAAGGACTATAATTCATAAATTTATCAGTATAACCAGAAAAATTTTTATTATACGCATCAATTGTCAACTTTGTTTTATCTTGCATTTTTTTATAGCCCCTTCACTTATCTCAATTTTTCATTTGATCCTCAGTATATACTTCTATATTTTCTCCTTTTAACAATTTACAAAAGATCCCGTCTCCCTCAATCAGTTTCTTAGAAAACGTACCATCATAAATCATCCCACAACCACAAGTAGGAGATTTTGACTTTAATATGGCTTTTTTACAACCCACTAGCTTTGCGATACATAATGCGATCTTGGCTCCTGTTACATACTCAAATGTTACATCATGACCATCGCTAGAGAAAATTTTTTCGTCACATTGTTCAGCACTAAGTCGTGGTATCGGTAAATTCCCCAGTATTTCTGGACATAGCGGAATAGCCTGCCCTTTTTTCACCATATCGATCACCATAGGCATTGGAAATGCCTGGCCATTATATCTACATTCCACCCCAGCCAAACAGGCACTGACTATAATCACAATCATTTACCCTCCCTTTGTCTACAACCTCACTCACCATTCAATGCACCTTAAACTTTTGCCAAAGTTCAACCTGTAATAATTTGCCTCATTTTTATTTGTCTATTTAAACTAATTACCCTAGAATACACAAAAATCCTGCAAAATATCTCCAAGAACTTTTGCAGAATTTTTCGTCATTATAAATGATATGATGTTGCCCCAACTAATCTTAAGCGAAAATGTTACTTTTATGTACATGGCACCAATGACATGTAAATATCGGTTACATCCTTACATTATTTTAAGCATAGCTAGGAATAGTATAATGTCCTCGCTTGTCAAGACACGAAATTTGATTTTCTAAGATAACTCCTCCTTCGATTTTATAGATGTTATGCTGCTGCCTCATGGCGGCAAGAATAGACCGAGCTAGGGGTAACATCATCAAGTCCTTGATGGTCTCTTTCATAGTTGTAATGTGCCATATATTCCTTGGCCATTTCTTTGACCTCCCGAACTGTTTCAGGGTATAGCAAATACAATCGTTCCCACTT
>Ga0209125_1000446_pt1 | contig 54394 bp, 61 predicted proteins | sample BarGraIncub1131A_FD_184503 | JGI IMG/M metagenome (GOLD analysis project Ga0209125, IMG submission 184503) | Arctic peat soil microbial communities from Barrow, Alaska - Barrow Graham LP Incubations 11-31A (SPAdes) (version 2) | ecosystem: Environmental > Terrestrial > Soil > Wetlands > Peat... | reverse complement strand
TAATATTAGAAAAACTCACATAATGATAGATACAAAAGGTTTAACTAGAAGAAGTATTACTCTATGTTTAATATATATATATATATCTATTCAAATTTATTTTATTATTTTTAATAAAGCGGATACTCTTTCAGTAGAGTTTAAGACTATTATAGTATCTGTTGTTTCATATTATTTTGGGAAAAGCACAGCATTGGATGATCCAAATAAAAAAAATTAATATTATGCAAGTAGTAAAAGCTGTGAATTGTTACTTCACAGCTTTTTATTATAAACAAAAATTTGTTATTTACCAATAAAAGTAGCCATACCATTATCGCCACTGTAAGGGGGGGCTCCTTTAACCGTTACATAACAAATTATTAACCTATATTCTGCACCTTTAGGAATAACTCCATTAAAAGTTATTATAAATGTTTTCGCGGAGCCATTCATTGCCTCTATTTTAGCCATACTACGGGTAAGTGAATTTCCGGCATTCACAGTATCATTCCTACCAAGAGTACCTATACCTTCGGGTATAACATTCATTGTATCTTGGATCCAGTAATTAGTTGGCTTCATTCCTAGCATCACATCGACATCTCTATCGTAGCTAATTTGAATTTTATTAGGTGAAATCTGCTCCAGTTTTGCTAACATTGGAATAGAAAATTGCCGCTCATCATCTTGCATATCCATCATTGGGTACATGCCCTGCATGTCCATCATTGGGTACATGCCTTGCATGTTCATCATTGGGTACATGCCTTGCATGTCCATCATTGGGTACATGCCTTGCATGTTCATCATTGGGTACATGCCTTGCATGTTCATCATTGGATACATGCCTTGCATGTTCATTATTGGATACATGCCTTGCATGTTCATCATTGGGCACATGCCCTGCATACCCATCATTTGATACATACTTTGCATCATTTTATACATACTCTGCATATCCATCATATGTGGCATTCCATACATATTATTCATTTGTTGCATGCCTTTCATTGGATTTTTTAAATATGTCTTCAATTATATCACCTCATTAATAAATTTTATCTACATTAATATTGTATGTAGACAGCTAAAACTTATGATAAATTTAAAGATGAGTACCCTGCAATTATTTTATAATATGTATACATATAAACTGATCAGATATAGCTTAGTAATGATATATTTATAGACAAAAAAAGCTGTGAATATTATTCACAACTATCTATATTAAAGTAAAGGGGGACTTCGCTTTAATGATTATTTAATTTATATTTAAATATTAACATAAAATTGTGACGATACAATGAATAATATATGTAGTATTTGTTAATTATGAAGAAACATCGTATATTGTGACAGGTTCACAGGCGAAATATATTCTAAGGTTAGACATTTTTTGATGAATTAACTAATTTAAAATAGGAAAAAATGAGTACTCCACGAGTACTCATTTTTGTTTATCAAATAATCTTTGGAAAATTCCTTTTTTCTTGCGGAGCTCTTCTTCAGCTGCTGCTTTAGCTCTTTGCTTTTCAAGAGTTTGAGTTAAAGTATTAACTAATTGGATATCATGTTCTTTAATGGCTTCGGGTAATGATAATACTGTTTTGTTTTTCTCTTGATCTTGTCTAAACAGAACCTGTGTATTTTCTAATAATTTATTAATATCATAAAGTTGTCCGTCTTTTACATTCAATTGCTGTTTTAGAAATTCAATATTATTTTTAAGAATCTCAATCATATCTTCTTTTAATAGAGTTACTTCTGTAGCAGCCACTTCTTCTTCTGCAGTTTGATTATATTTTAGACATTGTCTAATTGCCTCTAGGCCTTCTTCATCCACACATGTTTTACCATTATGGAATATTAAAAAAGCTTTTATTTCAGGTAATTTCATCTTAGCATAAACAGTTACTTTGCTTATGTTTAACTGTTTAGAAATTTTTAATGCATCATACATCATTATACTCGCCTCCTATATTATATATAGGAAGTATTCTCCAAATATTCCCAAATTCCTTTTTTTAGAAAAAATAAAAATTAATTAAAATTTTGTAAAATTTAATTAGAAGTTAACTCAACGTTTAACTGCAGTAGTTGGGATACACTGAAACCATAGATGTTTATTGAGTTAAGTAATAGTTAATAATGCTATCAAATCTAATTAAATTTAATTAAATCTAACTAAAGATTACCTTTAGTATTTTTTTTACCCATCAAAGATAATGTTCTAAAATGCTGTTTCAAATCATCCTTGAAATTAGTATCCATGTTAATTGCATTTTCTTTTATACAAGGAGAATTTATATTAATTATTGTATTCTGTTTCATATATCTATATAAAAATATACTTAAATTTACATCTAGACTGTTATTCATATGTATCAACTCCAATTAAATTAGTGTAAAAATTTATTTATTAATTTATTATACACTAAATTACACTAAATTACACTAAATTACACAAAACGACAAAATATTTAACTGTTTTATTTAACTAAATTAAAATGTTTAGCTGTAAACAATAAAAATATATAGCATAATATATTCTGATGAGAATTTTTAAGGAGTATCTTTATGCAAAATAAATATAATAGAGTGGCAGCTGTGAATTATGCCATAAAATATGCACTTGTACCAAACAAAGAGTATAAATATTTTCAATCTATTAATGAGGATGGTGGAGATTGTACTAACTTTGTCTCTCAATGTTTAAAGGCAGGGGGAGCACTCATGGATTATAATAACGTTAATCCTTGGTGGTATGATGTAAAACGTGGTAAATCTTCAATCTGTTGGGCTGTTGCTCACTCCCTATACTGGTATTTGAAAATTAATCAAAGTTTAAATAGAAATGGAATTAAAGGGTTAGAAGTAGATAATATAAGTATGTTGGAAATTGGGGATTTAATATTTTATGAGAACTACAATATTGTTATTTTTCATGCTGCAATAATAACTTCATTTACAGAAGCTTCTGGGAATAAAGAACCTCTTATATCGCAACATACATTTAATCAACTCAATGAGACTTATAAAAAAAGCTATAATTATAAAAAGATACATTTTATTAAAATTATATTATGAAAATGAAAAAAATGAGTACTCAATAATGTAATGAGTACTCATTTTCGCTTATTAAAGAAGTATTATTATTTTAAGTCGTATTAAAGGCAAACACATAAAGTTTTGTCGAATATAACCGATATAATATTATAAAAGTTTTGAGATGATAGGAGGAAATAGGTGATGCCACTAGAGGATAATATTAAAACCATATTATTTACAATATTATGTATATGTTTTATTTTCTATTTATTTATGGGTATCTATAGTTATAAGAGAGATAAAAGAGCAAAAGTTAATGTAAAATTTTTTGCTTTATGTATTTCGGCTAGCCTTTGGGCGCTAGGATATGCATTCATGTTAATTTCTCCCAATATAGAAATCGCAAATATATGGAAAATAGTTGCTGCTTTAGGGTGGTGTTCTTTTAATGGGCTATGGGTATCCTTCGCGTTTAATTTGACAGATACAAACCAAAAAAAATCTTATTTAAAAGTGCAAGCTTTAATATATATATCTTCCGTAATATTTTTCGTAAATAATTTATTATATGAACCCTCTAAATTAATAAGTAATGAAGCTTATGGCTTTGTAGATAATTTATACGGTACTACAACTATTGGTATTGTTTTTAATATATATGTTGCAGTTCTATTAATAGCAGGTTTTGTAATAATGTATTTTCAATTTAGAAATTCTCAAAAAAATAGGGTCAAAAAACAGATAAAAACTATTTTAATTACAAGTTTAATCAGTTTTTGTTTAGGGGCAGTATCAGACATGGTTCTTCCTGCACTGGGTATTGTGCTTTTCCCTACTGGGATTATAACAATCTCTATTGGAATGGGTGGAATGTGGTACGCGATTAATAAACATAAAATGATGTCAATTTCTTATGAACTTGTATCAGAATATCTTTTTGATGCAGTAAATGAACCAATTATCATATTAGGTGAAGATTTTCTTGTGAAAATTGCAATAGCAGCTTTGAAAGTATTAACAACCGCTTTTACCTATAAGGAAAACCAATTATTCATTGGAGCAAGTATAGGCATAAGCATATTCCCTGGGGATGGAATTGATGAAGACACATTGAATAAGAAGGCTGACTTAGCTATGTATGAAGTTAAGCGCAAGGGTGGTAATGGATATAAGATATATTCTTCCGAAATGGAAGTAACAGGCCATAAATCATAGAATATTCAAAAAAGCTGGGAAAGCTATAGATACACCTGTAATAATAATTCCACATATAAAAGATCCTACAACTGCACACATAACGGATTTTTTAAAATCTAACTTTAAAAAAGCAGCTATTGCAGTCCCTGTCCAAACTCCTGTGGTAGGGAGAGGTATTGCAATGAAGGTTATGAGCGCTACCTCTTCAAACTTTTCGAATTTAGATTTATTCTTGCTTATTTTTCTGTCAATTAAATTATATATGCCACTAAATAGCTTATATCTTCCTAGCCATTGAAATATTTTATTGAAAAATATCAGTATAAAAGGAACCGGTAACAAACTTCCAATAAAAGTTAATAGGAATACTGCTACTGGATTAATATTATACTCATATATTCCAAGAGGTATAGATGCTTTTTGTTCGAAAAGAGGAACTGCCGCCAAAAATAATACTTTTAACCAATTCATAAAAATTCTCCTTCAATTACGCTATTTTTTTAGTACGAGATACTGATTTTACAATTGCGCCAAAAACCCAGAATCTGTATCCTAAAAAATTAACTACTTGTGCTAATACCATTGAAATAATTTTTGCGAAAAAAGGATTCATAGAACTATCACTCAATAATATACTTAAGCCTATTAAGCTTACCCCTAGAGATGCTGAATTAACAATAATAAATTGAACAATTTCCTTTGTTGTTTTCTTGTTAGTTTTTGTATCATTAAAAGTCCAAAATTTATTTAAAGTATAACTATTTAATGTACCACTCGAATAGGATATTATCTGGCTTATAACATAGTTAACGCCAAATAAACTATTTAGAAGAGAAAACATTCCAAAGTCAATTATAGTATTTAAGCCACCAACGCAGCTAAATCTTAAAATATGTTTAAGCTTTTCATTATTTATAAAGGTATTGTAAATATTTTTAACAGTATTCATATTGTTCAACTCCTTCTAAATTGCATATTTAAATTGCTATATTTAAATTGTAACAAATGAATGTATATGAATTATCAAATGATTATGTGAAAATTATGTAATATACCTTGCAATACATAGTAACTTTGTCTATACTTAAAATATACTTTGTATTGCATAGTAATTATAGGTGGTGATAAATTGGAAAATAATACTCAAGTATTAAAAGGCATTTTAGAAGGTTGTATTTTAAGCATAATTGCTAAGAAAGAAACTTATGGCTATGAATTACTAATTAAGTTAAAGAATAATGGATTTAATGATATGGTGGAAGGTACTGTGTATCCACTTTTATTACGACTTGAAAAAAAGGAATTAATAACATCAGAAAAACGTAAAGAACAAAATGGAATGACCAGAAAATATTTTTATGTAACAGAGATAGGAAAAAAAGAGCTTAATGATTTCAAAATATACTGGGATAAATTATATGTAAATGTGAATACGATCCTAAAGGAGTGATAAATTTGAGAGATTCTATCCATAATAATAAATTAACTGGAGATTATTTAATAGCTCATCTCGACATACTAAGTTATCTGCAAAGTTGTAATATATCCGCTACTAATAAATTTTCGATTGAAGTAGATGATGATATGATGGATGTAGCCGATACTATTTTGAATATGGTTAATCTTTATTTTAATGCTTAATGTACTAAAGGCTCCACATAAAGAGTTTATATGGTTTGAACACTCAGGACACGAACCATGGAGAAACGAACGAGACAAGTTTGCAGATTTTATGATAAATTTGCTAAAGGTGAAAGGCTAAAATATTTAAATATGGCTGATGACCCGATATATAGATAAAATTCTTATATAATATTAAGAACGCAGGGAAAACCTGCGTTCTTAAATTTACCATTTTGTTTATTTATATAATTTATTTAACGTTATACATTCCTTTACTTTCCATATATTTAAATATAGCTTCTCCGTGTTTTTGTTCTTCCTTTTGTATGTGATTAAGTACATCACGAGCTCCGGTATCTCTAAATTCAAAAATTGTAGTGTCATAACTACCTGAAACATATTTTTCTGTCATCAATAAATCTGTACACATATCCTTATCAGATAGATTAATTCCACCTGATTGAGTATTAGTATTATTAACATTTTGCATTGGATTTTGATTTTGATTCTGATTTTGGTTCTGATTCAAGTCAGGTACAGTTCCACTTAATAATTGGTTAATACTGTTTAGGTGAGACAGTTCTACTTGACCATTAGCAGCACATATTTGCTTTAATTGGATATCTTTAGCTTGCTGCTCATACTTAGTATACTTTTCTATACAAAGTTCTTCGTGACTTTTTTGATCCTCTAATAACATTCTTTCCTTTTGGGTTAAAGATATTTGCATTAATAACACCTTCCTTTATATGGAGAGTTTGTTCAAACATTACTATTTTATACAAAAAAGACCTTGATGGTTGTTCAGAAGGCCATTAATATTTTTGATAAATATACAAATATATACTATAATCAGTATATAATATTAAAAAGATACGAATGGAAAGGATAAAATCATGAGAAAACAACATCCGCTAATTCATACTTTAATGCATTTAAAAGGAAACCCTAGAGCCTGCGTTTATACTGAACCACTATGGGGTATTCCTTTTAATTTATTTGCGCCCTATGTTTCAATATATATGTATACTTTAGGACTTACAGATAGTCAAATTGGTTTTACAGCAAGTATAGGAATGTTTTTTCAAATTATCTTTTCACTTCTTGGAGGAGTGATTACAGACAAGCTAGGCAGAAAGAGAACTACTTTTATTTTTGACATTTTATCATGGAGCATTCCTTGTTTAATATGGGCCTTTTCAAGGAGCTTTTCTCACTTTGTGCTTGCTTCTATTATAAATAGTATTTCTCGTGTCACAATGAATTCATGGAATTGCCTATTAGTTGAGGATTGTGATAAAGAGCAAATTGTTAATATTTATACCTGGATTTATATATTGGGACTCGGTGCAGCATTTTTTGCACCAATATCAGGGATTTTTATAGGTAAATTTGAATTGGTTCCAACCGTTAGGGTTCTTTATATTATTTCTTTTGTTATAATGACCTCTAAGTTCTTAATACTTAATAAGTATTCTACAGAAACAGGACAAGGGATGATTAGGATGGAAGAGACCAAACACACAAATATTCCTACCCTATTAAAGGGATATTCAACTGTCTTTGTACAAGTAATTAAAACCCCAGAAACCTTACTTACCTTAGGTATTATGCTTATTATGAGTATAATAGGGGTAGTTAATAATACCTTCTGGGCTATTATAGTAACTGAAAGAATTCATATACCGGCTAAATTTATAGGTATGTTTCCCTTTATACGTTCCTCTATTATGATTATATTTTTCTTTACCTTAGTTCATAGGATCGGAGCCTTAAGATTTAAGAAGCCTTTGATTATTGGGTTTTCCTTATTCACAATTAGTCAAATTTTATTAATAATTACTCCAGATAAAGGATATTTCATTTTAATAATAAGTATCATTCTAGAGGCTTGCAGTATATCACTCATAAGTCCTCTGCTAGACTCCATGCAGGTACTCTTAGTAGACCCACAGGAAAGAGCTAGAATAATGGCTATATTGTATGTGATTGTGGTTGCTTTTACATCTCCCTTTGGCTGGATTGCAGGAATTTTATCAGGAATAGATCGCAGATTTCCATTCTTTTTAAACATTTTTCTTTTGCTCATTGGAATTTTACTTACCTATTTTCAATCCGTTATGTCAAGCCACAAATCCTGTCTAAAGAAGTTGAATTAGATATAATTAAACCAATACTTTATAATCCCTATAAGCCTGTATACAAGAAAGGTGGTGCATACAACATGATTAAAGTAAATAAAAACACATTTCTCAAGTGGATTATTGTATTTACCACCACATGTGGAGTAGTTTCATTCATTCTATTTCCATTTATGAGTATGAGTTCCTTATCGTATAGTATTACACTAAATTGCTTGCTGATGATTTGGATGTCTATAGTTGAAACATTATTGATACTAGAACTCAAATCATCTTATTTTATAAGTCACCCCATTGAAGAGGAAGGAAAAATATATAAGTACTTTGGTGTTCACTTTTTTAGAAAATTACTAGTATTAAGTGGTTGGGAGAGAAGTAGAAAAAAGGAAACGCCTATTAGGAGATCATTAATTTTATTAGAATATTATGAGTACAGAACAAGGGCCTCTGAATTTGGACACGGAATTATTGCTATTATAATTGCATTCATTAGCGTATATGTTTGTATGACATATTCATTTAAGAAATCAATATGGTTAATATTTCTTAATATATTTTTAAACATATACCCTATTACAGTCCAACGTTATAACCGTCCAAGGGTACGGCGAGTAATTGAAAAACTTAAATTAAAACATTCTGCAAGGATGAAAGTAAATGGATTTAGAAATACTAAAAGCTTGAATATATAATTAGCAAGGGAATTCCACACTAAAGATTGTTTTCTCACCTAGAATACTTTTCACGGAAATTTTCCCTTTGTGTTGCTTTACTATTGCTTTTGCAATGGCAAGCCCAAGTCCATACCCTCCGTTGTTTCTAGAACGTGATTTATCAATGCGATAAAATCTGTCAAAGATTTCAATCATGCATTCCTCAGGTATTCCTTTACCCGTGTTTGCTACAGAAAGCAGTATATTGTTTTGGTATTTCTTTAAATTAACAGTTACAGATCCCATAGCATTTGTATATTTTAGTGCATTATCTAAAAGTATCATAACAACCTGCTGAATTTGCTCGCTATTACCATGGATTTTTAACTTTGGTTGTATATCATATTGTAAGGAAATATTATTCTCAAATATAACGGCTTCCATGGTTAGTAGCACATTTTCAACGGCTTCACTAAGATTAAAGTCAGAAAAAATCATATTTATATCAGAGTAGTCTACTTGAGTCAAATAAAGTAGATCATTAGTTAACTTAGTCATTCTTTCTACTTCTGATTTTATATAATAAAGCCATTTCGAGCCTTCTTTTATATTATCATCCCCATTGGTTAAAAGTACATCAACATTTGTATTAATAACTGCAAGTGGGGTTTTAAGTTCGTGGGAGGCATCTGCAATAAATTGTTTTTGTTTATCAAAAGCATTTTTTATAGGTAGTATTGACTTATTAGCAAAAAACCTACTTATAAAGAATATAAAGATCAACGTAATAAAAGCAACTGCTAAAAAAGTATAAATTAGATTTGTAAGGATTCCTTGCTGAGAGGTTATATCTAAAAATACAATTCTGTGGCCAGCTTCATAGGGAGCTGTTATATACGCCCAATGGGTCCCGTCTAGTTTAAATTCACCAGTAGTACTATTTTTTGAAAGTGCTATTTTTTTTGCATTTTCATAAAAAGCCTTATCCATAGCGAATATTGAAAAGGAACTTATTATAGTACCTTCCTTATCTGTGATTAAATTAAAAGAAAGTGAACGATCTTGAGGAGACTGAGTATTATCATCATTTGGTTTCGGCTGTTTGAAATCATCTTTTGGTTTCTGGTTAAACTCAGATATTTTATGGAGCTCCATATCTATATCCCTATGAACATTATTGTAGGTTATTAAGTATATAGATGAAAATGCAATCATCATCATAATGGATATGGTTACTAAATTAAGAATTAAAAGATTATTTCTAAGTTCTTTAAACAATTATTTTTTCACCTCCAAAATATAACCTACACCTCGAACAGTATTTATTATTACTTCTGAACTTAAGTATGCAAGTTTTTTTCTTAAAAAAGAAATATATACTTCCACATGATTATGTTCAACTTCAGCATCAAAGCCCCAAATCTTTTCAATTATTACCTCTTTAGATGTAGCAAAATTTTTTCTCGAAATTAAAAGATCTAAAAGATCACTTTCTTTTAGTGTAATCTTAACTTCACGAGTACCACTGGATAATTTTAAGGTATTAGTATTAAGGCCAATATCGCCAAATTTTAAAGTATCATCTGATAATACTTCTCCCTTTCGTCTGGATAAAGCCCTTATTCTTGCTAATAATTCTTCAGTTGCAAAAGGTTTCGCCAAATAGTCATCAGCCCCACTATCAAGTCCAATAACCCTGTCTGAAATTTCACCTTTAGCTGTAAGTAGTATAACTGGTGTAGATAGTCCTTCGACCTTAGGTAACATAATATCAAGTATTATTACATCGTAAATATTGCTTAACGCATTATCTAGACCAACTTCTCCATCGTGTGCAGCATCAACGGTATAATTGTTCTTCCTTAATATATGAGTTAAGGCTTCTGCCAAATGAAGCTCATCTTCAACTATTAGTATCCTCATTAAGTCTCCCCCTATTATTTGAATTTTACTTCCTTTAAATACATTGAATTAATAATTATTTATATTTAGTATATCATAGGAAACCTTTAATGAACCTTAAATTGGAATAGAGCAATAGTTAAATAATTAGCAGTGGCGCAAGTTATGATTTAAGGTTTGTTTAAGGTTCACTTTATATAATGGGTTTATAGAGAAAAGGCAGTCAATTAAACTGTTTCTCAAAAAAATTAGCCGAATGAAAGGGGTATGTTGATGGGGATTGAAGTTTTTAATAGACATGAAAGTAAGTTTTTAATAGATAGTCACATATATAAAGAAGTTGAAAATGGGCTTTTGCAATATATGGAGCTCGATGAATATAATAAAGATCATGAATTTTATACCATAAGTAATCTATACTTTGACACACAAGAAAATAATCTAATAAGGCATTCCTTATCTAAACCAGAATACAAAGAAAAACTTAGGCTTAGGGCCTACGGGGTTCCAAAGGCAGATGCAAAGGTATATTTAGAAATCAAGAAAAAGGTTTGTGGCTTGGTGAATAAAAGAAGAACTAAATTAAAACTTATAGAAGCCTACAACCTTGTAGCAACGGGTGAAAGACCTACTATAAAGAGCTATATGAATAAACAAGTTTTAAATGAGATTGAGTATCTTCTAAAAACCTATGACCTTGAGCCAAAGCTTTACTTAGCTTATGATCGAAAAGCATTCTTTAGCAAAATAAACCGTAATTTAAGAATAACCTTTGATTCAAATATAAGGACTAGAAGGTATGATTTAAAACTTGAAAGTGGGGATCATGGAGAAAATTTATTAGATAAAAATAAATGGATTATGGAAGTTAAAGCAGAAAACAATATTCCAATTTGGTTGTCAAATTTGCTTTCTAAACACAAGATATATAAAACAAGCTTCTCTAAATATGGAAAAGAATATGAAAATCTGTTATTAAGTAATAGACAATTATATTTAAATAAGCAATTATCATTAAATGAAAAAATAGGAGGAATTAATACATGTTTGAGTCAATACTCACATCAACCACAGCTGCTACAACAATCTCACTAGGCGATGCCATATTAACCATAATAGTATCTTTTATCTTAGGTGCACTAATAAGTTTTACTTATATGAAAACCTCTACCAAAGGAGGATATTCTCAGAACTTCGCTCTTACTTTGGTTATTATACCCACGGTTATAGCTATAATTGTATTTTTAGTAGGTAGTAATGTTGCAAGAGCATTTAGCCTTGCAGGTGCCTTGTCTATTATTAGATTTAGAAGTGCTCCTGGTGATTCAAAGGATATATCTTATGTGCTTTTTACAACTTCAGCTGGACTTGCTGTCGGAACGGGGCTTTTTGGATATGGTATTTTATTTACAGGATCTCTTTGTTTACTGATGTATGTACTGAAACTTGTAAACTTTGGAGCTAATAAAACTTCGAAAAACCTACTTAAAATAACTATACCTGAAGACTTAGATTATGAAGGCGTTTTTGATGATTTATTTTTACAATATACTATAGGTCATGAACTTTTAAAGGTTAAAACCACAGATTTAGGTAGTCTTTTTCAACTGGTTTATACAGTGGTATTAAATAATGAAACAAGCCAAAAGGAATTTATAGATAAATTAAGGTGTAGAAATGGTAATTTGAATATTACATTATCAATGTTTGCTGAATCAACAGAATATTAATAAAAGGGAAATAATAAGGAGGATTTTATAATGAACAGAAAATCTATATATTTAAAATTATTAACAGTGCTTTTGTGCACAACTATTTTATCGTCTTGTGGTACTAAAACTGCAGTAACTAATAAAGCTGTGGTAGCTGATACAACTGTTAGTACCGCTATAAGTAAAATGGTTACCTATGACACCAACGATTATTACACTGATTGGAAAAATGAAACTCCAAATTATATTGCGCTAACTGGAACCAGTGCTACGCTGAAAGGTACAGGAGCAACGGTAAAAGATAGTAAAATTACTATAACAGCAGCAGGGGTATATGTTATTAGTGGAACACTTAATGACGGTCAAATTATTGTTGATGTTAAAGATAAAGAGACAGTTAAGCTTGTTTTAAATGGGGCAGTAATAACTTGTAGTGATAATGCACCTATTTATTCTAAAAGTGCAGGAAAAACTATCATAAGTTTGCAAGCAGGAACACAGAACACTATAACAGACGGAAAAAAATATGGGTCTACTGAGGATCCCAATGCGGCAATCTTTAGCCAAGATGACCTTACTATAAACGGGACTGGTAACTTAACTGTTCGAGGAAACTATAACGATGGAATTACAAGTAAAGATGATTTGAAAATCACTGGAGGAAATATTAAAATTTACAGCGCTGATGATGGATTGCTTGGAAAAGATTTAGTGGCAGTTAAAGCTGGAACTATAGCAATTGAAGCTGCTGGAGATGGAATTAAAGCCTCAAATGATACGGATGCATCAAAAGGCTCTATAGCTCTTGAGGGAGGAACTTTTAATATAAAATCAGAGGCAGACGGAATACAAGCAAATACCTCTGTACTTATAAGCGGTGGAATATACACAATTTCTTCAGGTGGTGGTAGCGCAAATGCTGTTGCTAAAACTGGAGAAAACATGGGGATGGGTAACCCGTGGGATACAACCGCAAAAACTGATACAACAACAAAAACCGATACAACTGTAAAAACTGATACTACCACAAAAACTGCTGAAACAGAAACGGTAAGTGCAAAAGGAATTAAAGCTTCTACAGACATTTCCATTGGTGGAGGTACCTTCAAAATTGATTCCTCTGATGATGCGGTGCACAGCAGCAAAAACGTTACTATAACAGGTGGTGACCTATCAATTGCAACGGGTGATGATGCAGTTCATGGGGATGAGACACTAATAGTAAAAGATGGAAAAATCAATGTTACAAAAAGTTATGAAGGGCTAGAGAGTAACATTATAACCCTTTCAGGTGGTGAAATTCATATTATTGCCAAAGATGATGGTATAAATGCTGCAGAAGGTACTACTGCTACTACTGATGGTACTACTGAGACTGCAACCAGAAATGGTGCACCTGGGCAATCCGCTGGTACTAGCAAGCTTAACATAAATGGTGGATATATTACAGTTGATGCATCCGGTGATGGATTAGATGCAAATGGGTCAATTATTATGACAGGTGGCACAGTTGTTGTAAGTGGTCCAACGAATAATGGCAATGGTAGTCTAGATTATGATGGAACATACGTAATAAGTGGTGGTCTCCTTATCGCTGCCGGAAGTTCAGGAATGGCACAAGCACCCTCTGATACCTCAACACAGTATTCTGTAATTATGACTTATACAGAAACGCAAAAGGCTGGTACTGTTGTTAATTTAAAAGACAGCAAAGGAAACTCAGTAGGGACATGAAAGGCGGTGGAGGTGGGACAAAACCAACTGACACAGATGTAGCAGTTGGGGAAAAACCTAAAAATGATAGATTAAGTACATTAGTTACTAGCAAAGTAATCACTCAGGCACAAGCTGATACAATAAATCAAAAGCTTCAAGAAGCTAGAAAGTAACTTAAGGAGCTTTGCAGAGAAATAAACATACGGATAGGTATTTATTACCTATCCGTTATGTTTTTTGCCACTTGGGTGGCACTTTTGCTATTTAATTGAATATTAATTATTAATAAGGTATAATAATTAATAAATAACATAATTGTAAGGGGTGTAAAACATGACAGATAAACAAAAACTATTAATTTTGTTAGATGGTTTTCAATTAGGATATACCGATGAAAATAATAATATTGTGCTTAAAGAAGGCAATGAGAATGTAATAGGACGAGGTGGCTATGGAGCTACATTTATATTTGAAGAAGATAATAGTTTTGATGCACTAAAGATTTATAAAGAAACTTTATGATTGAAGAGGTTCATAATAAGTTATTGGAACTAACAGAGGAAGAATCTAAAATAAAGTTATTAGTAAGACTTTTACTATTAGTTATAAAATTACCACCTGACATTATTATGTTAGGTGGTAATTTTTTATGTAAGTATTAAAAGAATATTTTCTTAAATTGTAGCATATGCACTTAATATAAAGATTAGGTATTTGTTTTCACTATAGGTAAAGTTCAATTCATTTGAATTATGAATTAGATTTAGAGATAGCTTGCATATATAATTATATACGAAAAGAATAAAAAGTAGGAGGAATAATATGAGAGATAAAAAAGTATTTATCATGATTTTTTGCTCAATATTTATTGCATTAAACATTGTACTTGGAACAGTTACTTCAAGTTTAAAATTGCCATTATACTTAGATACAATAGGAACAATATTAGTTGCAGTATATTTTGGACCATGGTATGGTGCTACAGTAGGTGCATTAACTAATATAATTACCGGAATAATATTTAACCCAAAAGATATACCTTTTTTTATTGTAAGTGTGGCAGTAGGATTAATAGTGGGTTTTATAGCTAAAAAATATAAATTCAATTTAGTTACAGCTATAGTTACTGGTTTGATTTTAAGTGTGGTGTGTCCTTTAATAGGAACGCCTATAGGAATTTGGGTGTATGGTGGATTAACTGGCACTGGTACAGACTTTTTATTTATATGGCTTAAAGAAGTTGGGAATAACATATTTGTAGCTTCCTTTATTGCTAAAATCACAAGTAACTTTTTAGATAAAATTGCTTCTTGTATTCTAGTATGGGCATTAATAAAGGGAATGCCAAGGCAATTTACAAAAGATAAATTATTTAGTGAAAGAGTTTAAACGGTATTGATAAGCCTTAATCATAAATAAACGAAAAAGCTGTGAATATTCGCAGCTTTTTATATTTAAGTAAGAGGAACTTGAAATTTATGCTATTATTAGTATATAAGTAAACTGCAAATTATTACATTAGGGGGGATTGTATGAAGAAACCATATCTAATTTTTTTTGTGTTTATACCAACACTTATTGGTTATTTTTATAATATTTTATTTATACCTGCATTGGCAAGTTTCCTATTTTATATTTTACCGATTTTTATGTTGTATTTATGGTTTTGGGTTGGAGGAAAGTTTGCTCAAATGAACATAAAAGCATTCCCTTCTATTTTAATTGGTAACTCATTAGGGATTGTATCATTAATTATTTATTTTTGGCAATTTTCTATTGTAGCTGAGGGACAGAGAAATTTAACTTTAGCAGGATTATCGCAGGCGTTTAGTGCTTCTCTAGGTATGTATATAGTAAACCTTGCACTATTAATTCAACCTGAAAAAAATGTTGTTGGTCATACAACAATTGCATTAATACAGGTATTAGGACTGATACTGATGATACTTATATTTACTATAGGCTATTATTTAAATAAAAGAAAAATAGGATCTATTGATCTATTGAATTAAAGGGATTTATTCAAAATAAAATATTTGATTTATAAATTAAGGGGAAGAAATATGAAAGCTAAAGTAATTTTCCTAAAACAAATATCTCTTGTTTTATTGGTTGCAATAGGAGTAATATTCATAAGTGGATGTGACATAACAACTAAGCAACAAATGAAAAGTATTATTAGCAATATTAATGAATCCCCTGAAGTGATAGCTGTAAGAAAGTCACCTATGGATGATGGTGTAATATTAGGTGACCTTCTCGATTCTGGATTAACGGATACAGTTTGGGAAATTTATGATCCTGCTGAAAATGGGAATAAATATGTTACCATTAGTGGCAATGTTTTATATCATGAAACACTTGTAGTTGTGAAAATTCAATATCGAATATATGATGATGGTAAAATAGAATTTACCGCCATGACATATAACGATGTGCCACAAAATGCCCTGAACACTACAGCAATGTTTAGCTATCTTAAAGGCGAATATGAAGCTAAACATAAACCTTCAAAATAAAATGTATGGATTCATAACTTAATAAAAGGAGGATAAAATATGTCAGAATGTATATTTTGTAATTACAGTAAATCAGAAATAATAGTAGAAAATAAATTTACATATGCTATACTAGATCGTTTCCCTGTAAATAATGGACATTGTCTAATTATACCAAAGAGGCATTTTGCTGATTTTTTTGAAGCAACTGAAGAAGAGGTTAAAGCAATATATAGTTTAATGCATGAAGTGAAAGAGATGTTTGATGTTCAATATGAACCAGCAGGTTACAATATAGGCATAAATGTAGGAGCTTATGCTGGACAAACCATAAACCATTTGCATGTGCACTTGATTCCTAGGTATGTAGGGGATGTGGAAGACCCAAGCGGTGGGGTAAGAAATTTTAAAGAGGCAATGGTTGAGTATGATGGATAGGCATTTAGAGATATTCTAATCTTTATATCAGCATATTTTCCAACTATATTACAAACAAAAACGTCACAAATTTTTATTGTTTGTGACGTCTAATAAGGTTGTTACATATAAAGATTAGGCTCATTTTACTTGGTTTTCTTTTTTGTCGTTTTATATTTTTGATAAAGAATATCTTTCAAGACCAAAACAGTGTCCTCATCATTAAAATTAAACTCATTTTTGCAATCGTCATATAACTTAGATACCTTCTCACAATAGGCATTTATTCCTTGTATACCTTGATAGGAAGCTAAGATTGGGTACTTTATACTCCACGCACTGGTCCAGTCAATTTCATCAACTATCATTTCGAAGCTTGTAACATCACCACCAAAATGACTTCCGCTAATAAGATAGTTATAACTTATATTATACAATTGACTTAACAATTTTACTTTTATTAACTCTGGAACCGTTTGGTCAGTTTCCCATTTGCTTACTGTTTGTCGTGATACGCCTAATTTGTCAGCAACATCTTCCTGCGATAAACCTGCCTTTTTACGTAAATCTAATAGTTTTTCGCCTAATGACATACTAATCACCAGCCTTTCATTTATATCAAGTTAACTTGTAGATACAGTATACTTGATATAAAATTTGTTTTCTACCAAGTGAAGATGGAAATTTGTCAACTGAACTTAACATAATAAACATTTGATCTGTATGACAGCATTAAAAATCTGCAATGAATGGTAACTTTCCACCACTTTATATTTATTTAATTATCATTATATATAATCATCTTTAATTATCCCATAGTAATATACATTAATATATTTATTATTAATGTAAGCAAAATTTCTCAACAATCCATCTTGTATAAAACCTGATTTTTCCAATACCTTTCTTGATGCACAATTCCCATCACCTACTAATGCTTCAATTCTTTCAACTTTTCCCACTTCAAATAAATGTTTCACGATAGCTTTTGTTATCTCTGTTGCATAACCATTTGCCCAATAGTTGGAAAGTAAATTGTAACCTACTACACATCTATTACTCTGCTTGACATAAGAAAGAATACCAGCTTCCCCTATATATTCTCCTGTGTCCTTTAAAAATAAAGATTGAAAGTCACAATTGTTTTCAGTATAATTCTTCAATACACTTTGAAGATGAACTTTTGCATCTTCAATTTTAGTAGTAGCAATTTTCGTTGAAAACTTCCAAACCATAGGGTCAGATTTAAGTTTATGGACATTTTTCAAATCATTTTCACAGTAACTCTTTAAAATAAGCCTTGCAGTTTCTATTTGAATATTCATATAGCTACCTCTTATTATTTTATTTTGGATTAAATATTCGTTTGTGTGACGACATAACAGAACAATACCAATTAAATTTTCATGTCTACCACATGCTCTATCACTTGTGGTAAATGTAAAATATTCTTTTTTATAAATAGTGGAAATATATTTAAATCTTTAATTTCGTCTATGTTTTTCCAATAAAAATAAAGATTCTTATTTCCATTTTCTTTAAGTATAAACTGATCACCTTTATTTGTTAATTGGTCATCAATCACATCTAATAAATAATAAAAACATATTTCGTGAAAGTTTTCATCCAAATATTCTTCATGGAACAAATTCTCATTAACCCACAACAGGCGATTAACAGTAACTTCAGCATTTAATTCTTCTCTTATTTCTCTAATGATTGCCTCTTCACTTAATTCATTCATTGTAACTCGACCACCTGGAATATAATAATACGGTGCATTTTCATCTTTCATAATCAATAATTTATTATTGTAAATTATAATACCTGCTACTCTATAATTAAATCTGCCTTCATCAGTTTTAAATGAAATATCCATATTTGAAATCTCCTTTCTTAATCATTTATTTCTGTAATATAAATAATTTTGACAATAGCAGAATGTTATGTAATTTTATTTTGTGGATACACTGCACTCTTCCTTATTATGTATATATAAATAAAACCCTCCATAACTATACCATATATTGTAATGAATAACATGTAGATGTTGTTAAAATAGGTCTTTTGTAACAGTGGACATCTGTTCATTAGAAACTGTACACGGTATGTGTTGTTTTTCATTTTTAAAATAAATAAACCCCTACACCTTTTGATATAGGGGAACTTACTTCCAACTTTATGAATATTAAATTTTCATTTATTGAAAATTCTTTTACCTATTACAAATTTATCTTTGTAATATCCAGCTAGTTCAGATACTTTAATAACATCGTATTCATTAGGGGAATGTATGAATCTATTATTTCCAATATATATTCCTACATGAGATACTTCATAGGGCAGAGCTGGATTAGTCATAAAAAAGACTAAATCACCTTTTTCAAGATTTTTTATTTTAATAGATGCACCCTTATTTACCTGCTCCATAGATGTCCTAGGCAAATTTACACCAAAGTTTTTATAAACATATTGAACAAAGCCTGAACAATCGAATCCACCACTTATATATTTACCAGTAGTATCTAATATTGCGGGTGTTGTGCCGCCCCATAAGTACCGCATCCCTAAAAATGTATTTGAATAGGAAACTAAATCATTTTCATTTATTAATGCATCATATTGTTGACCATTTGAAATATATTGAGGTTTGTTTAGAGGTGTTTCAAAATTCGAGAAGATAGCAAAGATCATGTGTATTAGTGCTGCTATTACAAGAATAAAGGTTATCCACCAAAGCGTTATTGGATTTTTTTTCTTAATAGATGTTCTCATAAATCTCCCCCCTCTGGTGATTAAAAATACCTTATATTAAATTACTATATCATTTCGAATAATATTCTACATTGTTTAAAAAATTAAACTCTTGCTATGACAATGATACTATCGATAATGACAACTATTATTATACAAATGACAAAGATTATTATTAAAATGACAAATATAATTGACAAAATTATAAAAGTATAATATAGTAATAGTATAAGGAAGGAGGATTCATATGGAATTAAGAAACAGGGTAAAAGAGTTAAGGGCAAGATATAACCTTAGCCAAGGTGAGCTAGGAAAACTTGCAGATGCTTCAAGGCAAACCATAAGCCTCATAGAAAGAGGAGATTATTCTCCATCTGTATTGTTGGCTTTGAAAATATCAAAAGTATTAAAAGTTAGTGTTGAAGAAATATTTTATTTAGAGGGGGAAAATGAAGATGAGGATGATAATAAAAAAGTATAGAAATTTTATAATAGTAATGATGATATCCATGATAATTGGTGGAATATTAGGCGGATTTTCCGATAAAATATCGAAAATGGACTTATCTTTTGGTGAAGATATGAGTAAATTCCTTTTCAAAGCATTGTTTGCATTGAGTTTAATCATTACAATTTATTTAATCGTAACTATAATTTATATAAAATCAAACTATATGAAAGTGGATTTGGACAATATACCTAAAGTTCTTAATCGAAAGGTTTCTAATGCCATACTACTATGTACAATACAAGCAATAATAGGGTTAACCTGGGATGCAGTAGTGATAAATAAAAGCTTTGATGAAGGTCCATTATATTTGATTTTAGTTCCTACAATTTTCATAATTATAGCAGCATCTTTACTAACAACCTCTATGAAATATTTTAATTATTTATATCCTAATAGAAAAATGAATTTATTTGAAAATGGGGCTGAAAAGAAATATTTTGATAAGTTAGATGATGGAGAGAAATGGGTTACTTATACTTGTAGTTACACAACCTTTAACAAAATGCAAATGGTATACACTGTTGGTCTTGTAATAAGTATGCTTTTATCCATGTTTATTAATATATCAATTGAAGTGCCTATACTCATAGGAGTAATATGGATAATTCAAAATTTAATATTCTCCTTTGAATCAAGAAAATATGAGGAAGTGTAATTGGCATAGTATATTTAAGAGAATCGTTAATTTAATCGCTTTGTAAATTGGATAGGTGTTTAGTGCCTATCCGTTATTTTTTGTCTCTTACATAGGATGTGAGATTGCCACTTAAGGAGATAAATATGAAAATAAAATATATGGTTTATATATCCATTTCATATATATAATAGTATAATTAAATAAATATTGAATGCGGGAATGGTTAGATAATATTATAAAGAAGGGGGAGTAATAGGAATGAGTTTTTTATTTAAAGAACAAAAAAATAATAATGGAGTAGAAAAAATTGAATTTGAAAATATTATAGATGTAGATAGACTAATTAGAAAGGAAGCAACCTTTAGAATATTAAATACAGCAATTATATATAATGAAGAAGAAGAATATTATTATACATTGGCATCATGCGTTAATGAAAATAATGTAATAGAAACAATAAGTATAGAAGGATTTGAAATACACAAAAACGTAATAGAACTTAGAGGTGCATATATTGATTATGAAGAGTATGAAGAGGGCTCAGAGGTAAAATATACTGGAACAATCTATTATTTATAATTTGATGAAGTCCTTCTATAATTTTGAAAATTTCATAAATATCTTGGTCGAGTAAGATGGATAGGCATTTAGTGTCTATCTATTTTTTTGCTAATTGGCTATTGACAGTTCCCTTAGAGGATAGTTTAAAGTTGGATTTTATTGTATGATAAATTACAAAATAAGAGGTATTAGGAAATTATTGTAGAATATAAAGAAAAGTAATACTTATTATGAAATAGTATTTTTTGAAAATAGAAAAGTAAGAGGCTATCAGAAATAACAAATAAATTAGATAGAGTTAACCAAAACCAAAGGAGGACTATTTTGTGTTATATATAAAACCAATGAAAATGATTAAGACAGTTTTATGCGCCTTTGGATTAGTAATGGGAGCAATATTCCCAATATACGCAAGCTTTTTTATTAGCTGGATTCCTGAAAGAAAATTAGTATTTTGCATTGGGTGTCTTGTGGCAGGATACATAGTGGGTCTTTTTAGTTTTTACATAGTTAAAACTATTTTACTTAAAATCGATAATTATTACAAAGTTACCATTTTAGATAAATTAGGTGTAGAGAATATCATTAATACAGAAAAAGAGAATGATTTAATATTGAACATGAAAAGTGAGTTTAATGAACTAATTAATAATTATGGTGCACTTATGGAAAGTGAAAGTAAGCACCTGTTAAAGCTCTCAATTACTGATTGCTTAACTTCGGTTTATAATCATAGATACTTATATGATTATTTCGAAAAAAAAGCTTCTGAAGGAATTAGTATGATGGCTATATTATTTTGCGATATTGACCACTTTAAGATGGTAAATGATACTTATGGACATATCAAAGGTGATTTAGTGCTACAGGAGGTTGCAAATATAATTCGTGAATCTACTAATGGAAATGAAGGCATTTTTAGATATGGTGGTGAAGAATTCGTAATTTTATTAAACGGTTATTCTGATAAAGAAGGTTTTAACACTGCTGAAAAAATCCGATTAAAAATCTACGACTCTAATGTGATTAAATCATATTGTAATTTTGAATCTCTTACAATTAGTATTGGGGTAGCAATGTATCCAGATGATGGAGTAAATATAGACACTTTAATTAATAAAGCTGATAAAGCTATGTATCATGTTAAAGAATGTGGAAGAAATAGTTGTAAAATTTATAACTCTAAATAGTTTCTCTTGTCCGTGGATTTATATTCTGGAAGTATAAGGTTATACTATAAAAATGAAACCTATCACTGTATTTCAAAATCTAAACTTAGGAGTAAAGTAGATATGGTTAAAAAATAAAAACATGCCACTTGCCACGTGGGTGGCACCAAGATTGAAGGGGTGATTTGTAATGAAACTTACTAGGGAATTTTATGCTAGAGAAACGCTGCAGGTTGCCAAAGAACTTTTAGGAAAAATACTCGTACATGAAGTTAATGGAGTAAAGTTAAAAGGGAAGATAGTTGAAACGGAGGCATACATTGGTTCAATAGATAAGGCTTGTCATGCATACGGAGGAAAACACACACCTAGACTTACGACTCTATATGGTAGGCCGGGAATCGCATACGTATATTTTATTTATGGGATGTATCATTGCTTCAATGTAATAACAAAAGAAGAAGGGTTTCCAGAAGGGGTTTTAATTAGAGCTATTGAACCAATAAATGGGCTAGATGTGATGTCAAAGTTAAGATTTAAGAAAAATTACAACGAAATTACAAAAGCTCAAATTAAAAACTTAACCTCAGGTCCCTCTAAGTTGTGCATAGCTATGAATATAAATAAAGAAAACAACAAACAAGATTTATGCACAAGTGAACTATATATTGAAGATCCCGTGGAAAAAGAGAAAGTCGAAATTATAGAAGCTAAGAGAATTGGCATTGATTATGCAGAAGAAGCGAAGAATTTTTTATGGAGATTCTACATAAAGAATAATATTTGGGTATCTGTAAAATAGAGACTTATTTGTGCAGATGTTTATTGAAGACATCGACCGCACTCTCGTGGCTTCAGCCATGAGTTAGGTCGTATTACATATGTTAATAATAAAATAGTTATATACCGTTAATATGATTGATTCGTATAAATACATATGTTAATATTTATTTAGAGGTGAAAATAATGGCACAAGTATATCAAGGACGTGGATATGTCTATTCCATACTATATCATATTGTATGGTGTGTTAAATATAGACATAAGGTTTTAACTTCTAATATAGAAAACAGATTAAGAGAAATTTTGTATAAAATAGCTGAAAATAATGGATTTACTATAGTATTAATGAATGGAGATTTAGATCATATTCATTTATTAATAGAATGTACTTCACAACAATATATTCCAGATATAATGAAAGCATTAAAAGGAGTACAGCTAGAATATTGATGAAAGAGTATGGAATAATAATAAAGAAGAAATTATGGGGAGGACATTTGTGGAATCATTCTTATTTTGTAGCAACAGTAAGCGAAAACACAGAAGAATAAATCAAAATTTATATCAATAATCAAAAGGATAAATAGAGAGGATGGTGAATTTATCTGTGGTAAAAGGTTTTAAATATCGTATTTATCCGACAGTGGAACAAGAAACACAATTAGCTAAGACATTTGGTTGCGTTAGGTTTATTTATAATCAAATATTAGCTGAAAAAATAAAATTATATGAAACTGTTAAAAAGAGTTTATCAAAAACGGACTGTAACAATTACTGTAATCGAGAATTAAAAAAAGAATACCTTTGGCTTAAAGATGTAGATAAATTCGCTTTAACTAATTCTATTTATAATTTGGATAGTGCTTATCAGAAATTTTTCAAAGAACATACTGGTTTTCCTAAATTCAAATCAAAACATGATCATAATTATTCTTATACTACTAACCTTACAAATAACAATATCAAGGTTTTATTCCACAACAATTTAGTCCAATTACCTAAACTAGGTAAAGTAAAAGCTAAATTACAAGAGAATTTAAAGGGAAAATATTATTTGCTACTGTTAGTAAAGTACCTAGTGGTAAGTATTTTGTTAGTTTTAATGTAGAGACTGAAAATTTTAAGTTGCCTATAATTAATGAAATGATAGGATTTGACTTAGGTCTCAAAGAATTTCTTATAGATACAAACAATAACCATATAGCAAGACCAAAATCGCTATATAAATATGAGGATAAGTTGATTAAATCACAAAGACAATTATGTAAAATGGTGAAACATAGTAATAATTATAAGAAACAAACTAAGAGATTAGCTAAAATTCATGAGAAAATAGCAAATATTAGAAATGATTTTTCAAATAAGCTGTCATCGCAAATTATTAACGATAACCAAGTAATAATTTCAGAGGACTTACAAGTTTCTAATATGATAAAAAATCATAATTTGGCAAAGAGTATTCAAGATGTATCATGGTCAGAGTTTACAAGAAAACTAGAATTTAAAGCAAATTGGTATGGGAGAACATATTATAAAATTAGCCCATGGTTTGCTAGTTCTCAGATTTGCTCTGAGTGTGGAGCAGTAAATAAGAAAGTTAAGCTACTGTCTATAAGAAAATGGAATTGTGAAGAGTGTAAAAGCATTCATGATAGGGATGAAAACGCATCAAAAAATATTCTGAAGCAAGGGATAAAAGAGTTAGGACTCGAAGTAGCTATTTAATAAATTATAGAAATTCATATAGAGAAAATGTAGGGTAGGAACTTATCCGAAGTATAACGCCCATGGAGTTAGTAGGTTACGAGGACAATGATGTGGGAAATTTTAAGAGTAATCTTAGAAGAATGTGGCGTTCAGTCATATGAGATTCACACGATTGCAATAATAGAATACAATTAATTAAGAAGTTAAAGTGGTTATGGGAGGTATAAATTGTGATTGAGGATACAATACTTGAATTAATTGAAACTGAAGATAAAAAGATTCCATTAACTGATAATGATATTGCAAAAAAAGTAAATACTACTAGAGCATATATAACTAAATTTAGAAAAGAAAAGAATTTACCTAATTCGAACCAAAGAAGAGAAGAAGTTTTATATAATGATATTAAAAAAATTATTACTGATGATAATCTAATATCAGATAATATGTTATGTAAAAATCTATCTGATATTGGATATGACATTTCAAGGTATTCTGTCACTCAAATAAGAAGAAAAGTTGTTTTAAATGAAACTAAAGATACGGTAGATAATGGTAGATATAAAGTAGAAGTAACAGATGAGGTTGTAGAAAATGCAACTACAATTGAATTAAATGATCAGAAAGATTTACATAAAAATAATCAGAAAAATAATCAGAAAAATAATAATTTAAGAGAAATAATAGGATATCATGGATCACTTAGGAATCAAATAAGGCAGGCAGAGGCAGCAATATTATACCCTCCACATGGGCTTCATACATTGATACTTGGTCCCTCAGGGGTAGGAAAAAGTTTTTTTGCAGAAGCTATGTACAATTTTGCAATTAATTCCTCGAATTTTAATAATAATGCTCCTTTCATAGTGTTCAATTGTGCAGATTATGCAGAAAATCCACAATTACTTCTTTCTCAATTATTTGGATATGTAAAAGGTGCTTTTACTGGAGCAAGTACAGACAAAATCGGCATAGTGGAAAAGGCTAATGATGGTATATTGTTTTTGGATGAAGTACATAGGTTACCAAATGAAGGACAAGAGATCTTATTTCATTTGCTGGACAAAGGAAAATATCGAAGACTAGGTGAAACAGAAAATAGCAGAATAGCTAATGTTATGATAACAGCAGCAACCACAGAGGATCCAGAATCCTCTTTATTATTAACATTTAGAAGAAGAATACCTATGATAATTGATCTCCCATCTATTAATGATAGGCCAATTAATGAAAGATACATATTAATAGAAAATTTCTTTTCCCAGGAAGCTGCAAGAGTTGGGAAAGAAATTACTATTAAGTTTGATGTTATTAGGTCTTTATTATTATATGATTGTCCAGGGAATATAGGCCAATTAAGAAGTGATATCCAAGTAGCATGTGCGAAAGGATTTTTAAATTCATTGAGTGATAATTTAGCAGTTGTTATTGAGATAACAGATTTACCTGATCATGTTCCACTGGGAATATCGAGTGTTGCAAGTAGGAATTCAATTTCAGACGACATATTTAATGATGATTTGATTGTAAATCCTGGAGATATAAGTACACATAAGCTAAGAGATGACAGGTATATATTACCCGATGAAATATATAGCAAGATACAAGAAAAGTATTATCATCTTGAAAAGCAAGGTCTTAAAAAGGATGAAATAAATAAAATTATATGGAATAAAATGAAGTTTGATTTAAATAGGTTTGCTAAGAATATAGAGTCAAATACACTTTTTCCTAAAGAAGAATTAAAGAATATAATTGATGAGAAAATATTGAGGGTTGTTGAAAATGTAACTAACATAGCCAAAAGTTACATAGATAATCTAAAGGAAAATTTTTATTATTGTATAGCGGTGCACTTGAATTCTACGTTTGAAAGGTTAAAACAAGGGAAGATAATTAAAAATTCTCAATTAGATTATATTAAAAATGAATATTATAATGAATACAGAGTTGCTAAAATACTTACCAGTGAGATAAATAATAGTTTAGATATAGAGCTTCCAGATGATGAAGTTGGGTTTATAGCCATGTACTTAAAAACCTTTTCTACTATGAATCAGAAGATAAGCAGGGTGAATGTTATTGTATTAAGTCACGGTCATGTAGCCTGTGGAATGGTAGATGTATCAAACAAATTACTAGGTACAAATCTCGCTATTGGAATTGAAATGTCACTTGAGGAGAGCCCCCAAACTTTGCTTAAAAAAACTATAGAAACAGTAAAAAGAGTAAATGAAGGAAAAGGATGTTTGTTACTTGTTGATATGGGTTCTCTCGTAACCTTTGGTGAAATTATTACTAAGCAAACAGGGATTCCTACAAGAGTAGTTGGTAGAGTGGATACTATAATGGTACTCGAAGCAGTTAGGCGAGCACTGATTACAAGTGATCTCGATGAAATAGCTGATGCTTTAGATGGAGATAAGACATATGTTGGGCAAGTAAAGAGAGTTAAAAAGTATTTAAAGACTATAATTACAGTATGTATAACTGGTGAAGGTGCGGCATTAAAAATTAAAAAGTATCTTGAAGATATAATGGATAGTTCAAATGAAAGCCTAAATATAATTTCAATTGGAATTATGAACAGAGATAGTGCTCAGGATAGAATCCATGAGATTAGTGAAGATCATAATATAATTGCAATAGTAGGAACTATTAATCCTGGGATTTTGGATATTCCATTCATTTCATTTCAGGATATTTTAAAAGAAGATGGGAAACGAGTGTTAAAGAAGCTAATGGGAATAAAAGTGATTAGCCCATTGATATATGTAATAAATGAAGAACTCATACAAATTAGAGACGATTTATTATCAAAGGCCGATGTAATTGATGAAATGTGTAAATTGCTACAAATAAAAGGCAATGTCAAGGAAGGGTATGCAATGAGTGTATATAAAAGGGAAATGATGGGGGGGACAATGTTTGTAGGTAATGTTGCAATACCTCATGGACTTCCGGAGTATGTTGAAAAATCTTCATTAACTATTTTTAAACTGAGGCATTCTATAATTTGGGAGAATGAAGCTGAAACAGATACAATAATTATGCTTGCGCTTAAAGAAAATGATCGAGAGATAATATTGAAATTGTTTGATTTATTATCTAAAGGGGAAATAATTGAGAGAATAAATGGAGTAAATTCGCCTAAGGAAATTGCTGATTTATTTTTAGAGCAATAAAATTTAAATGTAAAAAATATGTTATAAGATAGAGGCTATTTAAGCTTTTATCTTTTTTTTATGAAAAAAAGTAATCTGTTGCTTTTTCAACAGGTTTATGGCACGACAATTGCTATAATAAATATGTAGAAAGAGTAAGTACAATAGAAAATGAGATAATAATACTAAAGAGGGGGAAGAGTAATGGCAGAAAGTATTAAAGAATATATAAACAAGGATTTAATAATAAACAATCTTGAAGCAAAGACAACAGATGATATTTTTTATGCTTTATCTGAAATATTGTTAAAAGCGAGCTTTGTAAAGGATTCCTTTTATAAAGGCCTCGTGAAAAGAGAAAGCAAATTTCCCACAGGCTTAACCCTGGGAAAATACAACGTAGCAATTCCTCATACTGACGCAATTCATGTGATTAAGCCAGCTATAGCGATTGCAACCTTAAAGCATCCAGTAACATTCAATAATATGGATGGGGATGGTCAAGTGGAGGTCAATGTTGTATTTGCAATGGTTCTTAATGAACCTCATAGTCAGATAATGATGTTACAGCAGCTAATGCTTTTAATTCAGAATGAAGAAATCTTAAGAAGTATGAATGATGCAAAGGATAGCGAAGAATTATATGATATAGTCTCGAAATTTGAATGCAATTTAATTTAAAATAATTTATAGGAGGTAATAAGATGAATAAGCAAAAAGTAATATTAGTCGCATGTGGTACAGGAATAGCAACTTCAACAGTTGTTTGCAAGAAGGTGGAGGATTTAATAAAAGCTAACAATATTAACGCAAGGGTGATCCAATGTAAGATATCGGAAGTACCAGGTTATGAAGATGAAGCAGATCTTTTAGTTACTACAACAATTGCACCAAGAGCCTACAAAATTCCTGTAGTTAAGGCAATAAATTATTTAACTAATATAAATACACAAAAGGTTGATCAGGCTATTATTGATGCTTTAAAAGATTAAAGCATAGCTAAAATGGAGATGAATAATTGTAGAAAATAAATCAAAATATGGAGGGGAAAGTTTATGTTGCTAAAGGTTGTTCAATATATTTTAAATTTAGGACCAACTGTAATATTACCACTTACAATTACAATTATGGGAGTTTGTTTTAAATTAGGTTTTAAGAAATCCTTTAAGTCAGGTATTACAATTGGAGTTGGGTTTGTAGGTATTAATTTAGTAATAGGACTACTTACCAGTAATTTAGGTGCTGCTACTTCAATGATGGTAACAAGATATGGATTGCATCTAAGTATATTAGATGTTGGTTGGCCAGCAGCGGCTGCAATTAGTTGGGCTTCTCCGATAGCCGCGATAATGATACCAATTGCAATGCTTGTAAACGTTGTATTATTGTTTCTAAAGTTTACTAATGTTGTTGATATAGATATATGGAATTATTGGCATTTTACTGCAGCAGGAGCAACAGTACTTGTTTTAACTAATGGGAATTGGGGACTTGCAATACTTGCAGCTATTATCTATGAAATTGCAGTTCTTAAAATCGCTGATTGGACAGCACCTATGGTTGAAGACTTTTTCGGACTTGAAGGAGTATCACTACCAACAGGATCTACTGCAGCATGTGGTCTTATAGGTATTCCAGTTGCAAAAGTAGTGGGAATGATTCCTGGAATAAAGAATTTGAAAGCAGATCCAGAATCTATTCAAAAGAGATTTGGTGTTTTTGGTGAACCAATGATGATGGGTTTAGTACTTGGTGTGTTAATTGGATTTTTAGCTGGATACGATATTGGAAAATGTGTTCAATTAGGTATTATTATGGCTGGTGTTATGTTCTTAATGCCTCGTATGGTTAAAATACTAATGGAGGGTTTAATTCCAATTTCAGAAGGAGTTAGAGAATTTTTACAGAAGACAAACTTCGGTAAAGATAGAAAATTAACAATAGGCCTGGATGCTGCTGTTGCAGTTGGTCATCCAGCAGTTATAGCAACGGCACTTGTCTTAGTTCCTATAACATTATTCTTAGCAGTTATATTACCTGGTAATAAGGTTCTACCATTTGGAGATTTAACTACAATTTGCTTTTATGTTGCATTTATAGTTGGTTCCACAAAGGGTAATATTATTCATTCAGTATTATCTGGAACTGTAGTAATGGCACTTGCACTATTAATGGCAACAAACATCGCTGGTTTCCATACTGAAATTGCCAAGATGGCTCAATTCGCTATGCCAAAGGGAACTACTATGATTTCAAGTTTAGATCTAGGAGGTAACTTCTTGAATTGGATAATAGTCAAAGTATTCCAAATATTTACAGGCGGGTTTATATTTTAGTTAGCTGAAATTTAGTAACATTTAAAAAGTAAGTTTGACAGAAGGAGTGAATATTATGGTAGATTTAGAAGTTCTAAATGTAGAAGAAATGACTGGTCTTAACTACATGTGTTCATGTGGTAAGAATCATAGTGTAGGGATAGAAAATATAAAAGTTGGCAAGGGTGTTATAACTCAGCTGCCAACCGTAATCAAGAGTTATGAAGGCACAAAAGTGTTTATTATAGAAGACACCCATACACTTGAAATAGCGGGCAAAGAAGTTGAAGAATTATTAAAAGAGAAATTTAAAGTTAGTAAATATATATTTAATGAGGAACATTTACATCCCAGTGAAATAACTCTCGGAAGATTGCTACTCGAAATACCTTTGGATACATCCCTTATTATTGCAGTAGGGTCTGGTACAATTAATGATATTTCAAGATTTTTGGGTTATAAGCTTGGTATTCCTTATGTAATTGTGGGAACAGCACCTTCAATGGATGGTTATGCCTCGGTAGTTTCTCCACTTATATGTGATGGTGTAAAAATTACTTATGATGGAGTATATCCATTAGCCATTGTTTGCGACATTGATATTATGAAGGAGGCACCAATGCTAATGCTTCAAGCAGGACTTGGGGATATTCTAGGTAAATATACAGCTCTCGCAGATTGGCATGTTGCTAATATTTTAAACGGTGAATACTTTTGCCCTGAAGTTGAAAAATTAGTTCTTAATACTTTGAAGAAGTGCGAGGAAGCTGCAGTTGGTGTAACAAGTAGAGATGCTAAAACTGTACAAAACATAACTGAGGCATTGATTTTATCAGGAATTGCCATTGGTATGGTTGGAGCCTCAAGACCCGCATCTGGTGGAGAACACTATTTATCGCATTGTTATGAAATGATGTTTATGAATAGTGGAGAAAATACAAAATGGCTTCACGGCAATACTGTAGGTGTAGGTGTAGGTGTTGTAGCTTATGCATTTAAATATGCAAAAGATATAGATATTGATGAAATACTGAAAAAAGGTGATTACTTAAAGCTTGATAAAAATAAATGGAAACAAAATATAACAGATGTATTTACTAAAAGTGCAAGAAATATTATTGAATTCAAGCAAGATAGTATTAATTTTAATGAGGAAGAAAGAAAAGCTAGTATGCAAAAAATAGCATCTAATTGGGATGCTATAAAGAAGATTTGTGATGTTGACCTTCCTGAACCAGAGGAAATAATTAAGACCTTGAAAAAATCGGGTGCAGTTTGGAGTCCCAGGGAACTCGGGCTGGGTAAAGAACTCTTCAAGAAAAGTCTTATTGCTGCAAAGGATATGCGTAATAGATATGGTATTCTTCAACTTCTTGAAGATATAGGAAAATTAGACGACGCTGCGAGTTATATAACAGATATTTATTATAAATAAATTCGAAGCTATTCTTTACTTATTGACAAAACATTTAAATATCAATATTTTATAGAGAAAAGTAACAAAGGAGATATTATAGATATGATAGGGATAAGTAGAAGTCTTGATTCAAAAGAGAGCTCAAAGGATATTTTAAAAAAAGTAAAATGCTATATCCTTGATCTTGATGGTACGGTTTATTTAGGAGATAAAATATTAGAGGGTTCTATAAAATTTTTAGAAGAGCTAGAAAAAAACAATATCACATTTAAATTTTTTACAAATAACTCTTCTAAAAATGCAAAAGTTTATATTAATAGAATTAAAAAAATGGGGTATAATTTGAGCGATGATATGATGCTCATTTCAAACTATGTAATTATCAATTATATAAAAGAAAATATGCCAAATAAAAAAGTATTTGTTTTAGGTACACAGCACTTGAAAAATGATTTTAGAGAGGCAAATATCAATGTTGTAACTGATGATGCAGATGTGGTCGTTGTTGGATTTGATACTTCATTAGAATATGAGAATGTTTCTAAGGCTTGCGAATATATAAGAAATGGAGCTACCTTTTTAGGCGTAAATCCTGACTTTAATTGTCCAACAGAAAATGGATTCATTCCAGATTGCGGTTCCATATGTTCTATGATTACAGCGTCTACTGGAGTGGTTCCAGAATTCTTTGGTAAACCGACCCAGCATACATTAAAATATATTCTTAAAGAAACTGGATTTAAAGAGGAAGAAATTGCTTTTGTTGGAGACAGACTTTATACAGACATTGCAATTGGTAAAGATAATGATTCTGTGACTATTCTTGTTTTAACAGGTGAAGCAAAACTCGAGGATTTAGTTAAGTCAGAAATACAGCCTACACTTATTTTTAATTCATTAGGTGATGTAAAAGACGTATTAGAAGATATTTATAAGTGATTATTAACAATTATGTTTAAATAACATTTTATATTTACTGCAGGACAAGCTTAGCTTGCTGCAATAGGGAGGTAACATTATGAGTATTATAACAATTATTGGAGCTGGCCAAATGGCATCCGCTCTATCATTTCCAGCAACTGAAAATGGCAATGAAATAAGACTAGTTGGTACTCCATTAGATAGAACCATCATTGATACGGTAAAAACTACAGGTTTTCATCCTACATTAAAACGTCAATTGCCGAGTATAGGAATAGAGTGCTATCAAATAGAAGATGTGAATAAAGCATTAGATGGAGCTGATGTTGTTATTTGTGGTGTAAGTAGTTTTGGGGTTGATTGGTTCTCAGAAAATATACTGCCTATTATACCTGGAAATATTCCTCTTCTTTCAATAACAAAAGGAATGATTGATAAGGAAGATGGTAATATGATTACTTATCCACAGTACTTTGCAAGCAAGCTTCCAACGTATAAGAAACTTTCAATTAATGCTATAGGTGGTCCATGTACTAGTTATGAGCTTGCTGACAAAGATAATTCCGTTGTTTCATTTTGTGGAGATGACATAGAAATACTTAGAATGCTTAAGGATTTATTTGAAACTTCATACTATCATATCAGCTTATCCACGGATGTTGTAGGCGTTGAATGTGCAGTAGCCCTTAAGAACGCTTATGCTCTGGGTGTATCACTAGCTATAGGGCTCGCTATTGGAACTGACGGCTTAGGAAAAGAACATTATAATTCTCAGGCTGGACTTTTCGGACAAAGCGTAAAGGAAATGATACATCTCCTCAAGTTAGTAGGTGGTGGCGAAGAAAATATTATATTATCTGCTGGTGACCTTTATGTAACTGTTTTTGGTGGGCGTACTCGTAAAGTCGGAACCTTACTGGGACAAGGTTTTTCAATCGAAGAATCTATCAAACAATTAGAAGGAGTCACATTAGAATCAATAGTCATTGCCACTCGTACTGCACGTGGCGTGCGGGCCCTAGCAAAAAGAGGGATTGTGAAGCTTAGTGATTTTCCATTGCTAATTCATGTTGATAATATCATAAATGCTGGTGCTACTGCAGCTGATATTCCATGGAAGGCATTCGAATCAGAAAAAATGTGATGGTGAAATTTGCCAGAGTATAATTAAAAAAGTTTACATTCCTTTAAAATAATTTATAAAGGAATGTAGACTTTTTATTTATTGAAAATCTTATTCTCTTTTGGATATAAAAAATGAAATAGTAATGTTATACTATTTATAGAACCTAAATAAAGGGAGGTCGAAAAAGTGGAGAAAGATTCTGCATTAACACCTTTAGAGGTTGCGGAGATGCTTAAAATTACAAAGAATACTGTTTATGAATTGGTAAAAAGAGGAGAACTTAATTCTTACAGGATTGGTAACAAGGTAAGAATAGAAATGAAAGATATAGAAGAGTATAAAAATAAATCTAAAAAACTTCAAAAGAAGAAACAAAGTAATGTTGAATCGGTTAACGCTTATACACCATTAGCGATTCCATATAATTTAGATGAAAATCAAGGCAATGGTTTCGTCATTTGTGGCCAGGATATTATGCTTGATATACTATCGAGATATTTACAGTATCACGCTAAAGGAATTCAGGCACTTAGATCCTATGTTGGAAGTTATAATGGGCTATACGCTCTTTATCATGGTCAGGTTCAAATTGCTACAGCCCATTTATGGGATGGTGAAACAGAGCAATATAATATACCTTATGTAAAAAGAATGCTTCCTGGAATCCCTGCGATTATAGTACACCTTGCAAATAGAATGCAAGGGATTTATGTTGCAAGGGGTAATCCTAAAGGAATAAAAGGATGGGAAGATTTAAAACGTCCTGAAATTACTATAATAAATCGTGAAAAAGGCAGTGGAACAAGAGTATTATTAGATGAGCATTTAAAAAAGCTTGGGATAAGTGCAAATAGTATAGCTGGTTATGAAAAAGAGTGTTCTTCACATCTTGCAGTAGCAAGTACTGTTGCAAGAGGGGGAGCAGATTTTGGTATTGGAAATGAAAAGGCTAGCCAACAGGTAAATGAAATTGATTTTATTCCCCTACAAATAGAAAGCTATGATCTTGTTATTAAAAAAGAAGATATTGATAAGCCACATTTTCAGACTGTACTTCAAATTCTTCGTTCTGATGAGTTCAGGTTAGAATTAGAAGGTATTGGAGGATATGATTTAAAAAATTTAGGGGATATAACTGCAGAAACATAAGAATATTAAAAAGTGATTTAGTTTTTAAGCTACATCATTTTTTTTATTATGACAAATTGCTCAGTAAATAATAAATAATATTATTAATAAGATCCGATATTATTTTAATTAAATAAAAACTAGTTGAAATTTCCATCTAATTAATTTATAATAAAACATAACGAAACATGACAAAACATAACTAAATGTACAATAAATTAAGCTACTATACGTTTCGTTATGTTTTAATTGTAAGCGTTTAAAATTAATATATTAGGGGGAAGGAAAACATGAAAAGAGATATGAGATCTTTATTAGTTATGTCCTTAATTACAGTTATGCTCGCAATGACAGGTTGCGGTCAGCAGGCTAAACAAGCACCAACAGCTGAAACAAAACCAGTTACATTAACAATTTCTGCTGCTGCAAGTTTAAAAAATGCCATGGGGGAAATAAAAACACTTTATAAAAAGGAAAAACCAAATGTTACAATAAATTACAATTTCGGTGCTTCAGGAGCACTACAGCAACAAATAGAACAAGGTGCCAGTGCTGATTTATTTTTTTCCGCAGCTACAAAACAGATGGATGCTTTACAGAAAAAAGGTTTAATTTTAGATGAAACCAAGGTTAATTTATTAGGAAATAGTGTAGTGCTAGTAGTTAAGAGTGACTCTACATCAAGTGTTAGTGATTTCAAGGATTTGGCAAATGATAAAACTAAAAAAATAGCTTTAGGAGAACCAAAAACAGTTCCTGTAGGTCAATACTCAGAAGAAATATTTACATCTTTAGGTATCCTTGATAAAATTAAGACAAAGGTTGTTTATGGAAAAGATGTTAAAGAAGTTTTAGCTTGGGTTGAAACAGGAAATGTAGATGCAGGAGTTGTATATGGCACTGATGCTAAGGCTTCTAAAAAAGTAAAGGTTGTAGCAGTAGCAGGTAAGAATTTATATAAAACCCCTGTGGTTTATCCAGTAGCTGTAGTTAAAGCTAGTAAAAATGTAGATGATACTAAGAATTTTCTAAAATTTTTATCAAGTGATAAAGCAAAAGAAGTCTTTGCATCCTATGGCTTTGATTTTCTTTTAAAATAAGTTAGGAGTTGAATTGTATGTCAGAATTTTCACCATTATGGATCTCCATAAAAACCTCTATCACAGCCACTTTTATAGTGTTTTTTATTGGAATTGCGACAGCTTGGTATATGGCTAGCTATAAAGGAAAAGCTAGGGGAATTATAGATGGAATTCTGACATTACCAATGGTACTACCTCCAACCGTTGTAGGTTTTATATTACTTATGATTATTGGAAAGAATTTTCCACTCGGCAAACTATTAAATGGATTTGGAATCACATTAATATTCACATGGGTTGCTACAGTTATAGCTGCAACTGTTGTTGCTTTTCCTCTAATGTATAGAACCTGTGTAGGTGCTTTCAGCCAGATTGATGTTAATGTTATTAATGCGGCCAGAACCTTGGGTGTTTCTGAGTGGAGAATATTTTGGAAGGTAGTGGTACCACTCGCTTGGCCAGGAATTGCGGCAGGTACAGTTCTAGCTTTTGCAAGGGCACTAGGGGAATTTGGTGCAACCATAATGATTGCTGGAAGCATACCTGGTAAAACGCAAACAATACCCATTGCAATATACTTTGCAGTGGCAAACGGAGAAACTGATAATGCTATTAAATGGGTTATATTAATTTTTATAATATCTTTAACAGTTATGGTGGCTACTGATAAATGGTCTCAAAAGCAAGGATTTTTAGTATCCTCTGCAAGGAGGAAATAACTATGGGTTTAGAAGTAGATATTACAAAAAAACTAGCGGGCTTTGAGCTTAGAGTTAAGTTTAAAGCAGATAATGATATTTTAGGACTTTTAGGAGCCTCTGGATCAGGAAAAAGTATGACATTAAGATGTATAGCTGGCATTGTAACCCCGGACACGGGAAAAATAGTATTAAATGGCCGTGTGTTATTTGATTCAGAAAATAAAATCAATATACCGATTAGAGAGAGAAAAGTAGGATTCCTATTTCAAAATTATGCTTTATTTCCTAATATGACTGTAGAACAAAATATTGGGTTTGGACTAGTTAAGAGTATTTCTAAAGTTGAAAGAACTAATAAAATTAAAAAGAAAATTGCAGATTTACAGCTAATTGGCATGGAAAAAAGATACCCTTATCAATTATCAGGAGGTCAACAACAGAGGGTTGCACTTGCTAGAGCTCTTGTTGTGGAGCCTGAGATATTGCTTCTTGATGAACCTTTTTCAGCACTGGATGAGTACCTTAAAAATAGTATGATTGTGCAGCTTAGGGACGATCTTAGATCGTTTATGGGAACTTCAATTTTTGTCACACATAACATGGAAGAAGCATATCAATTATGCAATAACATAATGATCATAACAGGGGGAAGTATCGATGCTATTGGACATAAAGATGCAATATTTAATAACCCGCCAACACTTTGTGCTGCAGAGCTAACGGGTTGTAAAAATATTTCTCGAGCTAGAAAAATTGAAAGTAATATAATAGAAGCTATTGACTGGGGCTGTAGAATTGTTTTTAATTATAAAATAGAGGAAAGTATAACAGCTATTGGAATTAGGGCTCATTATTTAGAAATTAATGAAAATAATGAAGATATAAATACTTTCAACTGCTGGGTTGTTTTTACTAGTGAGACTTTATTTAGAACAAAAGTATTTCTTAAATTTAGTGAACCTATAAGAGATGAAAAAAATTATAATATACTGTGGGATATCTCTAAAGAAGAATGGAATTTAGTTAAGAACAAACCTCTTCCCTTAAGAATAAGAATTAACCCAGAGAAGGTTATACAAATAAAAGCAAGTGTAGAAATAAAGAGGTTACAATAAAAATAAGGTACCTATCATTATCTGATAGGTACCTTATTTATAATTATTTAAGTAATTGGAGCTGGATTGAAAATGCATAAATCATTATATAATTTCCAATGCTCAGCCCAGGGTTTCTTATATCCACTTGCCACATCTACGATTAGGTTAAATAGCTCTGTACCAACATCGTAAATAGTAGCATCTCCAGTTGCAATAGTACCAGCATTTACATCAATTAAATCATCCCAGTGCTCCTTTAGGTTTGTCCTAGAAGAAACTTTAATAACGGGTGCAGCTGCTAAGCCATAAGGTGTACCGCGACCTGTCATAAACACTTGAAGGGTAATTCCTGAAGCAAGCTGCATAGGTCCACATACAATATCACTTGCAGGGGTGGCTGCATAGATTAATCCTTTTTTGCTTGGAAGTTCTCCTGGTGAAAGCACTTCAACAATTGGTGAGGTACCTGATTTTGCAATAGAACCCATTGCCTTTTCTACGATATTAGATAACCCACCCTTTTTGTTCCCAGGGGTTGGGTTTGCACTACGGTCAACTTGGCCTTTTTCTAGATAATTATCATACCACTTCATTTCGCTAGCTAGCTTTTTCCCAGTTGACTTACATACTGTTCTTTCTGCTAATAAATAAACACCATCCCGAACCTCAGTCACCTCTGAAAACATAACAGTAGCTCCAGCCTTCACAAGCATATCTGATGCATAGCCTGCAGCTGGATTTGCTGTAACACCAGAAAAGGCATCACTTCCGCCACATTGCATACCTATACACAAATCAGAAAGGGGAAGGGTTTCTCTTTTGCGATGATTTAACTTTTTAAGTTTGGTTTCAGCCATATCCATAATTGCCTTGACCATTGCTCCAAAGCCTGGAAAGTCTTGAAGAATTAGAACGTTTTCAGGAGTAATATCCTTTTGATAAAAAAGTTTATCAGGAGTCAGCTTCTCACAACCTAGTCCTACAAGCATTAATTCTCCACCAAAGTTTGGATTTTTCGCTAGATTTGCAAGAGCTCTTATTGGGATGATAGCGTCAGGTGCATTGATAGCAACACCACAACCATAAGCGTGGTTTATGGCTACAATGTCGTCCACATTTGGATACTTAGGTAGTATTTTGCTTTTTAACTGAGCCACTGCAACATTTAATACGCCAGTTACACATTGAACAGTTGTGTTAATAGCTAAAATATTTCTTGTTCCAGCATATCCACCATTTGGGTTTTTGTAACCCTTGAAGGTAGTTACAAGTGGTGTGGGCAAATCCGTCTTAATATTTATTGCAAATTGCATATCATCAAGGTCTGGGACGGCAGGCAATTCCAGCATATGCTCATTAATCCAATCACCCTTGGCAATTGGATTTATTGCATAGCCAAGTACCACGCCATACCGAATGATTTCTCCCTTTGCTTTGATATCTACTAGTGCTATTTTATGTCCCTCTGGAATCTCCTGATGTGCTATAACATCATCAACCACAGTTGTTCCTTTGGCCACTACATCCACAGTAATTGCAACGTTGTCTTTTTCGCTGACCTTAATGTAAAGTGGTCTCGTCTTCTTATTAATTTCCATATTAGCGCTTCCTTTCTTTTATAAAATCGGAATTTATATGAGTAGTATTATAAGAGGAATTGTAATAATTGAGAGTACTGTTGATACAAAAACACAATTAGAAGCGAAAATCTCGTTAGCATGGAATTTACCTGCAAGAATTGCTGTAAAAGTGGCTGCGGGCATAGCTGTAAGAACTATAGCTGTTCCTAAAACTTCACCACTAACACCTATTGATTTTAAAACTAATAGTGTTACCATAGGTATCATAATTAACCTTACAAATGAAGCGTAAAATACCTCACGCGCAAAAATGCTTTTCAAGTCTGCGTCTGCAAGCATTGCTCCAACTATAAGCATTGATAGTGGAGTAGTCATATTACCCATCATAGTGAGGGTTTTACTGATAACTATTGGAAACTCAATTGATAGTAAAAATGGAACAAGTCCGATTCCAACAGCAATTATTCCTGGATTTAGAAATACTTGCTTAAAATAATTAGTTTCCTTTTTCTTTGTAAAGAGCATTACACCTAATGTCCACATAAATATTCTGACTGGTATACAATATATGGAAGCGTAGAATACACCTGTTTTACCATATAATGCTTCAAGTATTGGATATCCCATAAATGCAGCATTTGAAAACACTGTAAGATATCTTAAAATATTTTTCTTATCATCTGAAGAGTTAAAATAAAGTAGCTTACCTATAGAATACGAGGCAATATGAGTACCAAAGGAAATTATTAGTATGGTCGCTGCATTGAAAAGCAAATTGGTTGAAAATTTCTGATTAAAGGATGAGATAATCATACATGGCAGTGTAATATTAAGTATTAAATCTGTAAATCCTTTTTTCGCTTCATTCTTTAAAAGTCCTTTCTTTCTTAATAGTACACCTATACCCATAATTAGAAATAAAATTGCTACCTGATTAATAACTGCTTTATTGAGCACTATCATTCCCCCCTAATTTAAATTCTGAGTGCAACTCAATTGCATTATGAATGCCAATAATATATCAATATAACTATAGTATTACATTTTAATTATAAGTTTGCTTGGCATATGTTGATTGAAGTATTGCTAATCTTGTAGTAATATTGAATTATTCAAGGATTTTAGTATTGTTATTAAAGGAGTAATTTATATGGATTATACAAAATTAATTTTACATGATGATAAAGAATATAGTTTAAAGTGCGGTGTATTTAATTCCTCTGCAACTACAGCTACTCATGTGCATAATTGCTATGAGCTCATACACTTTGTAAGTTTTTCTGGAACCTATTCTGTTGAAGGGCATATTTATGAGATTAATAACAATGATATTCTTATTACAAATCCAAAAGAATTGCACAGAGCAATACTACCTTCTAATATAATATTTGAAAATCAACAGCTTTTATTAAAAGAAGCTTTTCTTGCTGAATTTTTTTCAATTGACTATAATCCTTTTAGAGCGCTAAAATATAGAGAGATTGGTTGCCAAAATAAAATTGATGCCGTAGTGGTTAAGCAATATCATCTAGATGACGTGTTTAATCAATTAACCTATTATCATGAGCATCCATTACCTGAGAGTAAGGTAATGATTAAGGCTTTATCTCTTCAGCTATTAACTCATATTAATAATATTATTAATGTTACGAAAACCAAAAGGGAAAGTAATAACACTATACAAAATATTCTTGTATACATAAATAATAATCTTACGAAAAAAATCACTTTAGAACTACTTGCGAAAAGGTTTAATATAAGTAAGTATTATATTTCTCGTATGTTTAAGCTGCAAATAGGATATACCGTTGTTGAGTACATAACCACAAAGCGTATCCTCTTTGCTAAAGAACTTATGTTAAATGGAATGTATGCATCTGAGGCTGCACTTGATGCAGGATTTCTTGATTATTCTAATTTTTATAGAGCTTTTAAGCACGCAACAGGTATGTCACCCTATGACTATAAGACACAATTGAAAAACAACATATATTATTAAAGTAGATTTGTTATAATTTGTAGATATAATTACAAAAGGCCTCCACTGAAATGATTGAAAAATCGTTTTGGTGGAGGCCTATTTTTTTTACTCTCTTACAAACGAGCTTCTCCATTCCACTTATGTTTGATTTTGTTTCACATTGATTGCAATGATGACATTGTGATCAATGCCAATATTGAAATTATTGAAACAATATTTTTCGTATATTGAAATGAACGTTTCATTATATGAAATTAGCAATAAATTTTTATGAAAAACAAGGGTTTATTTCAATGAAAACCATTGCATTGCTATTATTGGCTAACTATAATTAAGATAGAGCTTAATAATATTATTATGTAGCATGAAACAATATATTATAACAGAAATTTAGGGGGTATGAAAAGTGAAAGTAGGATTTATAGGACTAGGAATTATGGGTAAGCCCATGGCTAAGAATATGCTTAGTGCAGGATATGATTTGACTGTTTTCGATTTAAATAAGGCTTCTATAGATGAAGTTGTTTCATTTGGTGCGAAAGAAGCTAAAAATATAAAAGAATTAGCAGCAGAGTCTGATGTAATCATCACAATGTTGCCCAATTCACCTCATGTAAAATCTGCAGTGCTAGGCGTTGGAGGAGTAATCGAAACAGTTAAAGAAGGAACAATTTTAATTGATATGAGCTCTATAGCACCACTGGCATCAAAGGAAATTGCTATGGAACTTGCTAAAAAGGGTGTAGAAATGCTAGACGCACCTGTAAGTGGTGGAGAACCTAAAGCTATTGATGGAACTCTTTCCATAATGGTAGGCGGCAAAAAAGAATTGTTTGAAAAGTATAAAAAACTACTATCTACTATGGGTTCCTCTGTTGTACTTTGCGGTGAGGTAGGAGCAGGAAACGTAACTAAGCTTGCCAACCAAATAATAGTAGCAGTAAATATTGCAGGAATGTCAGAAGCTTTTATACTTGCAGAAAAAGCTGGAGTATCTCCAGAATTAGTGTTTAATGCAATAAAAGGTGGACTAGCTGGGAGCACCGTATTAAATGCAAAGGCACCTATGATATTTGAACAAAATTTTAAGCCGGGATTTAAAATTGATTTACACATAAAAGACTTAAACAATGTCCTAGAAACAGCAAAAGAGCTTAATGCACCTACATTCATGACTAGTCAAGTTATGGATATGCTACAAGACTTACACAATGATGGAGAAGGACAATCAGACCACAGTGCAATTTATAAGTATTATGAAAAGGTTGCTAAAGAAGAAGCCAAATAGATACTTGTTTATTTAAAAATATAAAAATACCTTTCATTAAAGAAGAATGACGGTAAAGGAGAAAATTATGAATTTTAAACCAAGGGGCGTTATCCCACCAGTTATTACACCATTGACTAATGAAGGCAAAATTAATGAAAAGGCCCTTCGAAAACTAGTTAATCATTTAATTGCAAATGGAGTTCATGGACTTTTTCCCATAGGAACTACAGGTGAATTTTATGGACTTTCAGATGAAGAATATAGGGCGATTTTAGAGATAACAATGGATGAAACAAAAGGAAGAGTTCCCGTTTATGCAGGAGCAAGTCACATTACTACAAGAGGGGCTATAAAACTAGCACAAATCGCAGAAGAAGTGGGAGTAGATGCGCTATCTGTTTTAACCCCTATGTTTATTAGCCCAAATCAGAATCAACTTTATAAGCATTTTGAAACAATAGCAAATAGCACAAAGCTACCTATAATACTTTATAACAACAAGCCTAAAACAGGTGTTGATATAACACCAGAGACAGTTGCAAGGCTTTCAAATATTAAAAATATCGTTGGTGTAAAAGATAGCACAGGTGATATGACTAATACAGAAGAATATATAAGACTTACACGTGGCACGGATTTTAATGTGCTTATAGGAAGAGATACGCTTATATATGCAGCTCTTTGCTATGGTGCAACTGGTGCAATTGCTGCCTGTGCCAATGTAGCTCCTCGAATAGCAGCAGATATATATGATAAGTATGTAGCTGGAGATCTTAAAGGAGCATTAGAAGCTCAATTTAAGCTTGCACCACTACGAATAGCCTTTAATATAGGAACCTTCCCCGCAGTAATAAAAGCTGGACTTGAAATGCAAGGTATTGAGGCAGGACCGTGTTATGAACCAGTAGGGGAATTAACAATGGATGAAAAAGAAAAACTTAGAAGAGTTCTGAAAGAGATGGAATTGATATAAAAATCAGCTAGATCTCTAAATTATAATTAAATTATTAGGGGGAATTAGTAATGAATAAAAAGAAAAAGGTTATGGCATTAGCACTTATGGCTGTAATGACAATTGGGGTAATGGCAGGATGTGCTAAAAAAGATACAGCACAATCTGGTACAACAACAACACCTGCTGCCACAGAAACAAAATATCCAGAAAAACCTATTCAAATTATAGTACCAGCAGGCCCAGGTGGAGACACTGACACAAATGTAAGACTTGTTACTAAGTACATGTCAAAATCCTTAGGACAATCTATTGTAGTTTCAAACATGGAAGGCGCAGGTGGCTCCCTTGGAACAAAACAAGTAATGGATGCTAAGCCAGATGGATATACAGTATTGTTCTTCCACCCATCAGTTATCTTAAATAAAATATTTGGCGTAACTACCTATGACTTCAGTGAATTTGAGCAAGGACCACTTGTTACTATAGAGCCAGGTAATGCATTGTTCGTTGGAAAAGATTCAAAGTTTAATACTTTGAAAGAATTAATTACTTTTGCAAAGGCTAACCCATCAAAAGTTAATTTTGCAATGGAAAACGGTGGATTATCTCAAATGCTAGGACTAGCATTTGAACAAGCAGCTGGAATTAAATTAAACATGGTTGATATTGGAGGGCAAGCAGCAAAGAATACTGCTCTTCTTGGAGGCCAAGTTGACTTAATACCTGGTATCGTTGGAATTTCACAATCTTATATTAAATCAGGGGATATGAAAATACTAGGAATATTTGCTGGTGAAAGACAAGAAGCTTACAAAGATGTTCCAACACTAAAAGAACAAGGCGTGGATGTAGACATAACAAAACCTTACTATTTCTTATTCCCTAAGGGAACTCCAAAAGAAATAGTTGATAAATTCAGTGCATCAGTGAAAACGGCTTGTGAAGATCCAGCTTTTGCTAAGGATTTAGAAAAATTCGTTATTAAACCTCAATACAAAACCCCAGCTGATACAAAGGTTTTATTAGAGGGTGCAAGAGACACATATCAAAAATTATATGATTCTATAAAAAAATAAAAATTACTATATTTCACTTTAAGGGATTTACTTTTTAAAGTAAATCCCTATTCTAAGAAATAAGGAGGATATGGCAATGGCAAAGAGAGATTTGCAGTTTTCAATTGGTGTTTTATTATTATGTGCACTTTTGTATATAGGAACTTTTTCAATTAAAATTACAAAGGCAGTAAGAGTTTCTGCAGCTTATTTTCCTAGGCTTATATTAGCTATAACAGCAATATTAGCTATTATATATATGATAGCTGCACTAAAGACTTTAAAAAATAGTAAAGGAAAAGAAAAACAAGGAAATGAAGAAAATGAAGAAAAGCCAGATATAAAACGTACATTACTTACTATGGGTATGTTTATTGTATATGGAATACTAGTTGATATATTAGGATTTATGATAGCTTCCATAGGATATTTAATTATACAAATGTGGATTATGTTAGAAGTAAGGAATAAAAAAGAAATAATAAAGTTTGCTGCAATTTCAACAATTAGTATGGTTTTGGTTTACTTTATATTTACTAAATTATTCTATGTATCACTTCCAGCTGGAAGCTTATTTTAAGGAGGAGAGCTAATGATTAGCTTATTTTTATCAGGACTAGCAGCTATTTTAACTTTTAAAACAATACTACTCATGATGTTTGGAGTAATTCTTGGCCTTATTTTTGGCGCTATACCAGGGCTAAGTGCATCAATGGCAGTGGCATTAATGCTTCCTGCAACCTTTGCTATGGATACAGTACAAGGTATGGCTGTACTAATTGCACTTTATGTAGGAGGAATAAGTGGTGGACTTATATCGGCTATTTTGCTTAGAATTCCAGGAACCCCATCCTCTATTGCAACTTGCTTTGACGGATATCCAATGACAAAAAACGGTATGGCGGGAAAAGCTATAGGAACGGGAGTTATAGTATCCTTTATAGGAGGCATATTCAGTTTAATTGTGTTAATGTTTGCGGCACCACCTCTTGCAAGCATTGCAATTAAGTTTGGACCTTTTGAATACTTTTCTTTAACTTTATTTGCCTTAACTATTATTGCAACATTATCAAGTGGATCCTTTATTATGGGTATTCTAAGTGGAGCAATAGGAATAATTGTAACCTTCGTTGGAATGGCACCAGTTGACGGAGTGGAGAGATTTACAATGGGAATTTATCAACTTAAGGGTGGCTTCAGCTTACTTCCAGTACTTATAGGATTATTTGCTCTAACGGAAATACTAAAGGAAGCTGAAAAAAGCGTAAAAATAAAAATGATTGATACTACAAATTTAAAAGGTAAAGGTTTTGGACTTACTTTAAAGGAACTTAAGGAGCAATGGGCTAACCTTTTAAGATCTAGTATTATAGGTACAGTTATAGGGATTTTACCAGGAATAGGAGGAAGTACTGCATCTGTTCTATCTTATGGAGAAGCAAAGAGAGCTTCAAAACACCCAGAAAAATTTGGAACAGGAATAATAGATGGAGTAATTGCAAGTGAAGCAGCTAATAATGCGGTAACAGGAGGAGCCTTAGTTCCACTTTTAACTCTTGGAATACCTGGAGACAGTGTTACAGCTATTCTTCTTGGTGGACTTATGATACACGGAGTGCAACCAGGGCCACTTCTTTTCAAAGAAAGTCCAGATATAGTATATGGTATATTTGCGGCACTGTTTATTGCTAACATTATGTTTGTTATATTTGAGTATTTTGGAATACAGGTATTCATTAAGGTATTAAAAGTTCCAAAGCATATACTTCTACCAATAGTATTTATACTTTGCTGCGTTGGTGCTTTTGCAGTTAATAATAGAATGTTTGATGTATGGACACTAATAGGATTTGGAATTGTGGGCTTTATACTTGATAAGTGTAGAATACAAATGGCACCACTAGTTATCGGATTTATCCTTGGACCTATGGCGGAAACAAATTTAAGAAGAGCATTAATGCTAAGCCAAGGCAGCGTATCACCATTCTTTACAAAACCAATTTCACTTTTCTTTATAATTGCAGCGGTACTATCTATAGCTTCAATTGTAAACAGAACCTTAAAAGATAAGAAGAAGGCAAAAAAGAATTTAACAACTGCTTAAGCAGCATTTAAACCTATTTAAAATTGAGGTCAATAGTAATATAATTTAAATAAGGAAATATATATAGCATATTATAAATTTTTACATTAGTAGATTTAGTATGTTATATATTAATATTCTATGAAAAATAAGAAGGTGTAATAATGGCTAAGATAGCATTTTTTGCAATAAGAGAAGATATGTTAAACCAAGCAAAAAGAGTAGCTAAAAAACTTAATGTAGATGTAGAAATAAAAGTTGTAACATCTGAAAACGCTGTAGCTGAGGCGAAGCTTTCAGTGCAAAACGGTGCCGATGTTGTAATAACAAGGGGTAATCACGCTGCCTTAATAAAAAGAAATACCAACATACCTGTTGTGGAAATTGTGTTAACTGGCCAGGAAATAGCAATATTAATACAGGAAGCTAAAGAAATGCTGCAAAAGCCCTTTCCTGTAATAGGGCTTGTAGGTTTCGGGAACATGCTCAGCAGTACTAAATTATTAGATGAAGTACTTGATGTAACTATAAAAGAGTACTTTGTAGATTATTCTGAAGAATTAGAAGGTGCAGTTGCAAAAGCTGCTACGGATAATGTTGATATTATTATTGGGGGAGTAATTGTAACTAGCTGTGCTAAAAAGCTAGGTATCCCTACATTGTTTTTAAAGTCAAGAGAAGATTCAATAAGAGAAGCTTTTAGAGTAGCAGAAAGGGTTTTATATGCAAGTGACTTAGAAAAAAAGAACACTGCAGAATTTAAGACTATATTAGACTATTCTTTTGATGGAATTATCAAGATGAATGATAAAGGAATAATTGTAGTGATAAACTATTTAGCAGAAAGAATATTAAGAAAAACCTCCGAGCAAATGATAGGTAAGCATATAACTGAGGCCTTTAGTATACTAGATGAAAATGTTATTGAAAAAGTACTTACAGAAGGAAAGGGATTGTATCGTACTTTTCTTAAGAAGGAAAACTTAGCTTTAGTTTCGAATATAGCTCCAATTGTAATAGATGGTAAAATTGAAGGTGCTATTTTATCCTTTCAGGAGTTTAGGAAAATTGAAGAATTAGAATCTGCAATACGAACAGAATTATATTCAAAAGGTTATGTCGCCAAATGCAGCTTTAAAAATATAATTACAGAATCTAAAGAGTTAATGGAACTTAAATCCACAGCTAAGCTTTATGCCGAGTATGATTCGACTATAGTAATTACAGGAGAGTCGGGAGTAGGCAAGAAGACATTTGCGCAGAGTATTCACAATGAAAGCTTAAGGAGAAACAATCCATATGTGGCAGTAAATTGTGCAGCTATGCCAGCTGAGCAATTAGAGAAGAAATTATATGGATACTTAGAGCGCAACTATCTTAATTCCTCAACAATTATAAAAAAAGGCATGTTTGAAATAGCACATACAGGAACAATCTTTTTAGAAAATATAGCTGATCTAGATAAATATGGACAAGCAACCTTGCTCAGAGTAATGAAAGAAAGCAGCATAACACGTATTGGAGATGACAAAGCTTTACCCATAAGTGTACGAATTATATGCTCCGCAAATATACCATTAAGAAATTTATTAAAAGAGGGCAAGTTTAATGAAGATTTATATTACATGCTTAATATCCTTGAGCTAAATATGAATCCTTTAAGAAAAAGGAAAGAAGATATAGGGGCCTTACTTGATTACTTTATAGATATGTACAATAATATGTACAAAAAATATGTAATTTTTACAGATGGTGCAAGGGAATTAATATATTCTTATCCATGGTATGGAAATGCTCAGCACTTAAAAAAGTTTTGTGAAAAGATTACTATACTGGCAACAAAAAAGGTATTAAATGAGGATTTTGTAAATGAACATTTAGAATACTTTACTCCAGAACCCCAAGAGAGTAAATATGATAATATATCTGAGGGAAAAAAAGTTGTTGTATATGAAAGCCCTGAAGCTGCTGCAATACTAGAGCTTCTAGAAAAGCATAATGGCAACCGTACAAAAGTGGCAGAAGAATTAAATATAAGTAAAACTACATTGTGGCGCAAAGTTAAAAAGTATAATATTGAAAATAAATTTGCTTTATAGATGGAGGTAAGATTATGGATAAAAATGAAAATATGATAAAAGGAACACCTGTGGTAACTGAAATGCAAGTTATACCAGTTGCAGGTCATGACAGCATGTTATTAAATCTTAGTGGAGCACATTCACCTTTCTTTACTCGTAATATTGTAATCCTAAAAGATAGTGCGGGTAATACTGGACTTGGAGAAGTGCCAGGTGGTGAACCTATACGTAAGACCTTAGAAGATGCTAAAGAATTAGTAATTGGTAAGCCAATTGGAAGTTATAATAAAGTTCTTAATAGTGTACGAAAGTCTTTTGCAAATAGAGATGCAGCAGGACGTGGACTACAAACTTTTGATTTACGTATAACTATTCATGCAGTAACTGCTATAGAGTCTGCACTACTTGATTTATTTGGTCAGTTCTTAAATGTTCCAGTTGCAGAGCTTCTTGGAGAAGGTCAACAAAGGGATTCCGTTAAAATGCTAGGATACTTATTTTATATTGCTGATAGGAGCAAAACTGATTTACCATATTTAAGTGGGGCAGCTGCAGATAATCAGTGGCATCGCATACGTACGCAGGAAGCTATGACACCAGAGGCAATTGTAAAACTTGCAGAGGCAACACATGAACGCTTTGGCTTTGAAGATTTTAAGTTAAAAGGTGGAGTACTAAGTGGAGACGAGGAAATTGAAGCTATTAAAGCATTACATAAGCGCTTTCCAAAGGCTCGTATAACTATTGATCCAAATGGTGCATGGTCTTTAGAGGAAGCAGTAAGATTATGCAAAGATATGCATGGGATTTTAGCCTATGTAGAAGATCCATGTGGAGCAGAGTGTGGTTTCTCAGGGCGAGAAATAATGGCAGAATTCAGAAGAGCAACGGGGCTACCAACTGCTACAAATATGATTGCAACAGACTGGAGACAAATGGTGCACAGTATTGCACTACAAGCAGTGACAATTCCCCTAGCAGACCCACACTTTTGGACAATGCAAGGCTCCGTACGTGTTGGTCAAACCTGTAATGATTTTGGTTTAACATGGGGTTCACACTCAAACAACCATTTTGATATATCACTTGCTATGCTTGCTCATACAGCAGCTGCTGTTCCTGGTGAAATTACTGCAGTAGATACACACTGGATTTGGCAAGAAGGTCAACGTTTAACTAAACAGCCACTTCAAATTATTGGTGGAGAAATAGCTATTCCGAAAAAACCAGGACTAGGTATTGAAATAGATATGGATCAGGTTGCGAAAGCTCATGAATTATATAATAAAGAATGCCTTGGTGCACGTGATGATGCAATGGGAATGCAATACTTGATCCCAGGTTGGAAATTCGATAATAAGAAACCTTGTATGGTGAGATAAAGGAAGCTCTGATTCTAGCTGTCACTTAATGTGTCAGCTAGTTTTTTGATATCTAATTAAAAAATGGAGAAGATTTAACAGTAGTCAATTTATAAAAGGAGGATGCAAGGGGTTTGCTAATGAAGCTCTTATTAAATAAAATAATTCAATAAATGAAAAAGCTGTGAGGTGATTACTTCACAGCTTTTAATCTGCTTATGAATAGAATCTTAGGTAATTGTAGTAAATAAATAGGAATATAATAAGTAATAAGAGGTAGTAAGAGTAATAAAAATATACGAGCAAAAACATTTTAATGAAACATTTCACATATATACTAATAAAGCTTGTAAATTAATTAGGAGATAAATATGCATGAAGTATCTATAATTGAAAATGTTATTAATATAGTCTCAGAAAGTGCAATTGAAAATAATTTGACTAAAATTACCAAGGTATCCTTAAAAATAGGTGAGTTATCTGGAGTTATGCCAGAATGCTTAAATTTTGCATTCAAAATCTGCATAATTGGCACAATGCTTGAAGGGTCAACACTAGAAATAGAAAAAGTAAGCGCTGTAGCTGAGTGTAAAGATTGCATGCAAGAATTTCCAATTGACCATTTTAATAAACTTTGTCCTTGCTGTAATAAATTTTGTTCTAGTATTATTCGCGGATATGAGCTTTATGTAAATACAATAGAAGGAGATTAAAATATGAGTGTAATAAAGTTAGTTACCAGCATTCTTAAAACAAATGATGAGATAACCTCAATAAATAAAAGATTATTGGACGAAAAAGGCATCTATGTAATAAACTTAATGAGTTCACCTGGTTCAGGTAAAACTTCCTTGCTAGAGAGAATAATAGCTAAGCTTAAAAATAAGATAAATATTGCTGTAATTGAGGGAGATATTTATACCACTAAGGATGCTGAGAGAATAGAGGCTCAGGGTGTTCCTGTGGTCCAAATCAACACTGGAGGGGCGTGTCACCTTGATGGGGAAATGATAAAAAATGCATTAAATGTATTAACCCTTGATAAAATCGATTTGCTTGTAATAGAAAATGTAGGTAATTTAGTTTGTCCTGCAGAATTTGAAATTGGTGAAGATATTAAGATTTGTGTTTTGAGTACCCCAGAAGGAAATGATAAACCTTTGAAATATCCACTCATGTTTGAAAAAAGTAGCGCAATTATTTTAAACAAAATAGATTTAATAGAATTTACCGATTTTAACAAAGAAGAGTTCTATAGAGATATAAAATCACTAAATGTTAATGTGGATACCTTTGAAACATCTTGTGTTAAAAATCAAGGTATAGATGAAATATGTTCATGGTTAATGAGTAAGATACAAAATAAAAAAAATAGTGATTAAATAAACGATTGAAATTTGTTAGGAATTCAGTTTCCAAGAATATGTTAAATTTAATATAAATAGGAGGGAATAATTTGCATGAAAGAAGGCTTATAAAGAGTGCCATAGATGAAATTCACATAGGCACGGCCAAAAAAATTAATTTTGTATGGATGGAAGCTAACGGTTGTACGGGAAATATAATTTCTTTTCTAAATGCAGATCAGCCAGATGTTGCTTATTTTCTGGAGGAAATGGTTGATTTGAAATTTAGCCCTAGTCTTATGCAAGCAGAAGGTGAAGTCGCCTATGAAAAATTCTTAGAAGTTTTAAATACAGATTTTATATTAGGAGTAGAAGGCGCAATAACTAATATAGATGAGGGCTTTTATAATATATTTGCAACCTATAAGGGCAGACGAGTACCTACAGCAGAAGCTATTAATTTAGCAGCAGGAAAAGCAAAAGCAATAATTGCTATTGGAACTTGTGCCTCTTTTGGAGGAATATCCGCAGCTAGACCTAATCCAACAGGGTGCAAAAGTTTAGGGGAATTCCTTGGACGCGAGGTAATCAATATTCCAGGCTGTCCAGCCAATCCTCTATGGGTCATTGGAACTATAGCTAGCATTATTCTTTATAAAAAGGTTGAAATAGATGAGAAAGGGCGCCCAATAATGTTTTTCAAAGAAACCAATCACACTAATTGCCCAAGGCGTTCTTACTTTGATAATAAAGTATATGCAGGGAAGCTAGGAGAAAAAGAATGTATGATAAAGGTTGGATGTAAAGGTCCTATTACGAAAGCTTACTGTCCACTGGGATTATGGAATTCGAGAATCAATTGGCCAGTTGAAGCTAATACCCCATGCATAGGTTGTGCTAGTGAATTTTTTCCGGATGGTACAGAACCTTTTGTTAGGTTTGACGATGTGTTAAAAAAACCAGAGGTAGATAATAATTGATATTTAAATCTATTCTAGAATGAGGTGATTAATGTGACTACCAAAATAACTATAGACCCTATAACTAGAATTATGGGGCCGCTTAGCATAGAAGTAGAAATTAAGAAAAATAAAATAGTAGATGCTAAAAGCAGTGGGATTCAGTTTAGAGGATTTGAAAAAATGTTAATAGGACGCTTGCCATTAGATGCAGTTTATTTTACTGAAAGAATATGTGGTATATGTTCTACGTCACATGGACTCGTAGCAAGTCTAGCACTAGAAGATGCTCTAAAGGTAAAGCCAAATGAGAATGGGGTAAAAATAAGAAATTTTGCACATGGAGCTGAGTATCTTCAAAATATCATCAGGCAAATTTGTATTTTTGTATTTCCCGATTATGTAAATATAACATTGGTTCCAGGAAATTCAGACTATGATTTTAGACTTCCAGAAAAATACACGCAAAAAATCAATAGTGATTATATAAAGGCCATAGAATGTAGTCGCCTTGCTCATGAACTGGTTGCGCTTATAGGGGGGAAAGTACCTCATAATCATGGTGTATTTGTGGGTGGAACCACTGCAAACATGGATGCTTCCAAAATTATAAGACTGAAATCCATACTACAATCCATTAGCGAATTTACTTGTGGAAACATGGTTGATGATATAAATATTATAGCTCATTATTATCCGGAGTATTTTAAAATTGGTGGAGGTCCAAAAAATCTTTTAACCTATGGATTATTTCATGACATACCTAATAAAGAAATGCAGTATGTACAGCCCTCAAGCTATATTGATGGCGAGGTAGCTCCTTTAAATGCGAAATTAATAACAGAGAGTTCAGCATTTTCTTGGTATAAAGATTCTAAAGCTAGCGAAGTTCCATCAAATGCTCCTTCTGAAATGGATATTAAAAAGCCGGGAGCTTATACATTTATTAAAGCACCTAGATATCAAGGTAAAGTTGTGCAGGTTGGCCCACTTGCTCGTATGATTTTATCAGGTTCCTATAGAAATAGTATATCCACCATGGATAGGCTTATAGCTCGGGTCCTTGAGGGAAAGAAGCTATGCGAAAAAATGCTTATAATACTTGATTCAATAGAACCAATACCTGCAGTACAGGAAAAATATGTTATTCCAGAGAGTGCCCAGGGAATAGGACTTTGTGATGCAGTAAGGGGAACCCTAGGACATTGGACTACTATAGAAAAAGGAGTTATAAAGAATTGCGATATAGTTACTCCCACTGCTTGGAATCTTTCACCAATAGACGAGAAGCAGCAACATGGAGCTCTTGAGAGCGCTCTTATTGGGACTGAAATCCAAAACCTTAAAAATCCTGTGGAGATAGGTCGCACAGTGCGCTCTTTTGACCCTTGTATATCTTGCGCAACTCATGTTAATACAGAATTTGGTGAGCCTTATTATATAAACATTACTTAAGACATTTGAAATAAAACAATCATAATACTAATCAGTAAATTTTCAAAATGAATGGGAAGATATGATTTGCATTTTATATTAGAGAAAGGAAAATAGTGAAATGAATGAAATAAGTGAAATAAATATTAGTATTGATATGTTAAATACCAATGAAGAGATACATGCGGAAAACAAAAATCTTTTCGATGGAGAGGGCATATTTGTTATAAATCTAATGAGTGCTCCAGGGTCTGGTAAAACCTCTATACTTGAGAAGTTAATTCCAAAGCTTAAACAAACTTTAAATATGGCGGTAATTGAAGGAGA
>Ga0209125_1000445_pt1 | contig 54524 bp, 40 predicted proteins | sample BarGraIncub1131A_FD_184503 | JGI IMG/M metagenome (GOLD analysis project Ga0209125, IMG submission 184503) | Arctic peat soil microbial communities from Barrow, Alaska - Barrow Graham LP Incubations 11-31A (SPAdes) (version 2) | ecosystem: Environmental > Terrestrial > Soil > Wetlands > Peat... | reverse complement strand
ACCTGAACCATCATCATTGGCTCCCGGAGCAGTCACCACGCCATCATTATTATCTTCAGCTCTTGAATCAAGATGCGCGCTGATTAGAAAAATACGATTATCGTTGGGATCAACGCCCTTTAAAGTAGCAACAACATTTTTCAGCTCCAGCTCATTTTTAATTCGTTGATCACTCCCTTCGGCTTTATAATTTACAAACGCAACACTCAAGCGGCCATTGGAGGCTGGAATTGATTTTCCCATTTCTGATTTGATCCAGTTCCACGCAGCGCCAATACCCTGATTTGGATTATTTTGTTCGCTCAGATTGTTTCGGGTATTAAAACTGACTAATTTTCGAACGTACATTTCAATATTATCTCTCGAAATGTCATCCACCATTTTTTTAATCTCGGGATCCCGTTTTAGAGCGGTTTGCGAAAATGAACTAATTGCTGATAGTATAATAATCAATAGAGTAGTGATTCTTTTCATGGGTCGAATTTTTTTATTCGTTTTCAAATGGTCTTGTAATTCACATTTGAGAAACTCAGTTCATTTTTTGGCCGACCCTCTTTTGCTACCTCTATGTATTTAGCCTGATCATATTTCCAGGCAGAATACCTGGCTGATGAGTTTTTCAACCAGGTATCCGGACCGACCGTTTTAAGATCTTTGCGGAGTTTTTCAGGATCGCAGGTTGCGTATTCTGCTTTAATGAAACTGTACAGAACGGTATCGTGGTAGAACGGACTTCGGGAGACAATCAGACTGGCGGGCATGCCACCCGGAAAAAAAGCTTCATTGGTGAATTTATCGATCGTATCAGGTGTATGGCCTCCAAAAATAAATTCGGAGATGTTTAAGCGTGCACGTTTCTTAATCTCTTCGTTCAACGAAATATCGGGCAAGTGGTTCGATTCAGGAAAATTTTTAATTCCTTTTTGATGCATGTAGAATCCGACCTCTTTGGCAAGTCCGAAGAGATTTTTCATGGCACCTGTTACACCGGTGGAGTGCATTTTCACTAAATGAAGGTTCACCAGATAATCAGCATCAATCAAAACTTGTGGGATTGGATATTGATCAGTAGGTTTGCCTTCGCGCAGAAAATCCTTGTTATCCGATAAAAAAATGGTTTTCTCGCTCACGAGTAAATCATCATTTTTGCCCTTCATCGCTACTTTGTGAAATCCGAGGGAACGAACTTCGTTTTTGAACTCCTCGGGGAATGGGCGCGAGCAGTCGAAGAAGCAGATGTTTTCTTCAGAAAGGCCAGACTTCAAAAGACTACCGGTCAATACTGCCATCATTGCCGGACTGTTGTTCAGTGTAGCATGGATATCCCGGATCGTATTATTGAAGTTCACTTTGATCACGACTTTCTTAGCCGACAAATCGGCTTTCCCGTCTCCGGAAAGAATTTTTTTCCATCCTTTTGCCTCACTTTTTTCACCTGAGATCTCAGAAAGCGACTTCGAAAGCATATCTTTTAAAACGCTTTGGTCGATTGTCTTCCAAAAGATGGGATCCCCGGAAAAAGCATAATTTGAAATCTTCCGGTCGAAAACCCTTACAACTTTGTTATCGTCATAAGCCTCAATGGTAAAATCACCAGAAGCCATTATGGCTTGGCTAAAAACAGTTTCGGGCATCAACCCGATTGCGGAGAGGCTTGCTGCGGCACTGATAAATTCACGTCTTTTCATTTCAAACTCTGTTTTTACTGCAGTTAATTTATTCCAACAAAGCGCGGAAGTATTTACAATCTGGCCCATGCTTCGTTTAGTGTCCTTTTGGCGTTGGCTATGACAATGTCAGGATCCCCTTCATCACCGAATGGCTTGACCTCGAAACTCAGAATAGCTAACTCAAACATGACGTACTGAACTTTTTTTTGTCCAATTAACGGAATAATTTTTGTAACTGCAATAAATATTCATAATTATCTTAAGTTTATCAACGTATGTTCGGGATTGATGATTTATTAGTTCATGGCAGTAGGTGGTTATTAGTGCGGCGTGTCCAGTCTATTGCCTTAACCCCAGATAAATTGGACAGTTTTTTCCAAAAGGTTTGAGTTCAAAACGTGATTTGGTGAGTGGGTGTATAAGTAAAAAATGCCATATATGCACTTTAATAGTGCTCATTTTATTTATATATGCACTATGATAATGCAATATTCATTATCTTTGTCCAAAATAAACAGCCATGGATAAATTACTTGAACAGTTTCTTAAACTTCTTAAGGAGACAGATACAGACTTCTTTCGATACATTTATGCTGAGGTAAACTGGAAAAGTCGTATGATCGGACTTACCGGACCGCGTGGAGTAGGGAAAACTACGCTGGTGTTACAACATATCAAAAAGAACCTGAATCCTGCTGAAACTCTCTATGTAACGGCAGAGGACTTTTATTTTGCCGATAACAAGCTGATTGATTTAGCGGATACTTTTGTAAAGAGTGGAGGAAAATATCTTTTTGTAGATGAAATTCATAAATACAAAGAATGGGCTAAGGAACTGAAACTGATATATGATTATCATCCCGAACTGAATGTCGTGTTTACCGGTTCTTCCGTATTGGATATCAAAAAGGGAGCCTCAGATTTAAGTCGCAGAGCTGTCATGTACCATATGCAAGGGTTGTCTTTTAGGGAATATTTACAATTGTTTCATCAAATATCTGTCCGAGCCTATTCCCTGGAAGAAATTCTGGAACATAAAGTCGAACTTCCAGAAGTAAAACATCCATTGCCTTTCTTTGAAAATTATCTAAAAAGAGGGTATTATCCTTTTGCATTGGAAGAGAATTTTGAGTTGAGATTACAACAGATTGTCAATCAGACTTTGGAAACAGATATTCCATTGTATGCAGGGATGAATGTATCCACTGGCCGAAAACTGAAACAATTGCTGGCCATTATTGCCAAAAGTGTGCCGTTTAAGCCCAATATGACAAGTATCGGGACTGCACTTTCTGCCAGCCGGAATAATATAACAGATTATTGCCTGTTTATTGAAGAAGCCGGAATGATAGCACAACTTAGGGATGCCACCGGAGGAATAAAGGGCTTGGGTAAGGTTGATAAAATTTACCTTGACAATACTAATTTAATCTACAGTCTTGCTAACGACAACTCAAATACAGGAAACATAAGAGAATCATTTTTTCTGAATCAACTTAGGGTAAAGCATGATGTGATTGTATCCCCGGTTGCTGATTTTCTGGTAGGTGATTATACCTTTGAAGTAGGTGGAAAGAACAAAGGCCTGAAGCAAATCCAGGGTATTAATAAGGCCTATATTGTAAAGGATGATATTGAACTGGGATATTTGAACACGGTTCCACTCTGGCAGTTTGGATTAACGTACTGATTGATAATACGAAATGGCTATGGAATGGACACGCCGTATAAATTGACCACTTTGCGCCGTTTACAGTAACTGTCCTATAATTGCGCAAATGAAAATCCATTCATTTATTCGAAAGACTACGCTAATGTTGCAACATTTAAAGTTTGACCTTGGACTTTCCTCCACTGCACTTTATTTCTAAACCAGGCCCTTCCGAGGATTTTTAATTTTTTGTCATTCGACTGAATTTTAAATACTAGGTGTTACTAGTCACCTTTCGAAGCGGAGCAGGATCAGACCATCCAGGGACTACGGTATTCACGGGTGAGCCATTTCGGGTCGCCGGTACCTCCGGTGAATTCGTATTTGGCAGGATCCCATGTAAAACGGGCGTGGTGGTAATAGCTCTGGTTCATCAGGTGGCAGCAGATGGCACTATGGGCACCAACAATCTCACTGGTAATAGGCTTCTTGCGGCTCTTGAGGCACTCCATGAAATCGTTGATGTGATTTTTGCTCCTGTAAAGTTGAATCTTTGCATTTTGCAGGTAGGCCAGTTCCGCTTTCTTCACCTCGTCGGCACATTTGATTTTATTCTCCTTTTTCTGGATATCCGTAAATTCGGCAATGGTTTTACCTTCAACGATCAGCACAAATTTGCCCCTGTTGACCTTCACCTCCCCTTTTGAACCAAAGAAATGAACGCCGAAGCCGTCGTTCCTGTGCTCCAGTGTAATGCCGTTTGAGTAGACAAATTTGCATCCGGAAGTCGCCTTCTCATCCTCAGGAGGAATGACCTCCACGGGACCGCTGTTGTCCATTCCGAGTCCCCACTGGGCGATATCGAGATGGTGTGCTCCCCAGTCGCCGACACCACCGGAGCCATACTCCTTGTAAAGCCTCCAATTCGGGAAATTGTCATGTATACCGCGCGGACTCAGGACAGAATTGTACGGACGAAGCGGTCCGGGACCACACCACATCTCCCAATTTAATCCAGGCTCTATTTGTTCTTCAGGAAGATCGCATGGAATACCCGGCGCCCCGAAGCTGCATTCGACATGACTAATTTGGCCAATCACGCCATTTTGTACCAGTTCGCAGGCGACGCGGAACTCGTTGCTCGAACGCTGCATGGAACCCGCTTGCAGGATCCTGCTATTTCCCTCCACGGCCTTCATCACTTCGACGGCTTCGTGGATATTATGAGTCAGAGGTTTCTCACAATAGACATCTTTTCCTGCCCGAAGTGCGGCAAGCATCGGAATGGCGTGCCAGTGATCCGGCGTGGCAATGACGACGGCATCAATATCTTTGCGGTTGATGATCTCACGGAAATCAGGGTAAGCCTTACACTCATCGTTTTTGTAAAAATCGTTTGCTATTTTTTTATAATGTTCCCTGCGTGTAGTATCCACATCGCAAACGGCAACAATCCGCGTATCGGGACGTCCCATGAAATTGCGCATTAGTCCGCGCATTTGTGTTCCCATCCCAATGAGACCCAGGGTAACCATGTTGCTTTTTTTGGAATTTGGCCAGCCGCATGATTGCAGGATAAGCGGGGCAGCCACGGCAGTCGCTGAAAGATTTTTGAGGAATTTTCTACGTGAATTTTGCATGTTGAAAGTAGTTAAATGATTGAACCGGAACCATCGAATGGATGGAAACAGATCGTATCAATCATCTTTATCAGCAACGTTCAACACCGATCTTTTCCCCGACTCTCAGGCATCTGTAAACGTAATAAAAAATTGCATAAGATTAATAAATCAACGGATGCCGTTCAGCTACTTCGCTATTTCTATGAAGAATCACCTGAAATACATGTGATTGTTGCCGGATCACTACTGGAAACGATGATCAACCGTCACATCTCCTATTATCTTGTCTCTCAAATCTCAAAAATTATCAGTTGCCAGCTTTAAAAGACCCGATGCTTAAGAGTCTACGCCATAACCCTAAACAACAAATAAGAGACCGCCAGCGTAAAAACGACGTTAAAGCCCTGGGCAATTAGGAAACTGTAAATGGGTCGCTTATTTTCGGCATTTTTCAGGTCCGAGAAGCGGGTTTCAATGCCAATGCTGATGAAGGCAAGATTGAACCAGAACCCACTGAAAGTTTTGATCAGTTTGCCCGAACTGACTGCCAGATCTGTATTGATGAAGAATGAAAACAAGATGGAGGCCGCCATAAACCCAAGTACGAACTTAGGGAAACGTTCCCATATCATGATTAACGGAACCCTTTCGCGTTTTCCGCTCCCCTTTTGATTTCGGTAGGCCCAGAAAACCGAAATGGCAAAAGCAGCGATCCCCAACAAAACATTTTGTGAGAATTTAACGATGGTGGCATACTTTAAGCCGATTTCGCCAACAATCGTACCCGCTGCCACAACGGCGCCGGTGGTATCAATAGTTCCTCCCAGCCAGGCGCCCGTCACTTCGTCCGACAACCCCATCCACTTGGCCAGCCCAGGCATGAAAATCATCATGGGAATGGCGACAATCAGTACCAATGAGATGATGACCGACAATTTCTTTTTATCCCCGTTGATCGCCCCGGAGGTAGCAATAGCTGCCGATACGCCGCAAATAGATACCGCACTTGAAAGCATCGCCGCATATTCATCGTCAACTTTTAACTTGCGTGATACCCAGAAAGCAAAATTCCAAACACAAAATACCACAATGACCGATTGGATGAGTCCGAAACTTCCTGCCGTTAGCAGATCGGAAAACAGGATGGTGGCACCAAGCAAAACGAGACCAATCTTTACGTACAACTCAGTCTGCGCTCCTCCGCCCAGCCATTGACGTAAATTGCCGATATTTCCTATCAGCAAGCCTATGGCCAGCGAGAACAGAACTGCTTCGAGTCCCAGATTTTTAAACGGGACAAAAGCGGATAACAGCTGTGCCACCAAGGCTAAAATGAAAATAATGGAGTACCCTACCAGGAATTTCTTGGGCTTATCGCCACTGAAAAACAGACCGATCACTGCAATACACAGAAAGAGCAAAAAAGTAGCCAGGATCGAAGAGAACAAAGAATCAGATGACAGAACGGCCGAAAAAGTTGAAAAATCATGCCAGCCTGCTTTGTCTCCGAACGAAGGAACTTTTGTTTTATACCCTGATAAAAGCACAAAAAAGATGAGTCCAAAACCACCAATTACGGTGGCCCAATCTTGTCCAACCCGAAAAATATTTGTCTTCAAAGCATCCGTTTTTTCTTCCATCAGGAGTAATTTTTTTGTTATAAAGATTGTTTGGCAATTAAAGAGAAAGCTCAATTTTGAATTGACAAATATAGACCACGGCAAGATATAAAAAAATGCATTTTATCTTTGCATGAGACTGGCTGGCAAAAAGCTGGCAAATCCAAAATTTCCAGTAGCGATGAAACGTTGCAGATGAAATAATTTTTTATATTTACCGACTCATCAGGGGGATTAGCTCAGTTGGCTAGAGCGTTTGACTGGCAGTCAAAAGGTCATCGGTTCGATTCCGATATTCTCCACCAGATAAATGCACTGAAAATCAAGAGGATACAAAGGGTAAAACCGAATGTATCCTCTTTTATTTTTAAAAAAAATGATAAAATAAGCTGAAATTAAGCTAAAAAAAGCATATTATTATGTGCAAATTATGTGCAAAAAATGGCAAAAGTATCATTGACGATTTATTCTGGAAGGGAAAACCGACATATATATTTCACTTTTCCGATTATATATACCACCAACTAACCTTATTTCTTGTCTCCCCTATTGGTCTCAATAAGAATAACTCCGTTAGCCCCTCTTGTTCCGTATATAGCAGCTCCCGCATCTTTAATAACGTCAATACTCTTTACCTGAGAGGGCTCAATAGAATTCAAAGCATCCATATTATATGGCGTACCATCAACAAGAACAAGTGCTGAATTTTCTTTGGTGTTAATGGAGTTTATTCCACGAATTATTATATATTTATTGTCTAACACCTGTACTCCAGCGCATCTTCCCTTTATCAGCTCAAAAATATTATTGTATTGTGAAAAATCAAAATGATTTTGATTTAAACTGGTTACGGCATTGAGCCTATCTGCATCGGCCACATGGCCATAACCGATGGCAAATTCACGTCCTTTTTCGCCCGGTTTTAGTTTCAGATTGATAGCTGCAAATTTGATTTTGTCGGTTAATTTCACATTCTGGTTATAAAATCCGTGGGCGGATACTTTTAATTTATCATTGTTTTTACATCTGATTGAAAAGTTACCCAAAGAATCGGTTAAAACTTCTTGTTTTGTACTCTGTGCTATTACAGATGCTCCGATTAAAGGTATGCTGTCGAATGTTGTTACTACTCCACGAATCATTCTTTCCTGAGCACGAAGATTAATTGACAACATCAATGATGTGACGGTTAACAACATAAAAAAAATTCTTGTTTTCATGAGTTAGTATTTTTAATATTATAAATAGATGTCAATATGATTCGAGCGGCAATTACGCTTACTGTTAACAATTCAATAAACACAACAAGTTGTGTTTATTTGCTAATTTGTATCAATTAACACAACTCGTTACGTTGATTTATCAAATGTAGTGAAAATTATTCTATCATCATACGGGTAGCATTCAGTACAGCATCAGCATTTATTTCAGCCAATTTATTGGCTAATTCGGGAAGGGACTGTTCCAGTACCGGATTGAACCATTCGGCAGGATGACGAACTTCAGTGGTTGGGCCTTTTGCGATTCTGCGGAAATGAATCGTTGTAATTTAATGGCTTTCAATGACTTTTTTTCATCTTATAGTAGCCAGGAACGCTTAACGCGAACTCATATTTTTCCATGCTATAAGATTTTTCAGTCTCCTTTTTGGAAATATTGAAATCAAAATTGACAACGTTACTATTTCTGATAAATTGAACTTCTAGCTTGCTATTTTCCGTATTAATACTGTAAAGGTCGCGAGATTTAAATTGCCAAATGAAATTTTTGATATTGTAATAAGAAAAATGAATGGACCTAAAAGAAAATTGTGTTACCTTTCGGCCATCAAAATCAATGGGTTACCTGGCAATTTGTAGTTCGTTTTCTCTGTCCTACTAACAATATACAAACAGCTTACATCCTTCTTTTAATTTTCGCAAAGGCAATACCAAATCAAATTCCCAGGAGAGATTCCTGGCAACAGCGCTAGTGGTCAATTAGTCGGCGCATCCGTTCAATAATTAAAACTATTCAAAATGGAACAAGACCTCGATTCTGCACTTCTAGCGCTCACCAAACAGGCTGAACTTATCTGCCATGGAAATTTTGAAAATACGGACGAAATCTATCAACTGGTAGATCCTGAGAAATATCCTGAAAGCCTTGTCAATTTTGTAGAGTCATTCGGAATGATGACGCTAAAACTGGAAGCCAGGGAGATTCATCTTGGCAACATCATCGAAGAATTAAAGGACAAAAATAATCAACTGGAAGAATCGATCATTAAGCGCAACCACCTCAACTTTGTATTCATGAATACCGTGGTTTTGCTCTCTTTCTTCTCGTTTGTCCTGGCGCTCTTAAAAACTTCAGCCGACGTAGTTTCAAAAGTTGCCACCACTTTTGTGGTCTCCCGGGTGATTGAATTTGCTATTCTAACATCCGCTATCCTGCTGATTGTAAGAAGTAAGCTCCCCTTGTCAGAGTTTGGACTCACACTAAAAAACTGGCCACGGGCAGTTAAAGAGTCTTTGGTTGCGACGATTGCTGCCATTTTACTCGGTGCCTTGTTAAAAATTGTATTGGTACGCTTCAACTTGTCCGACAATACCTATATCATCCGTTTAAGTAACCTCGAATGGAGCTTCGCTTTTTACATTATTGTTGCTCCTTTACAGGAATTTCTGGGTCGCGGTGTCGTACAGGGAACTTTACAACGGATCGTACCTGGGAAAAATGGCGGGCTCATGGCGATTGTTCTGACTTCTTTGGTGTTCGGAACACTTCACCTCTATATCTCAGCCCCTTTTGCACTCGCCAGTATTGCAGGTAGCTTTCTTTGGGGTTGGCTTTACCTTCGCCATAATACGATTGTCGGCATCAGCATTTCCCATCTTTTCATCGGACTATGGATGGGATTATTGGGATTCTTTTGAAGAAAAAATGTGAAACACCATCACAAAGACGGGTTAAAACACTTTTTTCCAGCGACTTAACTTATTGTCTAAACAACTTTCTAAACCAGTTATAATACAATGCGATGTATAGGAAAATGGACATCAACCAGATTACAAACACATTGAAATAAAGTGTTGGAAAGGAAAGACCGAGAACTCTTTTCCCGGAAGCAAAAAAATGTGCCCTGCCATTGTTGTAATCAGGTACTTTGTAGATGGGTGCAATTTTCTGCATCAACCCACTTTCTGTTTCCCTGTAATACTCAGATGAACTGGAGTTCATGACTAAATCCTGTATAGCTAGGTTGTGGTATTTTTGTTTCAGATCGTAAAGATAATTTGCACCGAATTGCTGGTTTAAATTCATTACTTTTTCATCGTTTTGCTTTCGTATCAGGTTCTTTTGAACTTTGTAATAATCCTGCATTTGGCGCAAATGCCCCTTTGTAGCCTCGGCTATCCGCTCCGAGAATTTCTGTGGCACAATTGAATCAACTGACCCGAAAGGTGGCACTACTCCTGCCTTGTCAAGTTCATTTATCTCATTTCGGATGATGTTAAGTTTTGAGGAAAATTCATCAGCCGGTTTCCCCTTAATTATCTGACCGGAAATATAATCGATCCTGCCAATAAGTTCGGTTAAGAGCAGATCGGAAAGATACCTGGTTTGTGCCAAACTTTTCTCTTCTTCAAAAAAGTCGGCCATGTACTTGTTGCCCGAGAATTGTTCGACCGCAAGGGCTTCAAATGCCCAACGCGATACCATGATTTCGCCTACTATAGGGACGGCATCTTTGTCGGCCAACTTATCCTGCAAATCATCAAATTTCACGATGACTCCACATAACAGAATCTGTGGGATTAATAGCAATGGGATCAAAATATAAATCGTCACCACCGAATTAAAAGCTGACGATATGTTAAGACCTAATAGGTTAGAGAAAACAGCGACAGAGAAAAGGACCATCCAATAGGCCATATTTAATCCATGAATTCCAACGACAAGGTTTCCGACAACGACAAATGCCAAAGTTTGAAAGGCAGAAAGCAAGAGCAGAAAAACTACTTTTGAATTGATGTAACTGAACCTGCTCAGGTTGAGAAAAGATTCGCGCTGAAGTATTTTCCGGTCTTTGATAATTTCTTCTGCACTCACACTCATTCCCATAAAGAGCACCACCACAATGGCCATGAAAATATAGGAAATCAGGTTTTTGTTGTGTGCTAAAATGTATTCGGCACCTTCCGAATACCTTGTAAAATAACCCACAATCAGGGCCAAAAGAGGTGCCTCCAACAGATTGATCAGTAAATATTGTTTGTCGGATAACTTGATCCGCATATTTCGGGAAAAGAATATTTTCAACTGCTTGCCAATACCCGGCTTTTTGAATTGAGTAACAGGCATGCCGCTTTTGTTCGTCTGCCCTGACGTTTCGACCTTTTCGATGTTTTGTTTGTACAAACGGTACCATTCTTCAGGAGGAAAGCGTCTCTCAGGAATAAAATTTCCTGATCCATCAATCTTCTTTGTTTCAACGATCTCTAATACTTGCTCCGGATTTACATTTCCACATTGCAGACATTCACATTCGAGTGAATTGACATGGTTGGTCAGGTCTTTGAAGTAAATAACTGCATCAATCGGATTGCCGGTATAAATCATCCGGCCACCCTTGTCCATGATCCAGAGTTTATCGAAAAGTTTGAAGATATCAGAAGATGGCTGGTGTATGTTTACGATGACCAATTTGCCTTTTCTGGCCTGGTTCTTCAAAAGCAGCATCACCTTTTCTGAATCCATGGAGGAGAGCCCGGAAGTTGGTTCATCTACATACAGGATGGATGGTTCACGGACCAGCTCGAGGGCAATATTCAATCGCTTTCGTTGTCCTCCACTGATGAATTTCTTCAGCGGACTTCCTACCTGAAGATCTCTGAATTCAAAAAGCTCCAGCTCCTGAAGGACTTTTGTGACTGCCTGGTTAATTTCGTTTTCACTCATACCGTCCAGGCAGAGCTTCGCGTTGTAATAAAGGTTTTCCCACACAGTCAGCTCTTCAAAAAGGAGGTCATCCTGGGGTACAAATCCAATCAGACCTTCAATTTCCTTTTTATCGGTTTGAATGTTGAAATTGTTGATTAAAATCTGGCCCTTGTCCAAAGTTATGTTGCCGTTGAGAATATTCAGCAGCGTTGATTTCCCAACCCCGCTCCCCCCCATAATAGCAACAAGTTGTCCGGACTGTTCCGTAAAACTGAACTCATAGAGTCCATTTTTGCTGTTGTTAAACTTGAACTCAGCATTTTTACCGGTCAGGAAAAACGTTGGGGTCTCTTCCTGGTTGAAGAAGGCCGAATGGACATCGGTAAAATAGATGGGAGCGAGCCTCGATCCGCGGATAATACTGCCCTCTCTGAATGCATAAAACCGATCGGGTAATATGGGATTTCCCTCCAGATACAGACTTACTTTACCCCTGAAAATGAATATGTAAATATTAATTTCCTGGAGAAAGAGGAATACGATCTCGCCATCCAGATGCTCTCTGTATAAATGTTTAACCTTGAGTTGAGGTTCGCTTTCAGGACCAATGTGCAGAAAATCTGAATAGTTGACATCTTCACCTGAGAGACCATAAATAAATGTCTTGTACTGAAGGTATTCTTCCGGATGAATAGAGAAAACCTGCGCAACTTTCAGGAAAAGTTCTTCGGCTTTTTTATTGACATGATCAGATTTGGCCAATTCCAGGAAACGAAGGAAAAGCATAATCTGCTCTGCCCGGTGAAGTCTTCCTTTGATGTTGTTGCAGATGGTTTCTGCTTGTGCAATCATATCAAAGGGGGATTCCTCCTCGTCATCGATTCCATAAAAATCGATCAGTTCATCGAACAATTTCCGGTAATCCTCCGAAGAGGAAATGCCCAAATGTAATCCAAGGTAAGAATAGAAAGATGCCCTGGCGTGCTCTTTGGATGATTTTGTAATGGCCGAAAATATGGCAAACAAATTGATCAGCGCATTGAGCGTAATTTCATTCATAGGTTCGCTATTTTTCGAACCCTTTGCGCATCTGTTCAATCAGTGGAGCAACTTCAGCTAATTTCTTTTCGGTGAATGGTTGATCATCAGTAAAGTTGGCCAGAATTGGTTTCATCTTTTCAAATATTGGAGCCACATTCTTATCACCAGACATCACCTCAAGAAGTTGGCAACACGTATTAACACGTTCCCTCTGTTTTCCGATCAGATCCAGAATCTTGGTCTTGTTTTTTGCCATCAGGGCTGTTTGGGTAAGAATATATAATCCCTCAACATTTGCACTGACAGAAAGCAAGGCATACACGCCTGAATACTCCCCTGCATGATAACTTTTAGCAACCTCATTCATTACATCAGAAACAACTGCATTTAATGAATCGGAATTTCCCTGGTTCCTCTTAAACCAGTTATCGTATTTCTTCATGGCAGCCAGTTCTTTTTCCAAACCAATCTTCCCAATCAGGTTCTTTTGCACCGGAAAAAGCTGTGCTATAATATCCTGCCGATTGTATGCCCTGGCATACAAAACATCAAAATCGTACATACCAATTGCCAAACACTGATCATAAACAGTGATGTATTTCTCAACGTTTTCAGGAGGTACTGTCAGCTCAAGCATATAGGTTACACCAACCTCGTTGATCGAGTTCATAAATTCGCTGAGTTTTGGAGCAGTTTTAAAGATTTCAACTATCTGATCTTTAAGCTTTACAGCGTCAAATACTTCAACTTCTACCGAGCTGGTTTGTCCTTTGGAGTTTGTTCCTTTGTCTTGTTTAACTTTAGGTTGAGTATTACAACCTGAAAAAATAAGAACTGCTGCCAGGAGGATCACTCCTGCTTTGAGAAAAATCGTTTTCATAAGCATAATTATAAATCTTTAATCGATTAATTATTAAATATTTGGTACAAGATAAGAAAGTAAATAATAAAATAAAAGTGTTTCTATAGTTTTAAAGATACCATAAATTGATTTTTAGATGATTCCGGACCATAGGCCCGTGCAACGCCCAATGAGAGTGTTGACTTGAGCAAAGAAAAAAGAACAATTTCTACATCTACCTGTGCTCCGGAGGAATAATAATTGAGTTGTTTGAGCTGTGGCTGATCATAGCCAAGATTGGTGAACAGTCCCATTCCAAACAGCGACATCCTGGCGTATGTGGTATAGAGTCCTTTGAATCCGAATTTCTTGAAATGAAGGGGTTTTAGATTGACTTCCATAGACATCTTGCCATAATTAATCGCAGAAATTTCGTCGATATTCATCCCCGGGAAGCTCGACATCTCTCGGTATTGCTGGGCCGACCTGTAGTCTAAGTAATTGTTTCCAAACCCTCCAAAGTAGAAAAAGGAGTTCGACTTGTTTGAATCGCCAAAGGATTGTCCCAGGGATGATCTGAACCAGAGAGAAGAGTTTCTCAAAGGCAATAAAAATCCAAGATCAAAATTATTGATTAGCTGGGGGAAAAATGTTTGCTGAGCCAAAGTACTGTAGCCAAAAACATTCCATTCATAACCCTGCTCCGGTTCAATGGCTCCGAGCGATCTGCGGAGGTAACTCTTGTGGTAATTGATGGTTCCTACATAAAGATTTTTGTAGTCGGAGGCAATGTTTTGATAACCGGGAAGGGTTTCCAAATCACCGTAAACGCTTACTTTGGCATAGAAGTCGGTTTTATTCGGCGAAAGCCGGTTGATAAGCTTGTAATATTTGGTGGAAAAGGAGTAACCTGCCCTGCTGAATTTTGTCGGTCCAAAAAGGTCGTAGAAATCTGCATAGTTGTAATTTGCATTGAAGGTCCAGTTCCAATAGTTGTATTCGGCCGAAAGGTGGGGAATCTGTTTTTTTGGCAAACTGTCGGTGGCAGTAAAAGAGAACTTTAGAACCAATGAATTCAGCCCCATAGGATCCATAAAATTGAGGCGATATCCTGCTGCAACATAATTTTTGTACCCCTGAACAATGGGATAGGCACTTGCCAGCCTGAGCTCTTTTACCGGCTTGTAAGGTTTTTCAATGACATGTAACGAATCCAGATTGACTTTCAACGGTGAAGGCAATGTCCATTTTTCGATATCGGGGTTCTTGTGGTAGATTTCCTGACCCAGATAGGCAATTGGATTCACATTGGCCACAGTATCAATTTTCATCATCCCAGCAATCATACCTTCAGGCGTGTAGTTAAAGACAATCATCGAATCGGCAGAAATTGGCAATGGCCTGAAAAATCCGGTCTCTGCATTGGTGAGAATCTGTGCCTTGCGCGTGTCAAGCGATACGCGGAAAACATTGGAAACACCCGTATAATAAGAGGTTCCATAGAGATATTTGCCATCCGGTGAGAACACAAAATTGGCAGCTGGATTGTCTTCAAATTCATAGATTACCTGAAAGTCAGTTTTCCCGGCATCCAGATCAGAAATTTTATAGACGACCAATTTTTGAACTCCGGCCACATCAGAAAGTGTCACAGAAATTAGTTTCCCATCCGGTGAAATCGCAGGATCGGAGAAATCCTTACCAAAAGGAAGCGTCAATATCGTTTCGTATTTGTCATAAGGAGGCAAAAACCGCATCAGATTGGAACGACCGCTCATGCTCTGAATGCCCCACAATGCCCTGCTTTTTTGATCGAAAACCAGGTTGCCGCATCGCGTGTACTTGATGAGATTTTTTACTTCTCCACTTTTTACATCAATTGATTCAAGCCCGCGCCAGTCCTTGTTCTGCGTGGAGGCAAAAATCGTTTTGGATGAATCATCATAAGCCAGACTTGTTACCATGAATAAGCTGGGACTTTCTACCCGTGCAATGGGCGACATTTTGCCTGAGCTCACATCAATGGCGGTAATATGAGCCAGCTTACCAGGATAGTTGACTGCCAGCAAAAGCTTGTTCGATGCGGGGTCGTAGAACTGACGGGAGACTGAGCCCAGCGGTTTTGGGGTAATTTTCCGGTATCCCGTAACCGGGAATTTATTGACCTCTTTCAGGTTATTCAGTTGAAACTCCTTTTCCCACGCAATCCATTTGTCCCATTCCTTCTGAACAGGAACTTTATAAACGTTTTCAAACTGGTTGGCATAAAAACGTTTGCTGAAATCAGTTCTCGTGTAAAACTCCTTCAGCTTGGGAATTCCGTAGGTGTTGGCAAGGTAACAAACAAACCTTGTGCCGTAGAGGTAAGAGTTCACACCCACCTGAAAGTCGATCGTTGTCCCTTCCGCCTCGAGCCCGATAACATTGTAAAAATAGGAATTGTGACGTACCATGGTCCGAAACACCATTTCATCGTATCCGCCCATCACACGACCCACGCCCCCAGACATCCAGGTTTCCATAAAAACAGCGATTCCTTCATGGTACCACCGAGGGGAGTACCAGCGTGGCGTAGTAAAGTAGCTGTATATCATTGAAATGGGATCGCGGTTGTCGGCCATTACTTTCCCTCCCAAAATGGAACGATAAACGCGATCTGTTTTCGAAGCCTGGTCGCACATCACCTGGTGCGTAAGTTCATGACTCATGAGCCATTGCATCCGCTCATTGGAAGGAACGACAGAATAGGTATAATCAAAAGGAGAAACACCGATGTTCAGAAAGTTCCAGGGAAGAACCATGGTCCCGCCATTCCCTACATCGGAGAAATCGTTGAATAGAATATTTGTTCCCCCTGATGGCGTATATCCCCAAAATTTCTTATGAAATACCAGCGCATTCTCGAACGACCTGGCCGTATGCGGAACAAGATACGAAGTGTTTTTATCCAGAAATACCAGCTTCATGTTCGGTGTTTCATATTTCTGTAACATGATTTTCTTTTGCGCAGAAAGAGAAATGGGAAGTAAGAACAACAATGAAACCAATAAGCTCGTTAGTAAACGCATGATATATTTTATAAGATGCTGAAAGAATCCAACAACTGATTATTTCCTTTCTGATTGACTTCTATCTGGCCTCCAATGATGAGGCTGCGAATGCCTGAACTGCATTCATTGGAATCCATATGCCATATGAACCATTTGCATTCATCGTGCTCATGGCGCCCATTTGGCAGAGCTTTAGTGATGCATCCATGCTTAACCCTGACATTAATTGAGATTGCATCATCTGACCTAATGATGGTTGTGCGAAAAAGATTTTTAAGTCGCCCCCCGCTCTAAGTATACCAAGGACCTGAAGGTTATTTGCTGCCAAATTGGTCGCATTCATAATATTTCCCATTGCGTCGGATTTTGAATTGATGAGGCTTGCTCCGTCCAGCTTCGATCCCATTGGACTACTTGAACCCAGTGATTGTTGGAGTGCATTGAACGCTTGCATGTCAACCACGCCAAATTGCAAACTAGCTTTGTCGTAAACAATCGCAGAAACATTAGATTCAAGCTTGGAGGCAATCTGGGCATTAATAAAAGATCCAATTTGAACGTCAAGCTTGGATTGCGCAGTAAAGCCAGCATCTAGATTATTCCGTAAGTTCTGGGCCATAACAACTGCACCTTTGGCATCAACGGTGCCGTTGACCAAGCTGCCCATCTTCAATTGCGAATCCATGGCATATTTAATCCTGCTGACGACTACTCCCTTGTTGCCGAGTAATCCGCCCAACTGAATACCTTTGACCAACAATTGGTCACGAATGGATTTCAGCTGACTAAATTCAGCTTTCCTGGACTGCAGGGTTTTGGAGTTAAGCAAGTAATCATCCATGTTGACAAGTACCTGACTGAGTATCGAATCTTTTTTGTTCATGTTGTTCACATAGTTCCCAAAATCCTGAAGGGTTCTTTCAACATCCTGCGATGCATCGCCCCCCTCTTTTCCATAAAATGTGCTGAGCATGACGATGGTGGCATTCAGCGATGAATTGTTGTTCCGGATAAAATCGGAATAATCCTTCATGACGTTGATTTTGTTGGATTCGCCGGGTTGTGTACCCATTCCTTGCGCACTAAATGAGATAGTACACAGATCAAGGTTTGTTCTGAGCTCTTCGGTGAACAGTGAAAAATAGATCAATCCCTGAATCATGCTTCTCAGCTTGGCCGTATCTTTGACCATATCGCTCCGAAGTTGAATGTCCTTTTCGGTCATTTGGACTTTTCTAAATTTCTCGGCTTTTCCAAAGGTTCCGGCAAGATCAGATTTCTTTGGGTTAGGATAATCTACACTGATTCCGATCATAAATCCAATAAATAAAGTGGCGATCAGGCTTAACGCGAAGATCAATTTGACTTTAGTTTTCATAACATAGTTCTTAAGTTCTATTAATGCACGGTATTTTCCAAATAATCACCCTTTTAGCTGATTCAGCTTCCAGAGATTTCTATAATCCATCCGGATCAAAGGTGACAGGGCCAATTCTCCTACTTTTCCGATCTGCTTCCGCAATTGAACAAGTTCATTCAGTTTGGGTTGCACATCATCTCCCACAATGATCTCAAAGTCGTTTTCTTTCAGCATCAGATTCCGCTTGACGATAATTGAAAGCTCGAGGTACAAACCAATGTAACAATACATGTCGAAGATTGTTTCAGGTTTAAACTGTTCTTTGAGCGATTTTAAATATTCTCCCGCCTTGGTCGAACTAAACGATCCTTTCCGGATCATATTCAGAATTTTTACTTCGCTGTTAAATTCAATTTCGAGCCATTGCTGAAGCATTTTATTACTCAATCTGAAAACCAGCACAAATGCAACCGGAAGCAAGGTTACGATTAGCAAAGTCTGCAAAACCGGGTTCAAGGGAAAGTGGTTAAATCCGGAATGGAACAAGATCGCCAGCAGGAGACCTGGCAAGGCTGCTAATAATCTGTTCTCAGACCTGTTGATGCCTCCTACAAACAGAACTGCAAAGAATGAAGTGCACCCGCCATGCATGATGGCCGTGCCAAATCCTCTGATGATCCAGGTAAGAAGATTATATTCCGGTGGTGATGTGAATAAAATGTAACTGTTCTCTGTCAGGGAGAATCCTGCTCCAATGGCAAATCCATAGATGGCTGCATCGATCATAAAACCAATCTTCTTCTTCGAGATCAGGAAAAAGATGAAAAGTGCCTTCATCGTCTCTTCGATCACAGGTGCGACATATCTGGAAAGAACATTGAAATCGAGAGCCAACAAATCAGCTACCGAAGTATTTAGAAAATAAGCAAATGCTGCACAAAGTAATCCCCATAACAAACACATAATTAATGTTTTGACACGAACCAGTTGAAAGCTGTCCAGCAGAAAAAGAAATGCCAGAAAGAGCAATACGGGGAAAAAGTTGAATGCAATATTCATAATCAGTTTATCCCTTTATGGCAGCATCTTGGTCGGAAAATATGGAGAAGATAGAAGAAAATCCGGAGATGTCGAAGATTTCCTGGATCTCTGGTTGCAGGCAACACAAAGCAAATTTACCTTTTATGGCCATCATTTTTTTCTGGACGATAAGGAAAACCCTTAGACCGGAGCTACTGATGTAATCAAGTCCGGCGCAATCCAGTACTATTTTGGTACTTCCTCCTTCGACGACACCCATCATCGATTTTTCAAATTCGTTTGCATTAGTTGTGTCAACGCGACCTACCACACTAACTAAGGTGTAATCCGGAGCCGCTAAAATTTCTACATTCATGATTTGATATTTTTTGTGAGCATTAAATGGTTTTTATTTTCAATTCGTTGGTATTCAACCGTATCCATTATTTTTTTTATTAAAAAGATGCCTAATCCACCGATAGGCCGATCCTCAACTGATAAAGTTATGTCCGGATCAGGTTTAGTGGTAGGGTTGTATGCAAGCCCATCGTCTATGATCGAGATTTTCAACTCCTGGCCGGATTTTGAGAAATGAATCTCAATGGAATGCTGGCACTCATCCCCATACCCGTACATAATGGTGTTGGTCAATGCTTCTTCCAAAGCCAGGTTTAATGAAAAGACCAGCGACATTGGTAATTCCCATTCCTCACCAAGTTCCTCCAGCCAACTTGCCACTCGGGTTAACTCATCTATCTGATTGTCAACCAATAATATTTTATCGAAAGAATTGTTATTCATTGTAAACAATTGTCATCATGGTTATATCATCCGATTGCGTAAATCCATTTACATGTATGGCTATTTCTTCTTCCATCTTGTGGATTAGCTCGCGTGGGGAGGCAGTAGAATTCTGCCGAACGATATTCAGCAGGTGATCATCTCCAAATAATTTATTATCAACATTTTCTGCTTCACTTACACCATCCGTATAAAGGAAAATTTTATCACCGTCTTCCAATTGAAGAGAAAATTCCCGATATTCAAAATCTTCAAAAAGCCCAACCGGGATAAATTTTGTTTTTTCGAACATGACTACTTCTCCTTTGCCGCGGATAATGACAGGTGGGTTGTGCCCGGCATTACAATAATGGAGCAATCCTGTTCCTAAATCCAATACCCCGAGGAAGAAGGTCACAAACATGCTGGACTCATTGTTGTCGGACAATGATTTATTCAGGGAGCTCACAATCACGGCAGGGGATATCTCCTTATCGGAAATAGAACGCACCAGGGTGCGGGTAACGGCCATAAACAAAGATGCAGGTACTCCTTTCCCGGAAACATCACCAATGGCAAAACAAAACTTATCGCCATCAATGACAAAGAAATCGTATAGGTCACCCCCAACTTCCTTGGCAGATTTCAATACAGCAAAAACATCTATCTGAGGGAGATCGGGGAATGGCGGGAAGATATGAGGGATCATGGCCATCTGAATTTCACGCGCTATGCGCAATTCACTTTCAATTTTTTCCTTTGCTGAAGTTGTATCTTTCAATGTCACAATGTATTCGGCTAACTCCTTTTGCATATAGATAAATGAATCGCACAGCTCTTCCATTTCATCACGCGTTTTGATCTCAGGTAATTTCACATTGAAATTTCCGGCTGCAATCAGTCTTGCTGAACCGGCAAGATGTTTGAGCGGATCTGTGATTTTATTGATGATTCTTATGATAAAAACTGACAGCAATGTGAGTCCGAAAAAAACCAAAAACAGCAGAATGATGTTGATTTTTCGCAAGGAAGCCAGCATCTCACTTTGGGGATATATTACCCCAATCGACCAGTGACTGGATGGAAGTGATTTGTAATTGATAAACAATTTGCCTGCTTTATATTTACTTTTAAAATCAGCGGAAGCAAAATTGCTTTGTCCCTGGACCATCTTTCTGCCAACGTCACGCATTCCAGGTTGGTTGTTTTCCTTTGCAATGGAAAAAATACTCTCATTCATCACATATTTTTTGTTTGGATGTGTGATAATCACCCCATTCCTTGAAATAAGAAATGCATAGCCGGTTTCCAAAATCTTTACATTTGACATTATTTGGATAAGAAACTCCAGCGAAACATCAATCGTAACTACCCCGGAAAAATTTCTTACCCCTTTTTTGTAAGTATAAAACGGAATTGAATAGGTCGTCATCAGAATATTGGCACCACCTTCATCAAAATAAGGTTCTGACCAATAGGGAGATTGGGTCATCTTGGGAATTTGATACCAGTCCATAAAAAAGTATTCGTAATTTTCACCACCCAGAGATGTTATGCTGATTGAATCACCCTGACGAAAAACATAGGGCGCATAATAGAGTCCCTTTTCGGGGAAATAACTCGGTTCGTAAGCAATTGCAGAGGCATAAATTGTTTTGTTGTTTCTCAAAACCGACTTTAAAAATGGAATTAGTGAATCCTCCGTTAGGAAAGAGGACTCCATCATTCTGGCAATAATTTCAGGAATTTTTTCAATCGGATTTAAGACCTGTTCAATTTGACTGACAGTGTTGTTGGCCAAAAAGATCGCATTTTCGCGGGTTGTCTCTTTGATGGTCTCACGGGTGTAATAATAATAGATCGAGAAAATAACTGCAAATATTCCGATGCAGAAAAGCAATACACTGCGTATGATATGGGCAGCAAGTGTCCTTTTTTTCATTATTTCTGTTTTCAAAATATTTATTTGTTCGGATTTTTGTAAAAGTCAGTAAATGTAGGAGATGAACCGATATTGTTCAGTTTGTTTACAATGGTTGCTGCTTTAAGGAAGTCGGTTTCCAACAATTCTCCTTCTTTCACATTCTTCTTTCCCGGATTGATCAATTCCAGCATTTTGCCGAGCATCCAATCCTGATGAGCCTGGTTTGCCGGTATATGTGCAAGTTGCATGTTGTTCAAAACAATTCCCAAGGCAATATTTTTATTTTCGGAGGAAAATTTCCAACCCTTTAATGTCGCAAATAGAAACTTGCTCAGCTCTGATTTTTTATTTTCATAAGTCGACCTCAGGCAGTAGAGTCCATCTTCAGGAATATCATATCCTAAATTGGCGAGCGGAAAGACATTGAGCTCATTTTCGTCCAATCCACTGTTAATGATTTGATCGTATTCATTGTACGACATAACGGTCATTGCGTCTATTCCGCCAAGCATAAACAAATTCACTGTCGATAAAATCGGAACCCATTCAACTTTTAATTTTTTCTCTGCGATAAGCGCTTTTGGCAATTCATCAAACCCGCTTTTCCAAACACCTATTTTTTTCCCGTTTAATTGGCTGAGTTCGTTAATACCACTCGATTTTTTTGTAACGATCAGTATCGCTGAATGCTGAGACATTTGGCCAATGTTCACAATATCAAGCCCCTGGCTTTTACAGGTCAAAGCAGTAATTAAAAAGAGAGATATTACATCAGCCTTCCCAGTTTTAAGCAAGGCGGTTCCTTGTAAAGACGGTGTGGGGTGAACAATTTCAACATCAATTCCAGCTTCCTTGTAAAATCCTTTCTCCTTGGCAACATAATAACCGGCGAATTGTGCCTGGGGTAACCAGTGGGGAGAAAACACCAATTTAGGGAGTTGGGCGTGAGTAAATATTGAGGCGAATAATAAAAAAATTACGATTCCAAGTTTCTGAATATTGCGTGTCAAATATTTCATCCACTGATATTTAAGATGTTTGGCGAATAGGTTATAATGCATACCTAACTTAGATGCAAATATAGCAACTAATAGTTTCGAAAGTAAGATCTGATTATTCCAAAGTTTGAATATTGAAATACAGAAATTTATTGCTGCACTTGGATTACCAAGCGTAAGAAATTATGAGAAGAACCTAAAGAAAGCATGATTCTCATTTTGTTTATTGACGGATAATTGAATCCGTTTTTGCTAGCAAACTTGCAGAAATTGTCCAATTCCCTTTCACTGCGTTTCGCGTTGATTCATTGATAAATAATTTTTCAGGTACAACATTTTTTATCTCAATATTTTTGGAATTCAATCCGTTAATTAACGAAACTGTCATTTTACCAGCAGTCTGGCCTACCTCATAATAATTAGCTCCAAGGTTAACCATAGATCCTTTGAATGCATGTTTTGGGTTATTTGAAAAGACAGGAATATTGTTCTTCCTTGCCGCTCCAATATACATATCTATGGCTGATTCAACAATGTTGTCTCCTCCTATCCAGAGAGCTTCTACGCCTTTTGAACATACCGCCAACGCTGCTTCATATACCTGAGAAACAGTTTCGACACTCATCTCTACCAGCTCAATTCCTAATTCTTTACAAATAATCCGTGCTTTTTTAACGCATGCTTCAGAACAGGTTTCGCTGGTGCACCAAACGACGCCAAGTTTCCTGAGATCCGGATTCATTTCACGGGCAATTCTAATGACTCCTTCAACCGGCTGAAACGTGCCAACCCCCACCAGATGTTCAGGATGCTGATTGGCGGCAGTTCCTGTAATGCCAACTCCTGCTGCAACAGGATCTGTAACGGCACAAAACACATGCAGCACCTCTCCGTCCTTGTTGGCATTGGCCATTATTTGCAGTCCGGGTGTGCTGATGGAAACCACCATATTGAATTTTTCGCCAACTATATTTCTGGCAATCATGTTTGCGGTAGGCATATCTCCTTCCGGACAGTACCTCCTGATTTCGATGCGACCCTTTTTAAATGCTTCTGATGCTTTGATCTCATCAAGTACCCCATTTTCAGTCTCTTCAAGAATCTGGTTGGAATTAAACCTAAAAATAGCAATACGTATTTTTTCGATATTTCGCGACTTTCCTTTTCTGTTTTGCAAATCGGAAAGTAGTAAGATGGAAGATACCGCAATCAGGAACAACAAGGGGCGGACAAATTTTTTCATATATCCGGACAGTTTATTTAAACATAATTGGTCAACAGCAGTTCTGCAACAGCCGTATCTATTTGATCCTTACGGCGCAACTCATCGAACAGAGCAAGCAAGTCGGTGACTTTCAATCTCTTTTTCTCTTCACCCTTGAAATCGTATTTTATTTTACCCTGGTGCATCATAATAATTCGATCTCCCAGATTTACAGCTTGTTGCATGGAGTGCGTGACCATTAAGGTGGTTAGTCTTCCTTCTGTTACGATTCGTTCGGTCAGCTCAATTACTTTGCTGGCCGTTTTCGGATCCAGCGCTGCTGTATGTTCATCCAACAAGAGCAGATCCGGTTTTAGCCAACTCGACATGAGCAGGGTAAGCGCCTGACGCTGTCCCCCCGAAAGTTTTCCGATTGCCGTATCCAAACGATCTTCCAACCCCATGTTTAAGGTTTTAACACGTCCTTTGAGTTCGTGAACAACGGATGCAGGCAGTCCCCAGCCAAGCCCCCGCTTCTTACCTCTTTTGGCTGCCAGGGCAAGATTTTCGCCGATCGACATGTTAGGAGCTGTGCCACTGAATGGATTTTGGAAAACCCGACCGATTTGACAGGCTCTTTTATGTTCAGGCCAACGGGTTATGATTCTGTCGTTCAGCACTATCGATCCGGAATCGGTAAAAAAAGTTCCTGCGACAGCATTTAAAAGTGTCGATTTTCCTGAGCCATTAGTTCCCAAAACACAAACGAAGCTGCCATCTTCAATAGTCAGGCTAACGTCCTGTAATGCAAGCACCTCATTGATCGTTCCAGCATTAAAGGTTTTATAAAGATTTGATAGTTCCAGCATGGCTATTTATTTCTGATGAGTTTAAACTTATTTGTCTGCTTCATTAAAACCGGTAACACCAAAGCCAGGAATACAAACACAGCCGTGATCAGTTTCAGATCATTGGGGTTCATTCCCCAACGCAGTGCAATGGCTACGAGGAGCCGAAAAAGTACTGCACCGATGACAGCCCCTGCAATGACGAGCCCCAGGCTGTGATCGCTGATTAATGCTTCTCCAATGATAACGCTTGCAAGACCCCACACCATCATGCCGATTCCCATTTGAACGTCGGCAAATCCTTGAAACTGAGCCAGCATCGACCCTGCCAATGCAATAAAACCATTGGAGAGCGCCACTCCAAAGATAATCATTCCTTTTGTGTTAACTCCTAAAGCTCTGATCATTTGAGCGTTATCTCCTGTCGCCCGCATTGCGGTGCCGATATTCGTCCGGAAGAACCACAACAGTATCAAGCTAAAGGCCACGATAATTATCAAGCAAAAGAAAAGAGTCCAAAGATCTTTGGCAGGAACATTCCACCCGATCAGATTGATGATTGTATCTTTACCTGAAACGGAAATGGAGAATTGTTCAAACCAGGTAAAAAGGGTGTTTTGTGAAAGGAGCGGGACATTGCTTTTGCCCATGACATGCAGATTGACCGAATAAAGTGCAGTCATCACCAATATTCCTGATAACAGCGGATTGATTTTAAACCGTGTATGGATCAGTCCCGTTGCTGATCCGGCAAGTAGTCCACCTAAAAAAGCCATCAAAGTGGCCACAACGGGATTAGTCCCGGCAACAATCAGGGAGGCAGTAATGGCAGCGCCGAATGTAAACGAGCCCTCCGCTGTGATATCGGGAAAATCAAAAACCCGGAAACTGATAAAAATTCCAAGGGCGAGTAACGCCAGGATAAGCCCGATAGTGATAGATCCGATTAACAGTGTCATTGATCTTTGTTTTTAAAAATTAAAATTTTCCAACCCATACAACGCCTTGTTTGAAGGAACTTTCTCCCAGACCAGCTATCTCCCGGGAGTCGTTGATCAGATGCATAACATCCTGAACTATACTGGTTTCCAGCAGGTGAAGGATTAATTTGCCTCCTGAGGTTTCCTTCTTCGGCAAAGCCTGAAAAGGAAAAACAGCCGTGTGGGTATGGAGATAAATGGATGATCCCGGTTGGGAAGGGCGCAGAAACGATTTCAATTTTTCTTCCGGATTTTGGCTGTAAAACCCAAGTGATACAATAAGCATCTTGGGATAGGCGGGCTCCGTTGTAAAATTGACGTTTTCACGTATTCCCGGAAAGTCAAACAGTAAGTTTCCTTCCACCGGAGGTGCACTCAGACTTATTCCGACCAATCCGGAACTCTCGGCAACCATTAAGAAGACGAATTGTTTGTGCCCTGTTGACCTGGTCAACCCTTCTGCCAGATCGGATAGAGCGATATAGCCGTTGAATTCTGCCGGCTCAAAAGTAATATGGTTGGAGAAAATGCCTTCTGCCTGTATCGAACTCAAAGCATTTATTTCAGGTTCGAGCTGTCCTGTTTTTACCATATAATCAGGAATCTTTGATCCGTCGGAGGGTTTGTACATCAAGGCCTCCCCAATGGCCAGAAACTCCCCGTACCGGCTTTTGCAATCCTCATATCCGTCGCCAATTGCGCCAATTCCCAGTCCATAATGATTTTCTGTGAATTTAATCCGCTTGTTTTCTAATGAAGTAAATTCGGAGGTCACGGCCTTACCAGGATTTCCCGTAAAGCGAATGTTCATCTTCTCATCAGATAGAATCTCATTGTCAAATCGGTACTGCTTGAATTCCAAAAAGGGGGATTTCTCTTTTTCGGGTTGAACAGATTCAAGTGCTCCTTCTGTGAGCATGGTTAACATCCCAACCATATTCAAAACTTCTGACACGGAACTTGACAGCTCCTCCAACACGAATAGCCCACCGATTTTCTTAACATTTTTATATTGGCCAACTAAAATTCGGATACCCGCAGAGCTAAGATACTGTACGCCGGCCATGTTCAGGATGATACGATAGTCCCCCTCCCGAATGATACTGTTTACATAGTCATCAAGATGTCCAGCCCAGTTGGCATCCAGTCGTCCGTCGAGAAAAATTCTTTGTGCACTTCCGGCCGATTCTTTTCGAATGTCCAGTTTGTTTTCCATGCTATTATTGTTTTTAAACTACTTGTTTCGGGAAATTTGTGGAAATTCAGTATATGTTTTTTCAGGAATGTTGATTTTTAACAAGTCTGCATTTTCCTGACTGATCAGAAAATCTGTTTTTTGGACAAAGCGGTAAGGAATTGTTGCGGGATTTTTACCAGCCAATACTTCCATTCCCATTTCTCCTGCTTCATAGCCAGCCTGAAAATAATCACGTGCGCAAACAGCGACAGCTCCCTGTTTCACTTGATTTGTAACAAACCCATAATACGGAACCTTGCTGTCGAGCGATACTTTTAAGATCGCTGAACTACAGCTGCCGGTTAAGTTGTCTGAAATTTGACAAAAGGCATCAATTCCTTGTGCCACCAAAGAATTGGCAGCATCCATCACTTCAGTCGCTGAATTTGCCGGGACAGTAATCAATTTAATGCCCGCTTTGTTCGATGCCTCATCCAGCCGGTTTTTGTACGACACTGAATTCACCTCAGCAGGCGTAAAAACAGTTCCAACACGTTTTATATCTGGATGAATAGTCCTGACCAATTTGATCAGACCTTCAAAATCACTCATGGTGGATATGCCACAAAGGTTGGGAAGATGATCCTCGAATGATTTTCCAAGTCCGGCAGCTATAGGATCTCCAACATTGGTGAAAACAATTTTATGTTGTGGCAACTTTTTTGCCAGAAGCTGGATGGTGGGGGTTGAGAGAGCAAAAACCAGATCCCACGATTCATTGCCGATTGCTCCGGCGATACTATTCATCGTCGAAATATCACCTTGTGCGTTATAAACTTTAAGCGTAAAATTAACGCCTTCCCGAAGATTCTTATCTTCCAATAACTTGCGTATTCCTTTCTCACAATCTTCGGAATTATAACTATCAACGAAATGCACCAGCGCAAACTTGTATTTTGTCTCACGAGGGGCAGCTTTCTGCCTGTTTCTGTTTGGAAGATCCGAGAAAAGTAAAATAGCCGAAACTAGGATCAAGGCAAGTATTCCGCGGGAAAATGACTTCATTTTAAAATTTATTTATTGATAACTTGCCTGGCCCTGGTCAATACCTTTTCAGGAATCAGCAGGCCTTGTTCTGCGCAAGCTTTAACGTTGATGGTCAAATCGCCCGTTTGAATAGGTGAAATCTTGTTCCGAAGCGGAGCCCTGCCTTTCAATATTTCTACAGCTTTCAAACCAGCCAGGTATCCCCATTGGAAATAGTCGACGCCGAGGCCGATTGCCGCTCCTTTTTCAGTTTGCATAGGATCTGTAACAAATAATGGGATCTTTTGTTCAGTGGCCAGCTTAGCCAAAACTGGCAAGCCCAGATAAATTGTGTTGTCAGCAGCAGCAACAAATGCATCGATTTGTTGTCCGGCAAGATATTGTCCGGCTTGAATGATGTCATTTGTACTGGTAACAGATGCGGTGACAAGTGAAATGCCACGTGCAGAAAACTCTTTGCTCAATACTTTCACTGAATATTCAGCATTCGGCTCTGCATTGTTGTAAGGGATACCAATCCGTTTTAAATTTGGCAGGCATTCCTGCATAAGATCAGCAAAGGCAGTTACATTCATTGGATCATAAATTCCATAGAGGTTTTCGGGGATTGTTTTCATTCCAATCTGTTCAGGACCAAAGGCCACTGTAAAAACAACAGGAATGTTGCGGATGGTCTGGGCAGCTGCTGCCATACAAGGGGTACTGTTGGTGATAATCAGATCCACATTTTGCGAAAGAAAAGATTGCAGCATCATGTTGATCATGGAAAGATCACCTTGTGCATTGTTGTCGAGTACTTTTATGTTCTCCCCTTTGACAAAGCCGGAATCGGCCAATGCGCGAAAGACACCCGCTTTGGCAGCATCGAGCACCGGATCTTGTGTTATCTGAACATATCCGATGGTAATTTTTTTTGGGGCCTGTTGACAAGCGATCAAAATTACAATGATCATACTACTGAGGAGAATAATTAGGCGTTTCATATTATAAGTGGTTTTTGTTAAATATCATCATTCGTAAGAATTGGGTGGTCTAGTATGCAACAGAACAAAGGTATAAAAACAAATTTGGGTTTTTAAAAAGGCGGCATCAAAAATTCGAAAAGCTGACAGATTCTGAGATTGCCATGCCTGCCGACATACTGATTTTTTTAATTACATTCTAACCAACTTTTCATACTTATAATTGTTACTTATGCAAAAGGAACTTTTTAAATAACAATAAAAATAATCGAGTCTATGAAAAAGATCAAAGTATTGCATGCAGGCTTCATTGCTGTAGGAGCCCTTTCGGTAGGTTTACTCATTGGTTTATGGGTTGCTGGTGTATTTCCTGCAGGCGATTCCATGGTAGGGACTTTTGGGAAAGCAGACAAATACAGGAAAGTGAGCATGACAGAAAAAGATATCATTTTGCGCAACGATCTTTTGGGAGACACAGCCAGCCTTTCCAGGAACCAAAAGTATTTATCCTATTTTTACTTCAAATCGCTTCAGACATCGATCGATATTGAAAAAGCGGTTAAGAAGACCGCCAATGAAGCGGATTTCAATAAAACAAACTACGCTTATGCCAATTCCCTTGTAGTATTAAATACCTATCTTGAAACAGCCCGCATTGATCTTCTAAAAGGAATTTCTGTACTGAAAACCTTGAAAGAGAGTGAAAATCTCCCTGTGACTGATGATCTCATCAAGGCAGGGAATGCCATTTCCCGCATACGCTATCATGATCGGATCCTTTCGGAATATCTAAATTCGGTGGAAACGTATCTTGCCAATCATACAGACCAAACCCACCAGGGATTGAAGGACGCTTATGATTTACTGACCATTAATGTAATGCAGACAGCGATGATCAATAAAGACAAACCAATGTTGAAATATCTTGGTGAGAAGAAGTTTTATAACGACCGACAAGGCATAAATGCACTTTTAGCTGAAGTGCAGCTAAGTTCTGAAATAAATGCAATGGTGGCACATGACAAAATTGAAATAAGCGGGATGGATGAAAAGGATTCACGGCAGATGATCGATGACATTAACAAGCTGGATAGGGCACTCGGTGGAGCATTTGTATTAAATCGAATTGGACTACCTGTTAGTGGTGCACTTAAAAATAATGCTGACAGATACCCCTTACCAGATTTAGGAGAGATTATCAGAATTCAGGAACAGATAATCCAGGCATTTGCGGTTACCGACATGCAACGAATACTGGATCAAGCATTATTGGTTCATTGTGCGCCCGCGTGCGCTTCTTAAATTGATCCACTTCCACTTTAATGGAGCTTCTGGTCACTAAAATACAATATATAGCGTATATGAAACATTTTTTGCATTCTCTTATTCCCTGCATAATCTTTTTGCTTTGTAGCTGCAGCAACGATAAACTGGAGTACACCAAACTCTCCATGTTGGAAGGAGGGAAAACATTTGCGGTTCCGACTGGAACTGCAGCTGATAAGTTTGTGCTTCAGCGGTTCCCGGATGCAAAACTTAAATACTTTAACAGCGTGCTTGACTGCGCCATTGCGGTTAAAGACAGGAAAGCAGACGCAGCCATTTACGACAAACCCATTCTGCAAAATATTGCTGCCAAGAATGATGGGCTTATTGTTTTATCGGAATTGTTGGTCGATGATAAATATGGCTTCGCAGTAAAATTGGAAAACAATGATCTGAAGGCAGCCATGGACGGAACCCTGGCAGAGATAAAATCAAACGGTACTTACGACGATATGCAAAAACGCTGGTTCCCGGAGAAGGGAAATCCCGCAGCAATGCCTACAATTGAGCAGACCGGTGCCAATGGTGTCTTGAAATTTGGAACCGCTGCAGTGACGGAGCCTATGTCCTTTATCGATGGCGATCAAAAGATAGTTGGCTTTGATGTTGAGTTTGCGACTTATATAGCAAGGAAGCTGGGCAAACGCATTGAAGTTATCGATATGGAATTCGGAGCCCTGCTTCCGGCGTTAATTTCAGGTAAGGTTGATATGGTTGGAGCAGGTTTGTCTATCACAGAAGAGAGGGCAAAGAAAGTGTTGTTCTCCGAGAGCTATTATCCAAGCGGAATTGCAGCTGCAGTGAGGAGTACAACCAAAGTAGTAAATGAGACTTCAACTACCAAACTTAAAAGCATTGAAGATATCAAGGACAAGCGCATAGGTGTTTTATTGGGCTCTATCCACGATGCTTATGCCACCAAAAACTATCCGGAAGCTAAGATTATGGAGTATCAGAATGTTTCTGATATGCTGATGGCTCTGAACACAGAAAAAATTGATGTTGCGTTTTTTGACCAGACGGCATTGAAAGAGGTGCTTAATAACAACAAAGAACTTGACGTCCTGGCAAAGAATATCTTTACCGTTCCTATTGCTGCCGGTATCAACAAACAAAATGATCAACTCAGAAATCAATTTAATTCATTCTTAAAGGAGATTAAATCAAATGGCATTTACAACGAAATGGTAAATCGTTGGATGGCAGAAGGTGTGCCGGTGATGCCGGTAATACCAAAGAATAATGTCAACGGCGTACTTAAAGTCGGAATTGTGGGTGACCTCGGAATGCCCTTTACCTTCATGAAAGAAGGCAATCTGGCAGGTTTTGACATTGAACTCTCCACTCGGTTTGCGGCTAGTATTGGCAAAGAGTTCGTACCTGTTGATTTGCAGTTTGGCAGTATGCTGGCTTCCCTCCTGACAAATAAAATTGATCTCACAACTTGCTCATTAATGATTACGGAGGAGCGGAAAAAACAGATCAGTTTTTCGGATCCGTACTATGAATCAGGAGTCAGTGTGGTTGCATTGAACAAAAACCTCGCAAATTATTCTCAGGAAAAGGCTAAAAATGTAGAGTTGTCTTTTCTGGCGAAATTTTCAGACAGCTTCTATAACAACCTCATAAGGGAGAAAAGGTATCTGCTTATCTTCGAGGGACTAAAAGCCACACTGCTCATCTCCATTTTTGCCGCGCTGGTAGGTACGATATTGGGTGGACTTGTTTGTTTTATGCGGATGTCGAAACGAAAAATCCTATCTGCCGGGGCTAAAATATATATCTCACTTTTGCGAGGGACCCCGGTGCTTGTCTTGTTAATGCTTATTTACTACGTCGTCTTCGCCTCAGTCAACATCAGTCCGCTGTTGGTTGCCATGTTTGCCTTCGGACTGAACTTCGCAGCCTATGTCTCCGAAATGTTCAGAACCTCCATAGAAAGTATCGAAAACGGGCAGCAGGAAGCAGGTATAGCAGGGGGTTTTACGAAAATTCAAACATTTATTTTTATCATCATGCCTCAGGCATTGCGCCAGGTCCTTCCTGTTTACAAAGGGGAATTTATCTCGTTGGTAAAGATGACCTCCATTGTGGGATACATTGCCGTGCAGGATCTTACCAAGGCAAGTGATATTATCCGCAGCCGCACTTTCGATGCGTTCTTCCCGCTTCTTGTGGTCGCAGTATTGTATTTGCTTATCGCCTGGCTGCTGACCTGGGCCCTGGGCTATATTGAGGTTTCAGTAGATCCGAAAAGAAAAAGAATTCAAACAGAAGTGGAGGTAAACCAATGATTCAAATAAGAAATCTTGCCAAACATTACGGCAAGCTGGTGGTTCTTAAAGATGTCAATGCAGTTATCCAAAAAGGTGAAGTTATATCCATTATTGGTCCTTCCGGAACAGGCAAAAGTACTTTTCTTCGCTGCCTGAACTTGTTGGAGACCCCAACAGGCGGAACAATCTTAATTGATGGAATTCCTCTGCTGGACAAAAAAACGGATGTCCCCAAAATCAGGCAGAAAATGGGAATGGTCTTTCAATCGTTTAACCTGTACGCACACCTCTCCATTCTCGACAACCTGACTATCGGTCCAGTTAAACTGCTCGGAAAGAAAAAAGCAGAGATGAACAAGAAAGCCCTTGAGCTTCTTAAACTTGTAGGCCTGGCCGAAAAAGCTTACAATTTCCCCGATGAACTCTCCGGCGGACAGAAACAGCGGGTCGCCATTGCACGTTGCCTGGCCATGGAGCCGGAGATAATGCTTTTCGATGAACCGACCTCTGCGCTCGACCCGACTATGGTAAGCGAAGTACTGTCTGTTATCCGTCGTCTGGTAAGAGAAGGCATGACCATGATTATTGTAACCCACGAAATGGAGTTTGCCAGAAATATTTCGAGCCGTGTTTTTTACATGGACGAAGGGGTGATTTACGAAGAAGGTACGCCGCAACAGATATTTGAAGATCCGCAACGGGAAAAAACCAAGGCGTTTATTCACAGAATCCGATGTTGTCAGTACCATATTTCCAGCGTCAATTACGATTTATATGCCCTTCAGGCAGAGTTGGAATTGTTCTGCGAGAAACACATGATACCGAAAAAGGTAGGCGGGTATGTTCAGCATATCGCGGAGGAGGCCCTAGGCCTTCAGTCAGATTTTTCTGACATAGATATGAACCTTTCCTATTCTGAAAAAGACGGAAGTCTGGAATTGGTATGCGAAAGCTCGGGAGCACCCTCTAATCCATTGGCTAATGAATCGGCAGATAATAACATAGGCTTAATGCTGATTAAGGGAAGATGTAAATCTGTTGATTATAAATATGTTAATGGAAGAAATGTCCTTATCATGATGTTGAAGGGAGAGTAATCATTGCGATTTGCTAAAATGGCATCACATATCCAAACTCAATGTTGTAAAAGGTTCCGGAGCCAACAAAATATTGTTTGCAGGTTGCGAAGGCGGCATCGCCTTTTGTGAATTTTTTGGCAAGTGTTATGGCGATACAACTAAAAGCTTCTGAAATTGCATTGGTCTTATCTATTCCTTGCTCATTCAGTTTCTCCTGCCCTAATTCATAAGCAAAGACATAGGAAGGCTGTAGCCACCATGTTTCGTTCAGGTGCAAAACCACATCTGTATTCCAACCAATAATAGCGGCAGACATCTGCTTGTAATTGACTGTATTCCCATTTTCCGGAAGGATGTACCTGTAATTTTTGTATTTGGAAAACTCGAAACCAGGTTTCAATCCAATATTGATATCGATAAAAGGTGCAGGGGATTTGCGTAAAAACCACCAGGTCAAATATACTCCAGGGAGTTGTGAAGAAGCATTGTTATCCAGTAGATTTCTTTTTGCCTGTTGGTATTTGTCGCGGTAGAGAACTGCTTCAAGGTCAAACTTGCCTTTAAAAGATATCCCTGCCATAGGGTGGATACCGGTGAAATCTGAGGCAAAAGTGGTTCCTCCGAGAAGGTAAAACCCGCTATTGTCATTCCCAAGAAGATTTAGAACCTGAGCCTTTGCCTGAATCGAAAGGACAAAAAGAAGGAAGAATAGAATTTTTTTCATGATTTAATAATAATTGGGTTTTGATATTTATAATTATTTGCCAACAAGTACAGGATAACCTGTTTTACTACCGGTGAGGGTCCAACTGGAATAACCCGTTTTGTTGTCGTTTTGCCATGCATTCAGGCAATCGAGAAGAGCAGTATGAGCGTTGTACTTTAAATTGCCAATGTTGTTTCCTGTCTTGCCTTGCGATGCCTTACCCTGTTCTTCAGTAATCGCATTGGTTGAACCATTGATGTCTACAATAGTGCTGCTTGGAGTTAACGTGCCGGCTCCATTTTGGGATGCTCCAAGGCCATCTTTTGCACATCCCTTGAGGTAGTAACAATAATTAATAATACTACCATCTTTGTTGGATCCAACAACTCCGCCAATGTAATAACCATCTTCTTTTGCAAGCGTATTGATGCTTCCGGTGTTGTAACAATTGGTCAAAGTCCCGGAATTGTACCCAGCAATACCTCCCATACCGACACCATAGCCTTCTCCGTATTCAGAATAACCACCCAGATTGCCGGTGTTGTAACAGTTGGAGATCAAATTAGTCACATTAACACCTACAACACCCCCAACATTAGAACTGCCTCCTACATCTGCATTGTTTCCGCAATTTTTTACGGTTCCATTGACACTATGTCCGGCAATACCGCCTGTGTAATAACTGCCACCTTTGATTGTGGCATAGTTGATGCAGTATTCTATCAAACCACCCACATTAAATCCGACAATGCCTCCAATTTTGCATCCATAATTCCCAAACATAATACCCAAGTTCTGGCAGTATGCTACCCTGGCATTGGCTCCTTCGCTCTTCCCAACAATACCCCCTGCTGCATTGCCATTGTTGGTGAAGGTTCCGGAGAAGGTACATTCTTCGACATTTCCATTTTTGTTGTATCCCACAATGGCACCATTGAAATCTAAGTTCATCATAATTTCGCCAGCGGTTATGTTGCAGTCAATCAGATTGATTTTTTTTATTGTCCCTCCCTCCAATGTCCCTCCCTCCAAAGATCCGAACAAACCCTGATAGCCAACTACAGAATTGATATACATGCCTTTGATTGTGTGCGTATCTCCATCAAAAGAACCTTTGAAAGGAAGATCTTTTGTGCCTATTGGCTGCCAATCAAGGTTATTTAAGTCTAAATTTTTACTGAGTTGATAGGAGGAGGTGCTGGCTGCTCCCGACGGAGGGTTTGTATTGACCCCGTTTACAATGTCCGATAAAAGTTTCAACTGTGCAGGGGTCGAGATTACATAGGGTTGAACTTTGGTATCAAAAGTCAAAGCTGCAGTACCATCCCACTTCACCAGATAATCCAGTTCAGAACTCAGGTCATCCGCTTTCTGGCATCCTGCCATCAAAAATGCTAAAACAATAAAAAATAGACTAACTCGTTTCATAAAGAATTTGTATTTGTATTTGTATTTCTGTTTTCATCCTTCCATCTATTTTAAATTCGGAATTTGGTCTTTGCCAGATAACAATATAGTCGTGGAAATGTTCTCATGATTGTTTAGTTCGATCCTGTCAATACCCCGTATTTTTCACCCATGAGTATATGTTGATAAGATTCGCCGCTCCCCCCGTTAGCTGGTTCCAGTACAAATCCGGCACCGGGTTGAAAAATCATAACAATATCAGAACCTCCAAATAAAAAGCATCCTAACATGTCACCTTTTTTTACCCTCGTACCTGAGTGAATATAATCCTCAAATTTTATCGAACATATTTGTGACATACCTAAGGGAAGTATTGCCACCAAACCAAAATCCTCGGTATCAATAATTATACAGCCTCTTGTTTCAATAGCTTGCCAGGTGGGAACCGTAGGATCAAGCATATATCTTGGAATAGACGGATCCCAGGTGATAATACCACCAACTGCATCTTGTTCAGCAATGTTCCTGATTTCCTTTACTACTCCGCTTACCGGAAAATGGAAACGATGGTAGTCCTGAACATCAAGAAAAGTATGCGTCATTATTCCATTGGCAAATTCATTTTTATACTGGCTGTCGTCTCCGATAAATTTTACAATTGATGTTAATCTCCCGGATTTAATGGGTACACCTCCTTTCAGAACAATGTTTGAATTGGCATCTATCTGCCATACACCCTGCGGTATAGCATCTGCCGGTGATACAACAATTGTGCTGTCATCAGGAGAATTAATCGGGCGTTTGTCCGGAGACCTAAGATATCTGGCAAAAAACTGATTAAACGTTTTCCAGTTCGAAGGATCTTCATACCAACTGCCCGATAGTCCAAATTTATTATCAGTCTTTGCCAATTGATAATATTCATCTTTCCACGACCCCGGTGTATCCAGATACAAGCCCCATGCTTTAATGAAACTTACCAGCCAATCATTGTATGGGGCTACATATTGAAGAGAGTTATGATACAATCCCTGTCCTTCAAGTTCTGCAAGCGGTTGGTCATTTATGAAATAGAAATAGTCTAAACTCTGATCTATTTTATCATATAATAAAGTGTACGGCGTTTTTGGAAGAATACTCCAGGGCATACAAGTCTCAGCCCATGTAACAAAATTATAATATTCATCCAGGGTTTGGGCCGGATTTGTATTTTTATCCGGATTGACCACCTTTGCCTGATCTATAGATTTGATTAGCATTGATTTAATGTTTGGATTATTTTCAACAATACTGATCAACTCTAAAGTTTTCTGCCCATAAGTTGGGTTTTCGTTTAGATCATCGCGTTTACAGGATACCTGAACCGCGATAACGACCAACAAACAGAGAATAATTAAACGACTTGTCTTTTTCATAGCTTTTCATTTAAAGTTATTGATTACTTTCTGATTGTTTTTTAAAAATTTTGCAACTCTGTTTTCCGCATTTTGCCTGATATTGTAATAATAGAGCGGGAGACTGAAACGGGAGTAAAAGACTTTGAGGGTGTCAGTGATTATGATTTTATCGTACCAATTTAAACGAAGCACCCGATTTCAGGTAAATCATCAACGAATTGTCCGTGGGAGGCAGATCTGTCCATATGCTAATACAAAAGGGGCGGAGCCATGAAAGGTTTGACCCTAACCGGGTAATTGTTATATCGATCGAGTCCGTCTCGTGGGTCGAATAGAGTCTTTCGTCGCCTGCAAAATGAGCCATCATTGCATTCCTGATACGGGGAGCAAATATCCTGGCCGTTTCGTAGGTACAATTAGAACTGGTAAAAGAAATGGTTAACAGGCTATCCAGGTTAACCTTGGCCTTTTGCTTAGCATAAAACGAAAATGTTTGTCCCCCGGGTAATGGGTAATCATTATGTGTAATGGTATCAGATGAAATGATCAGGGCAGAATCCTTTAAATAGGTTATCATCCTGTACGGACAAGGATAAACAACGGGGGAACCTGTCTCAATGTCGAATAAAAATGTATTGCCCGATGTCTTTTTTACGATGTCGTTGGCATGAAAATGTCCGGTGAACATGATCCTTAATCCTGCGTTCATGAGCGAGTCAGATACCGTTGACGAACGATCCACTACAAATCCTTTAAACATACTCTCCTCATTCGTAAAATGATTAAGTATCCCGTGATGCATCATTCCGAATACCGTTTTCCCTTTAGCCTCCGCTTCGGCTATGCGTGCCAATATCCAGGTCATTGTTTCCTGCTTTATCCTCCCGCCTGTCATTAAACTAAAAGGAATTCCATCCCAATATTTGCAGGCATCGATCGCAATAAGCCACAGACCAGGAAGAGGTTCAGATACATAGCTGAGCGAGCTGGGGTCTGTATAAAGCGCATCGCTGTAGCCACAGTTTTCATAAATGGTTTTAAACCCGCCTGCATCTATATTTGCCACTTTTTGGGTAGTCGAGCCGATGTACATGTAAGGGTGCGGGTTATTTATATCGTGATTACCATCAATCACCCTCACTTTGATGCCTGCGTTTATCAACTGGGAAAGATATTTGGAAACCGACTGGTGGCTGACCAATTCACCGTCTTTGGTCAAATCGCCCGGAATAAGTACAAGGTCGGGTTTCGGTGTTGCATGGAGCAATTCCCAAATAACCTCTTTCATGATCGCATCACTTTCGGCAAGGAGTTTTCCATCGGTTTTCAGGTACTCCTTAAATGCTAAACTGCCAGTGTCCGGCAGCAATGAGGGATCCATGTAGTGAATGTCGGAAATTACTGCGATTGTGTAGACACTTTTACTTATACTATTATCGTAGGTGTCCTTCTTGCAACTATTGTTAAGCAGTAAAAAAAAACTCATAAACATCACCATACATATAATATTTGTTTTCATAATATCATAGAGTATTTATGTCAGAAGTTACGTGAATTATTTGCCAATAAAATGATTTGCCCTGTTTTCAGCATTTGCGCGAAGATTAAAGTAATAAAAAGGATAATCAAAGCTATGATAAACACCCTTGCCGAATGTTTTCGTGAATGGATATAAAGCGTCTTCACTGGCTGTGCTGCATATAAGAACACCATGTGCGATATCGACCCTGGCATCTGCATACGCTGGTACTTTTACAAAGTTCATGCTCGCATCAGGCATAAATGAACCCAGACTCTGGGCAGCTGTGGCAACAGTCTCCTCTCTTGTCCAGGTGATCGGATTGATAACCAAGCCCACCTCACCATATAGCACAGGATTTACCACGGTTACATTAGGGCCTTCGGTGTTCCACGAAATGATCACACCAGTGTCGTCAGGGCCGGTGGTAAATTTCAGGTGCGGATTTTCATTAAGGTATGCCTGGGTAATCGGAGAGCCGATAATGTATGCTGCAACCATTCGGGCATACACCTTCGGGTTATTTTTTAAATAGCCTGACAACAGATTAGTCAGCACAGTCGCTCCCTGTGAATGACCTGCCAGAATAAACGGACGTCCGTTGTTGTAATGTTTGATATAATAATCGAAGGCCGCCGTGGCATCCAATGTTGGTATGTCAGCAATAACATTCCACCGATTAACCGGCGAGGAGTTATTTTGCCGGTAGAATGGGGCATAAATATTTGCTGCAGTTTCAAATGCCGTGGCTTGCCTTGCATAAGCCATTTGGGCAAGTGCCAGCATGGAACTATCATCAATGGCACAGATCACCGGAAGCGAATCGGTATTTGTCCAAGCAGTTGGATACAGATAAAAAACATCAATATTATAGGATGTTGCGGGTAATGGTAACCAATGCGAAATTTGCGAATAATCGGTAGCCAGCTCGGTAGTTATGGGATCTTCTTTACTACAGGAAATAGAAAACAGCAAAATGACTAATGCCAATCCTGTTTTCAGAATCTTAATTAAATGTTTTGTTGACATGTTTTAATCACTTTAATGATAAACAATACTTTTATTTGCCTATAGTACAAACCCTATTTCAAACATTGAGTAACTTCTGTTATTGATATAGATTTTCATGAGAATTCAATTTTTAATAACGCAAAGAGTTTTCATCCATTTGCGTTACAACTTCACCTTCGAAATTGTAGAGTTTCACATAGGTTTGAGAAGAAGCATTAGCATTCTGTGGTGTTATGACCACAAAATTCGTTGTTGTCGGATTTTGAGTACCTTTTCTATAATCAATCCATGTTCCGGAGTTTGCATAGATTGATTTTTGTCCATTATAGTTATTGGAGACAACAATTTTTGCAATGTGTGTATGTCCAAAAATGACAATTCTCTTGTCTGAGTTAGGGTTCATAAAGTACTGTAAATTTGCCTGATGGTCGCACTCGGTAACCGACATTACAGAATCGATTGCACGAGCAGTGGCAGTATGTATCGCTACATTATTGAGCGTTTGTCTTGCTTCCCAATTATCTTGAATCCCTTTGAAAAAATTCACATCTATCAATCCGCCAGGAGATGGTTGATGAGGAAGAAGATCGTTTACAGAATATGTCCCTGTGAATCCATCAACATTTGTTACAATAATATTCTCATCAAATTTATTTGTTATCGGGAATATTTTCAATGTTAATGCCCATTTCTTCCAATATCGAAATAATAAATCTTGGCTTTCATCGCCCGAAATATTTTGGGTAACAACTGGTATGATATCGCCTGGTGATGGGCGACCTTGTATCACATAGAGTACGCCTATTCTTGTAAAAAAGTATCCGGGAGGCATTATGGTACCCGGAGCGATATCCTGATTTGAAATCGGGTCAGGTGCACAGAAGAAATTGTAGCGGTGGCTATGCTCAATAGCTATTTTAGGATAGTCAACCGGGGAATAGGTGCCTAAGCCCAGTTGAGCATCCCGCGCCTGATGTATCCCCGGAAGTACAAGGTTAACATTTCCCGGGGTTATAGTTAAATCATGATTCCCGGGCACATAAGTAACTAAGATCTTCCCTTCTTGAATTATACTGTTAAAAGCATCAAACACGTGTTTGTTGGTTGTCGCAACACGCTGTACAAAATCAGCCTGATCCTTTCCTGTATAAGTATCCGTTGTTGCCGGCACAAACCATTCATCAATCAAATCTCCTGCGATAACAAGTTCTTTAACATTTGGAGCCACTTTTATTTGCTTAAGCAATTTTTCAAGAGGCCCAAGGTTATCTTTGCACTCAGCATAAGCAAGATCGGCACCAAGATGTATATCGCTGATAACAACGATCATATTTCTTTCATTCCCGCCATTGTTAAATGGGTTTATTACCAGATCTATTGGATCTGACTTTTTGCATGATGAAAGTACACTTAAGAACGACATCACCAAAAACACACTTAATATTCTCATAATAATTTTCATGATACACTCCTTGTTATATTTCTTCCTACTCGTATGGCTTTTCGGAATCAGCCCTATTTTCAAACGTGTCTTTTTATAATGTTGGGTAACCTGTTTTACTACCGGTGAGTGTCCAACTGGAATAACCCGTTTTGTTATCGTTTTGCCAAGCATTCAGGCAGTCGAGAAGGGCAGGGTGAACATTGTACTTTAAATTGCCAATATTGATTCCGGTCTTCCTCTGTGAAGCCTTACCCTGTTCCTCAGTAATTGCATTGGTTGAACCATCGGTATCAACGGTGGTGCTGTCTGTTGTTTCTGCACCGAATCCATTTTGGTACACTGCAAGGCCATCTTTTGCACATCCTTTAAGGTAGTAGCAATAATTTATAACACTACCATCCTGGTTGAATCCAACAACACCGCCTATGTAATAACCTTGTTCTTTTGCCGGAGTATTGATGCTTCCGGTGTTGTAACAATTGGTCAAAGTCCCGGAATTGTACCCAGCAATACCTCCCATATCTTCACCATAGCTTTCTCCATATTCCATTTGAGTATAACCACTCAGATTGCCGGTGTTGTAGCAGTTGGAAATCAAGCTTTCCATATTGACTCCCACAACACCGCCGACACAAGCAGAGCCTCCTACGTCTGCGCTGTTTCCGCAATTTTTTACGGTTCCATTGTAACTTTGTCCGGCAATACCTCCTGTATAATAACTGCCCCCTTTGATTGTCGCATAGTTGCTGCAGTATTCGATCAAACCTCCCACATTATATCCGACAATACCTCCAATCCTGCATCCGTTATTCCCAATCATAATACCCAGGTTCTGACAGTGTGCTACCCTGGCATTCGTTCCTTCGCTCTTTCCAACGATACCACCTGCGGCATTGCCATTGTTGGTTAGGGTTCCGGAGAAGGTACATTCTTCAACAATTCCATTTTTGTTGTATCCCACAATGGCACCGTTAAAATCAAGGTTCATCCTAATTTCGCCAGCGGTTATGTTGCAGTCAATCAGATTGATTTTTTTTAATATCCCTCCCTCCAATGTCCCTCCTTCAAGGCTTCCGAACAAGCCCTGATAGCCAACTACAGAATTGATATACATGCCTTTGATTGTGTGCGTATTTCCATCAAAAGAACCTTTGAACGGAAGATCTTTTGTGCCTATTGGCTGCCAATCCAGGTTATTTAAGTCTATATTTTTACTGAGTTGATAGGAGGAAGCGCTGGTTGCTCCCGACGGAGGGTTTGTATTTACTCCGTTTACAATGTCCGATAAAAGTTTCAACTGTGCAGGGGTCGAGATTAGAAATGGTTGAACTTTGGTATCAAAAGTCAAAGCTGCAGTACCATCCCACTTCACCACAATATCCAGATCAGAACTCAAGTCATCCGATTTCTGGCATCCTGCCATCAAAAATGCAATAACAACAAAAAATAAATAGGTTTTTTTCATGATGAATTTGTAATTAAGTAGAATAACTTGAATAATGTCGTATTTTACTTCTTGATAATTAATTGTAATCTATTGTTATGTTGGGAATTACAAAATATTATAAGACGACAATAAATTTTATGAATTACTTATATTTTAAATGAACTCTTTTTATGAACACTTTTTACCCAATACTCTATTTTGTCTAATCCCCAAGTAATTTTAGTGATAACATGAATTGATCAGTTCCTACTTGTCCTTTCTCAATTTTTCTGGCGTAACCAACCGACCAGGTAGTCTTTAGATAGGAGAACAATACCAGTTGGATATCAACTTGTGCCCCAGCATTATAAATATGTGCCAAATCTGATGCTTTATCAAAATTGGTCATCAGATGCGTGCCGAATATGGACGATTTAATAAATGTCGGGTACAACCACGTACCGCCCACATTGCGCAACCTGATCGGACGTAAGTTAAGCTCACCCATTGTTTTCACATAATTGTAAGCCGGGATTTCATCTATCCCTGCCCCGGGAAAGGCAATAGCAGAACGGTATTGCTCAGGGGATTGCCAATCGACATAATTGTTGCGAAATCCACCGAAGTAAAAATGGGAAAGCCCCGAACTCCTGTCGCCCAGTGATTGTCCAATGCTGTTCCTGATCCAGAAACTTGTATTCCTGGTATTGGGAATAAGAAATCCTACATCCTGATTTGAAACGATTGACGGGAAAATTTCGCCTTTGGCCAGGTAAGATGTGGTATTGATGTCCCACGTGTATCCTTTCTCATCGACAACTCCGCCCAGCGTTCTTCTCAGTTTCGACACACCATAAGTAGCTGTTGCTATTTGAAAGTCACTTATGGGCGAAGTGATGTTCTGATAGGACGGCAAAACTTCCTGATTGCCATAGGTATAAATGCCAAAGTCATAATAGGTGGTAAGAGGTGTTTTATTCGTACGCACCCGTTTGTAATTGATCCCCAGGGAATAACCGGCACGGCTCCTTCGCGTTGGTCCGAAAATGTCGTAAAAATTAGTCGGATTGAACGAGGCTGTCAAATGCCAGTCCAAGTAGCTCCAGTTGAGCATGGCATGAATTTTTTGTTTGTCTTCATAGGAACTCCAGGGCGACCCGGCGATGAAAAGGTCAATGTTGGTTACTCCCAGCGGGTCGCGCCAATTGAGCCGATACCCGACTGCAATCGTCTTTTTAAACCCTGCTACATCTGGATAGGCATTGATCAACTTCATTTTTTTCCTTGGAAGATAAGCTTCCTCCAAGACCGAAGCTGAATCTTGTTTGAGGGCAGACGCCGGCGGAAGTGCCCACTTTTCAACTTCGGGATATTTTTGATGAACCTGGTTCCCCATGTAATTTATGGCACTGGCATCTTCCAGTACTTTAACGGGAATTATGCCCGGAACCATCCCATCGCGGTAAAATTTCAGCACGAACAAAGAATCGCTGTTGAGTTGCAAGGGCATAAATAATCCCGTTTCTGTATTCGACAGCAATTCAAATTTTTTGTCTGCAAGGTTGATCCTCCAAACATTGGAAACCCCAGTAAAATAGGATGTTCCGATCAGATATAGGTCGTCGTTCGAAAATTTGAATTGGTTTAGGGTATTATCTTCCAGCGCATGAACCGTACTGAAATTGTTGATGCCCTGTTCCATCTTATTCAAATCAAAGAGAATTAGTGATTGTTCTCCTTTGATGCCAGAAAGGGAGGCGCTCAAATGATCTCCTTTGCGCGAAATGTCGAGGTCGAACAGGGTTTTGCCAAAGGGGGCGGTGTACATCTGGAGCACCTCGGTATAGGGTTCCGGAATTTTCACCAGGATGGAGTAGCCATTGTTGTTACGGACTCCCCAGATACTTTGGTCGGCTGGATTAAAAACCAGATCCCCGGTTCGTGTCGTCCCTATTAATATTTTCTTTTCCCCGGTTTGGACATCGATTTCCACTAGGTTGCGAAATTTGGCGTTTTGTTCGCTGATGTAAATTTTTTCTTTGACAGGATTGTAGGCAAGGTAGGTTGAAAGATACAGTAACGGTGAATCGAGCGTAGCAATTTTGCGAATTTTGCCTGTGTTCTTGTCAATTTCGGCAATTTGAGAAATAGCACCAGGGTAATTGATGGCCGCATAGATCTTCTGGGTCTTTTCGTTGTAACAATAATTTGAAACGTTTCCCAGTGGTATTGATGTAATAGCCTTGAAGGTTGTGAGTGGGTATTTTTTAATCAGGTCAATATTTCCCTGTTGAAATTCATATTCCCATTTTGTCCAGTCGTCCCAGACTTTTCGAATGGGACGGTCATAGACCTGCTTAAACTGTTTTGCATAAAAGGTCTTGCTGCTGTCGGTACGTGAATAAAAGGTCTTTAGTTTATTAATGCCATATTGGCTGGCCAGGTAGGTTACAAAGCGGGAACCGTAGAGGTAGGCGTTTGCCCCAACCTGAAAATCGATGGATGATCCTTCCGTTTCGAGTCCGACAAGCGAATAAAGCGGCTCCTTTTCATTCACGATACTCCGGAAATACATTTCATCGTAGGTCCCCATGGCGCGACCCAATCCACCCGACATCCAGGTCTCCATGAAACAGGCAATCCCTTCGTGGTACCAGCGGGGAGAATACCAGCGGGGAACTGTAAGATAGCTCCACATCGCCGATAGTGGTTTTCCCTCGTCCCTCCGGATCTTTCCCATCATCATCCTGCGAAAAAATTCATCCTGTTTATTGGCTTTATCGGCCATCACAATGTGGGTGAGTTCGTGGTTAAACAACCATTGAAACCGTTCGTTGGAAGGAATGATGCTGAAGGCAAAACCATACGGCTCAATGCCGATCTGAACCTGGCTTAACGGCATGGCGATGGCACCGGCATGACCAATGTCTTCAAAATCGTTGAGCACCACGTAGGTGGTTTTGTCTTTGTAATCCCAGAATTTCCGGTCAAATTTAATCGCGTTGTCGAAGGTTCGTGAAACATGAGGCAACAAATAGGAATATCCTTTCCCAAAATAGATCAGGTCAAGCTTATCAATCTTCATGTGGTTAATCTGCTGCGCTGAAACCTTGAGCGAGACAATCAGCATCACGAAGGTTAACAGGAAAGTTATTTCAATCTTTTTAATGCTCATTTTATACAATATTTGTTGCTCCGCACCTCAAATTTCTGTCATTTAACAAAGGGAAAACATTCAATTTTTCAACCACAAAGAATCTACCTCGGTTTAACACCTAATTTTTCAGGATTGAAGACTATTTAGTCACGCAGTTTTTAGTTCTTCCAAGGTCTAGGAGGAGGAAAACTACCCAATATTTCAGTATCATTGGTCAAGCCAGCGCCTAACATCTCCGAATCTTCAAAACCCAATTTTTCAGCATCACTTTGAGTGAAAAGACCTAGTTTCTCCGTATCAAAGGCACCCAGTTTCTCCACATCACATCTTAGCTTTTCAGTATCTCTCACAAAAACGGAGCCTAACTTCTCCGCATCGCCGGCAATCTGACCCAGCTTTGCAGCATCGACATATATTCCCAATTTTTCAGCATCATTCATTCTTCCCAGCTTTTCAGTATCATTTTGCCTCTCGCGACCCAGTTTTTCGGCATCGCCGAAAGTAAAATCAATTAAAGATAGTTTTTCCATATCCTGTTGTATCATCGTGCTCAATTTTTGCTGATCCCAAACATTCAGGTTTTCCTGTGATTTGCTGAACAAGGAAGTTTTATCCAGGAACTTTAACACCACTTTGTTTTTTGCGATCATAGAGGTGTAAACTTCATTGGCCACCAGCAGGTCATGCGCTTTTTCCAGTCCCTGGTATTGTCCCGCCTTATTTGACTTAATAAAAGTGGAAAGCGCATCAACAAAATCAAGTACAACCCGGTCGCGATAATTGATCTGGGCTACCACATTCCTGCCTTGGTTCAGCGTGTTTCTAAGCAGGATTGGATCGATTTCCCTGACAGACTTGCAGGCTGCAATGGACAACAACAGGTCGGATCTTGCAGAGAGAAGGAATTTTCCATAGTTCTCCAAACTTGAAGTCAGCGATTTGTTCTTGACTTGAAAGGCTTCAATGTCCGTGGCTTCGTTCACTGCCAATGCTACATCTGCGGTCATTTTCAGGGCTCCAACGTAGTAGAAGTTGAAGTAACCTTGAAGCATTTTAAGCTTCACCGTATCAGTTAACAACTCATTTTTAAGTTGGATATCCGTTTCAGAAACCTGAATATTTCTGTAATTATTCACCTTTCCGATAGTTCCGGAGAGGGCTTGTTTATTTAATCGTGGATAGTCAGTCGAAATACCAATCAAAAAGCCGATGATCAGTGCGGCGACGATTCCAAAAACAACAAAGAGATTACTTGATTTTTTCATTTCTAAAATATTTGTGCAAATGATTTATGATAATTAGATTTTGATATTTCGTTTATGATAAATACAAACGAATAGACAAAAAGTTGGAAGAAATCGTAGATTAATTTTAAATCTTCTGTCAATTTTGAATTATTTGTTTGATTATCAAGTTATTTTTAGAGAATTGAAGCGACAGCTTATTAGACGGATCCGTTTGTGTCGTTTCTTTGATTTGAAAGACGATCGATCCGCTGCATGAATATTGAAGTGCTTCCTTTCCGGATTCAACAAAAAGAAATTTACCTTCGGCAAACTGAAGCGTGATATTTTTATCGGTGATTCTTGCATTGCTTCCAGAAATACGGCATTGAATGGTTTCTTCTGTATGGATAAAAACAGTCATGATTTTCACCTCTGGGGTTAAAAGCTCTTGAACTTTTATTTGGGTTCCATCCTGATAGTAATCAAAGTTCAGTGCCGGCAGAGATGAAATAGTCCCGGAAAATTGACGTTCATCGGCTATTTGATGGGTCGAAGTTGCGAGATAAGTCGCCATGCTTCCAATAACCAGACCGATCAACAAGATAGCCGCATAAGCCAAAAAATTTGTACGGAAAGGAAGAATCCGAAATTGGCTTTTATGAATTTCTGGCTTCAGTTGTATTTGTTTGCCTTTTACTTCAGACATGATTTTTGTCGAAAAATCAACAAGCGGAATTCTTTTTGAATCACTTTCTAAAGATTGTTGAAGAGTTAATAAATCCGCGTAAAACTTGCGTGCCATTGAAGAGGTTGCGATCAGTTTGTTAAACCTTTCTTCTTCCTCTGCAGACAAGGATCTATCGATTTTATTCTGAATGATCAACTCGTCTTTGGGTTCTATTCTTTTCATTTTTGAGTAGTTTATTTTATCCATTTTTCAGCTTAGTTGCTCTGAACTGCCGTATAAAAATCAATTTTTACTAACTTCTCCCGAAGTATCTTTCGGGCATCAAATAATCTTGATTTGATTGTTTTCTCTGGAAGACCTAACGTGTCAGCCATTTCACCATAGGAGAGATCTGAATAATATTTAAGCAATATCACCGATTTGTAACTTTCAGCAAGTTCGTTGATCGATGTAGTAAGGAGTTTGTCGCGGCTCTCATAATCTGGCAATTGTTCCGGCAAATGATAGGTGTGATCTTTAATTTCTTCAATCTGCTGGAATTTTTTTTTGCGTTTTACAAATAACAAAGCCTCGTTGATCGCGATTCTGTATATCCAACTAAAAAACTTATACTGAGGATTATATTGCTGGAGAGATTCAAATGTTTTTACAAATACATCTTGTGTTAAATCTTTGGCATCATGGTAATTATCAACGATTTTCAGGATAACTTTAAAAATGGGATTCTGGTATTTTTTAACCAAAATCTCGTACTGGTCAACCTGGCCTGCAATGATGTTTTCGACAATAATCTGTTCTTGTTCTTTCACAGGTATATTATTTGTTTTTTATTTGCCGTATGGAACCCTCACAGCAATAAAACTTCTTTTGTGAGTTTTTGTTCATTTTGAATGATTTGCCTTATTTGATTTGAATCATAATCAGTGAAACTAATACTCATGACGATATTATCATCTGGATTGGTGAATTCCAAATCAGGGATAATTTAATTGAAGTATTAGGTTGAAGTATAAAAGTTGGTTGGTTAAATTTTTTGAAAGATTTTCACTCTCTTTTATTTCGCTATCCCTTCCAAAGTGAACAAAAACGCCCAGTTCAAGGCTATATCCTTCAGGTAATCGAAACGACCGCTGGCCCCGCCATGACCGAAATCCATGTTGGTATGGAGCAAAAGAATATTCTTGTCAGTTTTCAAAGCCCTCAACCTGGCCACCCATTTGGCAGGCTCGAAATACTGTACCTGACTATCGTGCAAACCGGTGGTAACCAGAATATTAGGATAACTCTTCCGCGAAACGTTTTCATAAGGCGAATAACTCTTCATGTAGAAGTAGGCATCCTTATTTTTAGGATTGCCCCACTCGTCAAACTCATTGGTAGTGAGCGGAATACTCTCATCCAGCATGGTATTTACCACATCCACAAACGGAACCTGAGCAATCACTCCATGCCACAATTCCGGCGCCAGATTCACCACGGCCCCCATCAACAATCCCCCGGCACTCCCGCCATGCGCATACAAATGCTCCCGAGAGGTAAATTTCTCCCTTACCAGGAATTCACCACACGCAATAAAGTCGTTAAATGTGTTGATTTTCTTCATCAGCTTCCCATCCTCATACCACATACGACCCATCTCCTGCCCTCCGCGGATGTGCGCAATGGCATAAACAAATCCCCTGTTCAGCAGACTCAATCTGGTACTTACGAATGAGGCATCCATGCTCATACCATAACTTCCATAACCATATAATAGCAGCGGCGCCTTCCCGTCTTTCTTCAACCCTTTCTTGTAAACCAGCGAAATCGGGACCTTAACGCCATCTTTGGCTGTAGCATAAAGTCGCTCGGTAACATATTCCTTCGAGTCATAGCCTCCGAGTACCTCCTGCTGCTTCCTCAACGTTTTCACCTTTTTCACCAGGTCGTAATCAAAAGTAGAGGGAGGAGTCGTCAGCGAAGTATAACCGTATCTCAGAGAAGTACTGGTATACTCTGAATTGGCACCGAAATTGGCTGAATAGGCTGCCTCGCCAAAATCAAGATAATACTCTGAATTATCTTTTAAGCTTCTGATGCGAAATTTCACCAGTCCATCCTTGCGCTCGTTGATCACCAGGAAATCCCTGAATTCCTCGATATCCTGCAGTAAGACATCCTGGCGGACCGGAATAACTTCCTTCCACGAAGAAGCAGAAGTAGCATTCAGCGGACATTCCATCAACTTAAAATTCTTCGCGTCATCCTTGTTGGTGCGAATCAGGAACTTGTCGGCCAGCGGAATAACGCTATACAACACATCCTTCATCCTGGGTTGAAAAACCTTAAAAGCATCGGCAGGTTTGGAAGCGTCAATCATCCGGGTTTCCGACGACATAGTAGCTGTCGAAACAATGAAAATGTACTTGTTGTTTTTGGTCTTGCCCACACTAATATAGTTGCTCTTGTCTTTTTCCTCATAAACCAGCACATCCTTTTTCTCATCCGTCCCGAGCGTGTGCCGCATAACCTTTTCCGACAAAAGCGTCACCGGATTTTTGGCAGTATAAAAAATAGTCTTGTTATCATTGGCCCAGCAGGGATCGCCCTCCGTGTTTTTAATGGCATCTTTCAATATTTGTCCAGTCTGAAGGTCCTTAATATATATAGTGTACTGCCGTCTGCTCACCAAATCCACCCCATAAGCCATGTACCTGTTGTCTTCACTGATATCGTACCCGGAAGCTGCATAATAAGCATGCCCCTCCGCCATCTTGTCGATATCAAGCAAGACCTCTTCCTTAGCTTCCAGGGTACCTTTTTTACGGCAATACTTGTAATACTGCTTGCCGTCTTCCGTACGGACATAATAGAAATATCCATTCTTAAAACCCGGATAACTCTCATCCTTTTCCTTGATCCTGCTCTTCATCTCGGTGAACAAATCCGCCTGAAACGTTTTAGTCTTAGACATCACCTGGTCCAGGTAGGCATTCTCCGCCTTGAGATAATCAACCACCTTTGTACTATCCGGTCCCTTGCCGAAATAATCGTACATCCAGTAATAGTTATCCAGAACTTTATCGCCATGGATGTTCCGCCAGTGTTCCTTTTTATCGGCGACAGGTGCTTTTGTATTCATTAATTGGGCATTAACAGCTAAGATGTTCACAAAAAGAACTATTAACAGAATTGAATTTTTCATAGCTGGATGGAGGGATAAATAGTTGGATAGATGATTTTGGAACGAAATTATTTGACCCGAACAAGCGCTGTCTTGCAGTATTCAACACATTTTGTCGTCTCCTTCACCGCATCAGACCCCTGCGGAACCGTGTACTCCAGTTCGATGTCACAATAAATCGGCCACTTATTCTTCTGCACCAATTGAAGCATCTCATTAACAGGCGTCTCACCCTTACCAAACGACTGATTCTTATTCGGATCAGCTGCCTTCGGACCGGTTTTATCCTTAATGTGGATACTGATTATCTTACCATGAAGCCTTTCAATCAGCAGGCAGGGATTCGTACCCGTGACACCGAAATAATGCCCTGCATCAAAATTCAGCCTCAACATGGATCCCAGCGCCAGTATCTTGTCGAAACTGAAATTCGGATCCCCGGGCTGCAGGTGATTGTGAAAGATCACAAACAATTTGTGCTTCTCGGCAAAGGGCTCCATCCGTTTGGCCGCATCTTCACCGATTTCCATACTGAGACCCACAGCTCCAACGGCTTTACAGGCATTGAAAGCGTAATCGATCTCTGCATCCGTCCAGCTCTTATCGCCCAGCTTAAGAATATGAATGGCTACCCCCTTGGATTCGTATAACTTTCGGAGCTCCTTGTATTTGTCCATCGACACAGAAGTCCGCCACTTGCGGATGACCTCCGCGTCTTTCGTCCCCTGCGGGATCCCTGCAAAACGTTCCGCCACATCGCCCATCAACTCCACCGAGCTGATCCCCGACTGAACAATATAATTTAAAACCGCTTCGGGCGACTGATCCGGCATGCTGCGGTAACTGTAGGTGATGGCCCCGACCTGAACTCCCCCGAATTTAGATCCACCCTTCGCAGATACCTTACCAGGAAAACCTGCCATCAAAAGGATAACAAAAAGTAAATACACCCTGAAAACAGGAAGAAATTTCCGTAAACTGAGGCAAATAAGATTGTTCATAGTATTGATATTGTATAAGTTAATAATTACATCCCCCGCACGGGTAAAAAGCAAAAAAGATGTCCACTTCTAAAAACGACACGCAAGTTAACAATAGATCGACAAAAAATAAATCTCCTTACTTAATAAATGACTTTTTCGTATAATTCACTTACCTTCGCGAATTCAGATTAATTGCGAATTATCTTCGATTATGTGGAAATATTTGACCAGGATACTCCTTCGTAACAGACCTGTTGTCCTGATTGTTATCCTACTCCTGACTGTTTTCATGGGCTGGAAAGGGCTCGATGTAAAGCTTTCCTATGACAATGCGAGCATTCTTCCGGCAGATGATAGTTTTATCGTTGACTATGAGGCATTTAAAAAGAGATTCGGCCAGGACGGAAGTGTGATTGTTATCGGAGTGGAGAATCCGGATATGTTCCGACTGAAAGATTTTAATCTCTGGTATGACCTGACCAGCGACATGACCAAAATTGAAGGGGTGGAGGGTGTCATGTCCATCACCAAAGGAGTTACACTCGAAAGAAATGATTTGATCCATCAGTTTGAATTTCTTCCGTTGGTACCTTTCAGGCCGCAAACCCAGGCAACCGTAGACAGCCTGCAGAACAGAATTAGGTCGCTGAAATTTTACGACGGACTGCTTTTCAATTCTAAGACAGACGTTTACATTCTTGCTATTACCCTTAAAAAAGCGGTTCTTAATGATAAGATAAGGTTGTCAGTAACCGACAGCATCGTTAACTGCGCCGACAAATACGCCAAACAAAGTGGCCATCAGCTTCATTATTCCGGACTTCCATACATTCGTACGGTCATAGCCCGAACGATTCAGCACGAACTATTTCTCTTTGTTATACTCTCCATTATTATCGCGACATTTATACTTTACCTCTTTTTCCGGTCGTACAAAGTAGTATTAAGCTCACTGGTTGTGGTTGGGATCAGCATCATTTTCACCCTCGGACTAATCGGTCTGTTCGGATTTAAGATCAGCATTCTCCTCGGTGTCATCCCCTCGTTGATCGTGGTGATCGCCATCGAAAACTGCATCTATATTCTCAACAAATACCATTGGGAGTACCGCAATCATGGTAATAAAATATTAGCGCTCTCGAGGGTGGTGCGCAGAATAGGCTTCGCCTCCCTGATGGTGAACACCGCGACGGCAGCCGGATTTGCCGCATTCATACTGGTATCCAATCAGTTACTGCGTGAATTTGGTATCATCGCTGCCATCAGCATTCTGATGGAATATGCGCTTTGCATTACCCTGTTGCCGATCATTTTCAGTTACATGGATCCGCCGTCCGACAAACATGTCAAACACCTCGACAATACCTTCTTCAATAGCATTCTGGAGAAAATTCTCTTCGTGATTCAGAACAAGCGGAAGTGGGTGTTCACCATAGCCGCGTTGTTACTCGTAACCGGGATTGTCGGGATGCTCAATATGCGCACTTCCGGTAAAGTCACCGACGATATCCATGCGGGAAACCCCCTCTACAAAGACCTGAAATTCTTCGAGCAACAATTGGGGGGAGTGATGCCGTTTGAGATTTCCGTGGATACGAAAAAGAAGAAAGGCGTGATGCTTTTTTCGACCATTCAGCGGATCGACCAACTTCAGAATGAAATTTCGAAAAACCCTGAATTTTCCAAGCCCCTTTCGGTGACGGAATTTGTGAAGTTTGCCAAACAGTCCTATTTCAATGGCAATCCGGAGATGTATACGCTGCCGAATTCGATGGAGAGAACTTTCGTCCTCTCCTATTTTCCGAAGAAGGCCGACGGCAAACAACAGTTGCTTAACTCATTCATCGACAGCACACAGCGTGTCACAAGGATCAGTTTCCAGATGGCTGATATCGGCACAAAGGAGATGAACCGCCTGCTCGACAACATCCGCCCGAAGGTAGACTCAATTTTTGCCAAAGCCGATTACGATGTTAAGGTTACGGGAAGCAGTGTGATCTACGCCCGCGGGACAGAATTTTTAATTAAACACCTGCTGATGAGCGTATTATTAGCAATAGGATTTATCTCCGTGCTCATGGCCCTGATGTTTACAAGCGTCCGGATGATTGCTGTTTCCATGATACCCAATATCATTCCGTTGATTATCACGGCCGCGATCATGGGTTTTACCGGTGTTCCCATAAAACCCTCTACGATCATTGTGTTCAGCATCGCCCTGGGTATCTCGGTAGATAATACGATTCAATACCTCTCACGTTACAGGCATGAACTGAAACTGACGGGCAATAATATCAAACTATCGACGCTGAATGCCTTGCGGGAAGCCGGGTTCAGTATGATTTACACTTCGATTGTGCTGGTGCTCGGATTCAGTGTCTTTATGGTTTCGAGTTTCGGTGGGACACAGGCGTTGGGTCTGCTCGTTTCCACGACCCTGTTTATCGCGATGTTCTTCAACATGATCGTACTGCCATCGCTGTTGCTTGTGCTGGATAATCATCTGGTAACCAAGGCCTTTAAGAGCGAGCCGGTTATTGATATTGACGACGAGTCTGAAGAGAGAGTTTAGCCTGCGCGCTTCTCGGTAGCGAGTATCATCTTAATCTGTAATTTGTTGCCAATGGCCAGCACATCAATCAGATCCTGAATGGTGAGGGAATTGTCGGTCCGCAAAACGATGGTGACATCGCTAATCCTTTGTTTGATGGCTTTAAGCGAACCTTCGAGTTTGTTGAAAGGGATCTGCTCCTTATCTATGAAATAGTTCTTCTCTTTGGTAATGGAAAGGGTAATCTGCTTCTTGTCGAGGGTTTGGTTGGAGGCTGACTTGGGCAACAGAAGTTTAATCACGTTGGGATTGGCGAAAGTAGCCACCAACAGAAAAAAGAGCAGCAGGAAAAACATGATATCATTCAGTGAACCTGTTGCAACTTCTGGTTTGAACTCAAGCCTTTTCCTCAGCTTCATTCTATTTGTGCTCGATAAGGTTGATA